>Ga0114964_10003740_pt1 | contig 10180 bp, 7 predicted proteins | sample C_131016_MF_Meta_FD_92638 | JGI IMG/M metagenome (GOLD analysis project Ga0114964, IMG submission 92638) | Freshwater microbial communities from Lake Croche, Canada to study carbon cycling - C_131016_MF_MetaG | ecosystem: Environmental > Aquatic > Freshwater > Lake | place: Lake Croche, Canada... | reverse complement strand
GGCAGCATTGCCCCCTTGGCTCGCAACGATGGGGGCGAGCACCGCCAAGGCCACCATTTTAGCCAGTTCATCTTCGAACAAGCCCAGTACGGACGACGCCAGAAAGGCCGTCAGCAAATTAACAAACAACCAACCAAAACGATTACGCGTGGTCGAGAAAACCGAATCGGAGAGCTCTTCGCCGGCCTTAACACCGCCAAGGGCTTTAATCTCGTCATCCGCCTCTTCCTGCATCACGTCGACGATATCGTCGATGGTCACAACACCAATCAGGCGGCCTGCTTCATCGACAACGGGCGCTGACACAAGATTATAGCGTTGAAACAGGCGGGCGACATCGTCTTGCTCATCATCCGCACGCACCCGGCGCCGATCCGCATTGACGAGACTCTCAATGGAAGCGGCGCGGGGTGCCCGCACCAAACGGTCCAAAAACACATTGCCCATTAAATGATAGCCGGGATCAACGACAAACACCTCGAAAAAACTATCCGGCAAATCGGGTGTTTCGGCGAGATGATCCACCACCTGCCCCACCGTCCAAAACGGCGGCACGGCGATGAGATCCGTCTGCATCAGGCGGGCGGCGGAACCCTCTTTATAATCGAGGCTCTTTTGCAATTGCGCCCGGTCAAGCGCGGGCAACGCGTCGAGAATTTCGGCTTGGTCCGCTTCATCCAGATGCTCGAGAATATAAACCGCATCGTCGCTCTCAAGCTCACGCATGCCCTCGATAACGGTCTCGGTATCGAGCTCGTCCAAAATATCATCGCGAACAGAATCATCGACTTCCGTGAGGGCGGCGAAATCAAACCGCGTGCCGAGCAGTTCAATCAGCTTTGGGCGCGAATCATGATCCAGAGCCTCAAGCAGGCTGGCTTGATCGGCCTCGTGAAGCCCTTCCACCAAGGCACCAAGCCCCGCCTCATTATCGGCGGCAATGGCTGCTTCCACTTCCGCCACAAAGGCGGGATCGGGCGCGCCATCGCTCTCGCTGAAAGCTGAAGCGTGCCCGATCTCTTCGGTGCCATGGATCTTGTCGTTGGACATGACGCCCCTTTGTTTGACGAATTCGATTAATTCTTCACCTTCTCCCACTTACCGGAAGATTCGGCGCGAAAAAATGCATCCAAGATCTTCATATTGTGTACCGCATCGGCAACATCGTAAGGTGCCTTGGTCTTTTTGCGGATCGCGCGGCCAAAATCTTCCGCCTGCAGCTGATATTGATCAACCACGGGCATCTCGACCACTTTCGGCTTTTTACCCGTCACCGAAACCGTAAACCGGTTGGGCTGATCCGGTGGCGCATTCACCGGAATATCCACTTCGATGGTTCCAAACTCGCCAAGGATCACGGTACGTTGATAAGAAGCGCCTTGCGTCGACACCACAAAGGAAAGATGCCGCCCTTCGCCAAAATCGGCCAGCCCGCTCATTAGCCGATCCGTCTTGAACTTAGGATCGCGATCAAACGTACCCGTCACGCGCAGCGGCTCGGCATCCAGTACAAAGCGCGCAAGCGTGATGGGATAGCAGCCAATATCGAGCAAACCACCGCCGCCAATATCCGCCAAATTTCTCACATTTTTGGGATCAACCAAATGGTAGGAAAACAACATATGCACCGCGAGCACACGGCCAATCTCACCCTTCGCAAGGCGCTTGCGGATCTCGATCCATTGCGGATTATGGCGCACCATAAACGCTTCTTGAATCAGCACATTGGATGGCGCCTTCAGAAGTTTCTTGGCTTCCTTCGCCGTGATCGCAATCGGCTTTTCACACAAGACATGCTTGCCCGCTTTGGCCGCCATCAAGGTCAGCGGAACATGGAGATGGTTCGGCAAGGGATTATAAATCGCCTCAATCGTCGGATCAGCCAACAGCTCTTCATAGGAGCCATAGGAATGCGCAATGCCGAGCTTTTGCGCCGCCGCTGCAGCGCGCTTCTTGTCGCGTGATGCGATGGCAACAATCTCGATATCTTTGCTCTTCAGCATTCCAGGAATGACTTTTTCGACGCCAATATTCGCAGTCGACAAAACGCCCCATCTCACCGGCTTCATGGTTCCCCCTTTAATAAAATTCGGTTGCGCCCTCCTAATGGGGCGCAAGAGAGAGCCCAGTCTTTCACAGCTAGCGCCCTGCGCAAAGCGGAATGCGCAGTTCATCGTCTGGCGATCAAGCGATAGGGGCAGGCGCCGCATCCATCGTTGGTGCCGTTTGGTCCGTTGATGAGGCTGAATAACCATAGGCCGACAGCAGGCTCCCTACATCGGGAACACTATTGGTGGGCGATGTTGCACCCGGTATCGCGTTTTTGGCCAAGCCCGCTAAAACTTCCGGCACGGTGACCTGGCCATCGCCATTGGTATCCCAAAACGCCATCATCGTTTCGGCCGTTGCGCCACTATTGGTTGTTGCACCAGCATCAATCGACGCCTGCAAATCCGCTTTATCGAAATAGCCTTTTCCCGCCGTATCATATTGCGCAATAATGCCCGTCGCCTGTTTGATAAGCGCCAAACCATCCGAAAATTCAGTGGAAGAAACCAGGCCGTCATTGTTCGTATCCCAAGCGGCAAGTGTTTTAGCCGCATCGGTCGTGTTGCTCGGATCTGACCCTGTCGCGACCGCCATCTCGGAAAGATCAATCGATCCATCGTGATTGGTGTCATATTTGGCAAACAGGTCTTTGGGATCGGTGCTCACCGGCGTCGTTGCGACAGGGGTCGCATTCATGGCGTGGAAACCGTCAATCACTTCCTGACGACTGACTTGGCCATCTGTGTTTTTGTCCCAACCGGCAATGACGGTGGCGGCATTCGGGAAGTTCGGCAGGGATAGGGTACTCAGCTTGCTCGTATCAATGTAACCCTGCCCAGAAGGATCGAGTTGGTTCATCAGTGAATCGGCCAAATTCATCGTGGTGTAACCGCTGATCAACTCATCACGCGTGACTTTTCCGTCCTTATTGTCATCCCAAGCCGCAACCGTTTGATCGGCCTTTGCAGCGTCGCCCAAGAGCGGGTTTTTGGTAAAGGCTGCGGTGACGTCGTTGACATCAAAATATCCTTTTCCCTGCGTATCGAACAACGCCAGTGCTTGGTCAGCCTGAGCGGTCGCATCGGCCACAAGGGCATCGGAAGCCGATGGCGTGGTGGGCGTGGGGGGTGACGTCGTATCCGTGGCTGGCGTCGCCGTCGCATTCGGATCCGTCTTGGGCGGCGGCGGCGAAACGCCAAGGCCCGCCAAAAATTCAGCTTTCGATAGCGCGCCGGATTTATCGGTATCCAGCGAGGAGAATACGTTGGAAGCATGCACAACAGCCGCCGAACTGGCCTGCAGAAACATCTCTGCCGGCACATAGCTTTCAGCCTGAACGCCATAGGTCGTCGGTGCAACATTATAGCTCGTCGCTGATATGCCAAAGGAATCGGCACCCGCCGCGCTATTGCCCCCGCCTAGCAGCGAATAAAGCTGCAAAAAGTCGCTTTTTTGAACCTTCCCGGTGTTTTTTGGATCAAGCACACTGAAAATTTTATCTGCCGTCGCCGCCCGACTGGCGGCACTGATCGGGGGAGCGGAAGCAGCAGAAACGGCGTCGACCATCGTAAAATACTCGTGAACACGGAAGATATCATCCAATAAGTCAGCAAGTTTCAGGCCATTATTGGCTCGTTGGAGCCCTCTGATGCGTCATCAAAGCATACATCCCGTGCGAGAGCCTTGAAGCCCGCCTGCATTCTATGCACAGTGGGCCTCGTTTTGCCCAACCGCTTCAGGGCAATCCATTCAATACCAAGGCTTCAAAGGCGTCCCATGTCCCGCATCATCGACCTTAATTCGGATCTTGGTGAAGGTTTTGGGCCTTGGTCGATGGGGGATGACGCCACCATGCTTGCGCTCGTCAACAGCGCCAATATTGCGTGCGGCGGCCACGCAAGTGACCCTGAAACCATGTTTACGACCTTAACGCTTGCAGCCAAACACGGCGTAACGGTGGGGGCTCATCCAGGCTATGCCGATCGTGAAGGCTTTGGTCGGCGCATCATCCCAATGTCACCCGATGAAATTGGCAGGATGGTTGCTTCTCAAATCGGGGCCTTGATGGGCGTTGCAGCGCTTTTGCCGATCACGGTCGCCTATGTGAAGCCGCATGGTGCGCTGGGCAACCTTGCCGCCGCTGATCGCTTGGTAGCGGACGCCATCGTTGCAGCCGTGCAAAAAATATCATCCACCCTGCCACTGCTTGCCATTTCGGGCACCGAGCTGGAAAAAGCAGCGCACGCTGCCAAGGCGCCGGTCTATTCCGAAATTTTCGCCGACCGTGCGTATTTATCAAACGGCCAGCTTGTACCACGCTCCCGCGCAGGCTCCGTCTTGCATGATGCGGAAGAGGCAAGCACGCGGCTTCTGCGCTTTCTCGAAACAGGATTGATGCCCGTCATCGATGGTGCACCCATTCCCTTGGCTGCGCATTCCATTTGCGTGCATGGCGACAATCCGAGCGCGGTCGAGATGACGCGGGTGATTAAAAGCCGCCTTCATTCGGCAGGCGTCACGCTCGCACCCTTTATCGGACGATGAAATGACCTATCCCGCGTTCCGTGCCGTTGCAGACCATGCGGTACTCGTTGAGTTCGGCGATACGATATCGGATGGCGCCCATGCCGATGTGCTCCATCTCGACCGCATTCTCGCGAAAGAGCCATTTGAGGGCTTTAACGAGGCGATACCGGCCTTCGTCAATATCCTTATCGATTTTGATCCCTTGGTCACGGACCCTTTAACCGTTGAAACCCATATACGTCGCCTGCTTCTCCAGCCAAAAATCGAAAGCGAAAACAACACGCTCCATGAGGTTCTGGTTTGTTATGAAGCTCCTTTTGCGCAAGACCTTGCAGCCGTTGCGGCGCATACGGGGTTGAGCGAGGAGGCCGTTATCAACGCGCATCTCGCAGGCGATTATAAAATCTATCTATACGGTTTTGCCCCCGGCTACGCCTATATGGCAGGCACGCCTGCCCCCATCCAGCTTGCGCGCAAGCCTAGCCCCGTGCGCGGCGTCGAAGCAGGCAGCGTTATCATCGCAGGACCGCAATGCCTCGTGACGACCTTAACGATGCCGACGGGATGGTGGGTGATTGGTCGATCACCCACCCGTATTTTGACCGGTCAGCCCGATCATCCCGTTTTGTTTGATGTCGGCGATCACGTCCGGTTTCGCCGTATTTCTTTGGCCGACTATCAAGCGGCAAAGGGGATCTGATCATGGGCGACGCTGTTTTTCGGGTGATCCATGCGGGTCCCTTTATTTCCGTTCAGGATCAAGGCCGCCCCCATTTAATGCGCTATGGCATTCCTCGATCCGGGCCGATGGATCGGAAATCCTATCTTATTGCCAATGCCGCTTTGGGCAATGCGGCCAACACCCCCGCCATCGAAATTTCCATGGGCGGCCTAACGCTGGAATGCGTCGAAGGCAGCATTACGCTCGCCATCGTCGGCGGCGGCTTTTTGGTGCAGTTGGCGGAAGAAAAACTCGGCTCGTGGCAATGTGTCACGATCAAGCAGGGCCAGCGGCTCACGATCAAACCCGGCCCGTGGGGAAGCTGGACCTATCTCGCTTTTGCCGGACACCTCCAAGCCGAAAATTGGTTTGGAAGTTTGGCTACCCATTCGCAATCTGGCTTTGGTGGTCGAAAGCTCGTTTCCGGCGATGAAATAACCATCCAATCAGCCCAGATCCGTGATGATCGGGTCGGTGATATCCCCTGCCCCGTCTGGGCACGCGCGCGTCACGACGTTCGCGTTGTCTTAGGACCACAAGATCGCTTTTTCGACGAAATGGCCCTTCATGCGCTTCTGCATGAAAAATATCGCCTAACGGATGCATATGACCGGATGGGCGTTCGACTGCGCGGGCCCGGATTAATCCCCAAAGAAGCCCTCAGCATACCTTCTGAAGCGATCCTGCGCGGTTCTATTCAAGTGTCCGGCGATGGAACCGCGACCGTTTTATTAGCCGACCACCAAACAACCGGCGGCTACCCGAAAATTGCAACCATCATGGCCGACGATACAGACGGGTTTTGCCAATTGCGCGCGCATGATGGCGTGAGGTTCAAGCCCATTTCAGCGGATGAAGCGCTCCTGCTCACAAGGAGGCGGGCTTATTCGGTGGCTATGTATTTAAATCGGCTTACGGGAAATTAGGCTTAACGCATAAAATTTGGATGGGTCGTTTCGCCTAACCATCAACGACCTTGCTAACCCCTTGAATTCCTTGGTGCGCCCTACGGGAATCGAACCCGTGTTTTCGCCGTGAAAGGGCGACGTCCTAGACCGCTAGACGAAGGGCGCATAGTCAAGGTCGGGCGCTTATAGGCGAACATTTGCCACTCGACAAGCGCATTCCGGCGCGCGATACCCGAATTCTACCAAGAAACGTAAAAAGACCTTGGAATAAGGTCAGGAGATCCTCCACCCCATGCCTACCTCAACCGGCAACCAAAGCCCGCCCGCCCCCATGCCCGCAAGGCCTCACACGGCTTTGATTGAGCCATCCTTTGGCACAGGCGAGGATTTGGGGGAGGAAAATGGCGTTGAAGCCTCCGGCACCGGCGTATTGAACGCCGATCAGGTTCGGCAAAACATTCCAATCGGCATTGCTTTGATGCTGTTGGCCATTTTTATGTATGTCAGCAATGACGTCATGGGCAAATGGCTGGTCTCAACCTATTCCGTCGGCCAAGTGCTCCTTATCCGCTCGATTGCAGGGCTGGTTCTGTTAACGCCGTCGCTGTGGCGCGAAGGGTGGCAAACGGTTCTAAACCCGCCCGATTGGCGGATGAACCTGTTACGCACCGCTCTAACAACCGCTGAAGTGGCGTGCTTTTACTGGTCGGTGGGCTATTTGCCCTTGGCCGATCTTGTCACCTTCTATATGGCGGCCCCGATTTTTGTTACCGCGCTCGCCTGGCCCTTGCTCGGCGAACGAATCGACTTGCCGCGCGCGATTGCGGTTTTGGTCGGCTTTGGCGGCGTGGTCCTCGCCATGCGGCCCTCCAGCGCCAGCTTTTCGCTGCCCGCACTTGTGGCCATCACCGGCTGTTTCCTCTTTGCGCTGATCATGATCATTACCCGTCATTTAAGGGGCACCAAGGGCATCGTGCTGGTCAGCTGGCAGGCAGGGGGCGCATTGATCTTCGGCTTGGTGACAGGCCCGCTGGGGTGGGTACCACCGACACCGCGCGATTTCATTTTGTTAGGCCTGCTCGGCGTTGTCTCGACGATTGCGCATATCTCGGTCAACCGCGCGCTGAAACTCGCGCCCGCCTCCGTTGTAATGCCTTATCAATATTCGCAAATCATCTGGGCGGTTTTGTTAGGCTATCTCGTCTTTAGCGATTGGCCGGACAGTACGATGCTGGCCGGCTCCGGCATTATTGTGGCCGCAGGTCTGTTTATCTTCTTCCGTGAACAGGCACAGGCCGCAAAGCTCAGGCGCGCTGAGGCTTAGCCACATCGACAATGCGGATCTGCGGTCGCTCTCCGCCGCCATAGCGATCAATGGCCAAATGCCCGGCAATATGAAGCGCTGAACCGCGCCCGTTTAACAGAGCCTCGCCAATCGGACCGTCCGCGGCGCGAAAGGCGATGCCGCCGATCACCGTGCCATCGGGCGATTTAAACCGCGCGCGAACATGGCTGGTACCCACAAGTGCCGCATCAACCACCATGTGAGAGGGAAGCACAAAAAGCGGCTCCGGTTGGGCAGAGCCAAACGGGCCCGCCTTTTCAATTTCCGTGATCAAAGCGGCTCTGACACCGCTGGCACTGATGGAGCCGTCGATATCAAGCCCGTTTTCCTCGCGCGCCTCGGCGGAAGCTGCACCAAGCCGCGCCTCTAAAAACTCCCGCAACGCGTCAATCTTGCTTTCCTCGATGGTGACGCCAGCGGCCATGGCATGCCCGCCGCCTTTGATGGCCAGCCCCGCATCCACCGCCGCACGAACCGCGCGGCCGAGATCAACGCCGGGCACCGAGCGCGCGGTGCTCGTTCCGGTGCCGCGACCACCGAGAGCAATCGCAAAGGCTGGCCTGCGAAACCGCTCTTTCAAGCGTGACGCCACCAAGCCCACCACACCGGGGTGCCAAGCGGTTGAAGCCGTCACGATCACATTGCCGTTCGATTCATCCATCCCCAGCATCGCCAAAGCCTCAGCCTCTGCTTCGGCCACCATCACCTGCTCAATCGCTTGGCGGTCTTTGTTGAGGCCATCAAGCCGCGTGGCAATGGCAACCGCCTCGCCGTCGTCTTGGGTGAGCAATAAGCGCGCGCCAAGAGCCGCATCGCCTATTCGCCCGCCCGCATTGATCCGGGGACCAATCAGAAAACCAAGGTGAAACGGCGTCATCGGCCCATCAAGTCGGGCAATATCGGCCAGTGCCCGAAGCCCCGGCCTTGAACGCGAACGGGTGACGTGCAGGCCCTGGCGTACAAAGGCGCGGTTAAGGCCCTTAAGCGGCACGACATCGGCAACCGTGCCGAGCGCCACCACATCAAGGCTCGCCATCAGATCGGGTTCCGAGCCCCTGCCCGCAAAATAGCCGCGCCGACGCAAAGCCCGGCTCACCGCGATCAGCGTCATAAACACCACGCCCGCCGCGCAAAGGTGTCCGAGGCCGGAGAGATCATCCTGCCGGTTGGGGTTTACAATCGCAAATGCGCGGGGAAGCTCCACAGGGGCCTGATGGTGGTCCAGCACCAGCGTGTCCATGCCGAGCCGCTTGGCCTCATCAATCGGCTCATGGCTGGTCGTGCCGCAATCGACGGTCACAAGCAATTGCGCACCGTCCGCATGCAAAGACCGGATCGCCTCGCTATTGGGGCCATAGCCCTCAATCAACCGGTCCGGAATGTGGATGATGCGGGCAACGCCGAGCGCATCGAGATAACCCGCGAGCAAGGCAGATGAACACGCGCCATCGACGTCATAATCGCCAAAAATTGCAATTTTATGCTGGGCGATAATCGCATCGGCCAAGCGCTCCGCCGCCACATCCATATCCACCAAGGCGGATGGATCGGGCATTAAATCGCGCAATCGCGGCTCAAGATACCCTGGCAAATCAGAAGCGACAACGCCGCGCCCGACAAGAACGCGGGCGAGCATATCATCAAGGCCGTATTCCTGCACAAAAGCCAAAGCTGCGGAACGGCCAGCATCATCCAACCGGTCACGCCACAGGCGATCGGTCACGGAGCGTTCAATACCAAGAAAGGGGCGACTCATGGGTTGGACTTTAGCCGACCCGAGCAAAGGCGAATAGCGAGTAGCGAGTAGTGAATCGGGATTTAGCGCCCCTATTCGCTACTCGCCTTTCGCCATTCACTAAAACCTTACCCCTTATAGGCTTCCACCGTCTGGCGCTGCTCGCCCAAGCCTTCAATGCCGACGACCATGGTGTCGCCTGCCTTCAGATAAACCGGAGGCTTCATGCCCATACCGACGCCGGGAGGCGTGCCGGTGGTGATGACATCGCCCGGATCAAGCTGCATGAATTGCGAAATATAGGCGACGATGTGGGCGGCACCGAACACCATGGTTTTCGTATTGCCGTTCTGCACGCGCTTGCCATTGAGATCGAGATACATGTGCAAATTCTGCACATCCTTGACCTCATCCGTCGTTACCAGCCATGGGCCGATGGGGCCGAAGGTGGGCGAACCCTTGCCCTTCATCCATTGGCCGCCACGCTCGGTCTGGAAGGCACGCTCGGAAATATCATTGCAGACGCAGAAGCCCGCGACATAATCCAACGCATCCTTCTCATCGATATACAGCGCGGTCTTGCCAATCACGATAGCGAGCTCGACTTCCCAATCGGTCTTTTCCGAACCCTTCGGAATAACAATCACATCATCGGGACCCTGCACGCAATTGGGAGCCTTGTTGAACAGAATCGGCTGCTCAGGAACGGGAAGATTGGATTCAGCCGCATGATCGGCATAGTTTAACCCGACCGCGATGAAATTACCCGGGCGCGCAACGCAAGAACCCATCCGCGCACCAGCAGGTGCTGCTGGCAGGGTCTTGGGATCAATCGCCTTCAATTTGGCAAGCGAGGCTGGCGAAATCGTTGAGCCATTTATGTCAGAAATATGAGC
>Ga0114964_10003738_pt1 | contig 10182 bp, 7 predicted proteins | sample C_131016_MF_Meta_FD_92638 | JGI IMG/M metagenome (GOLD analysis project Ga0114964, IMG submission 92638) | Freshwater microbial communities from Lake Croche, Canada to study carbon cycling - C_131016_MF_MetaG | ecosystem: Environmental > Aquatic > Freshwater > Lake | place: Lake Croche, Canada... | reverse complement strand
CAGGATCTTGTGTGTCACCTACGACAACCTGTTCTCCTTCAGTAATCATCTGTCCATAAGAGACGCGAGCATTATGTGTCGCTCGTTCTCCACACCAGCAAAGGGCCTCTACTTGCAATGGCAATACTCGATCAGCTAATTCCACCAACCGTGCAGATCCAGGAAACATCTTCGTCCGAAAATCTGTAAGAATTCCAAATGCATAGACATCGATTCCAAGCCCATCGACAATCTGTGCTAATTGCTCAATTTGAGTGGGATCAAAGAATTGAGTTTCATCGCTGATGATGAAATCGACGCGCTCGCCTCGGCTGAGCATTTCGACTACAAACTTATGAAGATCCAACCCATCGCTCACTTCAACAGCCTCGCTACGAAGACCCAATCGACTGGTGATCATTCCTGGACCGCCGCGATCCTTATTTGTAAAGATCACGCCACTACGACCACGGCTCTGGTGGTTGTGGGCTGTTTGCAGGGCGAGGGTTGATTTACCGCTATCCATGGTTCCGCAGTAATAGGTGAGCTCGGCCATGTCGCTATCCTTTCACTGAATCAAGAGAAAGTTCGACCACCAATTGCCGTCTCTCTCTCTGATTTTCGATCACTACGAAGAATATAAAAAAGGCCCCGAAGGGCCCTGATGGTGTCCGAACGGGGACTTGAACCCCGAACCCCTTGCGAGGACTAGCACCTCAAGCTAGCGCGTCTGCCAATTCCGCCACCCGGACAAGGTGTCGGTCGTGAGCTAAATACCCACGGCCAGTAGCGAAATATAGCAACCTCTGTGGTGCGTGGGAAATGCAGGGATTGTGGGGCAGGATAGAGCCATGAATCAGAGTTCATCCCGACCTAATGAATACAACCTCACCGCCGCCCAGATGCAGGAGATGGAGGAAGATGTACTCGTCCTTCTGCAAGAGTTGATCAGAATTCCTAGTGTGAATTTTGGTGAAGGGAAGGGCGATGAGAAAGCTGCCGCGCAATATTGTGCGGCAAAACTAGCCGAGGTTGGAATTGAATCTGAGTTAGTAGAGACAGCACCTAATCGAGTAAATGTCATTGCAAAGATTGCAGGCGCTGATCAATCAAAACCTGGAATCGTTGTTCATGGACATATTGATGTCGTGCCAGCAAATGCGGAAGATTGGAGCGTCGATCCATTTGAGGGCATCCTCAAAGATGGATATATCTGGGGTCGCGGCGCAGTAGATATGAAAGATGGCGTCGCAATGTTTCTCGCGATCGCTCGTGCGTGGGCGCGCGCCGGATTTACACCCCCAAGAAATGTTCTTCTGATCTTCTTTGCAGACGAGGAAGCTGGAAGTGTGTATGGGTCTCGTTGGTTAGTAAAGAATCGTCCAGAATTGTTTGAGGGATACAGTGAAGCGATCTCAGAAGTCGGTGGATTCTCAGTAACTATTACAGGTGGACATCGACTCTACTTCGTTGAGACCGCTGAAAAGGGAATTCAATGGATGAAGTTGACATCGAAGGGCGATGCCGGGCACGGCTCCTTTATTAATCCTGCAAATGCAATTACGAAACTCTCGCGCGCGATCACCCGAATCGGTGAGCATCAGTGGCCAGCACGCGAAACAAAAACGGGATCGAAATTCTTTGGAAAGATCGCAGAACTAGTAGGTGAGAAATACGATCCTACAAACCCAAGACCTTTGCTTCGTCATATTGGGGGAGCTGCCCGCATGATGGGTGCAACTGTGCAAAATACCGCGAATCCAACGATGCTTGAGGCGGGCTACAAGGCGAATGTTATTCCTGGTTCAGCATCGGCTGTTGTTGATGGTCGCTTTCTCCCAGGATTTGAAGATGAGTTAGTTTCAACCCTACGTTCTCTCACGGGTGATGATGCTGAAATCGAAGTCATGGTGAGAGATAAGGCGCTCGAAGTAGATTTCGAGGGACCTTTAGTTCAGGGAATGTGCGATGCCATTGTGGCGGAAGATCCAGAAGGAGTACCGGTTCCATACTTGATGAGCGGTGGTACTGATAATAAAGCGCTCTCAGATCTTGGAATCATTGGCTATGGATTCAGTCCAGTGAAATTACCTCCCGACTTAGATTTCTTCGCACTCTTTCATGGAGTAGATGAGCGCATTCCAGTCGACGGTCTTATCTTTGGAGTTCGAGTACTTGCAAGATTCCTATCGAATTGTTGATGGTTTGACGACTAGTTTTTGGAGATAGAAATATCATCGAGAGCAAATCGAACAGGGTCTGGAAGAGCGATCTCCTCTGAGGTTAAAACGCCTCTGAGTTGAGCTCCGGTTCGTGCTCCGATGATCGCACTTGCAACGCCAACGCTATCTCGGACCCATGCAAGAGCGACTTCCAAGGGGCTGTAACCCAATCCTTCAGCTGCAACGCAGACCGCTTCCACGATCGATGAGCTCCGGGCATTGAGATACGGAGCGATGAAATCAGCAAAGTGTGGCGAGGCTCCACGCGAGTCAGATGGCATGCCATTGCGGTATTTTCCAGTTAAGACACCACGACCAAGCGGAGACCAGGCAAGGAGACCAACTCCAAGTTCTGCAGTAGCTGGCAAGAGTTCACTTTCGATCTCTCGGTTAAGCAGGGAGTACTCTCTTTGAATACTCGCTATCGGTGCCTTACCGAAGAGCGGGTTTTGCAGTGTTGCAGCTCTGGCTAATTGCCAACCATTGAAATTGGAGAGTCCTACATAACGAACACGGCCCGAAGCGACTGCAAAATCTAGCGCACTAAGAGTTTCCTCTAGTGGAACACTTTCATCCCAGCCGTGGATCTGCCAGAGATCAACGTATTCAACGCCCAGGCGAGTGAGAGATTTATCTAAATCATCTAAAAGCGAGGAGCGAGAATTATTGACCCTGCGCTCATTGGACTTATACGAGATTCCAGCTTTCGTTGATATCAATATGTCAGAGCGTTCTATCAAGGTACCAAGGAAACCGCCGACAACTCTCTCGCTATCGCCATCTCCATAGACAGCCGCCGTGTCGAGGAAATTGCCACCTGCTTCGAGGTATGACCTCAATTGGTCAGCTGCTTCATGTTCATCGGTGTCTCGACCCCACGTCATCGTTCCCAAGGCGAGGCGTGAGAGTTGCAGACCAGTATTTCCAAGTGTGCGCATCTCCATGGGTGGCAGGCTACCAACGGATACTGCTTTTTCTCGGTAGCCTTCCGATATGACGCGTCCCGCCGAAATCCTTCTTCTTCGTCATGCCCACTCGATTGCCAATGAGAAGGGCATCCTTGCTGGTCGAGATAACTCCGTTGGGCTTTCACAACGAGGCGAGGATCAGGCGTTGAAGACCGCGCACCACCTAGATACGTTGAAGATCTCCCACATTGTCTTTAGCCCACTGCTTCGGGCTCGCCAGACAATTGAACCGTTTCGCAAGATGCATCCGAAGATTCCAGTTCATCGTGAATCTGGGATAACCGAGATGGAGTATGGATCATGGAGTGGGAAGAAGATTTCACTCTTATCGAAGCGCCCACTATGGAGCGCTATTCAAAGTAACCCATCATCAGTGACATTCCCTGAAGGTGAGAGCTTCCTTGAGATGCTGGCACGATCTATGGAGGCTATCCATCGCCACGCAACTCCTGGCAAGCGCACGCTCTTTGTCTCACACGGAGATGTCATCAAAGCGATCACCGCTCATCTTTTGGGAATGAATATCGATCAGTTTCAACGGCTATCGATTGATCCTGCCTCACTAACTTCCATCACAATTACTCCACGTGGCGGACATATACATTTCACAAACCAGACCTCCCATTTACACGAGGAAACTTCCGGGCTTGGCTCATCTACCCTCGGCGGGGGATCTGGTTCACAACTTAAAGGCTCGAAGAGATGAGTCGAATCACGACAGACCACGATCCTGTTGATCGGTTCACAACCGGAACAGTTGGAGTTCCCGGTGAACGAACCTTCTTTCTTCAAGCCCGTAGTGTGGCAGGGCTCTCCAGCGTTGCACTCGAAAAAACCCAAGTAGAGGCTCTAGCAGAACGGCTCAAGACGCTGGTCCGAGAGCTGCGAAGAGAGGGAATCGCCAGCCTAGATGAGCTCTCGGTCGTTCACTTAGCAGATAGCGAACCGTTAGATTTTCCGATCGATGAAGATTTTCGCGTTGGGATCATAGGGATTAGCTGGGATGAGAGTATTCAACGAATAAATATTGCGATACAGGCAATGGCTGGTGAGGGAATTGAAGATCTACTCGATGATGACGAAGCGATTCAGATTGAAGATGCCCCTGAATTAGTTCGAGTGTGGCTTCGAATCCACCAAGCCCGTACCTTTATTGATCGAGCCGCCCTTGTTATTAACGCTGGTCGTTCAGTCTGTCCATTCTGTGGTCTACCGATCAATGCTGATGGCCACCTCTGCCCTCGAGCGAATGGGTATCGTCGTTGATCCCTCCTGATCTTGTGGCCGGGGAGATGGAAGTACTTGGACGTTTAGTAGATGCATCCAACGCAACACTTCTCTGTGAAATCAAAAGCGCTTCTGGCGATTTTAAGGTCATCTATAAGCCAGTAGCGGGGGAGCGCCCATTGTGGGATTTCCCCGATGGGAATCTTGCACATCGTGAAGTGGCTGCTTATCGAGTCTCTGAATTACTCGGTCTTCACGTAGTTCCTGAGACGATTCTTCGCGAAGGTCCATTCGGTCTTGGTTCCGTTCAACGATGGATCGATGTTGATGAAGAGATCGATATCGTTGCAATTGCTCAATCAAAGAGCTTCGCGATGGAGAAGATCACCCTCTTTGATGCAATCGTTAACAATACTGATAGGAAATTTGGCCATATTCTCCCGATCTCCGAGTCGGAGGTCTATGGATGCGACCATGGTTTAACTTTTCATAGCGAGGACAAATTGCGGACCGTGCTCTGGCAATTCTCTGGAGATCAGATTGCGGAAAATTTTCTCAAATCGCTCAACACATTTTTAGATCTTTTGCCAGAGTCGCAGATAAATGATCTTCTCACCGATGATGAAATTGTCGCGCTACAGAACCGAGTTGCAGATTTAATTGAGGCTGGCACCTATCCATTCCCATCTGATGAATGGCCAGCCGTCCCGTGGCCCCCTTTTTAGGTAGGATTGCGGTATGGATATGAAGATTGGGCCGATAGCCTCTTGGCCAGAACTCTATATACCCCGTCTTGATAAAAAACTTCCACCTCTTACGCTCAAGGACTCTCAAGGCTCATTCGCTCTCGATCTTCCAGAAACGTTCACTATGTATGTCTGCGGAATCACGCCTTACGATGCGACACACCTTGGCCACGCAGCCACCTATCTCACATTTGATCTGATTAACCGTTATCAAAGTGCCAGAGGGTCGAAAGTGCGCTTCGTGGAAAATATCACCGATATCGATGAACCTTTACTTGAGCGAGCCAGTCGGGATAACCAAAACTGGCAAGAGCTTGCTGATAGCCAGGTGGATCTCTTTAGAGGCGATATGACTGCACTACATGTTAAACCACCACAGGCCTTTGTTCCTGCAACTGGCGTCATGGACCTTATCGATGAAGCAATCAAGCAGATGGACGATAATGGCTTTGTTTATCGCGTTGAAAACGATCTCTACTTTGATATCTCATCATTCTTAACGCAGCTACCCATTCCACTTGAAGTTGCGCTATCGATCTTTGCTGAACGCGGTGGCGACCCAGATCGAATAGGGAAGAGACACCCATTAGATCCTGTTCTATGGTGGGCAAACAAGAATGATGAACCCGGTTGGGAGAGCAGCCACGGTTTTGGTCGTCCTGGTTGGCATATTGAGTGCTCTGTTATTGCACTGCGCTATCTCATAGGAGAGGAATATTTAACGAGAAAGAGCGCTCCGTTTGCAATCAACTTGCAGGGAGGCGGCTCTGACCTGATCTTCCCTCACCACTTTATGAGTGCAGCCCAAGCGCAAGCGATGCTAGGTATCCCTTTTGCCCAACGTTTCGTGCACACCGGTATGGTCGGGCTTGACGGCGAGAAGATGAGCAAGAGCAAAGGAAATTTAGTATTTGTTTCCGCTCTGCTCAACGCTGGTGTCGATCCGCTCGTTATTCGATTCGCGCTTCTCAAAGAGCACTACCGGTCAGACCGAATGTGGAGTCATGCAAAGTTAGAGATAGCAACTGCTGAGGTCGAGGTCATTAAATCTGCACTCTCTCGCGAGCTGGTTACTTCGACAGATCGCACAATCGAAGCCATTATCGATTCATTGGCCGCTGACCTGGATACTCCAGCAGCGTTAACCGCCCTTCTCGTATGGGCTAATGGTGTTGACCACGAACCATCTCAGAAGGGTGCAGGGGAGTTGTCTCGAACTATCGATGCTCTTCTCGGTCTAGCCTTCTAGTTTTCAGGGAATCGCCCCCACTCGGCTAATCTTCTCTTCTGATGCCTATTTCCTCTTTCGCTATCGACTCCACGGTGAACCCGGGGAGTCTGCGCCGCGCGCTTGCCGATCGAACAGTGATCGCAGATGGTGCGATGGGCACGATGCTTCAAGCCGAAAATCCCTCACTTGAAGATTTCCAAGGGCTTGAAGGCTGCAACGAGATCCTCAACGTTTCACGCCCTGACATCGTTCGCAAAGTTCATGATGCATACCTGCTCGTCGGAGTCGATGCGATCGAGACCAATACCTTCGGCGCCAACTGGGCAAATCTTGCTGAGTACGGAATTGAAGATCGAATCTACGAATTGGCCCTTGCTGGAGCAAAGATTGCACGCGAGGCCGCTGATGCATTCTCCACCGAAGAGAAGCCGCGCTGGGTATTGGGATCACTTGGTCCAGGAACAAAATTACCGACGCTCTTACATGTCAGTTATGAGAAATTGCGTGAGGCATATCAAATAGCTTCGCAAGGACTTCTGGATGGGGGAGCAGATGCGCTACTCATCGAGACCACCCAAGATCTTTTACAGGCGAAGGCGGCTATTAATGGGGCGCGAGCAGCGATTAATGGTTCTTCGCGAGATATCGTTCTGATTGCACAGGTAACCGTTGAGACAACCGGAACAATGTTGATGGGATCTGAAATAGGAGCGGCACTCAATGCGCTTGAGCCACTCGATATTGATCTTATTGGACTCAATTGCGCGACAGGTCCAGCTGAGATGTCAGAACATCTTCGTGCACTAAGCAAAAACTCAACCGCCAAGATTTCAGTAATGCCAAATGCTGGGCTTCCTATCCTTGGTAATGATGGAGCGATCTATCCGCTCTCACCTGCTGAGCTCGCCACATATCTAGAAGATTTCGTCTCTGATTACAACATCTCCCTTATCGGCGGATGTTGTGGAACAACTCCCGAGCATTTGAAGGCTGTCGTTGATCGACTTTCATTAGCTCCCACCCCGAAGAGAGAACCAATCCGCGAAAGCGGCGCTTCTTCGCTCTATCAATTCGTTCCATTCAGACAAGATAAGACTTATCTCGCCATCGGTGAGAGAACCAATGCAAATGGATCAAGGGCTTTCCGAGATGCGCTCATCGCTGAGGATTGGCAAACCTGCGTTGAGATCGCAAGGGATCAGATCAGAGATGGCGCACACATGCTCGATCTCTCAGTTGATTACGTTGGTCGAGATGGCGTCGCCGATATGAGTGAGATTGCATCTCGTCTTGCCACCACATCGACACTACCGATTATGTTGGATTCAACTGAACCCGCGGTGATCAAGGCCGGACTAGAACGCCTTGGCGGCCGCAGCATTATCAACTCAGTGAATTATGAAGATGGAGATGGCCCAAAGAGTCGTTTTGCTCGCATCATGCCGCTCGTCAAAGAGCACGGAGCAGCGGTCGTTGCCCTGACTATCGATGAAGAGGGTCAGGCGAGAACATCGGCTTGGAAGATAAAGGTTGCTACTCGCTTGATCGAAGATCTCACCACAAACTGGGGGATGCTCGTTGAAGATATTATGATCGATTGTTTAACCTTTCCGATCGCGACAGGTCAAGAAGAAACCCGTAGAGATGGAATTGAAACACTCAACGCGATCGCAGAATTGAAGAAGTTGTACCCGACCGTGCAGACGACTTTGGGAGTGTCAAATGTCTCCTTTGGTCTTAACCCGGCGTCGCGAATCATCCTCAACTCCGTCTTCTTAGCAGAAGCGGTTAAGGCTGGTCTCGACTCGGCGATTGTGCACCCTTCAAAGATCACACCAATGGCTCGTATCGAAGAAGAGGTAAAGAGCGTCGCGCTTGATCTCATCTACGATCGCAGAACTTTCGATAGTGATAGAAATACAATCTACGATCCATTGACCAAATTCTTAGAGCTCTTTGATGGCGTTGAAGTTAAGTCGAGCAAGATCTCCCGTGCCGCCGAGCTCGCAGCGCTCCCGTTAACAGAAAGACTTGAACGTCGAATTATCGATGGTGAAAAGGTTGGACTAGAAGCTGATCTTTTTGAAGCGATGGAATCTGGTATTAAACCTCTGGCCATTATCAATGAGCATCTTCTCTCTGGAATGAAGATAGTTGGAGAATTGTTCGGCAAGGGCGAGATGCAACTGCCCTTCGTTCTGCAAAGTGCTGAGGTGATGAAAAGTGCAGTTGCAATCTTGGAACCGCATATGGAGAAGACGGAAGATGAAGGACGCGGATCCATTCTTCTTGCCACGGTAAAAGGCGATGTCCACGATATTGGTAAAAACTTGGTTGATATCATCTTGAGTAATAATGGGTACACCACCGTAAATATCGGTATCAAACAGACGATTAACCAGATTATTGACGCTGCCAATGAGAACAATGTTGATGTCGTTGGTTTATCTGGATTACTTGTGAAGTCCACCGTGATCATGAAAGAGAATCTAGAAGAGCTCACATCACGTGGCTTGGACCAGAAGTGGCCAGTGATTCTTGGTGGGGCTGCCCTAACGAGAAGCTTCGTTGAGGATGACCTCGCGAGCGCCTTCCCAGGAACGGTTCGATACGCGAAGGATGCATTCGAAGGTCTTCGTCTGATGGATGCGATGATTGGCATGAAGCGTGGAGATCCATCCGCCTCTCTTCCACCATTGCGAGAGCGCAAGACTGCGAATACGCGATTGAATAAAGTTGCAAATACAGATACTGAGCGCTCCGATGTGGCGCGGGAAAACTCGCTACCGAAAGTACCTTTTTATGGCTCACGCGTTGTTAAGGGAATAGCACTCGCGGATTACCTTGGGATGCTTGATGAGCGCGCTCTCTTTGTAGGTCAATGGGGTCTTAAAGGTAATCGTGGTGAATACGAGAAGATGGTTGAGGATGAAGGTCGACCACGTCTGCGCGCCCTACTCAATGATGTTCAATCTCAGGGTTGGTTAAATGCAGCGGTTGTTTATGGATATTTCCCATGCTATGCCGAGGGTAACGATCTCGTCGTCTTGCACCATGAAGGTGAACTAAAAGGCACCGAGAGAGTGAGATTCTCATTCCCGCGCCAGAGCCGTGATCGAAGACTTTGTTTAAGCGATTTCTTCCGAAGTATAGAGAGTGGCGAGATCGATACTGTCGCTTTCACAGTAGTCACGATGGGTCAATCCGTTAGCAATGCAATTACTAAACTTTTTGAGGCGAATAACTATCGTGAATACCTTGAACTCCACGGTCTCTCGGTGCAATTAACAGAGGCTCTCGCCGAACATTGGCATGCTCGAGTGCGTAGTGAATATGGTTTCGGGGTGGAAGATTCACCTGACCTCAACGAAATCCTGGATCAAGGTTATCGAGGCTCTCGTTACTCCTTTGGATATCCCGCTTGCCCCGATCTAGAACAGCAGAAGCAACTCTGCGAGTTGCTAGATCCTGAACGAATCGGTGTATCACTCTCTGAAGAATTTCAATTACATCCTGAACAATCAACATCTGCGATCATCATTCATCACCCAGAAGCTAAGTATTTCAATGCAACATGATCGGAATTTATGATGAATAACCTGCCACCAAGTGAAAAAGCTCTCTTCCATTATGGAGATCGCGTTCAACTCACCGATGCGAAGGGAAAGTTGCACACAATCACATTGAAAGAATCAGGGGAGTGGCACACTCATAAAGGGTGGTTGATTCATGATCAGATTGTGGGTCTTCCTGAAGGAAGCGTTGTAGAAACTACTGCTGGACTTAAATTTTTGGCCTTTAGGCCATTG
>Ga0114964_10003734_pt1 | contig 10194 bp, 11 predicted proteins | sample C_131016_MF_Meta_FD_92638 | JGI IMG/M metagenome (GOLD analysis project Ga0114964, IMG submission 92638) | Freshwater microbial communities from Lake Croche, Canada to study carbon cycling - C_131016_MF_MetaG | ecosystem: Environmental > Aquatic > Freshwater > Lake | place: Lake Croche, Canada... | reverse complement strand
CGTGTTTGCGGAATGGTTAAAAACGAAGGTGAACCCGGCGGAGGACCATTTTGGGTAACCGATTCAAAAGGAAATACAACTTTGCAAATTGTAGAATCGGCACAAATTGATTTTAGCAATGAAAGACAGGCTTTAATTGCAAGTAATGCAACCCATTTCAATCCAGTAGATTTGGTTTGTGGACTCAAAGATCACAAGAATTCAAAATTTGATTTTAGAAATTTCATCGATGACAAAAGTGGTTTTATCGTTGAAAAAAATAAAAACGGAAAACCTATTAAAGCCTATGAATTGCCGGGTCTTTGGAACGGAGCAATGGCAAATTGGATTACTATTTTTGTTGAGGTGCCTTTGATCACTTTTAACCCCGTAAAAACGGTCAATGATTTATTGAAACCGGCACATCAAAATCAATAAATGAACCAATGGAAAAAGACAAACTAATTTCAGAATTGCAGTTCAAAGCGGTTAGGAGCAGCGGCGCAGGCGGGCAAAATGTAAACAAAGTGTCTTCAAAAGTGGTGCTTTCATTTGACGTGAAAAATTCTAATGCTTTATCAAATGAAGACAAATTGCTTTTGGAAACCAATTTATCTTCCCGACTCACCAACGACCATATTCTAATTTTGAATTGCGATGAAGACCGAAGCCAACTCAAAAACAAAGAAATTGTCATTAAAAGGTTTCTCACAATAATTGAACAAGGATTGTATGTTCCAAAAATTCGTAAAGCCACAAAAATCCCTAAATCAGTCATTAGAAAACGATTGAAATACAAGAAAAGTTTATCCGAAACGAAAAAGAATAGGAAGAGACCAGAATTTTAAATTTTTTGCTTTTCTTAATTCATTATCCACAATTTATAATTAATTTTGTACTGTCTCAAAGGGGTGCTCCAAATAACGAGCTGAGATTATACCCAAAGAACCTGGGCAGGTAATGCTGCCAAGGGAAAAAAATGACAAAAAAGTAGTGCGAACACTATTATTTGCCATAAGAACAAACAATTATTTAACAAAAGAATAATTTCCCCCTTGTTATTCGTAAGAAAAATTACGAATGAAAAATAGCATTGAATTACACCAAACAACGAAGTCCTCTAATCTCTTATCTCTTCGTCTCTTATCTCTTCGTCTCTTATCTCTTCGTCTCTTATCTCTTCGTCTCTTATCTCTTCGTCTCTTATTTTTTGTCTTATTATGCACTACTTTTATAACTTTTTCACAAGAAAAACCCGCAGATTCTTCCAAAGTACATTCGCTTGATGAAGTATTGGTTGCAGCAATTCGAGTCGATTCCAAAAACCCTTTTTCATTCACTAATTTGAATAAAAAAGAGTTTAAAACTCTAAATCTTGGTCAAGACATTCCCATTTTGATGAATTATTTACCTTCGGTAGTCACTACTTCTGATGCTGGAAATGGGATGGGTTACACCGGAATTCGGGTTCGTGGAAGCGATGCAACTCGCGTAAACATTACTATAAATGGAATTCCCTACAACGATTCAGAAAGCCATGGAACCTATTGGGTAAACATGCCTGATTTTGCTTCCTCGCTAGAAAGTGTTCAGTTGCAACGCGGCGTTGGGTCGTCAACAAACGGTTCGGGTGCTTTTGGAGCGAGCCTAAATATGCTTACTGATAATTATTCCAAAAAAAGCAGTGGTGAAATTTCCAATTCTGGCGGTAGTTTTAATTCTAGAAAAAGCACCGTTAAATTCAGCACTGGCTTAATGAATGCTGAAACAAGTTCAGCACGAGATGCTGAAACAAGTTCAGCACAAGGGTTTGAAATTGCAGGACGAATGTCTGTTTTAAAATCAGATGGGTACGTAGACCGAGCAAGTTCCGACTTGAAATCGTATTTTTTACAAGGAACGTATGTTGGAAAGACAAGCTTAATAAAAGCGTTGGTATTTGGTGGTAAAGAAAAAACGTACCAATCTTGGAACGGAATTGATGCCGAAACTTTGGCAAACAATAGAACTTTTAATTCGGCAGGAATGTTTACCGATCAATTTGGAAATATTCGTTTTTATGATAATGAAACCGACAATTACCAACAAGACCATTATCAATTGCATTGGAATGAGAAAATTTCTAGTAAATGGAATACCAATTTGGCTTTTCATTACACCAAAGGAAAAGGATATTATGAAAATTACAAAAAAGATGCCGCCTTCACTGATTACGGTTTAACGCCTGTTGGAACTCAAGTTACAACCGATTTGATACGTCAAAAATGGTTGGATAATGATTTTTATGGGACTACATTTTCATCTAATTATAAATCGGAAAAACTAAATTTGATAATTGGCGGTGCCTATAATAAATACGAAGGATCACATTTTGGCAAAGTAATTTGGGCTCGATTTGCCTCTCAAAGTGAATTGGGAGATCGCTATTATGATGATTTTGCCACTAAAACAGATGCCAATTTATTTGTGAAAGCAAACTTCCAATTAACTAATAAAATCAGTCTTTATGGTGATTTGCAACTTAGGAACGTACATTACAAAGCCAATGGTTTAGAAACAGGAATTGTGAACGATAATTTTAATTTCTTCAATCCAAAAGCGGGATTCAATTGTAATTTGAATCCTAAAAACACCCTTTATTTTTCTTTTGCAAGAGCAAATAGAGAGCCAAACCGCGACGATTATGTCAGCGGAACCCCAAAACCAGAGCAGTTGAACGACTTTGAATTGGGTTGGAGATTGGTTTCTGAAAAGGCAAAAATAAATGTTACGGCGTATTACATGAAATATAAAAATCAGTTGGTTTTGACAGGTGCGCTCAATGAAGTGGGTTCGCCGTTGCGTGAAAACGTGGGGGACAGCTATCGTTTGGGTTTGGAATTGGACGCCAATTTTTACATTTCAAATAAATGGGTTCTTCGCCCCAATATCGCTTTAAGCAAAAATAAAAATTTAAATTATTATTTTCAAAAAGACGGGAATCTAACCAATTTCGGAAATACAAACATTGCTTTTTCACCGAATATTGTTGCAGGAAACTGCGTAACATTTGTGTCAAGCGAAAATTTACAATTTAGTATTTTATCGAAATTTGTTGGCAAACAATTTATGGGAAACCTTGATTCAACAAACTCAGAATTGCCAAGTTATTTTGTAAACGACTTAAACGTATCCTATGAAATTCAACCAAAAAGCGTATTTAAATCGGTTTTGTTTTCGCTTTTAGTGAACAATTTATTGAATACTAAATACGTTTCAAACGGTTATTATTATACTTACGATGACACTTGGACCAACCCTGGAAATACAATTACATTGGATGGAGCGGGTTATTATCCTCAAGCGGGAATAAACTTTTTAGCGGGAATTTCGATGAAATTTTAATTGTAAACTCGTATAATTGCGCCAGTTGTTTCTACACGGTAAGGCTTCATTGGATATTCTTTACCAGGACTTTGACCAGAAAACAAGTTGTATTCGGCATTGTCGCAATTGCATTTTGCAGTTATTCCATTGACAAACATCGTCGAGCAAGCGCTCAAAGCTTGGTTCGGACAGGCGGCATCGTAGGCAACGTAAGATGTTCCAGAGGTATTGAATACAATTATTCCTCGCGCACCGGCATTTGGAATGAACATTCCGTTGCTGACAAATTTTAGGTTATTGTAAGTGGGTAAATCCGTATTTATACTGATTGAAAAATTATAATTTGGGATAAATGGGTTGCTGTTATTGTATTGATTATTGCTGCAGCCGCAAAGGAAAAGTACCGCTAGAATGAACAAGTATTTTTTCATAATGAAATTTTATTAAAAGAATAGTGGTAACAAATTTAAATTATTTAACTTTGAATTGTATATGATTAACATATATTTATTTGATTAAAAAAATAACAACTATCTTTGTAAAAAGAAATCCCGTCCCGATGGGATTTTTTCTATTTTATATAAACGATTAAATTATGAGTGAAGTATCTTATTATACCGCAGAAGGATTAAAGAAATTAAGAGAAGAATTGGATCATTTGAAGAGTGTGATGCGTCCAAAAGCATCTCAAGACATTGCAGAGGCAAGAGACAAAGGTGATTTGTCTGAAAACGCCGAATACGATGCAGCAAAAGAAGCGCAAGGGATGTTAGAAATGAGAATTGCTAAATTGGAAGAAGTACATTCTAACGCTAGATTAATTGACGAAACTCAGTTGGACGTGTCGAAAGTTTTGGTTTTATCCAATGTAAAAATCAAAAACTTAACCAATTCGATGGAATTAAAATACACGTTGGTTGCTGAAAGTGAAGCCGATTTGAAAACCGGAAAAATTTCGGTTACTTCCCCAATTGGAAAGGGTTTATTAGGAAAATCTGTGGGAGAAATTGCTGAAATCACGGTTCCAAATGGAGTTTTGAAATTTGAAGTATTGGAAATTTCTAGAGATTAATTCGTTTAATCGTTTAATTGATTTTTCAACCCACCGATTAAACAGTTCAACAATTAAACAGTTCTGCCATGTCAAGTATTTTTACCAAAATCGTAAACGGAGAAATTCCATGTTATAAAGTTGCTGAAGACGATTATTTTTTAGCATTTTTAGATGTAAATCCGAATGCAGTTGGACACACTTTGTGCATTCCGAAACAAGAAATTGACAAGATTTTTGAACTTGACGATTCTCTATACATCGGATTAATGCAATTTTCAAAAAAAGTGGCTATTGCTTTAGAAAAATCAGTTACTTGTAAGCGAATTGGCATGAGTGTTATCGGTTTAGAAGTTCCCCACGCACACGTTCATTTGATTCCGTTGAATGAAATGGATGATATTCGTTTCCAAAAGAAAGTCACTTTATCTAAAGACGAATTTGTTGCATTGGCATTGAAAATCCAAGGGAATACCTAAATAACATTAGTATTATTTTAATACAAACACATGAAAAAATTATTTATTGTTTCATTGTTATTGTTTGCAACCATTTCTTATTCTCAGGACGAATATACTCATAACTATTATTGGAATTTTCAAGACAATACGAAAGCAATTGTTGGTTTTCCTATATGTTACGTTCGTGAAAGTCCAAATATTAAATCGGTTGTATTGGATTCTCTTCCATTAGGAACCGAAGTAATGGTTAAAAGCACATCAGAATCACATTATAAAATAAAAGGGATTAATGTTTCTTGGGTTGATATAGAATATAAAAACCAAGCTGGGGAAACAAAAGTAGGCTACGCTTGGAAAGGATTATTAGCTTTGAATTACGTCAAAAATGGATCACTTACATATTTAACAACCATTGATAAAATCGAAAAAATAAAATCTCAAGAATATTTCTATCAGAATTTTTTTATTACCGCTAAAATTTTAGGCAAGGAAAACCAATTATTAGATGAAAATACAATTAAAAAATATTTGTCTGAAAGTTCCTATTTTGAAAACAAAACCCTAGGTCATTTAGGGCTGTCACAATTGCAGAATATTTATAGAATTTCATTTAGCGGGGAAGCATGTGGCGTTCCAACATTTCATTATTATCTTGGATGGAATGGAAGCAAATTATTAATATTACCCGAAAAAATGAATGTAGCAGATGCGGGCGGCTATTATCACTCAGAAGAGTTTGTATTTCCAACCGAGAAAGGTGGAAAGCCCAATATGATTATCAAGAAAATAGAAGAAGCCGAATTAATTGAGGAAACAGAGGATGTTTATAACATGTTAAATGAGGAAGAATATTATAAATGGAATGGTGAAAAAGCCACTCTTATCAATAAAAGTAAAGCCAGAAAAACCCAGAAAAAGCTATAAATTATTTTGCTTTTCTAAAACTAATTTGAAAAGTAGTTCCTTTATTTACTTCAGAATTCAATACTTTTATTTTGCCGTCATGGTATTCTTCAACAATTCTTTTTGTTAAAGAAAGTCCCAATCCCCAGCCTCTTTTTTTAGTTGTAAATCCGGGTTCAAAAATGTTTTTGAATTGCTTTTTTGGAATTCCTTTGCCTGAATCGGTTACATTTATTTTTACAAAATCGCCTTCTAAAACAATTGCAATCGTCAGTTTTCCTTTGCCTCTCATGGCGTCAATGGCATTTTTTACCAAATTTTCAATGGTCCAACTGAACAGAATTGGATTTAGAGAAACCAAAATAGGAAAATCGGGAGCTTTAAATGAAAAGACAACTTGTTTTGAAAATCTGGATTGTAAATATTGAAATGAATTTTCGGTTTCCGAGATAATGTCTTTAGTTTCTAAAATCGGTTCTGAACCAATTTTAGAAAATCGATCGGTAATATTTTGAAGCCGTTCAATGTCTTTTTCAATTTCTGCTACTGTTGAATCAGCAACATTTTCTGCTTTTAATATTTCTAACCAGCCAATTAATGACGAAAGGGGAGTTCCAATTTGATGCGCTGTTTCCTTTGCCATTCCAGCCCAAAGCTTGTTTTCAGTTGCCATTTTGGTACTTCTGTAAAAATTATATACCAAAAGCGCAAAGAGTAAAATAATCAATAAAAAAGCGATTGGAAAATAGATGAGGTTGTTCAATCGATCGGAATTTCCGTAGTAAATGTATCGAAATTTCCCAGGAACGTATTCAAATTTTATCGGTTCGTTTTCTTTTTTTAATTTTTTTAAAATGACTTTGGCTTCGTCTGGAATCGACATTAATTTTTCGTCAATATTGTTTTGTCCAATAATACTGTCTTTTCCATCGGTTAAAATAATAGGAATCGTTTTGTTGTCTCCAATTATCTTGATTGGCAATGCTATTTCCGTATTGATGTCAGAATTGATTATTGTTTTTTGAGCTTCTGCCCAATATTCCATCTTCAAACGCTCTTCATTTTTGAAAATTTGAAAAAAGGAATACGTGTTCCAAAGTATGAAAACTATGAAAATAAACGAGGAAAATACAATAAACCACCGAGTAAAATTTCGTTTGTTTGAAAACTGCATAAGTTACTTTTGAAAGCAATAATAACGATAAATATAATAAAATAATATGATTAAGGTAGCAGAAATTTAAATTGTAATTTTAAAACTAATATTAGAATTATTATTGTTACATTTTTGAAACCAATTTATTATATTTGTTAAAATTGATTTTTATGATAAGTATTGATCCAAAAGACATTTCTTCTGCAAGGTTACAGGGCTATTTACAAAGCGCTGTAGGTCCGAGGCCCATTGCTTTTGCAAGTACTATTGATAAAAATGGCGTTCCAAATTTATCTCCGTTTAGCTTTTTTAATATTTTTAGTGCAAATCCACCAATATTAATATTTTCGCCTGCCCGACGCGTTCGAGACAATACAATAAAACACACTTTAGTCAATGCGGAGGCGACTCGTGAAGTGGTCATTAATGTGGTCAATTACGATATTGTTCAACAAACGTCTTTATCAAGTTCTGAATACCCAGATGGGGTGAACGAATTTGTAAAAGCGGGATTTACAGAAATTCCTTCTGAAATGGTAAAGCCCTATCGTGTGGCACAATCACCAGTTCAATTTGAGTGCAAAGTCAATGAAATTATCAGTTTGGGAACAAAAGGAGGTGCTGGAAATTTGGTCATTTGTGAAATTTTAAAAATGCGCATTAGCGAATCGGTTTTGGATGAAAATGGCAATATCGACCCCGTTAAAATTGATTTAGTGTCAAGAATGGGTGGAAATTGGTATTCAAGAGCCAATCAAGGATTGTTTGAAGTGGCTAAACCAATAACTACATTGGGAATAGGAGTGGATCAAATACCCAATTTTATTAAGGAAAGTACTGTTTTTGACGGAAACGATTTAGGTAAATTAGGAAATATAGAATCGTTGCCTACAACCGAAGAAATTAATATATTTGTAAAGCAGAATTTTGCCGTTAAAGGGGTTTTGAGTTCTGACGATCAATTAAAACAATATAAAAAAGCAAAGGAATATTTAGATCAAAACGATGTTGATTCTGCTTGGAAAGTATTATTAGCAAAATAATTTAAAAAATAAGTAAAATGGAAGTAGTAGGAAAAATTAAAATGCTTGGTGAATCTAAAAATGTGGGAAGCGGAAGTTTCCTAAAAAGAGAATTGGTTGTCACTACCGACGAGCAATATCCGCAACACATTTTAGTTGAATTCGTTCAAGACAAATGTGATTTATTAAATAATTACCAAGTTGGTGATGCTGTAAAAGTAGCTATCAATTTAAGAGGTCGCGAATGGGTTGACCCACAGGGAGTAACTAAATATTTCAATGCCATTCAAGGCTGGAGAGTTGAGAAATTAGGCGCTGCGGCTTCTGTACAAGCTGCTCCTATGCCAGCTGCTGAGGCATTTGCACCCGCTGAAAATTTTAAAGAAGAAGAGCACGACGATTTGCCTTTCTAAAAATTCAATTGTTAGATAATTCTATCAATTTTTAATTAATAAACCTATGCCGTAATTTGTTCCTATTTGAGGATAAACAAAGGCATGGGTTTTATTTTTACCCAAAGTAAGTGACTTGAAAGGGCTCCAATAGGAAACCGCAAGTCCAACTGCTGTTCCAATTCCCGCTCCAGCTAAAACATCTGAAGTATAGTGTTTATTGTTCGCAATTCTTAAAAAACCTGTTGCTGCTGCAAATAAATAGCCGCTACTGGCATACCAAATATTGGCGTCTTTGTTTTCGTAAAACAATACAGAAGCATTCGTAAAAGCAGTTGCGGTATGCCCGGATGGGAAACTTAATTTATCAGACGCATCAGGTCGTTCTTCATTAAATGAAAATTTCATTGACTGAACTATTCCTCCCATTATGGCATTTGAAACTACAATATTTAGAGTTTGATGTGAGGCATCATGCTTTGGTTTTATACCTAAATAGCGACCTCCATATATTTGTAGAATTGCTTCATATTGAAAATAGTTGTCAATTTTAGTATGAAAATCTTCTCCCATTACTTTTCTTAAGTCATTTTGTAAATTTGAATTCATTTGAGTATTTTTAATGGCGAATCCTCCTGAAATTAATGCTGCTGGAAAAATAAAATGTTTATAAGTCAACTTTACATCCTTTGTAAAAGAAGAAACAGTATCTTTTTGTTGTGACAACACAACTGAACAAGTAATTAATAACGGAAGTAGAACAACTAATTTTCTCAATTAAATTTTTTTTGTTAAAGATATTCCTAATTTTGTTTTAGAATAAATAATTTAATAAAATTCCAATCAATTTCGATTCATGTATCAAATATCAGATGCTTTGTATTTCCCTCCCGTTTCTGAAACTACTTCTGAAGGGATACTTGCTGTGGGAGGTGATTTAACTTCTGAGCGATTGATACTTGCCTATAAAAGCGGCATTTTTCCATGGTTTAACCCAGGGGAACCACTGCTTTGGTGGGCTCCAAAATCGAGAATGGTTTTGTTTTTCGATGATTTAATTGTTTCTAAAAGCATGAGAAATGTCTTCAATAGAAGTAGTTTCAAGGTCACATTCAATCAAGATTTCAAGGCTGTAATTTCTAATTGCAGTTCTATAAAAAGAGAAGGTCAACAAGGAACGTGGATTAGCCAAGAAATGATAGAAGCTTATTGCAAGCTAAATGAATTGGGAATTGCTAAATCGGTTGAGGTTTGGCAAAACGACCAATTAGTTGGAGGTTTATACGGAATTGATTTAGGAACTGTTTTTTGTGGAGAAAGTATGTTTTCGAAAGTCAATAATGCTTCAAAAACAGCTTTTATTACTTTGGCAAATCATTTAAAAAAGGAGAATTACAAGTTGTTGGACTGCCAAGTTTATAACGAACATCTTGAAAGTTTGGGTTGCAGAGAAATTGATCGTTATGTTTTTATGGAGATATTAAATTCAGAATCTTAATTTTTTTCCAACAATCGGCAACGTGATCATCAACCATTCCTGTGGCTTGCATGTGCGCATAAACTACAGTTGAACCAACAAATTTAAACCCTCTTTTTTTTAAGTCTTTGCTGATTTTGTCTGAAATTACTGAGGTTGCCGGAACTTCTTTCAATATTTTTGGAGTGTTTATAATTGTCTTATTTTCGGTAAAAGCCCAAATGTATTTGCTAAAACTCCCAAATTCTTCTTGTATTTTTATGAATGAAACGGCGTTAGAAACTGCAGAGCGAATCTTCAATTGGTTTCGAATAATATCTGAATTTTGCATCAATTCTTGGATTTTGTCTTCAGAATATTGTGCTACTTTTGAATAGTCGAAGTTGT
>Ga0114964_10003733_pt1 | contig 10194 bp, 7 predicted proteins | sample C_131016_MF_Meta_FD_92638 | JGI IMG/M metagenome (GOLD analysis project Ga0114964, IMG submission 92638) | Freshwater microbial communities from Lake Croche, Canada to study carbon cycling - C_131016_MF_MetaG | ecosystem: Environmental > Aquatic > Freshwater > Lake | place: Lake Croche, Canada... | reverse complement strand
CACAACGCGCATGGCAGAAATCTTGTTGCAAAACAAGGCGGTCGACGCCGTGCTCACCATGCAAGCCGATCCCCACGACCGTTGGCGCCCTTCTCCCATCTTGATTGACAAGCCCGAAGACATGCAAAAGGCACGGGGCATGCGCATGGGGTATGCCCCGCTCTTGTCCTTGCTCGAGCCCGCGCAACAACGCGGCTACAAACGCTTGGCCGTGATTGGGATTCCGTGCCAGATCTATGCATTGAGGGCGTTGGAAGAAACACTGGGCTTGGAAAAACTCTATGTGATCGGGACGCCTTGCTCAGACAACACCACCACGGAGAATTTTCATCAATTCCTCAACTTGATCACCCCCACCCCCGAAGAGGTGACTTATTTAGAGTTCAAGGCCAATTACCACGTGGAGTTGCGGTTTCAAAACGGCAAGCACCAAGAAATACCTTTTCTTCAACTGCCGCTCTCGGATTTGCCCAAGGACTTCTTTCCCCTGACGTGTCGCACCTGTGTGGACTACACCAATGTGCTCTCAGACATCACCGTGGGCTACATGGGCGGCGAGGGTGAGCAATGGATCATCACGCGAAACACAAGGGGCGAAGAGTTGCTTGCACTCTTGGGAGACGAAGTCGTGCTCAAAGCACCCGGGAGTGCTGGAAAGCGTCATTCGGCCGTGCTGGGATTCAAAAAAAATGTGGAACTCGCCGCCGGTGGACTGCCACTGAGAAAAATGCCCAATTGGCTTCGACCCATCGTCTCATGGATCATGCCCCGATTGGGTCCTCGCGGTCTTGAGTTTGCAAGGACTCGAGTCGAGATGAAGGCCATCGAGTCGATCATTCACTTAAGACGTGAGCAGCCTGCGCGCATGAAACATATGCTGCCCGAACACATCTGGAGCTTGGCCAAAGATTATGATTTGACACCAACGACTGAAGAAAAGGCCACCGTGCTGGGCCCACCATGAAGCATTGAACGAGGGCGCCCAAGGCTCACGGGGAACAAGGGCAACGGGTGACAGGGACGTCAGCCCATGGTGTCAGGGTTTGTCGTTGGGCTCGGCAATGCCGTAGCGGTGCAATTTGATGTACAGGCTTTGACGCGAAAGACCCAGCATCTCGGCAGCAGAGGCGCGGTTGTTTTGCGTGAGCTCGAGCGCTGACTGGATGCACATTTTTTCAATCATATCGGTGGTCTCGCCCACAATGTCCTTCATGGGCATGCGACCCACGAGTTGCGACAATTGCGAGACAGAACCCGCCATGCTGCTCGATGAGACCGGCCCAGTTTGTGACAATCGATGCACATCGCGAACAAAAAAACCATAGCGTTTTTCTGTACTGACAAGCGTTGAGGCCGAGATCTCCACTTCCAGTGTCATGTTGGTCTTGCTCACCAGTTCCGTGGCAAAATTTCTGATAGTGGACAATTGTTTCAAATTGTTGACCATGACACCCCAATCCACACCGCCACGGGCCAGCCATGACTCAAAGTATTGACCCACGACTTGATTGAGCGAGTAGGCCCCCGACAAGGTCATGAACTCCTCATTGACACTCAAAATCACCCCAGCGCCATCGGTGACCACAAAGCCGTACGGCGCTTTTTGCAATGCATCGGTGTACCAGTCTTGAATTGGTTTGTCCATTAAAGAGGCTGGCGTCAACTGCTGCAAACCCAGTCTCACCATGAGTTGTGCCCCGCCTTCTTGAACAATCAAGTCAGGCGTGATGATCAAGTCTTGGCCTGAGGCACTGCAGTGGGCCAGCAAAGCCTTGGTTTTACCCACCGTTTGTGCTGCACTCAGCAAAGCATCAATCTCGTCACGCTTGGCACTGTCAAAGTATTGCGCAAGCTCAACGCCCACCAACTTCTTGGAGTCGGTTTGTAAAAATGCTTTGGCAGCTGCTGCGTTGGCTTGAAGAATTTTTTTCGTCGACAAGTCCACGATCAAAACCGGCTCAGACGAGCTGTCAAACAACAACTTATAACGAGACTCGGTGTGCCTCAAGCGCAAATAGTCTCGCTCCATGGAACGGTGCGTGTCCATGAGTTTTTGTTGCATCTTGGACATCGAGCCCAGATCGCGTCCAATCAAAGCCAACTGATCTCGATCAGGGTATTTGAAGATTTGCACCAAAAAAGGTGCAGACGATTTGGCAGGCGACAAGAAGTTGATATGGCGCCACTGGAATTCAGGCCCACTGGCTTCATTGCTCTCTAGACTGATTGGATTTTTGAGCAAGTTCAAAAACTTGTCAGTGGAATCGGCTTGGGTCCATTCAGAGAGCTTCTCTCCAACCCATCCATCCAACTTCACGCGGGCGAGTTCAGCCCCTTTGGTTTTGACGGAGATCACTTCGTGAGTTTTCGGCTCAAGAACCACGACCAAGTCGGCCAATCCCAAAATGAGTGACTCAAACAGTTTGAACTGGTCGGGTAATTCGAGTACGTTTTTCAATTCAACACAACCCGTTCTGACGCTTTGATGCGTAAAATTAAATGGACAATCAACTGACACCATCCTCACCACTGAAATGCGAAACACATCACATCACATGCACAGGAATTTCAAATAAACCCCACAGGACTTGGGTGTTTTAAACCTCAACCCACAGAACACCGAGCTTTCAATTGCTTTTTTTAATTATAATTAATATTCAAAAGTAAGCTTTAATTTACGGTGAACCCTGTCATACAAACTAATCATTAATAGTACTTTTCTGTTGTTTTATCCTGCCATTTGAGGGTTTGGCCTTGTTCCCCGAGTTCTGGAGAGCCCCTTTTGGGTCACATTGGACTTGGGCGTGTTCAGGGACTTTGTGCTAGCGGGCGTCAAACTCGACTTGGCGAGGGCCTGGTTGGGCGCGCCGTTGTGGTCTTGGATCAGACTGAGTTGGGCAGCCGTCAATGCATTGAGTTTTCTCACTTTGCGGTGAACTCGCACAAGTTTCATTCCCACGGTGTGCGCCTCTCGGGCATTGTGGCAAACTCCATGCACACCCAGTTCGTCTTGCAAGCCAGTCTCCCAAGCCACCACAGGGCCACCGAGCAAACATTGAATATCTTGATTGACGGACAAGGACTTCACGCGTTTGATCATGGACTTGAGCCAAGGAAGATCGGCGTTGGTGGACGCACTCACACACAACAAATCCACCCATTGCGTGCTGACCAATTGGAAAATTTCTTTCTCAGTGCGATCAATGTGAGGCAACAAGTGCCAGCCTTTTCTTTGCAAATATTGAGACACCAGCAAAGCCCCCAAGGTGTGTTGAGACCCTGGCGCGATGCACACCATGGCTTGAAAGCGTTGGGCAGATGGGGCCAGTGTTAACACATCGGGGCGAACGAACTCAGGACTGTTCAACATCACGAAGCGCTTCATGGTCCAACTGGCCTGGGTGACTTCTAAAAAAGTGATTTCATCGCTGGCCCATAAATCGTGCAAGAAGCGGATGGCCTGGGGGATCACATCCAAATAGAAAACCTCAATGTCCAAGCCTCGGGCAAACAGGTTGTGGGCAAACTCAAGGAACTCATCCACGGTGAGCGCCAAACACGCCCTTGTGCACTGCTCAACGTGGAGTGTCAAATCCAAGCCAGGCTCTCGGTCAAGGGATGAGGGGTGCCGACATTGGCTCACGAGTGCGAGCGATGTTGACAAAGGCGGGGGACTCTGGGCGAGGGAGCTTGGAGCACTCACTCGAACCAAACTGGGAATGATCTCGCTCACCAAAGACGTGAAAAGAGGGGACAAATGGGGTTGACTCAACTGATGTTCCTCTTTTCTTTGCTCCAAGTCATCAACGGGGGTTTTGATCTGCACATGAACACAATGCGTCACAATCCCAGCTCAGCGGTGAGTTATTTGTGCATTGCGTCTTCTTTATGCTCAGAGTGTCCAATAAAAATGACGCATTCATGTTAGTGAAAACCCCTAATATGTAATGCAAATTTAACGTCAATTTAAGTTGACACAACGACTATTCGGACATAAAGTCATGGCATGCAAGTCCACATCGTCTAAGCCCATGAGCCATCCAAGCGAGTCGCACCCTTTACCCGGCATGCTCTACACGCCCGAGCAAAGGGTTTTGCGCGACCACACCATTTGGACGCCGATTCAAGGTTTCTTGGCCATCTTTCAATTCTTCGTCTTCATGGTGAGTTTGTGGTTGGTGGTGCGTTGTTTGTTGAGCGGTGAAGGCGCCGAATGGGCCAAGTGGTCGATCATTTTAAAAACCCTCACCTTGTACACCATCATGGTGACGGGCAGCATTTGGGAAAAAGTGGTGTTTGGTCAATACCTCTTTGCCCCAGCATTTTTTTGGGAAGACGTGGTGAGCATGGTGGTGATTGTGCTCCACAGCATTTACATCGCGTCATTGTTTTATCCATTGTTAACACTGCAAGAACAAATGCTCTTGATTTTGTGCGCTTACGTGACCTACGTGGTCAATGCCGCGCAGTTTGTCTTGAAGTTGCGAGCCGCCAGACTGCAAGAGGCCAAGTCAAAGGCCATGCATCGCTTGGACACCGACCCCCAAGTGGCGGCGCTTCAAGCCTCACAGGGATATGCCTCATGAACACCGTCATCCCCATTCAAGTTGCCAACAAAGAGTCAACACCCACGCCAGGCTCGACCCATCAAATCAGCCAAGAACGTGGCCAGCGCGAGGTGTTTTGTGGTCTGACTGGCATCATTTGGCTGCACCGCAAAATCCAAGATGCATTTTTTTTGGTCGTGGGCTCTCGCACGTGCGCCCATTTGGTCCAGTCGGCCGCTGGTGTCATGATCTTTGCAGAACCCCGGTTTGGCACCGCCATCATTGATGATCGAGACTTGTCAGGCATTGCCGACGCGAACGAAGAGCTCGACCGCGTGGTCAACCAATTGCTCAAGCGCCGGCGCGATATCAGAACACTTTTTCTCGTCGGTTCCTGTCCATCAGAGGTGATCAAGCTCGATTTGTCTCGTGCTGCGCAGCGACTCAACGCCCAATTCAACCCAGCCGTCAAAGTGCTCAATTACTCAGGCTCCGGCATTGAGACCACCTTCACACAAGGTGAGGATGCCTGCCTTGCAAGTTTGATCGAATCTTTCCCTGTGGTAGCCCATCGCGATGAGCCTGACCCAGACAACGCACACAAAAAACTCTTGATCGTGGGCACCTTGGCCGATGTGGTCGAGGACCAAATGCAGCGTATTTTCAAGGCCATGGGGATCCATGGCGTTGAGTTTTTCCCAGGCAGGAATTCTCAACACGTGCCTGAGATTGACGAGCGCACCGTGTACTTGCTCGCCCAACCGTTCTTGGCCGATACCGCCAAAAGACTCGACGCGCGAGGGGCCACCCGGCTGCCCGCACCTTATCCATTGGGCGTGCAAGGCACGAGCGCGTGGTTCGAGGCAGCCGCTTTGGCCATGGGGGTTGACGATGCTGTTCGCGATCAAGCCCTGCTCGCCCCTCGTCAACGCGCTCAAACGGCCACGGCCAAACACCGCAATTTGCTGCAAGGCAAAAAGATCTTTTTCTTTCCCGACTCGCAGTTGGAAATTCCGTTGGCGCGCTTTTTGAGCAATGAGCTTGGCATGCAACTCACGGAAGTGGGCGTGCCCTACATTCACCGCCAACACATGGCCCAAGAACTCGAACTCCTCCCCCCCAACACCGTGATCATGGAGGGCCAACATGTGGAGCGCCAAATTGACCGCTGCGAGGCGGCGCACCCTGACTTGGTGGTCTGTGGACTGGGTTTGGCCAATCCCTTGGAAGCCAAAGGCTACACCACCAAATGGTCCATCGAATTGGTCTTCACCCCCATTCAAGGATTTGACCAAGCGGGCGATTTGGCAGAGTTGTTCAGCCGCCCCTTGACCAGAAAACACAAAATCGCCGCCTAACACCCTCAACACTCGTTTGACTCAACATGCAACTCACACTCTGGACATACGAAGGACCCCCGCACATCGGCGCCATGCGACTTGCCACGTCCATGAAGGATGTTCATTACGTCTTGCATGCACCGCAAGGTGACACCTACGCGGACTTGCTGTTCACCATGATTGAACGCTTGCCAAGACGCCCTCCCGTGACGTACACCACCTTCCAAGCGCGGGACCTGGGGGGAGACACGGCACAACTCTTCATCGATGCAGTGCTGCAAGCCAACGAGCGATTCAAGCCCAATGCACTCTTGGTGGGGGCATCTTGCACCGCCGAGTTGATCCAAGATGACCCGGGTGGCTTGGCACTGGGTCTTCATCTGGACACACCCGTCATCCCACTCGATCTACCGGCCTACCAACGCAAAGAGAACTGGGGCTGTGCGGAGAGTTTTTACCACTTGGTGCGCCAACTGCTCAAACGCCAGTCTGCCAACGAACAACAGCCCGCGGGCGCCAAACCTGCGGGCCCGAGTTGCAATGTACTGGGCCCCACGGCGCTGGGTTTTCGCCACCGCGACGATGTCATTGAAATCAGTCGATTGCTCAAAGACCTTGGAATCCACGTCAATGTGATCGCACCTTTGAACGCGAGTGTGAGCGACATTGAGAGATTGCCCTTGGCTGACTTCAACGTGGTGCTTTACCCAGAAACCGCACACACTGTGGCGTCTTGGCTTGAGCGAGAGTACAAGCAACCCTTCACCAAGTGCATCCCCATTGGCCATCGGGGCACGATCGCCTTCATCCGAGAAGTCCTCGCCTTGGCCCATCTACCCGTCAATGAGGCTTTGATTGACACACTGTCTGAACGCTCTCATGCGTCTTGGTATGCGGCATCGGTGGACTCGACCTATCTCACCAATAAGCGGGTGTTCATCTTTGGCGACGCCTCGCACGCCATTGCTGCCGCACGTGTGGCCCACGAAGAGATGGGCTTTCAAGTGGTGGGTCTGGGCACTTACAGTCGCGAGTTTGCGCGAGACATCCGAGAAGCTGCCGCACTGTACCAAGTGAAAGCCTTGATCACCGACGACTACCTTGAAGTCGAGGATCAAATCGCGGAGTTGCACCCTGAGCTGATTTTGGGCACGCAAATGGAGCGTCACATCGCCAAGCGACACGGCATTCCTTGCACCGTGATTTCGGCCCCCATGCACGTGCAAGACTTCCCAGCGCGCTATGCGCCACAAATGGGCTTTGAAGGCGCCAATGTCCTCTTTGACACCTGGGTTCATCCGCTGATGATGGGACTTGAAGAGCATCTATTGGGAATGTTTCGCGAAGATTTTGAGTTCAATGATGAGTCGGCGCCTTCGCATTTGGGTGGCGCTAAAAAGTCGCCTGCCCACCCCAGCACCGAGACCCATGCCAACGAGCCAGACACCGTGGTGTCTCCAAGCACTCCCCACCCTTCATTGCAAGTCCAAGCCCCGCTCGCTTTGCAAGAGTCCCCAAGTGAGAGCGTCAACCTGAGTGGCGAGCAAAAAATGCACGAATTGGTGCAGGTCTGGACCCATGACGCAGAGCTTGAACTCAAAAAGATTCCATTTTTCGTGCGCGGCAAAGCCAAGCGCAACACGGAAAAGTATGCCAAGGAAACGGGTGTATCCAATATCACCATCGAGACTTTGTACGAAGCCAAAGCGCACTTTAGCCGTTGATCAACGACTCCAGCCATGAATTTCACCACCTTCCAATCAACCTCACCCATTACCTCAAGGCTTTCTTATGAATGAAACCGTCGCTTTTCCGGTGTCACACATCAAAAAAGGTTCACGCCCTGATGGGGAAGGCAGTGTTCAAGTGCAACTCGACCCCAACCTCAAAATTGGCAACGCCAAAGTCTTTGCCATTTACGGCAAAGGCGGGATTGGCAAAAGCACCACCTCGTCCAATTTATCAGTCGCATTCAGCAAACTTGGTAAAAGGGTGTTGCAAATCGGTTGCGACCCCAAGCACGACTCGACCTTCACACTCACAAAAAAATTGGTCCCCACCGTCATCGACGCGTTGGAGCAAGTCGATTTTCATTCAGAAGAGCTGAGGTTGGAGGATTTTGTCTTTCCAGGCTACAACGGGGTGATGTGTGTAGAAGCGGGTGGACCGCCTGCAGGCACCGGATGCGGTGGCTATGTGGTGGGCCAAACGGTCAAACTCCTCAAAGAGCACCACCTGCTAGAAGACACCGACGTCGTGATCTTTGATGTGCTCGGGGATGTGGTGTGCGGTGGCTTTGCCGCACCATTGCAACACGCCGACCGGGCTTTGATTGTCACGGCCAATGATTTTGATTCGATCTTTGCCATGAACCGCATCATTCAAGCCATTGGTGCCAAGTCCAAAAACTACAACGTGAGACTCGGAGGAGTGATCGCCAATCGGAGCGAAACCACCGATCAAATTGACAAATTCAATGCTGCGGTGGGTTTGAAAACCATGGCCCATTTCCCGCCCTTGGACGAGATTCGCAAGAGCCGACTCACCAAATCCACCTTGTTTGAGCTCGAAGCCACCCCCAATGTCAAAGCGGTGCAAGACGAGTACATGCGTTTGGCCAGTCAATTGTGGATTGGCAGCGACCCCTTGCCCGCCGTTCCGATGAAAGACCGCGATATTTTTGATTTACTCGGATTCGATTGAGATTGATCCTCATCACAACGATTCACCCAAGAACTTGATCATGAACCAAACCAATCCAGCGTATTTGCAGCGACGTGGCGAGATCGAACACTATTTCGATCGCACAGCCAATAAAACGTGGGAGCGTTTGACCTCCACCGATCCTGTGGGCCGCATTCGAGCTTCTGTGCGTGCCGGCAGAGATGAGATGCGAGCAACGCTCATGTCTTGGTTACCCCAAGACATGAGTGGCATGCGACTCTTGGACGCGGGCTGTGGCACAGGGGCATTGGCGCTTTGTGCAGCCGAGCGCGGCGCTCACGTCTTGGCCATTGATTTGTCAGCCAATTTGATTCAAGTCGCCCAACAACGTTACGCCGCCTTTGCGCCGTTGGCTCCCCAGCAAGAACACGATCACCCCAGAGGGAGCGTGGAGTTTGCCAGCGGTGACATGCTCGACCCCGATCATGGTGAATTTGATTACGTGGTGGGCATGGACTCCTTGATCCATTACGATGCGCCCGACCTCATTGGCGGGATTCAGGCCTTGAGCGAGCGCACCCAAAAAGCCATTCTCTTCACCTTCCCTCCCCGCAACCCATTCCTCGCCATGGCCCACAGTTTAGGGCGGCTATTTCCACGTTCAGACCGCTCCCCCACGTTGGCACCCGTGTCTCAGCAAAAGATTCGACAGGCCCTTGAAAGGACCATTGTCACTCAAGGCTGGCGTGAGGGTCAAACCACCCGCATCTCACGCGGCTTTTATACCTCTCAAGCTTGGGAGTGGGTGCGACAATGATCAAGTTGCCCTTGCTGGTGCGACAAAAGCTCAGCAATTTTGCGCTTCGTTATGTGCCCTTTGCCGATGCCGCATCGGCGGAGTTGCCCCTGCCCAGGCTTTTGCGGCTTTGCCTCTTTCAAACCGCCATCGGCATGACCATGGCGCTGTTGGTGGGTACGCTCAACCGCGTGATGATCGTCGAACTCGGAGTCCCAGCCTGGTGGGTGGCGTTGTCGGTGGCCATTCCGCTCTTGTTTGCCCCCCTCAGAGCACTCATTGGCTACCGAAGCGATACCCACCCCTCTGCACTGGGACTTCGACGATTGCCATACTTGTGGCTAGGCAACATCTTTTTATTTGGTGGCTTGGCCATCATGCCGTTTGCCCTCTTGCTGCTCAATGACACCACCACGCAAACCCTGTGGATGGGCCGAATCGGTGCTTGCTTGGCCTTTTTGCTCGTGGGTGCTGGCATGCAAACCACACAAACAGCCGGTTTGGCCTTGGCCACCGATCTGGCCAGTCCAGACAAACGGCCTCGCGTGGTGGCGCTGCTGCACAGCGCCATGCTCATGGGATTGATCGTGGGCAGCGGTTTACTCGGTTGGGTATTGCAAGACTTCACACCCACGAAGTTGGTTCAAGTGGTGCAAGGCAGCGCCTTGCTGGTGGGTGCCATGAATTTGGTGTCCTTGTGGAAACAAGAAGCGCGCCAAAGTAAGCGCGGTGCACGCGAGCCCGATGGGTTTTCCAAGAACTGGCGACAACTCACACTGCTGCCCAACATGAAGAGGTTTTTGTGGACGGTGGGGATAGGATCGTGCGCATTCAGCATGCAAGACAT
>Ga0114964_10003732_pt1 | contig 10194 bp, 10 predicted proteins | sample C_131016_MF_Meta_FD_92638 | JGI IMG/M metagenome (GOLD analysis project Ga0114964, IMG submission 92638) | Freshwater microbial communities from Lake Croche, Canada to study carbon cycling - C_131016_MF_MetaG | ecosystem: Environmental > Aquatic > Freshwater > Lake | place: Lake Croche, Canada... | reverse complement strand
CCATCCAAACCCCGGATGATAATTTACACTATCGTAAAGAGCTTTTCGGTTCATTAATGCGGATGACAGCCGTTCCTGTATGATTTCCTTATATTCAGCATCAATCCATTTCGCAGTTTTAAAGGGTTGGACAATCTCATGAGTATCAAGCAAAACCGAAACTTCCTCGTAAAACGATGGATTTTCAAAAATGATATCGCAGTCGAGAAATAACAATTTCGTAAAGTGAGATGGAATTTGTTTTTCAAGTAAATGACACAATTGCTCCTTGTGAAACATTACATTTTCACTTTTCGTAAATATATGAAATGCTTTTTTGATTTCTGGAGCATTGTCTCCATAACAAAGTTCTAATGTGTAGAAAGGAATCCGTGACGTTCTTAATTTCTCGATCGTGTAAAGATAATTCATCAATAGTTTTGTGGATCGTGCAGGATTGAAAAATACGAAACAAAGAGCCATGTCGTGCCTCGAGAAGAAAGATTTTCGCTTCGGAGCATCATACTTTATTAACGAAATACTTTTTTTGAGATCCAAACAAAAAGAAGATGACGAAGGTTCAGGGAATCCATAGGAAGCCATGTTCAAATACAACAAATGATTTTTGAATCTTTCTTTTTTCTAGACTTTAAACAACAAATGTCGAATCGTCAAATTGACTTTTTCGTTGGTGATTGTTTTCCTTTTTGTCCTCAGCAAGACGACTTGGGCGGAAGTGAAGTATCGCTTGTTCAATTATCCAGATTATTTTCCAATGAATATAATAATAAGGTCCGCATAATCATTAATCGTGAAAGTTTTGGGGATGAACGTGTTGTTGATAATGTAGAATATGTTCACTCCTCAAGATTAACAACAGACTCTTTCAAGTTTGACATTGTAATTTTATGGAGGTATTGCGGAATCAATTTGTACATGAAATTTTGTTCACTTCACACTATCTTACCTTGCAACTTACTTTGCATTGATTGTCATGACGATTTGAATGCATTTCATTCAAACGATCCTTCAAAACTTCATAAATTGGAAAAGGAAACAAACTGCGTTTTTCTCCTCAAGTCAAACTATCATAGACAAATGGATTTTATACAAAATCTTAGCGTGTCTACTTTTGTTTGTCCTAACGGAGTTGACACTGAATTGTTTAAGCAGCTTAAAGACGGAGACGATTTTGGGTTAGAAAGAAGAAGAGAAAGGCAAAAGCACCGTTTCTGCTACACTTCATCGTATGACCGAGGATTGAAAGAACTCTTACTTTATTCGTGGAGGCAGATAAAAACACTTGTTCCAGACGCAGAACTTCACGTGTATTACGGAATGTCACTTTTTTCGAACCAAGACCAAATATTAAAGAATGAAATTGCATTTTTAGTAAAAAATACACCTGGTGTGGTTGATCACGGACGCGTATCGAGCAAAGATATAAGTGTTGAAAAGCAAACGTCGACATTTTGGCTGTATCCTTCGCATTCTGAAACGGAAATCGACTGCATCAATCTTACTGAATCTTTAATCGCAGGCTGCATTCCTATTATATCAGAAATCGCCGTTTTAAAAGAACGTTACGGAGTTCACGTAAAAGGAGATCCATTGAAAAGAAACTTTCATGACTTATTTGCCTCGACGTGCGTAAAAATGACAAAATTAGACGCAGCTGAGTTACAGAAAATACGCAATGACCTCTACGAAAAAACGATTGAAAATGGATTGCCACTCACATGGCCCGACGTGGCTTTAAAATGGACTAAAATGATATCTTCAAATCTGGGATATTGATTTTTGTTTGACACAAACATACATACATTCAATAATAAAAAAACATGGAAAAAAACATTTCATTACATGTCGTAATCGTGACTTTGGGAAGGAATTGTCTTCAACGCATGCTTAACTCAATTTTGCCATTCTTAGAAAAAAATGATCATCTTACTTTAATTTTTGATGGAGTTTCACAGCCTAGCTTGACCTTGGAAACGGAAGGAACTATACACACATTTGAGGAAGAGAAAGGGCAGTGTTGGCCCTGTCATCATTTTAGAAATAAGTATGCATCAAAGTTACATAAAACCGACTTTGTCATGCACGCTGACGACGATGATGTGTATACAGAAAACGCGTTCAAAAAAATACGCTCAGCATGCCAAGATCTCAAAACCCTTTATATTTTTAAAATGGAAATAGTCAATCATAAAATTGTTCCAAGTCATCATGTAATTGTCCCAGGAAAAATTGTAAACGCTGGAGAAATTGGGACTCCGAATGGTGTCATACCATTTGATTTAAATTGTAGAGGAATATGGCAACTTAAATATGGTGGCGACTGGGATTTCTACAAATCACTCGAAACACATTGTAAAAATATAATTTACATTGACGAGATCATTTACAGGTATTATTGTAGAGATTTTATGTGATTGCTTCTATAAATAAATTTAAAACAAAAAATGCCAAAACCTGTACACAGTTCGTTTTATAAAAATAATAAATTTATTCTTTGATATTAGAAAAGAGAAAAGGAAGATATAAAGATCCAAGATCCAAAGATCCAAATGTCTGCTTCATTTCCTTTAAAGTTAACCGTCTTTACAAACGTCTATAATGAAGAATACATGCTTCCGTTTTGGTTAGAGCACCATAAACGCATATTTGATCATGGAGTTGTATTTGATTGGGATTCTACTGATTCCTCAATGGACATTGTACGTAAGGTTTGTCCCACGTGGGAAATTATAAAGGCACCACAAAAATATTTTGATGCTTTTAAAAATGATGAAATTTTGATGAATGAAGAGATGAAACATACTGGGTATAAGATGGTGCTTAACATTACTGAATTTTTAATTAGCCCTAACCCGATCCGACAATATTTGTCTCCTAATTTGAATTCTTATTACATGAGAACCGTTCCTTCGGCACTTTCAACAATTACATTTCAAGAACCTACAAATTTACTAGAGTTATTTGATGGTATCGAACGAGTTTGTATCGGAGGAATTCCAATTACAGATAGAGCAAAAAGATGCATTCACTCCTATAATCACGGTCATTACAGTCTAGGACGCCATTGTGAAACTCTTCCAGTAACTGAAGATATTCCATTCTATATAATTTGGTTTGGATTTTATCCGTGGAACCCAAAATTTCACCAGAGAAAACTTCAAATAAAAGACCGTATTCCATTGTCTGATATTGAAAAGGGATCAAGTCATCAACACATTGAAACTCAAGAAGGAAATGAATACAGAAGAAAAAAGGCACTGGAGTTTTCTACCCCTATTGACGAGGTACCATTTTTAAGAGAGTGCTTAGATTATTCTATGTCAACTTTTTCACCAACTTTTTCACATTCCTTATTTACAATTTCAAAAAAAAAATGTTTGCCTTATGATCATGTTATGTACTTACGAAATTTAAAGGAACGTGGTTTTGAACCTAAAGTAATTTACGATATTGGATCCTGCGTCTTGCATTGGACGAACAGGGCAAAAGAAGTTTGGCCTGACGCGACATATATCTTATTCGACGGAATGCGCGAGGCTGAGTTTTTGTATTCCGGTTATCAATATCACATGGGGGTACTTTGCGACGAGGACAATAAGGAATTGAAATTCTATAAGAATATTGAAGAACCAGGGGGAAATTCTTATTATCGCGAAATAGGTCATCCTGACAGCGCTAAAATATTTCCCGATGACGGGTTTGTGATTGAAAAAGGAATGACTCTTGATACCATAGTAAAGCAGAAAGGATTTCCACTTCCGGATTTAATTAAGATGGACATACAAGGTTCAGAAAAAGACGTTCTTCAAGGAGGTCAATTCGTACAAGCTCATGCTAAACATTTGATTGTAGAGATGCAACATGTAAACTATAACGATGGTGCTCCGAAAGTACTTGAAACAGGTTCTTTTATTGAATCACTTGGATGGACATGTTGCGCACCCAAGTTTTCTGTAAATTATGCTGATGCAGATTATGGATATGAGCGGGTGTAGACGTATTTTGCAACAATCTATTCTATTTTTAACGAGGGAAATTTCTCCCTCTGAACAATATTCCATATCCCAAGCCCGCTGCAAGAGCAAGCTTACCTGCCAAGGAAAGAGTCGTATACGCGCGCCTTCTACGGAAGGAAAGCTTAGGGGTTTTCCACGAAACCGAACTGTCATCTGAAATTAGCTCCGTACCTTTTCTTAAAGAATGCTTGGATTATTCAATTTCAATGCATACAACAGGCATTATATGAGATTTTGGTGGGATTGACAGTTGACAATATATTATCTATCTTAAAGATTTGAATGAATCTTCATTGTCTTTCTTTTGCTGCCGGTGCAGCAATTCTTTAATCGTCCTGACGTCCTTGTCGCATTCCCTGTATTCGTCTAGTTCGTATAAAATTGTTTCTGTACAATTTTTATGGTTTTTGTAGTGTAAGGTAATTTTTGGCTGACACGTGTAATGAGCCCCACAAAAAACGTTTTGTAATGAACGAATGTGGATTTTTACCCCTCTGATTTGTAGATACGTCATTTTTTACTTAATTAACATACTTGTTTTATTCTTGCAAATATTTTTTTAGTTTTTTAGATTTAAAGGATGTGACATGAGGTGGGAATAAATAACTTGCAAATCTCTTTTTTAACGAGGACAATTTCTTCCTCTAAACAATATACCGTATCCCAATCCAGCTGCCAAGGCAAGTTTTCCCGCAAAAGAAAGAGTTGTGTATGCGCCCTCAACTGACGGAAAGCTTATGGGCTTTCCATTAAATGCTGCAAATATTTGACGCAATTGAAGAACACCAAAGCTTGAAAAGTTTAAAAATTGTATAAAGATAATTCCAAAGACCCACGGCGGTACCTGAATCTTTTGGCCGTCACCATCATACTTGTTCTTGTATTTTTTATTCACACCTCTTACAAGGTCAATAAAATTTACAGTAAGTGGTATCCACATTGACAATAGCGAAACCCAACCTCCAAGCGTAGCAGCAATCACAGTTGCTCTATCAAACGAAACCCCAACTCTTAAAGTGTTTTCCACAATGTATCCAAACGTCATTAGAGACGCAGTCGCCAAAACGTAAGATATGAGCTGACCCTGGTCACGAGATCCGGTACTTAGACCTATAAGCAACGACATCAAACTAGCTGACAGTGCGTACTCAACCCATCGATACGGATTCCACCCCTGGGTCAAAACTGCTTCAGAATAAGATTTGCGACCAAACGCATCCGTTGCATAAAATAAGTGGGCAAGAATAGTAATGAAAAAAAATCCAAATACACCGTATATAATGTTTACATTTCCCACTACTTCTGGTGGTGAATATGGAGCATTTACAGTGCACTGACCCGGCGAAGTATTTAACCCACTTGATGTACACGTTCCAGCGTTGGGACCCGCTATATCGTACTTGTATATTGTAAACTTTGCGAGCGCGTGTGTTTGCGGCATCGTAAGGTACAGAACCACCAAAAGCATTAAGACGACTACGTGCGCAAACAATGCCCTATAATTTTGTGACCTCAACAATTCAATTGTAGGAACAACATTTTTTGGCTTTACAAAATACGACGACATTTTACGTCCACTGGTTTTTTTTTATTACTTTGCTTTTTACTAAAATGTAAGAAACGAAAATAATAAAATATTAATATTGAAGTAAAGAAAATGATGACGATTAAATTACAAGGTGGCCTTGGGAATCAATTGTTTCAACTTGCAGCATTTGACTATATCACTACAAATTTGCAAGTCAATCAAAAAATGTATCTAACAACCCGCAATGTTCACTCCGACCAAGACTATTTCTCTTCTATTTTTTCAAGTTTTACGTTTCAAAAAATGCAGGAGAATGACGAGATTAATGAATCAATACAAGTTAATGAAAATAATTCTGAGATTAATTTACATGTTTCTTACATTGAAAAAGATTGGTCTTTTTTACAAGAAAAAATACAAGATATACATAAAAATATTGTCTTGGTTGGATATTTTCAACACTGGAAATATGTTACAAGTTCATTTATTGATAAACTTGTACTTCCTGAAACCAATGTTTTAGATGGAGCGTTTCTTCATATTCGAGGAGGTGATTACGTAGATCACTTTGTTCATTACGTACATTTAAAACAATATTACAATAATGCAATTAAGTGTTTTCCTCCTGAAACTCGCATTTACGTATTTACTAATGATCGAGAGTATGCAAAAACATTTGAATTGTCGAACTTTACTATTGTAGAAGAATCTAATGAACTTTTGAGTTTAGCTTTAATGTCAAGATGTAGAGCAGGTGGAATTTGTGCCAATTCAACTTTTTCTTGGTGGGCAGGAGTATTAAACAAGGGAAAAATAATTATTCCAGATACATGGTCAAAAGAAGGCATTGAAGTCGTTCGTGAAGGTTATTTGCACCCTCGATTTGTAGTCACGTCAACATCAACATCATTAACAACCGAAAATCGAGAATGCTTTTACATTAATCTTGATTCACGTGTTGATCGGAAGATTTTATTCGAAGAAGAGTTTAAAGATAAATCTATAAAACCCCAACGATTTAAAGCAATTCCGCATGAATTCGGACTCGCTGGGTGTGGCTTATCTCATTTAAAACTTCTTCAATACGCTAAACAAGAAAATTTAACTTCAATAATAATTTTTGAAGACGATTTTCAATTTAGTATAACCAATGAGGAGTTTGATATCATTCTACAAAACTTGCCTAGCGATTTTGATGTTGTCATGCTTTCATACAATCTGAAAAAAGAAGGCGCTTCTTATAACGAACATTTTGGGTTGTGTGAAGAGGTACAAACAGCGAGTGGTTACATTGTAAGCTCTAAATTTTTTGACGCATTAATCAATAATTTAGATGTAGCTATGAAAGTTCTATGCACTGATTATACTAAATATTGGTCCCATGCAAACGATCAATACTGGAAAATTTTGCAACCACAATCACGATGGTATTATTCTAAAAAACGAGTTGGAATCCAAAGAAGCAGTTGGAGCGATTGTGAACAAATGTTTGTTGATTATAAAGTATAAAAATAAATGAGTATAATTGTAATTAATTTGCCATGGAGACATGATCGCCTCGCTGAATTTACCAAAAAATGGCCAGTTGATTTTTTGGTGCAAGAAGGCGTTACACACAGGATGCCGCATACCGGTTGCGGACTTTCGCATGTTAATGCAATTCGAAAAGGATTAAATTCGACTGGGAATAATACAGTTTTAGTTTTGGAAGACGATTGTGATCTTGACATTAACTTTGACTTGTTTTGCGATCTTTTAGAAGAAGTTGACTCGCATTATGACGACTTTGACGTTATTGTTTTTGATCCTTCCCATGACGACTCTTCGAGTAAACCTATTGAGGATCTTTGTGTAAAACGAGTTTTTGGAAATTGTGTTAAAGTTGAACCGAATACTCGTTTAATCGGTTGCCACTGCTGTCTGTGGAGCAAACGAGCTCTTCCAATGCTTGAAGAGTACGAGAATGCTTTGAAAAAGTATTATTTTTTGCCTATTGATAGGATGATATTTAACAATAAATGGTCATCTGCTGATTTGGAAACGTGGGAAAGGTGTATCGATAACATGTTCAAGTCAAGTAAAAATTCTAATCACGTCGTTCCGATGCCTCCGGATCTTCAATGGACGCCCCCAACAACGTGGGTGTGTACCGATCACGTGGTAAAATTGCGCCCGTCTGTTTCAGATCACACTCGAGAAGTAAACAACATGCCAAATGCAGATGTATTAATGAAAAAGTTAAAAAGCGCAAAAGATTTGTACGTCGCAGAATTACCTCATGAGTTAAAAGTACGTATTGCAAATTTGTAAATAAATTTTTATGAAAGACTTTCGAGAACATAATTAGATTCAGTCACAAAAACCCCGGGAGTTTGGAGTCTAAAATTGTACACTGTAAATTCCTTATCCATAAAAGTTTCCTGGAATGACGGGTGATGAATGGGAAGGATATATTTTCCTTCGAACAAAATCTTGTGCCAAAAGGTAATGACGAGTTTTTCATCATCCGATGAAAATAAACGAGAGTCGTCTAACAAATTGTTCTTGAAATCGGTGATCACTGTCTTTACAACTTCAGTAATAGCTAAACTTTCTGAACCATGCGCGTGGTGGGAGTACTCTTGCGCAAGTTTATCGCCCACCTGTAATTGATAAACTCGCTTATACGAGCCATCTTCCAAGAGTAGATTAGCATTTCCCAAAATGCAAGAAATTCCCGTAATGGACTGCGTTAATTGTGAATTGTCGCCGGCAATGGCGAGCATTCCGTTTTCGCCAATAACTGCTAAACTTAATGAACAGTTGTTATTTCCAGTAATACTGGATTCAACAGTTAATTTAAATGTGGCTTCGTACGCTTGTCCCGAATTCGTGATATTAAAATCAAATACTGTTGCCCCAAATACGATTACATAAGGAATAGTATTTCTATCTGGAGTAGTCCAAGTAATGCTTCCATTTGAATATTGCGCTGAATATGTGGTAGACATTAAAACATTATACAGTTTGGGCGCATTCTTGCTTTTCTTTGTAACGTACAGTGTCAGAAAAACAACAAATAAAACAAAGACGACCAAAAATAACATATTGGATTGCGAGGGCATTATCGACGACATTTCCTTTTTTTAAAAGGTTTTTTCTTTTTGTTATACAATAAAAAATAAAAAAGGAAACATGCCTTACGGTATAAGAAAAAGTCCCAACAAAAATTTGTACTGGGTTTTCAATAAGGAAACTGGAAAGAAATTCTCAAAGAAACCGATTCCGAGAGAGCGCGCGGAAGCTCAGAGACGTGCAATCTATGCGAGCGAAAATGGTTACAAGAAGCGATCGAGATCGATCAGTAAAAGATCACGTAAATACGTAAAAAAGTCACTGAGTCCTAGAAGGTTAAGGGGTGGTGGTTGGTTTGATTTTGAAAGTGCACAAGAAGGTCAATTAAAATACATTAACAATAATTTATTAGGCTACTTATTTAAATTCGAAGAACACCACGCAAAGCCAATATACGATTTACTTTTGTGGAATAATAAAGACTTTGAAAAACTTTATGTCGAATTGTATGACAAGAGTACAAACAAACTTGCTAATCAGACAAAGATGAAACTTGATTATTATGGAGATATTTTGAATTTTAAATCGGTAGATTCAAAACAAGTAACTGAAGATGTATCTAGTGGACCTATTCAACTTAACATACTACGAGGAGCTTCTCAAACTGAAAATCAATATTTGGTATTTTTGTTGAATAGCAATGACGATTTAAAGATTCTGATACCAGTATTTAAAGGAGCAAATGATGAATATGAAATTGGTGGAAATTGTTTCATTCAGTATCAATTTTATGATTTCTATACATTTAGATCTCCAGTTGTGTCAGGTAGCAGTTTAAAAAGTATCTTAATTGATTACATTACTGTTGATTCAAGAACTGGATTTAGTAGAAATCAAGCAGATTATAGAGAACGACGTTCATATTTACTTAACAAATTGTTGACGGACTGGCAAAATTCAATAGATACGACCGGGAAATTTACATTGACAAAATTTAATTATTCCAAATTACGTAGATCTGGATTCTTTAAAAACTTTAAGAGCGATGTTTTTGATAAAAGAGATTACTATGAAAACATGTATTTTGAAACAATACAACCCCCACCTGCTTCCTTGGTATCAATGCGTAGTGACAAAATAAATGGCGGTAATCGCGACGCTCTTTAATAGCGCGGAAATCGAGAAAACTATGAAAATTAGGCGAGATTTTGTGTTCGTGTGTGTTTGAAAATAAATTTTAATTCGTTGCTTTTTAATTAATTCTTTCAATTCCATATTACTATAAACAAACAACAAAAAATGGACATTTACGAATTTATTCGTACTCAAAATGTTAATGTTCTACTTGAAATTGGATGTCATTTTGGGGAGGATACGAAAAGATTTAGAGACATGCTTCCAACGACGTGTCGTATCTTTGCATTCGAAGCTGACCCACGAAATGTAAAGATTATACGAGAATCAAAAGTAGACTCATTGTGTCATTTTTATCCATTTGCCGTTTCAAACAAGAATGGACAGCGCGCAAATTGGAGTGATATTCAAAAAGACTTTGTTGACTATAAAGTTTAAATTATTTTTCAATTGTTATCTCAT
>Ga0114964_10003726_pt1 | contig 10202 bp, 17 predicted proteins | sample C_131016_MF_Meta_FD_92638 | JGI IMG/M metagenome (GOLD analysis project Ga0114964, IMG submission 92638) | Freshwater microbial communities from Lake Croche, Canada to study carbon cycling - C_131016_MF_MetaG | ecosystem: Environmental > Aquatic > Freshwater > Lake | place: Lake Croche, Canada... | reverse complement strand
GTAGAAAGAATAACAAATGAAATTGATATTAAAGAGTTTATGGAATGTATTAGGAAATAAAAGGTACCGTCGTTCAGCGGTGAGGATGCTGGATTGTCAATCCAGAGGTCGCGGGTTCGAATCCCGTCGGTACCGCGATATATGAGAAAATAGTTAGACTTCTATCAAAAAAAAGTCAACACATGGGTGTGTAGTCAATGGAAGACGACTCGCTTTGGAAGCGAGAATAGAGTAACATCTTATGCAGGTTCGAGCCCTGTCACCCATACACATTGTACTGTAGTGAAATGGTTTATCACATATCTCTTTGACAGATAGGAAATTGGTTCGATTCCAATCAGGATAACAAAATATGGAATATTAGTGAAATGGTATAATCTCTGATTGTCTATCAGATGTTCTCGGTTCGAATCCGTGATATTCCGCATATTGAGTGTAAAGTGTAGCCAGGTAGCACATGGAGTTTGGGACTCCGTAGGGCCGTTCAATTGGCGGCGATGGAACCATTCTAGATGCCGTTACCCTAATCGGATACATTCAACAGTAGGTTCGAATCTTATATTTTATACATTTTTTCCATTTTCAATATTTAATATATAGAATATGGAAAACATCAAAGAGATTATAGAAAATTCATTTAGTATAAATGACTTATGTATAAAATTATATGGATATACAAATGGTAATACTATTAAAAAAGCTAATAAGTTAATTGAGGAAAGTAATTTAGACATTTCTCATTTCGGACCAGGTAAAAAGATAAGAAGATATAAAATAATCATTAAAAAATGCCCGATATGCAACAATGAGTTTGAAACAAAAGAAGGACATAGGGATGAAAAAACAACTTGTTCACAATCTTGCTCAAATTCTTATTTTCAACATGGTAAAAATAATCCAAATTTCAATGAGATAAAGTGTGAGGAGAAATATGAAAAAATATCAAATACATTAAAAGTCGTTTACAAACTAAGACCAAAAGGTAATAGAAATATAAAAGGTAATACAAATTCAAAAGAGTGTAAAAACTGCAAATGTATATATAAATCAAGACGTAGAAATCAAAAATATTGTTCAAAATTGTGTCAATTTAGTAGTAGTGATTATAAACAAAAACTAAGGGAAATAGTTATAAAGAGAATACAAAATGGATCACATAAAGGTTGGATATCTAGAAATATAGAAAGTTTTCCAGAGAAATTCTTCAAGAAAGTACTAGAAAATAATAATATTAAATATGAGTTTAATAAAGTAGTTAAAAAGAAGGAGTTAGGAATAGATAGAAATGAAAATTATTTTTTAGATTTTTATATATCAAATGTTAATATAGATTTAGAGATAGATGGTAGTCAACATAAATATAGAAAAGAACATGATATTTTAAGGGATGAATTATTATCAAAGAGTTTTAATGTATATAGAATAGAATGGAAATCTATAAATAGTGAGAGTGGTAAAAACTATATCAAAGGTGAGATTGATAAATTTATTGAGTATTATAAAAGTTTATTATAAATTATGAAAAGTACATATACATACCAGCAACAACAAAAATTGAATTCATTAGATTGAAAAGGATAAAATATGCACATATTTGAAAACCTGTTCAATCGAACAGGTTTTTTTTATTTATATACTGTCTTGTCGTATAGTGGTTTTATTACATCCTGTTTTGACCAGGAAAACAGAGGTTCGATTCCTCTCAGGACAACAATATTACCGAGTGGTGTAATTGGTTAGCATCCCACTCTTTGAAAGTGGAGGACGTGAAGTTTTATGTAGGTTCGATCCCTACCTCGGTAACAAAAAAGTATATTTCAATTTATAAATTTTAATATATAAAATATGAAACAAATTGATAAAAAAGACAAAGAAAGAATAAACTCTTTCATAGAAGAAAATGATTTAGACTTAAATATTGTAGATAATACGCTATCCAGATATAGTGTTAGTGCGGAAGATGGTATTACCTTTTATATTTACGAATACAATGGTTATGTAATATCTAAGTATGATCAGTTTAAAGATAGGCAAAGACTTGATCCTTATGAGTATTTCGCTTTTAATACCTTACAACAGGTGTTAGAACAGTTAAAATACTATGATAATAATTTACCTAAAAATTATGTTGAGCCAACACTGGATTCTGTAGAAATACCTTTTGATAAAAATACATATTATCCGGAGTGGGTTGATGATTTTATTGAAAATGAAAATTGGAAAGTCGAAATTGATGGTGAATATAACTATCTAGTATATGAGAATCATGATTATAAACCTGAGTTGATATCACCATTTAATACATTACATGAAGTGAGTTCAATAAATAGTAAAATATATACAAGAGTAGATAAGTTAAGCTTTATTATATATCCAGTTTCACTTGGTAAAAAGAATGAGAAATACTTTTTTAAGTTATTGTGTAATAATGAAGAGGTAATGAAAGAGTATATAAATTATAAAGTTTCTAAGAAAAGAGGATTAAAGAATCTGATTAATGAAATATTTATTCAGATGGAGAAATTCAAAATTAAGTTGTCCTGATTGGAATCGAACCAATGCCTTATCTGTCAAAGAGATACGTGATTTTATACCATTTCACCACAGGACAATATTAGCGGTACCGACGGGATTCGAACCCGCGACATCCGGATTGACAATCCGGCATCCTAACCGCTGAACGACGGTACCTTGTGTAGGGAAGATGGGATTCGTTTTCACACTCTTGACAGTAAGAATATCCTTTACCTTTACAATTTTCACATTCTTCTTTACCATTATCACAATTATCACACCCACCAGATTTAAGAAAATTTCTAGCTCTTGAAGGAATAGAATTAACAATTTGATTAACTGCTGTATCAGATGTATCTCTAATGATATAATCGATAACATCCTCAGGTGTATCAAATTCATTAATTGGTTTGGATATTTTAGAATCAGTTATTTTTTTATATAAATCTCTTAGTGATTCTATTGATTTTTTTTGAACAAATAACCATTCGGTAAATTTACCCAAATAGCCTGGTGCTTTTGATAATATTTCACGTAGTTCCTTGAAATCTTCATTTATTTCAGGAATATCAAGTTTTCTAAGAATGCTTCTAGCTTTCTGTAGATTTTCATTAATTAAATAACTATTCCAATTGATCATAATAATATATAAAAATATAATATATACTTTTATGAGATACTATACTGACCAACATGTATTATTACGAAAGAATATGAAGATGGGGCAGATTGTAAAAAAGATAGATGAAAAATATCTTGTTTCATACTATGATAGTAATAATAAACTTAAATACGATATAATAACAGAAATCGATGTAATCGATGAAGAAGAGTATGCAGTGATAAAAAATCGAATTAATACAATTAATAAGATTATTAGTTAATATATATCATGATGTTGCTTTTTTTCGAAAAACCTACAAAATATGAGACTTAAAATATACAAAATATCATTTAATACAAATATCATCTACCTGAATGAGTACTACGGACTCTTGACAGATATACAAAAAACCAGAATTGGTAACTTTAATATAATATCTTCTTTTTATTATAATCAGGATATAAATCTCACAGGATACATAATTATGGATGCAAATGAAATGGAATCCTACAAAAAGATACTAAATGATAATTTAATTCCTTATCTTTGTGAGGATATTAGTCAATATGTGTTAAATAACCAAATAAACTTAGAAATTGAACTAGAGGAAAATGTTGATTTTTATAACTCCATAAATTATGATACATTCATATTTGAAACAAATAAATGGATTGTGAAGAATCTAACACTAGATAACATTCTCGATAGAATAAACACTTATGGAATTGAAACACTGAGACCAATTGATAAAGAATTTTTAAACAATATCTAATGACAATTGATATAAGTAGAGTGAATAGGAGAGTATCCAATAAATTGGATCTGAAGAAGATTGCCATATCTAGAATAAATTATTATATTTATTCTTATAAATGTACCTATGACTTAGACTCAATACATTTTAATAACCCAATCGACGACATAACATTTTATAGACTATTCCCTCATATTACCGAAACAAATTTCCATTCAGATTGGTATACCGTTGATGGAGATACTTTAGTTAAAGTTTTAGAGTGTTTAAAAAAGAAGGATTTTTTTGGTATCAGAAGAACCGAAAAAGGAAATATTAAGGTTAGATTAAAAAAATAAAATGGAATTTTTAGAGAATCATCAATATAGAATCGATTATGATATCGATGGGAGTTACAACTGTGAAGAAAATGGTTGTAATGATGAGGGTATATGCCGATGCTATACTATACATAATGTCGAGATAAAATCTGTTGATATTGCAGCAATCGCAGAGTCAATATACCAGAGTATATTTGATGAGAAATCAACTCAATTCAAAAGAGATAATAAAATCAATAAATTATTATTTGGAATTGATAGGAACATTGATGTCTATTGTATAGATAGAATACTTAGGAGTAATAAGCTATACGACCCGGAAAGCTGGGAAGCAAACTGGGGTTCAGACTACTATGGCGAAGAAGTCAATAATATTAATATCAACCGCGGAATCTCTAAGAAACTTTCTGAACAGTTTGATGAATTATTCACATTAAATACTTTAAAGGAAAAAATAGACTATGTCTTAATAAAAGAATATGGGTATATACTTGATAAGATAAAGGATAAAGAGTATGAAGTAAAAGTAATTAATACAGAAGATATTACCTTCCCACAAGAAGAATATAAAAAAAAGATAGATAGTACTGATTATTATTCTGATAATAGGTATAACTTAATAAGAGGAGTATGCTATTTTGATGGCGAGAAATACAAAGTCATTGATGGATATCATAGACTAACATCAACAAAAAATAAAACAACTAAAATAATTAATATTTATGGTAACTAATAGAGAAACAAAGTATAAAGGGTTCCTAACATTAGATCAACTAACAGTTAAGACCAGAGGCGGAAAAGAAGTTAAGAGAGAACTTTTAGTAAAAAAAGATGCGGTTGCTGCCGTTGTCTATAACACAGAAACAAAGAAATTTATTTTTGTAAATCAGTGGAGACCAGGATCTAACTCAGAGATAATTGAGATAGCTGCCGGTACATTAGATGTACCAGGAGAGGACGCCAGAGAAGCGATGAAACGTGAGATTGATGAGGAAATCGGCTATAAAACCGATTTAATCAAACTTATTGATGAATGTTACACATCACCAGGTGGTACGAATGAAATTGTAACTGTTTATTACGCTGAGGTTTCCGAGAAAATCGGTGAAGGTGGGGGATTAGAAAATGAAGATATTGATATAATTGAAATGGATTTAGAAGAAGTTTTAACAACTCGTTTTAGAGATGCCAAAACCATCATAGGAGTCAATTATATTAAGGAAAATAAATCTAGGTTTTTGTAATAAAATGCCTTATATTTGTAGAGAAAAATTAAAGATATTAGAATGAATATAAATAAATTAAAAGAGCCATTTGTTTTACTACTCGTAGGACCGCCATTATGTGGTAAATCTACTTGGATTAAGAATAACTTTACAGATAAACAAGTAACTGTTATCAGTAGAGATCAAATACTATTGGATATACATGGCTCAAATGACTATGAAACAGCTTTCAGATCAGTTAATCAAAAGGAAGTTAATAGAAAGTTAAACCAAGCTTTTGAAGATGCTTCTAATAATGGTGATAACGTTATTGTTGATATGACAAACTTGGTGTCCAAAAGAAGAAAAACAACATTAGATTACTTTGATGAAAGTTATGAAAAAGTAGCAGTAATCTTTCCAATTCCAGATAAGGACGAATTAAAGAAGAGAAACAACAAGAGAATTGTAGAAGAAAATAAAAATATATCTGATAAATTAATGGAACAAATGATTGGAATGTATCAACCCATTAACCAACACAGAGAAGGATTTGATAAAGTCGTTTCACTATAAACCCAATCAAAAAAACATACTTATAAGACATCCTACGGGGTGTCTTTTTTTTACCAATTTTTTCTATTTGATATCCTGTTACTGATAAATACATAGAATGGATATAGAATAAATTTCACTAGGTTCATAACTATTTAAATACTTTAAGATATAAATTGATTACTAAATCAATAACCTTTTTAAGATTATCTTCACCATCAACAAAGAAATGTGTAGTCTTATTTACTTTAGGATAACCCTTTGCATCAGGATAATGATAGCCGTCTATAAGAGTAGTCCTGTCAAATAATAATGTAACCGCAACAACAAAATACTCATCATTCAAAGGTACAATTTGAAAGTTATAGGAGTTATTGACAATCCTAGATCTTGCATCACTCTGCTCAACATCAAATTCAACATATATTATGAAGAAGTCTTTCGGATCAGATGTCCAAAAAGTAAAATCTTTAACTCTTCCACCGGAATATACAGCCTCAAACATTGGTGGAATCTTTCTGAAATTATAACCAGTATCTATTTTATACTTTTTATAATATGACTCCAAATCACCAACCGAAATCGCATCTATTCCCGGAACTTCACCTCGAAACCCTGGTATTGTGTAACCGTACCAAGCCGTTTCTGATGTAACTTCATTAAATTTCTCTGTTCTATATAACTCATATATAAAGTTCTCAAACTTCTTAATCATTTAATATATATAAATTTTGTTATATCAAAATAATTCGCTATATTTGAGCTATAAAACTAAATAATATGACTAAGTACGAAAAATTAAAAATAACTTTAAGATACTGGTTATTAGGAATGGCACAATCTAATCCTGATTATGTTAAATGTGTTGAAGCATTAGAATTTGCTTGTAATATACATACAGGTGTTAGAAAAGATGGAAAGACACCAGAGTTTGAACATCAACTAGTTATTACTCATTACATGAGAACACTAATTAATAACTTATTATTTCCCGCTGAAACTATATGTGCCTCTCTTTTACATGATGTATGTGAAGACTACGATATTTCCTATGATGAAATTGAAAGGAGATTCGGTAAAAAAGTAAGAGATGCAGTTGAAAGACTTACTAAAGTTTACAGAGGTGTAAATAAATCCGCTGAAAACTACTTTAATGAAATTTCACAATGCCCAATTGCATCTATTGTAAAAGGCGGTGATAGAATACACAACTTCCAATCGATGGTTGGAGTCTTTACAAAAGAAAAGCAGGAGTCTTATATTAAAGAAGCAGAAGATAACATCATACCAGCGTTGAAAATAGCTAGACGAAGCTTCCCATCTCAAGAAATGGCATATGAAAATATTAAACTAATGATGAGGTCTCAAATAGAATTAATAAAACATAGCTTATAATGAAAATAACCATAATATCAGCTTGTTCTAAAAACGGTGTAATCGGAATAAACAACGACTTACCTTGGTATTTACCACAAGATTTAAAAAGATTTAAACAAATAACCACTGGTAAAACCGTGGTTATGGGTCGTAAAACATTTGACTCAATTAAATCAAGATTAGGCAAGCCTCTACCAAATAGAACAAATGTTGTATTAACAAGAGACAAAACTTTCAGCGAAGAAGGTGTGATTTTTCACCACTCTATTGAAGAAGTAATGGAGAATCACGAAGAAGTTGTTGTAATAGGTGGCTCAGAGATATATAAACTTTTTATACACACCGCCGACACAATAGAATTAACACTTATCGATAAAGAGTTTGATGGTGACTCATATTTTCCAGAAATGGAATCACTTCTTTGGAAAGAATCAAATAAAGAATCATTTAATAATGGTGAATTCGACTACCATTTTATAACATATAAGAAAAATATTTTATGATAACAAGCAAAATTTTATTTAAAGAAACTGTTTCTGGATTTACCTCACACGGATTAGATGTATCACTTTGCATAATGGGATTATTTGACTCAGTTAAAGTTATATGGACATACTACATCACTCCCGTAATAAAAAGTACAGGAGGTGAACTCTATATAACTACAGATTTAGTGTCTGATAATAGTACAAGTAGTAGAATATCCAACGGCAGTATCAACACATATGGTAAGAAAATTAAAGACATTGAAGAAGGTAAAAAATTTATATATGAGTTCAAGACAAAATGGGAGAGTGGCTCAAATAACTCTACTGCCGAGATGAGAGATAAAAAGTTAGAAGATATATTAAAATCATAATATGAATAGAGACGAATTAATAGATGTATTTCAAGACACTGTAAATAGGGTAACTAATGATGAGTATCCATTTGAATTACAATCCGAGCTAGTACAACTTGGTTCTATACCAAGACTCAAAATGTCACTTGGTAATCTATGTAACATAGATGTTGAAAACGAAGACTGTATCGTAGTCGCTGATAAACTATCCAAGATAGGAAAAACTTGTATGCTAAACATGGCATCACATAAGACACCAGGTGGTGGTGTTGCTAGAGGTTCAATGGCACAAGAAGAAGAATTGGCTAGAAGGTCAAATCTAGTGTTTGGACTACCAATAGAACACTACCCATTATCTGAAACTGAACTAATCTATACAAAGGATGTATCCTTCTTCAAGGATAAATGGTATAACATTATACCTGAGTTTAAATGTGATGTGATTACAATACCAGCAATTAATAGAATGGTAGCTACTCCAAAGGACTATGAATCACTAACAAGGAATAAAATAAAAAACATGTTATATGCGCCACATAAGAATGGATGTACTAATTTGGTACTCAGCGCATTTGGTTGTGGAGTATTTAAAAATGACCCAAGATATATTTCTGAACTATTTAAACTATTAGACTCCGGTTACTCAGAACTATATGATAATATAACATTTGCAATCATAAACGACAGAAATTCAGTTTCGTCTAATTTTGAGATATTTAAAAACATCTTAAAATATTAATCAGCTTGAATTACTTACCTGGTATAGGAACATTTTTAAGAAATATTTTAAACTTTTTAAAACCTTTATCATTCCTAGTATATAATACTTAAACAATAAAAATTAAAAACATGAACAAATCAGATCTAATCAATCAGATAGCATCAGCTACTGGATTAACAAAGACAAAGTCAGGTGAAATCATCGACGTAGTAACAGAATCAATGAAAGACGCTTTAAGCAAAGGCGAAAAAGTAACCCTAGTAGGTTTTGGTACTTTCTCCTCTACTAAGAGAAAAGAACGTAAGGGTCGTAACCCTAAGACTGGTGAAGTAATTACCATCCCAGCTAAAACAGTAGTTAAGTTTAAATCAGGATCATACTTGTCTGATTCAGTTAACGCTTAATCCTACACTTTAGTGGTATTAAAAAGTCGATTAAAATTATTTTAATCGACTTTTTCATTATGTGAAATATAAGTTATATATTTGTCAATATAAACATAACTATGGCATTAGAAATTGAAAGAAAATTTTTACTAAAAGCTCTACCAGTTAGACCCCCTGATGATATACTATCAATCGACCAATACTACTGGAAAAACAAACACGGTATCTGGGAGAGAGCCAGAACTTATCACTCAGATACAACTGGTGATAGATACATACACACAATAAAAAAGACAGTCAATAAGTTTGTAAATATGGAAACCGAAAAGGACTTATCAAAAGAAGAATTTGATGCGTTCACTAAAGTTTGCCTTAGCGAAAGTACTTCTAAGTTTATAAACAAGAAGAGATATATTCATAAATATGGTGACCTTAAATGGGAGATTGATGTATTCGAGAATGGTTATAATCTAATCATTGCTGAAATTGAAATACCTGAACAAAAATATAAACTATTGCTACCAGATTACATAAAAGACGTAATGTTATTGGAAGTAACTGGATTAAAACAATTTAGTAACAGGAGCTTATCAATCAATATTAAAGATATTGATAAATACAAATAATTATGGAAAATTTAGAATATAGATTCTATGGCTTAGTGCCATATAATATCAGTCCGATACAACAAGGTATACAATACGGACACGCAAAAGACGAATATCTAATCGAGATATTAGACTTATTAATAGGTGGTAATGAATTTCAATACCGATCTCTTGAAGAATCAAGAAATATAGCCAATGTATTTCTTAAATGGTTGAAAGAAGATAAAACATATATAATCTTAAATGGTGGTACAACAAATACCAACCCTGAAAGATTAGGCACATTAAACAAACACGCACTTGCTCTAAAGGAACTG
>Ga0114964_10003725_pt1 | contig 10204 bp, 12 predicted proteins | sample C_131016_MF_Meta_FD_92638 | JGI IMG/M metagenome (GOLD analysis project Ga0114964, IMG submission 92638) | Freshwater microbial communities from Lake Croche, Canada to study carbon cycling - C_131016_MF_MetaG | ecosystem: Environmental > Aquatic > Freshwater > Lake | place: Lake Croche, Canada... | reverse complement strand
TGTTTTATAAAATTTTTATTTTTAGTTTCACATGGTTTTATAAAATATATTTTTAGTAATTTTACCGGCTATCCACTATTTTTACTGTAGTTATTTGTTAATATTTTAGACTAGTTTAAGACTAAAAACATTCGTTTACGAGCTCAACCCGTGCCGAGCATGGTCTATTTCAACTTCGTGGCGAAGCCACTCCGTCGCGAGGGGACGGGTCCCCTCTTTGTAAAATTGAATTAAACACATAAAGAAGTAAAATTAATTAAGAAGAAAAATGTCAACTGAAGATTATCAAAAACGAATTGAATCAATTACCTCTTACGACTTGGATAAACATCAAAAAGAAGCATTAGATATCATTGTAAAAGGAAATGATTTACTAACATGTCTTCCAACCAATTCCGGAAAAACAACCGTTGCACTTACAGGCATCATTTTACAAGCTTTTGATAAAGGTCAGCGAGCCATTATAACAACTCCTATAAAAGCACTCAGCAATCAAATGTATAAAAATTTTCAAATTTGGTTGACAAAAATAGGCTTTCCAAATCGTATTACATTAATTACTGGAGACATTCAATCTCGTTGTACGCCATTAGGTGGTGATGGAAATCCTGAATTATTGATAATGACAAGCGAAATTTTAACCAATAAATTAGAACAAAAAAACGATAAAAATAACAATGTAGATCATGATCTTATAAATGTTTCTGTACTAGTCATTGATGAAATGCATTATATTAATGATCTAGACCGCGGTCATGTATGGGAAAAAATGATTCTTAATTTACCAAAATCAATACAAATTATTGCTTTATCAGGTACTTTATCAGAACCAGAAAAATTCTGTAAATGGTTAAACGAACGTAGACCTAGTGAACTTGTACAAAGACATGACAGAAGCGTTCCGCTACATTTTGGCGGTTTTAATAGTAATGATAATTTTCTAGAGCTTTTCAATACAAAAGAAAAACGCGGCTTTGAAACATCTACTTTTAAAAAAATAGTAAATCCATCTGGAAATTTTAATCAAATGGTTAATAAACTGGTAAATCTCCTGATAAAGAATGATAAACTACCTGCCATTGTTTTTTGTTTAAGTAAAGCTCGTTGTATTACAGCTGCTGAATCTGTTTCTCAAAATCTCTTATATGGAACCAAACCTTTTAAAAATGACGAATTAGATCCAGAAACAGCTGTGTATTATGAAGAAGAACGCCAACATGCTGTTAAAACCATTCGAGAGAAACAGGACATGATTTTTAGAAAATATTTATCACCTTATCGAAATATGTTGGAGTCATTACCTGGTTGGAAAGAATTTAAAGATTTATTAGACAAGGGAGTTGCTTATCACCACAGCGGAATGTTACCTATTTTAAGGGAATATGTAGAAATTTTATATTCAGAAAAATTGATCAAAATTGTGTTTGGTACAGAGACATTGGCATTGGGAATCGATTTACCTTGCAAAACAACCGTTTTTACCCAGTTAGATAAACCAAATGGAAAAGAGTCTACTGTAATGCTTCGAACAGATCAGTTTTTCCAAATGGCTTCGCGGGCCGGCAGAAGAGGTCAACACCCTCAAGGTTTCGTTATATTTTATATAATGTCAAAAGAACCACCAAGTGAGTCCGAAATGCGTAGTATGATGTTTGGCGAAATTCCACAGGTTATTTCACAATTAACAATTAATCCATTATTTGTGTTGAAAAGTCTCAATAAAAATGAGAATAACGATCAACACCAAAACCAACATTATACCTTTCTAGAAAAAACGTTATTGTATCATCAGTTACAAAAGAAAAAAGAAGCACTACAAGATCAATTAACAAATCTTCCACAACTTTTACCTGAAGAAGAAGAGCTTATTGAGCGATACACAGAATTACAAAAAAGTCAATCCAAATCAGGTTATGGTATGATTAAGATTTCTCAATCTCAGCGAAAAATGATTCAAAAAGAGCTTGATGAGTTGTTTCAAAGAATAAAGAAAGAATCATTAGACATTTTTCTAAAACGTAATCAAATCAAAAGCGATCTGGAAGAAAATTTGATGGATAACTGGAATGAGTCCTTAGATTTTCTTATCGAAAATGAGTACGTAACTAATGATATTGAGAATGATAATGAAAAAAATGAAATTAAACTAACTATTATGGGTAAAGTCGCATCAGGTTTATCCGATGGCGAACCATTATTACGTGCAAAAATCATAGCAGAGGGTTATTTAAACCATGCAAGTTTTGAAGAGATTGCAAGTTGGTTGGCGTGTTTTACAGACGAAATTCGACCCATACAACTTTCTGAAAGTATGCAATATACATCGTTGATGAACGCAACCTATGAAATGAATAAAGAACTGGAACTTCCTTATGAAACAGGCTTATTGGTGTATTTATGGTGTCAACATAAAGACATTAAAGAAATTTGTGGATGTATTGATGTAAGTCAGTTAGGTATGTTTGTAAAATCTATATTACGTGTAATGAGTTACATGGAAGAAATGAAAAAAGTCTTGTTGGGTTTAGAGATGTACGAAGTTTATAACAAATTGGATAATCATCAAGAAAAGTTGATGGATGGTATCGTAACCAATAAGTCACTTTACGTTGGAGGGTCTCATTAAGTTCTATTTTCATTTTTCAAAAAAATGAAAATTTAATTTTACAAAAGATAAAACTCGTCAAGTTATCAGCAGATAACATGGACACAACAATAGTAAGATAATATAGTAATTTAATTTAGTTCATGTATATTTTTATCATTAACATATAATATTAACATATAATACATTCTGCAAAACTATAACGATTTTTATATTCAAATGTTTCATCATCGTCATCATCATCTTTTTTTTGTTTTACAATATCATTATACGTTATGTCAACATTATCTATTTTTTTTTCAATAATAGAATTATCTTCTACGACAGTAATCACGTTGTTTATTTTTTCCGTTTCAGTCATAATTATTTTATATATTTAGTTTTCTCTTTATATGGGGTTTATTAAAATATTTGTAATATTTACATATTACAAATAAATTCACAAGTAAGTTACAATGTATTATTCTATGTATTATTCTATGTATTATTCTATAACATTGTATTGTCGCATTTTTGTAATTAATTCGTTCGTTGTATCATTTCGACCTAGCACGATCGTTTCATTCGTGTCTTCAAATAGAAAAACAATTTCAATGGATTGTGTCACATCGTTTTCAATCGGTTGAAGTTCGCGAGCTAGCATTTCTTGTGTTTGAAGAATATAGGTTTGATTTTCTTTATTAACTGGCCAATATAATGTAGGGATATAATGATTTTGTGTAAGTTCGGCAATGGTTGAATATAAATCAACATTCATAATATGTAAAAATGTATCTCGCAAAAATGTATAGTTTTCCAAAACACGAAAGTCGTTGGGATTATCATATAATGCTCCAAAGAGTCGTTCTCGTAATGTATAATTAACAATAGTATCTATAAGACCAGTTTGTGATAGATAAATGTTGTTTATCATTTGAACTGTGTATAAATATGTTACTTTGTCATTGGTACTATCGATTAATCCGATAGAAAATCTTCGTGTGTATCCTACCATTTTTACTTTTTAAAAGTTACATGGAGAAAAATCAATTTTATAAGGGGGTACCAGTACGATGGATGGTTGTACAAGGGGGTTGCAAACCCTTGCAACTAATATTTTTGTAAAAGTAGTAATTAGTAAAATTTAAATTGGTTATAATAAATGTTTTCTTATTTTTCTAATAAAGTAACTCCTACCGTAAGTCCTAAAGTAACTCCTAACGTAAGTCCAAGTTTAAACCCTATTGACGTAAATTTTAATGTAATCCCTAACGTAAATAATTTATCAAAAGAAAATGAACAATTAAAAAAACAAATTGAAGAACTTCAAGAACATAACAAAGAATTAATGAAAAAAATGGATCATTATCGCCAAGAAGCAATGATCTACAAAGATTTGATTTATAAAAATAAATAGCTTGCAACTTTATTAAAGAGGTTTAAGTAAAAAAAAATAAAAATAAAAGTACGAGTAAACAAAAATAAATATGAGAGGTGTATGTATTTGTCCAATTATATGCCCATTTCTTACAGTATTGGTTTTGTTTTTTTTATTTTTTTTCCCTTATTTTTCAGTAACAGATACCTTTCAAAGAAAATTTTGTTACCCAATATATCCAAATTATCTTCCTTGTGTAGAAGCGGAAACAACATTATCTCCACTTGAACAAATCATAAAAAGTAATGTTAAAGTCGTTTTTTTAAAAAAATCAGTATTTTACTGTTTTAGTAAGTATGGTGATTGTCCTGAAGATGAATTCCCACCCTTACCTTTAATTAGTTGTATTGAAGACAACATTACAAAAGGGGAATGTAATCGATTATTTGAAAGTCATTGTGGTGTACAATTTGGATGTTCATTACCTAGTGCATGTAATGGAACTGTATCGCCATGGTGTACACTCACGTGAGATCAAACATTTTTGTGAAAAGGCTATATAAAGATTCCTTATATTTCATAAAGATCCCTTATATTTCATAAAGAATGTCAACACAAACATGCGAGTTTTGTAATCATATATTTGCATCTCGTACAACACTAAAATATCATCAGAAAAAAAATAAAACATGTCTTCTTATACGAATGAAGGAGAAAGAAAAGAACGACGAAAAAGCCGAAGAAAATGGCGAAGAAAATGATAAAGAAAATGATAAAGAAAAAGATGAAGAAAAAGAGCAAAAAATAGAAATAAAATTAGAATTAAAAATAGAATCGTGTAAAGATTGTGATCAACAAATCAATACACTTAAAGATAAACTTCAATCATTACAAACTAGATTTGATACTGTTTCTACTCAGTTGGTAAAAAGCATGCTTGGTATGAAACAAATGTCTGCATTTATTCATTCTTTTTGTAAGCCATCTGATAACATCACAAATGCTGCACGTGTGTAATAATATACTTTTTTATATAAATTATATAATTTATATATAAAGATGACGACTTTATCATCCATAACAGATTGTATATTATTTGTAGATATGCCAAATTTAGGCGGTGGTACAACCTTTTTTGTAAATAGTCTTATTTCACATTATTCTCCTAAAACCACCTTTTTAGTAGCTAGAAATTTTAACAGAAAATTACAACTTTCTATCAATAATACAACTATTCTTAAAAAAACATATTCCAAAGATGAAAGTGTAGAAATGCTAGAGAAGATAAAGGATAAAATTTCATTCATTTTTGTAAATCATATTATTAAGCATACGAAGGCTTTCTTACAAAAATTATTTAAATTAAATAAAAGAGTAGTTGGTATTACTCACGATTATCTATTACTTTTTAATGAACCACAATTTACATTTGAAGAATATTTATCTAAAAATTTTTCAAAAGAGTTCCCTTTACAAAACAAGCTTAATATCAATCAATTTGATTCGGTTATTACTCAAAACATTGGCAACATGTATATTTATCACAAGTACATGAGTAAAGACACACAAGAACATGTAAGTATTGTAGGCTTACCAGATTACACCAAATCTCTAGAAAAAATTAAAAATGATAATAATAGCGACAGTGATGTCGTTAAAGTAGGTATTCTTGGAAATATTAGTTATATTAAAGGATCTTTAATTGTCAAAGAATTTATTAAGAAAACCAAAAAGACTAATGTGCAACTCGTTGTATTTGGTTCTATTGAAGATAGTGATTATCCTCATCAATATCCTTATAAAGGTATTGCACATTTGAACCGTTTATTAATTGAACATAAACCCAATGTCATGATTGAAACTTCTATTTGCCCAGAAACGTATAGTTACACGTTAACATTAGCAATGTTGACACATTTACCGATTCTTTATTATAAAAAACCAATTCCATGTGTCGTGTCTGAACGTCTGAGTCATTACAAAAAATCATATGAATGTAAAAACGTAGAAGAGATGATCAAGCATGCACTAAAATTATCTCAACCTTATTTATACACAATTGACGAAAGTAGTTTTGCTGTAAATAGCGAATGGGATGCAATTTTCCTCTAATCAATCAATATTATCACCGGCTATCAACTATTCTTTAATACTGTTATTTGTTGATATTTTTAAACTAGTTTAAGAGTAAAAACAGCCGTTTTGGTCTAACATATTTATAATATATTTTTATTATAAATAAGGGTATTAAAAACGCCGTTTACGGGCTCCGCCCGCGCCGAGCAAAGCTCGGTGGTCTGTTTTGGGGTAAGTCCGCTACACGGACGCTCCGAAGGAGCAGGCCTTTTGTGAAAAGGCTAGTAACAGCTGTGAATAGAATATTATTTATAATAAAAAAATTATTATAAATATACTACGGCAGTAAACTAGTTATAACCTGACATGTTTTGGAGCACGCCATTTTTTATAAGGGCGTTGAAACAGCATCAAACAAGTAACGTAATGTACTACCATCACTTCGTCTTGTAAATGCATCAAGTTTCAATTTTGGTAAACGATATGTTTTGTAGAGTTTTCGTTTATTAATACCAGCTACAAGTTCTTCAATTGTAATATCATCATTGATTTGTTTAATAACGTCTGCAAAAATAGCTGGTGAAAATCCAATCACTTCTGTATTTTGACCGTTAGTGTCTGTTCTACTTTGAAAAACAATTTGTGTATCTTTAGGTATGGATTCAAATTTAATAAGTTTATCAAAGTTAGGGACAAAATATTTACCAGTGATTTTAAAGACAATTCTATATTTTTGAAATTCATTTTTAAAATGTTCTAATGCTTTCAATAATGCATTTCGTTCCGGTACAGATGGGTTACCACTTTGAAATTTGTTATCTTGTTGAAAAGCAAATTGATGAAGACGAGGATCGTTATAATAGTGACTCGTAGGCTTTCCAGTCTTTTTGTCAAAGAATAAATAATTATTGGATGAATCCGTTGTATAAAAATCAATACAACTAGTCTCGTCTAACCAACGTTTGACGCGATTTTCATAGACATCTCGACGTTCTTTTTGTTCACCAATATACATTGAAAAGATTACAGCATAGTTGCTTTTACATTGTTTATTTTCTGTTTTAGAGCTAACTTTGGGACTAACTTTGGAGCTAACTTTGGGGCTAACTTTGGGGCTACTACGTTTTTTAGGGCTAACTTTGGGACTAACTTTGGGACTAACTTTGGGACTACTACGTTTTTTAGGGCTAACTTTGGGACTAACTTTGAGACTACGTTTTTTAGGACTAACTACTTTACGTTTAATTGTTCTAAATTGACTTCTTTGTTGTTTAGGAGAAAGTTTTCTTAACATTTATATTAAGAAAAATAATATTTTTTAATGGATTTTTCACTTAGAAGTACGTATGGTCTATTTATTATCTCAATAATACGCTAATTTTTTGTAAATAATATTTTAAATATAAGAGTAAAACATATTTAAATATAGTACTTACTTAATAAAATAAAATGGTTAAATTTTTTGAATATATCGATAAAATTATTTATATAAATTTAGATTACAGAATTGATAGAAAGGAAGAAATTGAAAATGAATTTAAAAGACTACAGATTCCGTCTGATAAGATTATTAGATTTTCAGCAATTCGCACAAGTGATGGTTCAATAGGTTGTTCATTAAGCCATATTGAAGTTCTTAAAATGGCCATAGAAAATAAATGGAAAAATTATTTAGTATTAGAAGATGATTGTAATTTTATTGATGATACTGAATTTATTGATAAAGTAATCGAACATTTTTTTAATAGTGTTACCAATTGGGATGTATTAAATTTTGGCCGCGGTTATTTTCAACAATTCTCTGATACAAATGTTAAATATATTCAAAAAGTTCATGATGTTTCTACTACAACAGCTTTTATTGTTAATCAAGATTTTTATGAGAAGCTATTACAAAATTTTGTAGAAGGTTGTGAAAATTTTAAAAGACAACATAATCGTGCAATGTATTGTATTGATAGATACTGGAAATCATTACAACAAGACTCTAATTGGTATATTACGAACCCATCAATAAGTTATCAACGAACAGGTTTTAGTACTATTGAAAATATGGATGTTAATTATATTCAATATGATAACACATTAGTTTTTGGTAAAATCGACTTTAAGCTATAATTTAAGCATAAGTATATCTTTTTAGTATGTGCTAAAAAGATAACATTAAAAGATAACATTATAAAAATTAAATTATAAACTCGAAATTTCGCTTTTCAATAAAGGGATATTTTCAGCAAATCCTTTAATTAAATTTCGATGAATACATACTGACCATTCATTGTTTTTATAACAAATGACTGCATTAACACATGCAGTTGCTTCAGCATTAGATTCACGGAAATCTTGAGGAATAATAAATCGTTTTTTTTCTTCTTGATCTTCCGTTCGAATTTCTAAAATTGGTTGTGTAACTTGTAAGGTTTCAATTGGGCTAGCTTGACTATTTTTCCACGGAGCTGTAATTACGTAAAAATACTGTTCTTTATCGTGTTCTGGAGTAAACGTAATGGTATGCTTTAGTCCATATTCAGTATATTTATCACCTGAATGGGTAATGACATTACAATGTTTTTCCAAAAATGTTGCTACTTTTCCATCTTTTGAAAGAACAATGCTATCATTATATACGTTTTCAACAACCATACTATTACAACAGATACTGATTTTTTTTGACGTAATAATATCACCAACTTTTGAATCTGTTTTTTCTAATAATACATTTTGCCACATGACATCTTCATAATCAGGAATAACACTATGTAACGCATCTTCAATAGATACATTATTAGCTTCAGAATATGCTTGAGCAGATTGCATATTATAATCAACTAATTGACTAGCGTATTGATATTCTTGTAATGATGTACTTCGAAATGCTTGAGATGATGGAATGTAATGAGAAACTTCGTCTTCTTCCGTGTAGAGTGGTTTGATATCCATAACCATAACGTTGTTATCTACTTTTACTTTTTTTGTTTGCGGACCTTTATTAGAGTCTTTATTAGACTCTTTATTAGACTCATTGTTAGTCTTTGACATTCCTTACTTTTAAGTGTTAATCTGTGAGTATTTATAGACTAAAAAAATCAATTTTAAGAGAGTTATTATAATAATATTATAATAATGTTTTGGTACCGCTTTTTAAAAAGCGGTAAGGATGCAATCAATTTCATTCATCCATTGCTCCAAAATCAAAGGATCTTTATAAACATCTTCGTTTCCATTCAATGTTAACAACTTTGAAAATTGTTTAATATATTCTTCATGGTACTCATGGCATGAAGTTAGATATTCTAAAGGGATAACATCTTCACCAACACGACCGCGTTTTTGAATACGTTGATGACAAATTTCTGGATTAGCTTTAATATAGATACAATAATGAATTGGAAAATCTTGTGCAAATTCGTCAAACCAATTCAAATAAATTTGGTAATCAACATCTTCAATTTTACCTTGATCATACAACATTTTTGCAAAAATATATTTGTCTGTATACAAACTACGTTCTGTAATAATGATAATAGGTTCATTATCTTTTCTAGAATTTTCTCGTAAAATAGCACGTAAAATTTTAAGTCTAGAAATATAAGCCATCATCTGAAATCCAAATGCATATTTTAATTGATTACTATAAAACTTTTCCAACATTGTTACATCATTTTTGTCTTTAATTTTTTCCCATTCAGAAACTGGTTCGGGGGCAAATACAACATTTTTATTTCCTTTATAGTGGTTTTTGAGTTCTTCCAATGTAGTAGATTTACCAGACCCAATATTACCTTCGATCGTTAACAATATGAACGATGGAGTTGGCGTTGTCATTGCCATTTTTTCTTTTGTATTATTATTTATCTTTAAAAATCAAATTTAGGTAGATTGCGCGTACATACGAAAAATTACACAAAAAATATTAAAAAAATAATTAATAAAGAAAGTATGAGCAAGCTTAAAGATTCATTATATAAAATTACAAAAGGTTCAATATATAGATTAATTCACAGTGTTAATCCTAAAAGTGAAACTCTTCTTCGTATAAATGGGCTTATTTATGAAGAGATTCGTGGAATGTTAAAAAATCATTTACAAGATATATTACGTGTTGTTGTTCTTTTTACACAAGAAAATCAACAAAAAACTATCATGACAAAACACGTTTATCCATG
>Ga0114964_10003723_pt1 | contig 10208 bp, 10 predicted proteins | sample C_131016_MF_Meta_FD_92638 | JGI IMG/M metagenome (GOLD analysis project Ga0114964, IMG submission 92638) | Freshwater microbial communities from Lake Croche, Canada to study carbon cycling - C_131016_MF_MetaG | ecosystem: Environmental > Aquatic > Freshwater > Lake | place: Lake Croche, Canada... | reverse complement strand
GCCCTCGTCAATATCCACCACGACCAGGCGGTGCTCCTGCTCATGCGCCGCACCCCAGCGCCAAGACAGGTCGCCCAATCGCTCTTGCAATTGCTGCAAATTGGCTCCGAACCCCGCGTAACTAAGCCACCATAGCAGCGCGGTCACCAGCAAGGCGACGATGCTATGGGTGCGCAGAGCCTGACGCGGTTCGGGGGAGTTCAATCAGCGTCCCCAGAGCGTGATGCCGCGCAGCTGGCCGCTTGCGACCGTTTTCTCGAAGAAGTAGCCGGCCTCAGTGCCACTCAGATTGAGTGCGCCGGCCAAAAATGTTGTGTCATTGCCACCGCGAAATATCCCGTTGCTTTGCACGACGCCGTTGGAACTGACGATTTCCTGGCCCAGCTTGGGGCCTTGAACCTGCAGTTGGGTGGCGAAGGTGGATTTGGCGAAGTCCACGCTCAAGGTGCCCGAATTGATGTTGGCGACCTCGGTGGAGGTGACGCCCCGAATGTCGGTGCTCAGCACCTGGGCAGCGCCGCCGGCCAGACGGAAGTTTGCCGAGGGTTCGGCCGCATTGAGAAGGCCGCTGGTAGAGCCGGAGGCGTCACGGTATAGCCCATAGTCGAAATTGCCCACCGTACCCTGGTAGCCCTTCATTTTGGCGACATCGGCGTAGCTCTTGCTAATGGTGTCGCCAATCTGCGCCATGGCCAACATATTGGCCCATACGAGTTGCTTAACCTCAGGGGCCTTGATTTCAGGCGCTGCAGCCGCCCGGGCGATTTGCCCGCCCAAGCTGCTGGCCGTCTGAACGTCGGCGTAGGCCACGCTCGGTGAGCGTTCGCCCAGCAGGGGCGTGGCGACGGCGGGCGCGCTGGTACTCGCGACGGCGTTGGCGCCCGCACCTACCGGTTGGCCACCGGATTTGACGGCTAAGTCGTTGAGCACGGCCGGCTCCGACACGGGCAGCTGGCGGCCCATGAGGTCGGTGCTTGCGACCAGCTGGGGGGTGCCTTGCGCACCAACCAAAGAGACCATTTGGCCCTTCATATCTTGGGTGAGTAGCCGCTCGGCACCGGTTAGGCAGGGGCCCAAGGTGGTTTGGCAGTCACCGAGCAAGGGGGCCACAACAATCGCGCCAGAGTACACGCTGGCGACCGTGGTGTTGGCGTTGGCGCTGACTACAAAGTCGGTGCCTTTGACGCCAATGGCGGCCAAAGGTGTATTGAGCCGAAAGCGCTCGCGTGCCGCCTCGCCCCAAGCGCCCGTGATGGAGCGAACCACACCCTGTTCTAGCTTAAATTTGATGCCACTTGCCTCGGCTTGGCCTTCGCTGAAGCTGTATTTCTGGATTTGCAGGCGGCTGTCGGGGCGCACGCTGACCAGGCCACCGTCCATAAAGCGCAAATGCACATGGCCGTTGGCACCCGTCTCAATACGATCGCCCACCCGAACCAGCGAGCCGCGGTCCATGGTGGTGACCTCGCCTTGGTCCGAAACGAGGTAAGCCAGGCCAATAACCATGGTCGCCTTGCCCACGGTGGGGGACGGCGGATTGGCCGCATAAGCCGGCAGAAGTGCTGCCGAGGCACCCAAAACAACCCCTAAAAGGAGGCGGCCCAGCAAGCACATTGATATGAAATAGCGATACATTTATTCACCTTTATCGCAAAAGAGGGGCGATTTTCTCGAATTTGGGCCCAAACACATGTGCTGGGAATCACAATTTGACCCTGATCGTGCCGATTGGCCGAAAGATCTGTCCCCCAGTCTTCCAAACCAGGAGGGTAGACTAACCGACTATGCCGGTCTCCGTTCAAATCCTGTCGCAGTTTCCGCTGCTCGAGCCTTTGGAGATAGCGGATTTGGAGCAACTTTCCAAACAAATGCAGCTTCGGTCGTTTGCCAAGCGGGGCATGGTCATGTCCAAGGGCAGTGCGGTGCAGGAGCTCGGATTCTTGGTCGAAGGCCGGTTGCAGGGGGTGGATTTTACGATGGACGGCCGCAGCGTGGGCTTGTTTTTCCTGAACCCGGGCGACTATTTCGGCGAATTGGCCGTGATTGACGGCGAGCCGCCCTCAGAGTTTGTGGTGGCTGCCGCCCGCTCGACAGTGGCGTTTTTAGAGGGCCGGCACGCGCGGGATCTGATCGCCTCCAAGCCGGCACTGGCCACCGCCGTCATGGCGCGGTTGGCGCAGCGGGTGCGCTCGGTGATGTCCCAGCGCACCTTGCTGAGCTTGCCCACGCCGTTTCAGAGGCTGTGCGTTTTGCTGCTGCAGATGGCCCAGACGCAGGGGCAATCGGCCATTGACCCGGTGCCGACGCACCAGGAATTGGCGATCACGATCAATGCCAGCCGGGAAACGGTGACGCGGGTTTTCCAGCAAATGTTTTTACAAGAAGTGCTGCTGCGCACCGGGGACCGCCTTGAACTGGTGAACCTCGAATACCTCAAAGGGGTGGCCGCAGGCAGCATTGCGCCCCCAAAAACATGATGTTACGGGCATTACTCCCGCCCTGGCTGGTCTATTTGTGGCCGGCGGCTCACGCGGATTTGGTGCGGCAGTTTGTGGCCCGGGAGTGGCATAGCCGGTACCGCCAGTCCTTGCTCGGCAGCGCGTGGGCATTGATTACCCCCTTGCTGACGCTGGCGGTGTACACCTTTGTGTTCCGCCAGGTGTTTAAGCTGCGCTGGCCCGAGGGCGGCCAGGACAGCAATGTGGGCTTTGCACTGCGTATTTACGCGGGCTTGGCCCTGTTTCAGTTCTTTGCCGAATGCGTGAACCGCGCGCCCAATTTGGTAATTGAGCAGCCGCATTTGGTTAAGAAAGTCGTCTTCCCCCTAGAGATTTTGGCCTGGGTCAGCACCTGCTCGGCGCTGGTGCATTTGGGCATTGCCTGGTGCATTTTGGTGCTGGGCCTTTGGTGGACCAACGGCGCGGTGGCCTGGACGGTGGTGGCGGCGCCCTTGGTGTGGTTGCCTTTGGTGGCGCTGGCCACCGGGCTGGGCTGGTTTTTCGCTGCGATTGGCACGTTTTGGCGCGACATCGGCCAGTTGCTGTCGCTTGCGCTGAGTTTGCTGATGTTTTTGAGCCCCATATTTTTTCCGTTTTCGGCCCTGCCCGTGGCCATTCAACCGTGGGCGCAATGGAACCCGCTTGCGCTGCCGATTACCCTGACGCGTACCGTGATGATTGATGGCCAGTGGCCCGACTGGTCGGCCTGGGCCTGGTACTCGCTGGCGTGTATGGCGGTGGCTGTTGTAGGCGCACGCTTTTTTGCTGCTGCGCGCAAGGGGTTTGCCGATGTCCTCTAAAGCGGGCAGCGACGCGGCGATTTTGGCCAGCGATCTGGGCAAGCGCTACGAGCTGTTTGCCAGGCCACAGGACCGTCTCAAACAACTTTTATGGGGGCGCTGGCGCAGCCAGCCCTACTTCACCACCCACTGGGCCTTGCAGGACATCTCTCTGCACATTAACCGTGGCGAAGTAGTGGGCTTGATAGGGCGCAACGGCGCGGGTAAATCGAGCTTGCTCCAGCTGATCTGCGGCACCTTGGCGCACACCACGGGGCAGTTGCAGGTGCAGGGGCGCGTGGCGGCGCTATTGGAACTGGGCGCGGGCTTTAACCCGGACTTTACGGGTCTGGAAAACATTTACATGAATGCGGCCATTTTGGGGATGCGCCGTGAGGAGGTGGACCAAAAAATAGAGTCCATCGTCGCCTTTGCCGACATCGGCGATTTTGTGCGGCAACCGGTAAAGACCTACTCCAGCGGCATGTTTATGCGTTTGGCGTTTTCGGTGGCTACCAGCATCGAGCCCGATATTTTGGTGATTGACGAGGCGCTCTCCGTCGGCGACGGCGCGTTTGCGCGCAAGTCCTTTGAGCGCATCATGCAGCTCAAGGATCAGGGCAAGACAATATTGTTTTGCTCGCACTCGATGTACCAGGTGGAGGCGCTGTGCTCACGCGTCTTGTGGCTTGAAAAAGGGCGTTTGCGCATGCAGGGCAGCGCAGCGGAGGTGACCAGCGCGTACCAGGCGGAAATCGACGCACCGCAGGCGTCAACGCAAGTGAGCCCCAACACAACTGCACCGATAGCGCCGCCACCTGGAGCAGGCGTTGGCCGCTTGGTGAGCGTGCAAGCCCATGTAGGCACGCAACGGGGGAGCGATGTGGCGCTGCGCAGCGAGCACAGTGATTTGGAATTGCACATCGAGTTTGCGATAGACCCTCTGCTGCCCGCGCCAGGCCTGGGTGTTGGGATTTCAGACAGCCATGAGCGCACGATCTCCAGCGCCATCAGCCAGGACGACGGCTTTGTACCCGTGGTCGATACCCATGGCAGGGGCCGGGCTGTAGTGCGCTTTAGCGCCTTGCCCCTGCTCAAGGGCAGCTACTTTGTCACGGTGATTTTGCTCAGCGAGGATGGGGTGCATCCCTACGATATGGCCAAGCATTGCATTACGCTGCGGGTCAGCCAAGACGGCCTGACGCAGGGTGTGGTCGCCCTGCCCCACCAATGGAATACATGAACGCGCAGCCCCAGGACATCGTGGTGGCCGGCCAAGCTATGCGGCTGCGTCCGCTCTGCCCGGCAGATGCGCCGGCCTTGATCGGTTTGCACAATCAGGTGTTTGGCTCTGGGGTGGACCGCCAGTGGTTCGATTGGAAGTACGGCGCCGGCAGCGGCGCAGGGCTCGGTATCGGGCTGTGGCACGATGGACAAATGATTGCCTTTTGCGGCGGCGTGCCACGCCAATTTTGCCTTGGGGACCTGCCGCAAACGCGGGCGGCATTTCTACAAATTGGCGATGTCATGGTGCGCCCGGATTGGCGTGGGGTACTCACACGGCGCGGTGTTTTTTATACCGTTTCCCAGGCCTTTTACGATACCTACATCGGTGCCAATGCCGCTTTTGCAGCGGGCTTTGGTTTCCCCAGTGCGCGCCATCTTCAGTTGGCCGACAAGCTCGGTTTGTTGCGAGGCGTTGGAGAAATGTTGGAGCTGTCTTGGAGTTCGGCAGCGGCCACACCGTCCGACACCAGCCTGTGGCGCTGGCGCCTGCAGCCGATCACACCAGAGCAGGACGGCTTTGACAAGACGCTTGCCACCTGTTGGGCCCGCATGCGCCAAAGCCTGCCTCGTGCGTTGCTGGGCGAACGTACGCCGGCCTATGTGCGTTGGCGCTTCGGATCTCGACCGCATGCGCACTGTGAATTTTGGGCGCTGAAAAGGCCCTGGCCCAGCCGGCCACTGGGCCTGCTGGTGGTGAGCCGGCCGGTGGCAGGACAACCGTGTCGATGGTTGGACTGGATCGGCCCGGCGCAAGGCCTGGCCTTGGCAGGCCGCATGGCGTGGCGGCGAGTGCAAGGCGCAGGGGTGCAACAAATGAGCACCTGGGCCTCGGCAGAGGTGGCGGCCTTGCTGGGTCCGCAAGCCCACAGCCAGCAGGCGGCCGCCCCCATAGGCGCGCCAACGCGCTCTTTGTTGCCGTCTTCAGGTTCTTTGGCCATGCCGTGGTGGTTCATGGCGGGAGACACCGATTTCCTATGAGCGAGCAAGCCATAACCATCCGCTTGGTGTGTTGCGTCAATACTCCGCAGGTGTTCGCCAACCGCTTAATGGCATCGCCCTGTGTTGCGCAAGGGCACGTGCCGCTGTCCGCCTTTTTCACCTGTACCGATGCAGCGCAAGGCTTTAACGCGGCGATGGCCACTTGCAACAGCGAAGCGTGGCTGGTGTGGGTGCACCAGGATGTCTTCCTGCCCGAGGGATGGGATACGCAATTTTGTGCCGCACTGGCACAGGCCCAGCAGCAATTCGCCAACCTGGCTATCGCTGGCGTTTACGGGCTGAGCGGCAGCGGTAGCGCAGCCCGGCGGGCCGGTCATGTGCTGGACCGGGGGCAATTACTGCACGAGACGGCGACTTTGCCCTGCCTGGCCGACAGCCTGGACGAGCTCTTGTTTGCGGTGCGTGCTGACAGCGGTTTGCGTATGGATGCGGCGCTGGGGTTTGACTTTTATGCCACCGACCTTGTGCTCCAAGCCCAAGCGCTGGGGCTCCAAAGTGCGGTTGTAGATGCCTACTGCGAGCACTGGTCGGAGACGCCCTCGCGCGGAGCGGTGGCCCCAGCCGTAAGCGAACGAATTGCACTTAGCGCAAACGTTTTCGAGCATAAATGGGCAGCCCGCCTGCCCATTACAACGCCCTGCTTTCATATTGACAAGCCCGGCGATGTTGCTGCATTCCTGCAGACCTTGGAGAGAACTGCTACATGAAGGCGCGGGTTGGGCAGTTCCTTAGGCGCGCCCTGTGGCGGGTGGCGCATTGGGGGCATCACATAGACTTTTCCTGGGTGCTGCCAACGATGGCACGCCTGCCCCTGCCTTGGGCCTACGCATTGGCAGCTTGGCGCGGGCGTTTCAACGCTTGGGCAGGGCGCGATTGGCGTTCCATGGCACTGGGTTTTAGACACATCCGCCAGCAAAGTATGGCAGGCTATGCATTGTTCGCGCCGAACACGGCTGCCCGTACGCTGCGCCAATGGTGTGCGCAACGTTTTGTAACGGAAGCGCGCGATGAGTTTGAGGCGTGCTTACTGGCGGCCGGCCGTGTCGATAGATTGCATTGCCGGCACGAGGGCAGCGATGCCGCTGTGGCCCGCCCGGTGGCGCCAAAGCGCGCACGGGGCCTGGTGCTACTGACGCCCCATTTCGACAGCTTTGTACTCGGTATTGCATTTGCAGCCCGCGACGGCGCCACCATCCACGCCATGGCCTCAGCGGTAACGCAGGATCCCCGGGTTGATAAAGCGGTGCAGGCGCATTTCCATGCCAAATACCGCGGCCTCGAACGCTACCTGCATGGCGGCAAAGTGCGCAACATGGAAGAAGGGCTGCGTCCCTTCTACCGCCTGTTGGAACAGAACGAGACGCTGGTCGTGCTTGCCGATTCGCCGGTGTTGCCTTCCGGGGTAGCGATGCACGTCGACTTTCTAGGGCAACGTCGCCAATTGGCCGGCGGACCGCTGCGCCTTGCGCAGCAAAGCCGCAGCGACCTGGGCGGCTTTCTGTGCCGTATGGATCGGCCGGGGCACTACGTGATGCAGTGGTGCGAGCCCGGACCGGCAGACGACCCGAACACGCTGCGCCGGATTTACGATATGTTCAGCCAGTCCATTGCCGAGCGGCCTGGACTGTGGTGGGCAGCCGATCTGCTCACACAAATGCCTATCGTGCATAGCGATGGCGGTAGCGGCAAAGGCGAGTTCTGAGGTGATCGACGTTTGCCTATACGGCCCCGCCGATACCACCGACTTTAAAGGCGCCTTGCGTGCCCTGCAGAATGCAGAAATTACTTGCGATCGCAACAGTTGGGTAATCCTCGATTTACACGTTTTGACCCATGCAAATTGACATCGTCATTGTCAACTACCATAGCGCCGATCACATTGCCCAATGCCTGGCAACCCTGGGCTGCTGGCAGGCCGGTACTGCGTGGTTGGTCGACAACAGCTGCGACGCTGAGCAAGCCCGTGCGCTCCATGCCTTAGCGCAGGCAAGCCCCAACGTGCGCGTGCTCGTGGCTTCAGAGAATCTTGGCTTTGCGCGAGGCTGCAACTTGGCGTTTGCGCAATCCAAGGCTGATTTTTTGTTACTTCTCAATCCCGATGCCTTAGTGACAGGCGCGGCGGCGTTGCAGTTGGCCCAGACCATGCGTCTTAAGGCCGACTTGGGCGCCTTGTCACCCACCATTTATTGGAACCGGCAGCGTACGTTTGTCACGCCACCCACCATGGCACAGAACCCCTGGGCCGAATGCGTTCGGGTGGCCAGCCAAGCGAATGCCTTTGTTTCCAAGTGGCTTGCACGGCGCCACCTAGAAGCAATGCGCCGGATTGCCAGTGCCGACACGCTACAGCGCGTTGAGTTTTTGTCAGGCGCCGTACTGATGTTGCGGCGAGAAGCCGTGCTGGATGCGGCAAGGCGCATACAAGCCAGTGAATCTCACGAGGTGCCTGACGGCCCATTACTTTTTGATCCCGCTTACTTTATGTTCTTCGAGGACTCGGACCTGTCGCTGCGCCTGCGCCAGGCCGGCTGGGAACTGGCCGTGCTGCCAAGCGCTCAGGCGGTTCATGAATACCGGCAGAAGGCTTTCAAAGCCGGCCTGATGCAACAGTCGCGGCACACCTATTTCAGAACGCGTTTTGCACTTTTTTACAGTTTCACTCGGCGGCTTTCCTGGATGGACTCTTTGGCGACAAGGATTGGCGTACGGGGGGACGGACCCGATTTGGGCGATTTGGCGCAGGCGGGGGATTTCGAGAATGCAACGCAAGGCGACGGTGTAATTGCCTTTAGCCCTTCGGAGCTGATGGTTCCTGCAATATTTCGCCCTTCGGGGTTCTCTTGTACGCCATTTACTGCACATGAATGGGAGCTTTTGGAGCCGGGCCGCTACTGCGCTCACTTGCGAGACACCAGTGGACGTCATTACTGGGTCCGCTGGACACTAGTGAAGTCCTAAATGGGGCACTGACCGCTGCTGCAACCAATTCGCCAGGCGCCGACCTATCCGACGGGCGGGCGCCTCGACTGCGACATTGAGCAGCGCTGCCAGCACCAGGGTGCATGCGAGCTGAACAATCCAGGCCGTCCAGCCGCGCAGTGGCGCCGCGTACTGCGAAACAATCTGGCCGATCGCGTTATGGAAAAGATACACGCCATAGCTCAAGCGCCCTGCCCAGATGCTCACAGTGAGTAGCCCAGCGCTACTGATCGTCAATCCGGCCAGGCCCGCAACCAAGAGCGCATAACCGATGGCGGCCATCAGCCCCATATTTCCGGCCACCCAAAACTGCAAACTTCCCACTGTGGCTTGCCCTGCAACTAAGAAAAGGGTGAACATACGCTCTGCTCCCAAAAGGCATAGTAGCGCGCAACCAACCAAGACCCAACGGTGCCACGGGAGGACTTTTTGACCCAAGCAGTAGGCGAGACAACCCAATATAAATTCAACTAACAGACCGGGCAAATGCACCATGGCGATGGCCCTGTAAGTCAGACCCTGTTCCAGCGGGTCGGCCAGAGCCATCAGCAGCAATTTGCCCAGCACGGCGGCTATGACCAAGCCGGAAACGCCTAGAAGGCGTGCTGCGATCACCAAAAGAGGTAAGGCCAGGTAAAACTCAACTTCCGGGGGCAAACTCCAAAAAGCAGGGTTATAGAAAGAAGCAATTTCGATGCTCTGCAAGGTGTGCCCCATCAGCAAATGACTGCCAATATGGTCGTAGGCAGTAGCCGCTGGCTTGAGCCCGACGTAGAGGGCAAGCGCGCACAGATAGAGCGGATACAGCCGAAATAGTCGTCGAACCAGGTGCGCCGGATAATGCAAGGGCTTTGCGACAAGATAAGGTGCAAACACAAACCCGCTGAGAACGAAAAACAAATCTACGCCGGTGCTTGCAAAGCCCCAAGCCCCGCTTTGGTCTGTGATAAGGTGGGCGTAATGGGTGGCTAGGACCAACATGGCCGCCAGCCCTCGCAAACCCTCAATGACCGGGTCCTCTGGCGGATGCAGCTTAGACATAATGGGGCCTATAGAGACTGCTCAAGGCAATTTTCAATATGACGCTCAACATTGCAGTTGTAATTCCATGTTACCGGGTGCGGCACCACATATTGGACGTTTTGCAAGGCATAGGTCCGACTGTTTCACATATTGTCGTCGTTGACGATGCATGCCCGGAAATGTCGGGCAAATGGGTTCAGGAAAATAATCAGGACCCCCGGGTTCAGGTGATATTTCATGATATCAACCGAGGGGTCGGCGGGGCTGTCATGACCGGTTACCGCACGGCCATAGAAAGCGGTGCCGATATTTTGGTAAAAATCGATGGCGACGGCCAAATGGACCCGGCGCTCATTGAACGCTTCGTCCGACCGATTGCTCGCGGCCAAGCGGACTATACCAAAGGCAATCGTTTTTACGACCTCACCCATTTGGGGGAAATGCCCGGTCTTCGCTTAATTGGTAATGCGGCGCTTTCGTTCATGGCGAAAATGTCGACTGGGTATTGGAATATTTTCGATATCACCAATGGCTACACCGCGATTCACGTCAAAGTTGTGCAACTTCTTCCATTAGAAAAAATCAGCGCGCGCTACTTTTTTGAAACCGATATTCTTTTCCGGCTTAATTTGGTGCGTGCGCT
>Ga0114964_10003722_pt1 | contig 10208 bp, 10 predicted proteins | sample C_131016_MF_Meta_FD_92638 | JGI IMG/M metagenome (GOLD analysis project Ga0114964, IMG submission 92638) | Freshwater microbial communities from Lake Croche, Canada to study carbon cycling - C_131016_MF_MetaG | ecosystem: Environmental > Aquatic > Freshwater > Lake | place: Lake Croche, Canada... | reverse complement strand
TTTTAGTTTTAGAAAAATGCTCAAGTCAATGCAATTGGCCAAAGTTTGATCGCCAGTTCGATTGGGTGTAATTTGTCGCCTTTGCCACCGTTCGTATTCTCAGGGAAGAATTGCTGCTTCATGCCATCTGTGCTCGGGTCAAGGGTGACGGGATCAAAATCGACAACGCCATGGCGCAAGAGGGTCGTGCGAATGAATTCTTTAGCTTTATTACGTTTTTCTTCTTGTTCAGCAAATCCAAGTGTTGCACTGGTGTTGCCCAAAGCAGTGGTCGCTGTGACGCCAAACACCTTGATGGAGGCTTTCTTTAACGCATGAATGCCATGGGTGTATTCTTCAATGACTTTTTCAGCACTGGCGTTGCTATTTTTACTGAAATCGTTGATGCCTTCAAATCACATCAGTCCCATTAACCCAGAGAGATCCAATGCATCGCGCTTTAATCGCATGTCTGAACTGGGTCCAAGCAAGACAGCTTTGGTCAGCACTGTGTTCTTCAGGTCCAGCGACCTGCTTGTCACCTTTTCGCAACTTCATCTTTTGCTAAATCATTTTGCCCAACAAGGGCCGACATCAGTATTGGCAAACCACGTTGAGGAGGGCTTGACGTTTTTCTTGTTCAACAGCGTGGATTGCTCTAGCCAATGCTGCAGGAAGATCCTTGGGATCTTCTACGCGTTCGCCGTATCCGCCACTGGCCTCGACCACCTTTTCAAACATAGGCGAAGGACTCAAGTTGGCCAATAAGGTGCATCCATTTCGAGCAGAAATACCTTCTTTGTACATGCCCAGGGTTGAATTTCGAACGGCTCCATACATTTGGTTGTTATAGATGATCACCAAAATGGGCAGTTTTTGCACTGCGGAGACCCAGTGGCAAGGCGTAGGGTTGTCAAACATGTAAGCACCATCACCCAATGTGGCAACGACCAATCGATCGGGTACACCGAGTTTGACCCCAATTGCGGCTCCCAAGCCCCATCCCAGACCCCCAGCAGGACTCAATCCAAAAAGTGTGCCAAATTCCTCACGCTTACAATGCTCTAGACGCAATGGATATTCGTTGATGATGATGGCGTTCGTTCCCACGGCATTGGATAAGCACTCTGAGATGTACTCGGGAGTGATGTGAGTCGCCTGATGTGCCTTTGCTGCTTGTGCCTTGTAGGCATCGGTCAGCGTTTTTTTATGCTGAGCAATCAACGCACGCCGCACCTTGATCGAATCGTCCTCGAGATCGCCAGTTGTGAGCCGTACACTCAATTCATCGTCCAACGCTTTGAGTGCAATGGCGCTCTCGGCTCTGATGGCCAAATCAATGGGAAAGCCCCTGGTGGGATAACTTGAAAAAGCTGGGTCTTCTGCAATGTGAACGACATGACAGCCTGCTGGCGGACTCTCTAGTGAGGGTATCCACGGAACATCACAATCGAGAACAATGACCAGGTCGGCTTCCTCTAGGAACGGTTTGGTCTGAAACCCCAGATTCATGTCGTGACTGCTGGGCAAACATAAATATCGGCCGGACGCAGTGACGACTCCAATTGCATATTTCTGAGTCAATGCGCTGAGTGCATTGAATCCAGCTTGCGAACGACCTGACGTTGCAGTAATGATGATAGGGCGCTTTGCTTTGAATAGCATTTGAGCCAACTCAGCGATGGCGGATGGATCTGGCCATGGTGCAGCACTGACTGCACGTGCGGGTTTGGGTGCCTTCACGGCCACCATGGTGCTCAAAACTTCCCGTGGAAGGGACAGATAAGCGGGGCCTCTTGGCGAGTTCATCATCAATTCCATGGCCCGATCGATGGTGGATTGTGTTTCGCTGGCCACCTTGAGCTCTTGGTCCCACTTGGTGAATTCTCGCAGCATACCGGCTTGATCAAACATTTCTTGCGCCCAGTGAATATTGCGACTTCGAGAGCCGTGCATTCCTGTTTCGGTAAGCGGTGTGCGTCCAGCCAGAAGAAATATCGGAATTTGATCGCGACTCGCATTGGCCGCACCATTGATGGTGTTGGCTGTTCCGACATTCACGTGCACCATAACGGCTTGAGGCTGTCCTGTGATGAGGTAGACGCCATGGGCCATGGCCACCGCGGCATTCTCGTGCGGCACCACAATGGGTCGAGGGACTGATTTGGCAATCTCTGGGTCTTGCTCAGCCATCGAAAAAGCTTCGACGATGGCTGGAAAATCAGTGCCTGGATTGCAAAAGAAATAGTCAATGCCATGGGACTTCAATGATTTGAGCATCACCAATGCGGTGAGTTCATGGTTGCTATGTTTTTCTAACACAGCGTTGCTTTTTTCAAGCGTTTTCAAGTTTGAAGTGGACATTGTTTTTTATTCGGTTTAAAGATATTGAATCGCAAGGTGGGCGTTTTATTTTGCCAAGGCGCCCGATAATTTTAGAACCTCTGTCAATCGTTCGGCATCTCTTTTCATGTGCATGTCAAATTGATGTGTCGTGCCACCCACCACCTCACCACCCGCCGTTTTGATGATTTCTACGGTGTTGGGATCTTTCAGTGCTTTGTTGGTCTCTTCTTGGAGTCTGGCAATGATTTCCGGTGGAGTGCGTGCCGGTGCAAAAAGTCCAAACCATCCAGTCAGTTCATAATCTGGAATTGCGAGCGCTTCGGCCACCGTTGGTACATCTGGCAACAATGGGGAGCGTTTTGTGGAGGTGACTGCCAAAGCCCTCATCTCCCCGCCTTTGATGAATTGCAAGGCTACTGGTAAATTCACAAATCCAACTTGCAAAATGCCGCTGAGGTGGTCATTCACGATGGGCGCAAAACCTTGATAGGCAATGTGCATGAATTTGGCCCCAGTTTTGACAGCCAACAATTCTGCAGCCAAGAAGCTTGAACTGCCAATGCCAGGACTGCCATAATTCAATTTTCCTGGATCTTTTTTTGCGAGTTGAACAAGCTCTTTCATCGTATGAACTGGCAATGCTGGATTGACCGTGATTACATTGATCAATTCGGCAACTTCGATGATGGGCGTGAGCTCTTTCGATGGAATGTAGTTCATGTTTTCCATCAGAACTGGATTGATCGCCACCGATAAACCATTCATTAAAATGGTGTAGCCGTCAGGTGGTGATTTCGCGACATAGGCGCTTCCAATATTGGTGGCAGCGCCAGATTTGTATTCGACCACGACAGGTTTACCCAAGGACTCCTGTAAATAGCGTGAAATCGCTCTGGCAAAAATATCAGCGGTACCCCCTGGTGGGGCAGGAACAATCATTTTGATAGGCTTGTTGGGATAGGCTTGCGCCATTGACATCAAAGGCGTGAGCAAGCATCCGATGAGGCTGAACCATGACAAAAGACGACTAAACATTGGTCTTCTCCTGAAAAAAGAGTTTTTTCTTGGGTGGTTGAACTGTTGAAGTCAAAAGATCGACGGTCGCATTCAATGAATATATTGCAAGGTTTATAGTCACCGCTGCCAAGGGCCTCTTGAATGACTTTATCCATCCTGTTGTAATGATTGATAAAAGGCATTGAACGGCAGCTTTGAATTGCCCTTACGCTCACAGATTACTTGAGCGATTTTTTCAAATTGTTGCGAACTGAATTGACTGTGCTTAAAAGACTTCAACGACACATAATAAAACAATTTTGAGACTTTGGTGTCAGTGTTTCTGATCAGTCAAAGCATATATTTTGGAACAAGAAGCTCTCGTCATCGTGTTTGAATTGAACTGTTGAAGTTGCGATGCTTGGTTATTTTCGAGATCAGGAAGTTGAAATAATCGGTGTGTCCAGCACAGCGCAATGAGGGGTCACTGGGCGCAATAGCGAGTTGACCTTTGCCTGACTGTGTTGGAGACAAGCCCTTTCCAAAGCTCAGTGTCACTTGCTTTTGAGTAGATGCTGATGTATTTCATCAGCATCGGGTTGATTGATTATTTGAGTGTTGCTTTGCCAACCAATGTTTTTCCAAATTGTGATGAGCATGCAGCCTCACCATCATCATGCAGTGTGACCTGAAGTAAGTCGTCTGGGCATACAGGTGCTATGAATTTAACTTGCAATTGGCCGCGGTAATGCCAGTCTTTGCCATATTTTTTGGCGGCCAAATCTGCCACATATGCCGTGTACATCAAGCCATGACCCAGGGTGCCTCTGAATCCTCGGTCTTTGGCGTACTGATCGTCATAGTGCAAAATATCATTGTCCCCATTGAGTTTTCCGTAGTTGTCAAACAATTCTTGGGTTTGAAGGATGGTTTTTTCAATCATTGGGTGTCTCTTATCAGTTGGGGAATGCAGAAGTGTGGTCAATGGTGGTGAGGTGTACGCCATCGGTGCGATGAAATTGAACGGTATAGCAGATGTATTTGCGACCTTTTTTTTCAAATTTATCTGTCAGTTTCCCTGTTCCTGTGATTTCGGTCGTCTCGTCAGCCCATATCGGGTGATGAAAACTAAAGGTGTTTCCAATCATGATTCCGCCTTGCTGCGGTGGATATTTCCTGTACATGACCGCCATTAAATAGACCGCAATCACGTTGGGTGGAGCAGCTTGCCGGCCATCAATGACATAGTTCTTTTTTTCGGCATTGACAACTGAAAAGTATTCTTCAATGACATCAGGTGTGACCGTAAAGGTCAATGGGGGAAACTCATCTCCTATGAGCCAATCAGCATAGAGTGCTGGTTTTTGCTCGTCTTCTCTAGGTTTTATTTCACTGGGGCGAGTCATGGGTAGCTTCCTTGGTAAATGATTTTATTTTCAATCAATTGATCGATGTGAGAATCTTGATACTCGCAAACCCTTTTTAAAATATCACGCGTATCCCCTCCCAAAGCAGGCGGATAACTCAAAGGAGAATTTGAAGGATATTTGAAAGGGTTGCCGAGAAATTTAATCGAATCAGCGTGTTGTGGATGTGTGACCTCTTCGACCATTTTTCGCAAATTGGCCAAGGGCTGGTTGAGAGCTTGTTGGACATTGTTGATTTTGGCCGAGGGGATGCGTTTTTCAAATAGGGTTTTTTCCCAATGAGCTGAGCTAAATTGGGAGAACTTTTGTGTCAATATCTCTGTCAATTCTTGAACATGGGCAACTCTAGACTTGGGCATGGCGAATCTTGCATCTTCTATGAGTTCGGGGAGTTCTACAGCATGGCAAAACATCTTCCAGAAATCTTGTCCTGTGGGGGATACTGCAATGAAATTGCCGTCCAAACATGGGTAAATGTCGCTCGGAGCAATGACCGGGTGGCGAGCGCCGTTGGCTTTAGGGATTTCACCAGAGACAAAGAAATTTTGAGCTTGCCATGTCAGAAGAGCCAATTGACAGTCCAAAAGGCTGATCTGTACCGTTTCTCCAATTCCGGTTTTCAGTGATTTGAGCATTGCGCCGACACAACCCAAGGCGAGATAAAGCCCACCCGCCAAGTCGGCGATTTGATAGCCAACGCGCACGGGTGCTCCATTTGTTTCACCGGTTATGCTCATGACCCCACTGAGGGCTTGAATGATCAAATCAAATGCGGGTGCATCTGAAAATGGGGGTTGGTCATGCAAGCCAATCAATTGCCCAATGGCCAATTTGGAATTGATGCCATGGAGTGTTTCTGGATCTAGTCCCAATTTTTTAGGTACATTGGGCGCAAATCCATAAATGATGGCATCACTCTTTCGAACAAGATCGTGAAGAATGGCTTGGCCTTGAGGGGTTTTTAGATTCAATGCAATACTATTTTTGCCCCGATTGACCGATAAGAAAAACCCAGAATCCCCATGAAACTCTGATCCATGGCGAGAGACTTGCCTGGAGAGATCTCCCTCTATGGGCTCAACTTTGATGACCTCAGCCCCGAGTTGACTGAGCAATTGTCCAGCAAAGGGGCCACCCAATACCCAAGTCAAATCAAGCACTCTGAATGATGAAAGCATATGATTTATTTCAAAATTAAATTAAAAGTTTTCAATGGAATTGAAAAATTGGTTTCACTTTATACGTTAAAAATGATGGTGACAATAGAGTAAACATCGATGCCATCACTGAAAATTTGAAAACATCAAATGGCTCCCCTTCGATTTCGATTGCTCAATCGAATAATTACTAAGGGAAATGCGCAATATATTTTTTATTTTTAAGAATCTATACTGAGCTAGGTAAAAAAACCTTGGGGAAAAAGCCATGAAATTGAATTCAATGGATGGTATCCAGATATTGAAAGCGTTTGCTAAGCATCTCATCGCGTTTGTTTTTGGTGTCTTCGCAATCCACCAAACATCTTTTGCGCAGGATTACCCTCTTAAACCTGTCGTTCTTGTGTCTGCACATGCTGCAGGAGGTGCAGCCGATACATTGTCAAGAATCATTGCCAATCGGCTTTCTGTGCTCATGGGCCAAACCGTTGTTGTCGATAATCGCCCAGGCGCCAGCACTATGCTAGCGGCTGAGTATGTTGCCCATTCCCCAAACGATGGTTATACATTGCTGATGGCCACCGTGACAACTTTGTCGATCAATCCAGTGGCTGTTCCAAAGATCAAGTACGATGCCATCAAAGATTTTTCGCCAATCACAGTGGTGGCATCCACGCCGTTTTTTTTGGGTGTCAACATGGATGTTCCATTCAAGTCGGTCTCCGAGTTGATTGCCTTTGCGAAGAAAAATCCAGATAAATTGAATTATGGTTCTTCGGGCAATGGAACTTCATCACACTTGGCGGGTGAGCTTTTTAATTTGATGGCCGCTATCAAAATGGTTCATGTGCCTTACAAGGCCACCTCGACCAGGAATACTGATTTGTCCTCAGGCGTTATTCAGGTTGTTTTTGGAAATGATTTGATCCCCTATGCCAAAGCTGGGAAAGTTCGAATATTAGCGGTGACTGCAGCCAAAAAATTGTCGTCCTATCCGGATATTTCAACGGTCTCAGATTCTGGCAATCTTCCTGGTTATGAGGCCAATGTTTGGTACGGTTTGGTGGCTCCAGCGGGTACGCCTGTCCAAGTCATCAGAAAACTCAATGATTTGGTCAAAACAATCGTATTGGACTCTGAAACAAAGCAAAAAATCATGACCATTTTGGGCGGGGAAGTGGTGGCGAACAGTCCTGAGCAATTTGACGCTTTGATCAAATCAGACATGCGCAAATGGGGCGATGTGATCCGAAATTCAAAAGTTCAATTTGAAGACTGAAAGATGTTTTTTATTGATCCAATTGAACTTGACAAAACTTCATTGAATTTAAAAATTTTATGAAAATGCTTGATCCGTGGATATTGCAATTTTCTCACCGATACTGGCTGTGCAATTTTTCATCACACCCTTAGTCAAATTTTAGGTTTTTCTCTTTCGCTAATTTTGACCATCTCAAAGTGTCGTCTTTGATCAAAGTGGTAAATTGTTCTCGACTGGATGTCTCGATATCGACCCCTACTGAGGAAAATTTTTCCCGTATCACTGGTAATTGACTCACAGCAATGATTTCTTTGTTGATGGTGTCTAAAACTTCAGTTGGTGTTTGGCTGGGTGCAAACAAGCCAAACCAGGAAGAAATTTGAAATGTTGGCAATCCCTGCTCAGATATTGTTGGAATTTCTTTCGCTGAAGGTGATCTCTGTCCAGATGTCACTCCAACCGCCCTCAGTCGACCACTGCGAACGTGTGGTAGCACAGTGGAAATGGCATTGAATGTCAAATCGACTTGGCCACCAACCAAGTCAGTGAGCATTTGGGGTGAACCCTTGTAGGGCACATCTCGCATTTTGATGCCTGCTTCAGAGGTGAACAGCACTCCAATCAAATGGTCTGCTGTTCCCAGTCCGGAAGTCCCATAATTGATTTTATCGGGATTGGCTTTTGCCAGGGCAATGAGTTCTTTGACGTTGTGTACATTCAATGCAGGATTGACGGCCAATAATCCGGGTATCCGTGCTACGAGACCAATCGGCGCCAAGTCTTTGCTGGCATCATAGGGCAGGTTGGGGATCATGATTGGATTGATCGCTAGACTGCTACTGCCTAAAAGCAAGGTATAGCCATCGGCTGGTGATTTGACGACTGCATCGGTTCCTATTGAACTGCCTGCACCAGGTTTATTTTCTACCACAACGACTTGGTTAAGACGAAGTCCCAACGCTTCACTACGACTCGCCCCACAATATCGGTTGGCCCGCCCGATGGGAATGGTACGATCAAGCGGATTGGTTTATTGGGATACGACTGTGCAAAACAATTGCAACTCAAGACAAAAATCATTGTCATTGAATAAGTCAAAAAGTTGATGTTTCTTTTATTCATTGAGGATTTCTCGGTTTAAATATTTTTCTGTATGACGCCACTGTAAAGACTCATGAACATATAACGATTTTTCATGATGTCAGTTGGTTCGGTCTCTTGAGGCCAATCTGGACTCGTAGTCTTAAATTGAATATTTGAAAATCCTGCTTCTGTCATGATTTTCTCTAGATCTGTATGCACCAAGGGCAAGGCGTAGGGCTCATTGTTGCGGATGGCCATGCCCTTGTGTAGCCATTCACCAATGGTGCCGCCTGGCACTTTGCACATGTCATAGATGGCAAAAATACCGCCAGGTTTTAAAACACGTGCAGCCTCATGGATCACGTTGACTACAGCGTCGGGCGGTAATTCATGAAACAACCAATGCGAAGCCACCATGTCAAAGGTTTCATCGTCGAACGTCAATTTCTCTGCATTTTCTTGGCAAAGAGTGATATCAAGTCCATTTTCTTGAGCAAGCAGATGCCCATACCGCAGAGGAGCTTCGCATACATCACAGCCAAAGACAGTTGCAATAGGCATTTTCTTTTTGATGGACATGGTGGATCTTCCCAAAGTGCATCCCATGTCAAGAACTGTCTTTACCTCCAAATTTGCATCTTTTGCAAGTTTGACCAATAGGTCTGCGTACCACTCAACCAATGCATTTGGATTGCCTCCCGCAAATGTTAGTCCTTTTTGGTACCAAACCATGAGCCATGTATTGAGAGCATCTCGACCCAGTCCTGATGGAACTTGATGAACATCAATCCCACCAACATAATCAGGCAATGCACATTGAGGATTCAACTTTAATCGATCGGTTGCTATTTGATCAGCTGTCTGAAGTATGTCTATCAATTCTTTTCTTGATTGTTCCAAAATGGTTTTGATTCCCCATCGCCCAATGTATTTGAACTGTTGGGTCATGCGTTCTTGCCATGCATAGAGTTGATAACTGGCTGAGGACAGCATGGCGGATTCAATCTTCTCCACATCCTCGCATTGAAGAGATTGTGCTTCTTTCACGACTTGCTGATAAAGACTGGTTCTCCAGTGATTTTTGATTCCCGATAAATAACTTTGATAAACGCGAGCTTCAAAGGGAACCTCGTAGGCTTCATTTAGCATTTCATTTCTCCATCACAGGATGAATCCCTGATAGGTATTGGTGAACCTGGCCAACCTTTTCTGCCTGGGTGTATGAATTCATCAGATGTTCTCCAAATTGTTTTTCTTCATGAGCCAACCACAAAGCAAATTCGGAAGAATCGGCAACTAATTTTAAATTTTGTGACGTAAGGAGCTTTTGCTCTTCAAGGGCCATTTTCATTCTTTGCATTTCTGCTTTCAGTACAAAAAGCTCTCCTCCCAATTCCAGAATCATGGATAGCAAATTGTCTCTTTCGAGATTATTTGTGTCTTTCTTGTGCATTGATGGTCTCTTTTGTCAGATGGTTTGTTGTCTTCTACTTGTTTTGCTTTTTTGGTAAAAGATGGATTCACAACGGATGGGTGAATCACTTACCCTTTGCTCATTGGACTTCATCGCTTTTTGAATATCGCGTCATGATGATTAAATTAAACTAAAACTTTGTCAATTGAGAAGGATGCGCATCTTCTTCGAAGCATATAAATTGACAATGTCCTATTTTCTTAACTTGTCAAACCTTGGGCTTGTTCGCCTTCAATATGTTTAATTTTCAAAGAGATTTGGTATAAACCCGTACATTAGCTCTTGAATAATTTTTTTATGTAAACCCATTGATGATATGTATTTTTAATAATGGCGTACCTAGGGTTTTCATGGTTTTCTTGGTTTTATCTTTCTATTGGTTTTAGTCATTAAAGAGGTAAATACGGATCAAATTTTGATGATCGAGTTCTATAATTATTGAATAGATTAAAAAATGAGTGGAATATGAAAATTAGTGGATTAAT
>Ga0114964_10003721_pt1 | contig 10214 bp, 7 predicted proteins | sample C_131016_MF_Meta_FD_92638 | JGI IMG/M metagenome (GOLD analysis project Ga0114964, IMG submission 92638) | Freshwater microbial communities from Lake Croche, Canada to study carbon cycling - C_131016_MF_MetaG | ecosystem: Environmental > Aquatic > Freshwater > Lake | place: Lake Croche, Canada... | reverse complement strand
TGTCTAGTATTTGCAATGGTTTGTCAATGATATGGGCATAGTCCAAGACCCATTCTACCAATTCTTCTGTTTCTGGTCTTGGAATTAAAACATGTTCATTCACTATAAAATCATTACCCATAAACCAAGCCTTGCCTAAAATATATTGAATTGGTTTATCATTAAGCAATGCCTGGATATATGCTGTAAATTTATTGATTTGAATTTCAGTTAAAGGGGTATTTATTTCAACCACTTGTTGAACCCGATTCCAGCCAGTGACTTCCTCTATAAGCATACCCAGCAAACTATTTAATTCGATGGCGTCTATTTTTTTGCTTAGTACTTGCTTGGTTTCTATTTTTATTTCAGCTAAAGTCATACTGCAATGTTACAAATGATTACTCATTATGAACTAGCTTTGAACTTAATATTACAAGAACTTACAAATTAGTGGACCCAGATTATTATTTTACCATTGAACAGCCCGCTATGGCGGAGTTTAAAGAAAGAGGCAGTCGTTTTTTAGCGTATTGTTTTCCTGTGGGAACTATAGAGCTTTGTAAAAAACACATTGCAGCATTAAAAAAAGAACATCCTAAGGCGGTACATTATTGTGTTGCTTATCGGCTTGGCATTGATGGTAATACTTTTAGGGTAAGTGATGATGGGGAACCAGCTGGATCGGCAGGTAGGCCTATTTTAGGGCAAATTGATAGCAAGCAATTAACCAATGTATTAGTGGTAGTGGTAAGGTATTTTGGCGGCACATTGTTAGGGTTGCCTGGTTTGATTAATGCCTATAAAACAGCAACTTCTTTGACCCTTCAATTAATACCTATAGTTCAAAAGGCCGTAACATTGGCCTACGAATTAAATTTTGACTACCATCAAATGAACGAGGTCATGATGATTGTGAAACAATATAATTGTAATGTACTATACCAAGAGGCGCAGTTATTTGTGCAATTGAAAATAGGTATTCCCAAACATCGATTGGAAGAAGTGTTGAATAAATTAGGAGAATTACGAGAGGTGCTTGTAAAATGTGAGCTGCGTTAATTGGAAAATTATTTTTTTGTCTTATAGTCTCCTCTCTTCCAAGAATTAATGAAAGATCTCCAAGCACTTGGATTTAAAATATTCATCGGAGGCAATTGACCCGAATAATAATACTTAGAAGCTTGTTGCGTTAAAGAGGCACCAACCGCTTCTTTGCCATCATAAGGCAAACTTGAAAGAATTACTCTTTTTTGACTCATGCTTGTATTTTTTCGTGCAGTTTCGTATAAGTCATCGTCTACCTTTGCACTAACAAAGTCCCTTTCAAATTGAGCACGAGTAGGTCTTGGTTTTAAAATGGTAGCAGGTAAAAAGTTAGTATCATTGACCAATAATTGTATGACACTATATTGGTTGCCTTCTAATTTAGTAGGAATAAGAATGGTTCTGTCTTTAAAACCAACACATGAAAAAGTAATATGTTCACCTTTGATAACAGCGATAGAAAACACACCATCATTATTGGTTATGGTTCCTCTACCTTTTTTATCTACTACTACACTTGCAAAGGGAATAGCTTTTAAACTATCAGCGGTCATAATAACCCCATACAATTGCACTACTGAGTCACGATAAATATCAACTACTTGAGCTGTGGCTGCTTGTTTTTTTAAGCATAGTAAAGCAATCGTAATTATTAAAATAGTCTTTCTCATGTACTTGCAAATTTAAGTCTCAATATTTAAAAATACGAACACAATTTTTGGTTGAATTGGGTAGTTTTTAGGGCAAAATGGTATATTCTGCCTTGTAAAAGAGCAAAATAAGTGCAATGAGCGTTAACTTTGCAAGGATCTATTTTATTTAACAAAAACTTTCAAAATGAACGAGGCGGATATATTAAAAGCGTTGAGTAATGTGCAAGAACCAGATTTAGGAAAAGACTTAGTTACACTCAACATGATCAAAGACTTAAAGGTGGATGGGGATCAAGTTAGTTTTACCATTGTATTAACTACTCCTGCTTGTCCAATGAAAGATTTAATGAAGAATGCTTGCGAAAATGCCATCAAGTTGTTGGTGAACAAAGCAGCCATCATTAAAGTCGATTTTACTTCTAACACGACTAGTTTAAGGAAAGATGAAAAAACTGTTTTAGCCAATGTAAAAAATATTATAGCGGTAGTGAGTGGCAAGGGGGGTGTAGGTAAAAGTACCATTTCTGCAAATTTAGCTTTGGCTTTGGCAGAGGGAGGTGCTAAAGTAGGTTTAATGGACGCCGATATTTATGGGCCAAGTGTCCCAATTATGTTTGGTGTTAGAGGTCAGCGCCCAATGATGAAAGAGGAAGAAGGCAAGGGTATGATAATGCCACTTGAAAAATTTGGAATTAAGTTAATGAGCATAGGTTTATTAGTAGATGAAAAAGATGCAGTAGTGTGGAGAGGTCCTATGGCTTCTAGTGCCATCCGTCAATTTATTACCGATGTTGATTGGGGAGAGCTTGATTATTTAGTGATTGATATGCCGCCAGGTACAGGAGATATTCATTTAACGATCATGCAAACCGTGCCGGTTACAGGCGTGGTTATAGTAACTACCCCACAAACCGTAGCATTGGCCGATGCTAAAAAAGCAATTGCCATGTTTGGACAAGCCAATATTCAAGTACCAGTAATTGGACTCATTGAAAATATGGCCTATTTCACACCCGCTGAATTGCCCAATAATAAATATTATTTATTTGGAAAAGAAGGAGGAAAAAATTTAGCTTCTGAATATGATTTAGCTTTTTTAGGCGAAATTCCTCTAGTACAATCTATAAGAGAAGGAGGAGACGAAGGGGTGCCTGCGATGGTAGGTCATGAAGAGATTGCTAAAAATGCATTAAGGGCTGTGGTTTCCAATGCCGTAAGACAAATTGCCATTAGAAATGCAAATATTCCAAAAACACAAACAATTTCAGTCGCCTAGTATGTCTAATAAAATTATCATTGCCATAGATGGTTATTCCTCTTGCGGTAAAAGTACTTTAGCAAAAGCATTAGCTGCAAAGTTGGAATATGTTTTTATAGATACGGGTGCTATGTATAGAGCAGTGGCACTTTATTTTTTAAGAAATAGAATTTCATTTAATGATGAATTAGCTATTGCAGCTGCTTTGAATCATATTACTTTAAATTTTAGCTACAATAGTACTAGTCTTAAAAGTGATATGATTTTAAACAATGAAAATGTAGAAGCGGAGATAAGAGAAATGGCCGTTAGTGAAAAAGTAAGTGAGGTAGCAGCTATTGGTGCAGTGCGAGATTTTGCAGTGGCCCAACAGCAAGCCATGGGGCATAAAAAAGGAATTGTAATGGATGGTAGAGATATTGGAACAGTTGTTTTCCCTGATGCAGCGCTTAAAATATTTGTTACAGCCAATCCGGCCATTCGAGTACAAAGACGCTTTTTAGAATTGCAATTAACTAATCCTACTATTACTAAAGAAGAGATTGCTGCAAATTTACAACACCGAGATTTATTAGATACTACAAGAGAAAGAAGTCCGCTTAAGCAAGCAGCAGATGCCAAGGTATTGGACAATTCAAATATGAACAGGGATGAACAATTTGAGTTGGCCTTGCAATGGGCTAATGAAAAAATAAAGGAAGCAAATAATAATTAATTAAATTATTTATCCAGTTTAACTTAACCAACTGGTGCGCACTTCTTCTAACTTATCTTCGAGTTGATAAAAGCTTACTATTTTACTAATCACTGATTCTACCACCATATCTGGGCAACTCGCTCCACTGGTCATTAAAATAGAGATAGGCGTAGTAGTAGGCAAGAACTTATTGACTAATTCAGATTGTTTTGTTTTCCAATTATTATGTATGATTTGCTGGGGGTCTATTATTTTATTGGCATCATCAATAAAATAAGTGGGTAATTTCTTTTCGCAAAGTTCTACTAAATGGGAGCTATTACTACTATTTTTTCCACCCATAACTATAGCAAGATCTGCTTCTTGTTCTAATAGCCCCACAACAGCAGATTGATTGTCATTGGTAGCATAACACAAGGTATCTCTTGTATCTGCAAAGTGTTCTTGGCTATTTTCTTTGCCATACTTAATCGTGAAAATACTTTTTAAGTAGTCGGAGATTGCTTGGGTATCAGTGGCCAATTGAGTGGTTTGATTAATCACTCCAATTTTTTCAAAATGAATAGCTGGATCAAACCCTTCGTTGTATCTATTTTTAAAATACTCGCTAAATTGTGACAAGGGCAGTTTGCCTAAAATAAATTTACCAAGCACCTGGGCCTCCTCCATATCATTGACAATTAGGGTAGGTGTTTTATTGGCGGCATGTGAAAAAGTAGCACGGGTTTCTTCATGTTTTGGTTTGCCATGAATGATAATGGTAAATCCTTTTTTTGCAATTTGATCACCACGGTTCCACACCTTTTCTACAAAAGGGCAAGTGGTATTGTATTTTTGAATTTCAATTCCAATTTTATTGATGGTAGCTTCTAATTCCAGCGTTGTGCCAAATGCAGGGATAATGACTATATCATCTTTGGTTAAGGTGTTTAATGCTATTATTTCTTTGCCGTTGGTATCTTGTAAAAACTGAACACCTTTTTTTAATAAATCTTCATTTACTTGTGGATTGTGAATCATTTCACTTAATAAGTAAATTCTTTTTCCTTTATTTTCTTCTATGGTTCTATGGGCAATATCAATGGCATTTTCGACGCCATAACAGAATCCAAAATGACGAGCTAAATAAAATTTTACAATACCTAAATCAATCAGTGTGGGACTGAAGTCTTTTTTTAGTTTATCATCTTCTTTCCTTTTTTGTTTAATCGCGCTAATTAAATTGCTTCGATAACCAGAAGGGACCTCAAAATGCTTCATTTTTTACTTTTTGCGTATTACTGGTACAAAAATACATCCTTCACTTGTTTTTACCCTATTTTTTAAGCTTTCTTACCATAAATCTAATCGATACTCCTTGCTACAACTTATCTTTGCGCCATGAATTACGTTTCTGTAGAAGGTTTAACTAAAAGTTATGGCATAACCCCCTTATTTAAAGGCATTAGTTTTAATATCAATGAAGGTGATCGAATTGCCTTAATTGCTAGAAATGGGGTTGGTAAAACCACCCTTTTAAGGATTTTGGCAGGAAAAGAAGTGCCAGATGCAGGTACTGCAAAAATTCACAAGGATGTTCATTTGGTTTTGTTTGAACAGGATCCTCAGTTTATAGAAACGGCTAGCATTACGCAAAATTTATTCAATCAGGATCATCCCATGATGAAAGCCATTAGTAATTACGAAATGGCGATGGAAACGGAAGATGAAAATTTGATTACGGATGCCATTATGGAGATGGAAGAAAGAAGTGCTTGGGATTTTGAGTCTAAAGTAAAAACAATCTTAACACAATTAAATATTCACCATTTAGAGCAACCTGTTTCTAAATTAAGTGGGGGTCAACGAAAAAGAGTTTCATTGGCAAAGACATTAATTCAAATTGGTTTTGAGCCCAAACATGTTTTATTATTAATGGATGAGCCTACAAATCATTTGGATTTAAATATGATTGAATGGTTGGAAAATTATTTGGAACAAGAAAAGGTAACCTTATTGCTCGTATCGCATGATAGGTATTTTTTAGAGTCGGTAACCGATGAAATATGGGAATTAGAAAGAGAGAATTTATATAGTTACAAAGGCGATTACGAAAATTATTTAGAAAAGAAAGCGGCAAGAATAGAATCTGAATTAGCCAGTATTGATAAGGCAAAAAATACATTTAGAAAAGAATTGGAATGGATGCGTAAGCAACCCAAAGCAAGAACCACTAAAAGTAAAAGCAGACAAGATAATTTTTATGAGGTAGAAGCCAAGGCAAAACAAAAAATTGATGATACCAATTTGCAGTTAGATATGAAAATGACGCGATTGGGTGGGAAAATTATAGAAGCTAAAAAGGTGTATAAATCCTATGGCGATACGGTGGTTTTAAAAGGGTTTGATTACACTTTTAGTAAAGGGGAACGTATTGGAATAGTGGGTAAGAACGGAGTGGGTAAAAGCACTTTTTTGCAAATTTTACAAGGCATTACAGAGCCAGATAGCGGCAAGATAAATGTAGGGGAAACTATTGTTTTTGGACATTTTTCTCAAGAGGGGCTGGTGTATAAAAAAGACATGAGGGTGATTGAGTATTTGAAAACTTTTGCCGAAAATTTCCCATTAAGTAGCGGAGGTTCTTTAAGTGCTGCTCAATTTCTTGAATTATTTTTATTTACCCCCGATAAACAATACACTTATTTAAGTGCATTAAGTGGGGGAGAGAAAAAACGACTTCAATTACTTACTATTTTATTTAAAAATCCAAACTTTTTAATTTTAGATGAACCAACCAATGACTTAGACCTACCTACATTGGCAGTGTTGGAGCAATTTTTAATTGATTTCGCAGGTTGTGTATTATTGGTATCGCACGATCGTTATTTTATGGATAAATTAGTAGATCACTTATTTATTTTTGAAGGAGGTGGGGTGATTAGAGATTATCCTGGCAACTATACACAATTTAGAATTTTAGAAAAAAGCAAACAAAGTTATGCCTCGGTAAGTTCAGATATTACCACCCACTCAATACCTGTGAAAGATGTAGTAACCAAAGCAGCTCCTGAAAAAAAAGTAGTAGACAAGCCTGCTTCGGAGAAAATGACCTATAAAGAAAAGTTGGAATTGGAAACACTTACTAAGTCGATGCCAGCATTAGAAAAGAAAAAGGAGGCCTTGATAGCCAAATTGAATGAACCCAATTTAGATTATAGTCTAATAACTTCCATCAGTGAAGAATTGTCAAACATCAATCAAACTTTAGAGACAGCTGAAATTAGATGGCTTGAACTAAGTGAGAAAACGGTTTAGCACCCAAAAAATGAGGCCTAAGTATTTAAAAAATGAGGCCTAAGTATTCTAGAATCTATTTGCAATAGTAATAATTTGTATATGAATTAAAACTTATATACATGAAACCAATTGAAAGGATCAGTCTCTATTTACAATTCAAAAATATTTCGCCTCATTCATTTGAGAAAAAGATTGGCTTATCTAATGGCTATTTTTCTAAACAATTAAGAAACCTTGGCTCAGTAGGTTCTGATATTTTAATTAAAATTGACGAGCACTATAGCGATCTAAATATTTTATGGGTGCTTAATGGTCAAAGCCAAATGATTTCAACGAATGATGATTTATTAAATACAGGTCAGTCTATGCAGGTTGATGAATATTTAAATAAATATGAAGTTGAAAATAAAAAAATAAAAAACCTTGAACAAGATGTAGAGAAGTTACAAGTATTAATTAAGGATAAGGATAAAATTATTTCCTTGTATGAAGTAATAGCAAACAATAAGAACAATTTTACACAAGAAGGATACGAGCAGCAGCAAACCTCTTTTGGGACCTAATAGCATTCATTAAAAAAGGAGCCACTTTTTAGTAGCTCCTTTTTATTATCTATAACTTTTCATTTTTCTATTAATCGATTAGACTATTCGGCATAAGAAGCAACGGGTTCACAAGTACAAATAAGATTACGATCACCGTGCGTATTATTTACTCTTGCCACAGTTGGCCAGAATTTATTTTGTTGAACATAATACAATGGGAAGGCAGCTTCTTGTCTGGTATAAGCGTGATTCCATTCATTGGCACAAATTACTTTCTGCGTATGAGGTGCATTTTTTAAAGGGTTGTCTAATTTATCAGAAACCCCCTTTTCAATAGCGGTAATTTCATCATGGATTGATAACAAGGCGTCGCAGAAGCGATCTAGCTCTGCTTTGTCCTCACTCTCTGTAGGTTCAATCATAATGGTACCTGCAACTGGAAAGCTCATGGTAGGTGCATGAAAGCCATAATCAATCAAACGCTTGGCTACATCTTCTGCTTCAATACCTGCGCTAGCTTTAAAGGGCCTAAGGTCAATGATAAATTCATGCGCACAGGTTCCATTTTTTCCTGCATATAAAATGGTGTAATTTTTTTCTAAACGCGATTTCATATAGTTCGCATTTAAAATAGCATAGGCCGTAGCTAATTCCAAACCAGTAGCACCTAGCATCTTAATATAGGCGTAACTAATTAATAATATACTTGCCGATCCCATGGGCGCTGCACTTACGGCACCAGTTTTATTTTTATTATAAATATGTCCTGGTAAGAAGGGAGCTAATTTATCATTTACACAAATTGGGCCCATGCCAGGTCCGCCTCCGCCATGTGGTATGGCGAATGTTTTATGTAAGTTTAAGTGACATACATCTGCACCAATAGCGCCTGGGCTTGTTAAACCTACTTGTGCATTCATATTCGCACCATCCATGTATACAAGACCACCTAGTGCATGAATGCTATCACAAATAGCTATAATAGTTTCTTCAAACACACCATGGGTAGAAGGATAAGTAATCATGAGCCCACCTAAATTGTCCTTATGTAAGTTTGCTTTTTCTAGTAAATCTTTCATATCAATATTTCCAGCAGCATCGCAAGCCACTACAATCACTTTAAAGCCAGCCATCACCGCACTAGCAGGGTTGGTGCCATGTGCACTAATAGGAATGAGTACAATATTTCTATGGGCTTGTTGATTATGTTCGTGGTAAGCGCGAATAGTTAATAAACCTGCATATTCACCTTGAGCACCACTATTAGGTTGTAAGCTACAAGCAGTGAACCCAGTGGTCTCACATAAGTAGGTACTTAATTCTTTGGCTATTTCTTGATAACCCAATGTTTGATTACTTGGTGCAAAAGGATGCATGGTACTAAAAGCAGGCCAGCTTACGGGGATCATTTCTGTAGCTGCATTTAATTTCATGGTACAACTTCCTAAGCTTATCATGCTCGTATTTAATGACAAGTCTTTATTTTCCAATTGTTTGATATAACGCATCATTTGTGTTTCACTATGATGAATATTAAACACTGGATGTTGTAAATAAGTAGAAGTTCTTTGTAAGGAAGTTTGAATCGCTAAACCATTTTTTTCTTTTCCGCTGGCTTTTTTGCCGGTGATTTTTTCAAATAAGCCAACTACTTTTTCTATTTCACGAATACTTATAGTTTCATCTATGGTAATGGAAATGCTATTGTCATTTTTTCCATCATTAAAATAGCGAAAATTAAAATTAACAGCTGTTGCCTCTTTTTGTAAAGCAGCTACATCAAAACCTGAAAAATGTAAAGTGTCGAAATAAAATTTATTAGATTGACTAATGCCTAAACTTGTTAATTGAGCTTCTAAATTTTGAGCTAAGCCATGAATTTTTTGTGCAATTTTTTTCAAACCTGCTGGTCCGTGATAAATCGTATACATTACCGCCATATTAGCAAGCAAGGCTTGTGCGGTACAAATATTAGAAGTCGCTTTTTCTCTTTTAATATGTTGTTCTCTTGTTTGTAATGCCATTCTCAAAGCCCTATTTCCTTGGGCGTCGATACTTACGCCAATTAATCTTCCTGGCATTCCTCTTTTAAATTCATCCTTGGTGGCGAAGTAAGCAGCATGTGGTCCACCAAATCCCATAGGCACGCCAAAACGTTGTGTATTTCCTACTGCTACGTCTGCATTTAATTCACCTGGGCTTTTTAATAATGTAAGGGACATAATATCGGCTACTAATATAACCAAGCCACCTGCTTGATGTACTTGATCAATAAAATTAGTATAGTCTTCAATACTTCCTGAATTGTTTGGATATTGTAGGATAGCACCGAAATAACTGTTGTCTATTTTTGCAGCAGTATAATTGCCTTCTTCTATTTGAATATGAATGGGAGCAGCTCTTGTTACCAGTACATCCTTCGTTTGAGGGAAGATAGCACTGTCTACAAAAAACTTAGGCTGTGTAATGGAATCAGTTTTGTTTACATGATTAAAAATCATAGCCATGGCTTCTGCAGCAGCGGTTGCTTCGTCCAATAAAGAAGCGTTTGCAATAGGCATACCAGTCAAATCGCAAACCATGGTTTGAAAGTTTAATAAACTTTCTAAACGGCCTTGCGCAATTTCTGCTTGGTAGGGTGTGTATTGAGTATACCAACCTGGGTTTTCAAAAATATTTCTAAGAATGACACTTGGTGTAATGGTACCATAGTATCCCTGACCAATAAAATTAGTGGCCACTGTATTTTTTTCTCC
>Ga0114964_10003717_pt1 | contig 10222 bp, 7 predicted proteins | sample C_131016_MF_Meta_FD_92638 | JGI IMG/M metagenome (GOLD analysis project Ga0114964, IMG submission 92638) | Freshwater microbial communities from Lake Croche, Canada to study carbon cycling - C_131016_MF_MetaG | ecosystem: Environmental > Aquatic > Freshwater > Lake | place: Lake Croche, Canada... | reverse complement strand
CTCACGCCCAATTTGGCGCATTGTCTGAGTGTGTATGGCATTGCCCGGGAAGTCTCTGCCTTGACCGGCGCGCCTTTGAAAAAGGTTGCGTTCCCCGCCGTCAAGGCCACTGCGCCCGACATCTTGCCCGCGAAAATCGAAGCGCCTGAATTGTGCGGCCGTTTCAGTGGCCGTGTGCTCAAGGGCGTGAACCCCCAAGCCACCACCCCCGCCTGGATGGTGGACCGCCTGGCCCGTTGTGGTCAGCGCAGCGTGAGCGCTTTGGTCGACATCTCCAACTATGTGATGTTCGAGTTCGGTCGTCCCTCGCATATTTTTGACCTCGACAAAATCCACGGCGGCTTGCAAGTGCGCTGGGGCCGCGAGGGTGAACAACTCAAGCTGCTCAACGGCAACACCGTGACGGTGGACGCGAAAGTCGGCGTCATCGCCGACGACCACCAGGTCGAGTCTCTCGCCGGCATCATGGGCGGCGACGCCACAGCGGTGTCTGACCACACGCAAAACATCTACATCGAAGCCGCCTTTTGGTGGCCGGCCGCCATTGCCGGTCGCTCACGGCGCTTTAACTTTTCGACCGATGCCGGCCACCGCTTTGAACGCGGTGTGGACCCGCAACAGACGGTGGAGCACATTGAGCGCATCACCCAATTGGTGATTGACATTTGCGGCACCGCCAACACCCAAGTCGGCCCCATGGACGACCAAACAGTGAACGTGCCTGTGCACCCACCCGTCACGCTGCGCGTGGCGCGAGCGGTCAAAGTCATGGGCATGCCTTTAAGCCAAGACCAATGCGCCAACGCCTTAAGAGGTCTGGGTTTTGCGGTGACTGAAGGTGAGGGCACCGTGACTGTCCAGCCGTCCAGTTGGCGTTTTGATTTGCAAATTGAAGAAGATTTGATCGAAGAAATCGCCCGTATGGTGGGTTACAACAACCTGCCCACCACACCGCCCTTGGCACCCATCACCGCCAAGGTCCGCGCAGAGAGTCAGCGCAGCCCATTTGCGGTGCGCCGCAGCTTGGCCAGTTTGGGTTACCAAGAAACCATCAACTTCAGCTTTGTCGAAGAAAGCTGGGAGCAACAACTGTCAGGCAACGCCAACCCCATTCGCTTGCTCAACCCCATTGCCAGCCAAATGAGCGTGATGCGCTCCAGCCTGATGGGTTCTTTGCTGCAAGTCGTCAAGTTCAACACCGACCGCAAGGCCGACCGCGTGCGGGTTTTTGAATTGGGCCGCGTCTTTTTGCGTGACAGCAGCGTGCAAGACACCGACACCACCGTCCACGGCTTTTGTCAACCCATGCGCGTCTCAGGCATGGCCTGGGGCCCGGTGGAGGCGGCCGGTTGGACGGGCAAGTCACGCCAGGTGGACTTCTATGACGTCAAAGCCGATGTGCAAGCCCTGCTGGCGCCTGTTCAGGCCACGTTTGAAGCGGCCGAGCACCCCGCCTTGCATCCCGGCCGCAGCGCCCGTGTGCTGATCAACGGTAAGGCTGTCGGCTTTGTCGGCGAGTTGCACCCCCGCTGGCGTCAGGCGTGGGACTTGGCGAATGCGCCCGTGGTCTTTGAATTGGATTTGGACGCCGTTTTGCAGCGCCCTGTGCCCGTGGCGCAAGCCGTGGCACGCCATCAGGCTGTGGAGCGAGACCTGGCCGTGATCGTGGCCGAGCACGTGACACACGCCCAACTCATGGCCGCTGTGTGGTCCGCGCCCAGCCAAGGGCTGCTGCGCGACGCGATGCTGTTTGACGTGTACCGCCCGCAAGTAGGCAAAACGCCTACGGGTGGTCTGGCCGATGGCGAGAAAAGTCTGGCCGTGCGCTTGACGTTCAACAGCGACGAAGCCACACTCACCGAAGCCCAAATCGAAGCTGTGATGAATGCACAACTGGTGCAACTGGCGACGCAGTTGAATGCGCGTTTGCGCGCCTAAGGCCAACCCAGGTCACTGAAAGAAACACCATGGACTTTTCGGTTGAAAGCTTAGAGACACCGGCGCTGACCAAGGCGCATCTTTCCGATTTGCTGTTTGAAAAAATTGGCCTCAACAAGCGCGAGTCCAAAGACATGGTCGATGCGTTTTTTGACCTCGTGGCCCAAGGCTTGACTGACGGGCAAGACGTGAAGATCTCTGGTTTTGGTAATTTTCAAATCCGCACCAAAGCCCCACGCCCCGGGCGCAACCCACGCACGGGGGAGTTGATTCCGATCGAAGCCCGGCGAGTGGCCACATTCCACGCCAGTCACAAACTCAAAGCGCTGATTCAGGGCGACGCTGTCATGGACGACGCCGAATAATTTGGCGCCTCGAACAGTGTCGTAATGGATGCACTTGCGTGTGTGTTGAATGACATGGTTGTAATTCATTAAATTGAGCTAGACGAAGGCTTTGGCCTTGGAGTAAGCTCTAAGGTTTTCTAGGTAAGTTCCTGATTCCAATGGAGAAGTCTCTCCCACCCATTCCCGCGAAACGCTACTTCACCATTGGTGAGGTGGGCGAGTTGTGCGACGTTAAGCCGCACGTGCTGCGCTATTGGGAGCAGGAGTTCACCCAACTGCGGCCCGTGAAGCGCCGAGGCAATCGGCGCTACTACCAACACCACGAAGTGTTGATGATCCGCCGTATTTCTGACCTCTTGTACTCGCAAGGTTTCACCATCAGCGGTGCGCGCAACCAGTTGCAAGAATTGGCACAGTCGCAGCGAGATGGGCGCAAAAATGCGCAACTCCATGGCATTGAGCTGGAGGCTATGGAGTCAGAAGACGGTCTCAATTTGAATCACGCAGGTTCTGCACCCGATTCCGGTCAAGCCTTGCCTGCGCGCGATGACCCCATTCATCAATTGGCCGGAAAAACGCAAGATGCCTTGCGCAATGAATTGTTGGAAATACGTGAGCTGCTCTCCGTTTAAGCCGGTAAGACGGGCTATAATTTGAAGCTTGTCGGCGTGTAGCGCAGCCTGGTAGCGCACTTGCATGGGGTGCAAGGGGTCGCGAGTTCGAATCCCGCCACGCCGACCATTATTTAAAAGAGTTAGTAGGTCTATCCTGCTAGCTCTTTTTGCTTTTCAGCGCCACTCAGGCCTGTAAGCGGGCCTTTTCCATCAAGAAATCGATGCAGGTGCGCACAGCCCGAGTCTGGTGTCTGTTGGGCAGGTACAGCAGGTACATGGTGGTGCCGAAAATACTCAGCCGGTAGTCGTTGAGTGCCGTGACGACTTCGCCGCTCTCAATCACATCCTGCACCACGTAATCGGGCACCAGTCCGATGCCCAGTCCGGCCAATATGCCTTCGCGTAAAAACGGGTAGTGGTCCGAGATCAGGGTGGGTGCCAGCATGACTTCTTCGCGTTCGCCTTGCCGGTAGCCGCGCAGCGAGAGGTGCCGTCCGACGACGTTGGCGGTGATCAAGGGTTGGGTGCGCAGCAGCGCCAGCTCGGTCGGCAGGCCATGCGCCTGGGCATAGGCCTTCGAGGCGCAGGCCAGATAGCGCACAGTGCCAAATTCGCGCGCCACCATCTGCGGTGGCGGTTCAGGCAGAACGCGGATGGCGATATCCACCTCGTCGCGCAGGTTGTCCACCCGGTTCTCGAACACCACGTCCAGCACGATGCCTGGATTCAAGCGCTTGAACTCGATCAGCCAGTCTGTCATCACCATTTGCCCATAGCCGCTGGGCACGCTCAGACCCACGCGTCCTTGCAGGCCTTGACCCAGGTTGGTGATGGTCTCCTGCGCCGCCACGATTTCATTGCGCACGGTGCGCCCGTGCTCGTACAGCCGCCAGCCCACCTCAGTGGGTTCCACGCGGCGGGTGGTGCGCCGTACCAGTTGCACGCCGACTGATTTTTCCAATTGGCTCAGGTGGTAGCTGACGTTGGCACGCGTCATCTTGAGTTTGCGCGCCGCTTGGCTGAGGTTGCCCGCATCGATGATGTCCACCAGCAGGGTCAGGTATGTAAGATCTAAGCTCATATGTCAAATTTTATTTGACACTCTGTCAATGAAAGATGTAATTGTCAATTCAATTTTTCAAATGACAATCCAGCTTGATTCTTTTTACTCAATTCATGGCATTTGGAGTTGCGCCTGCGCCTTGTTGCTGCTCCGCTATATGGCCCTGAACACACAAGGTTGACAACATGGATTTTCCACTTAACGGCGTCAGGGTCCTGGACCTGTCACGCGTATTTGCCGGCCCACTGTGCGGTCAGGTGCTGGCCGACTTTGGCGCCGAAGTGGTCAAGGTCGAGCACCCTGGCCGCGGTGACGATACCCGTGACTGGGGCATGCGCATCGGCAAGACCGAGACCACCTACTACAACAGCATGAACCGCAACAAGCGGTCCATCACCGTGGACCTGCAAACGCCAGAAGGGCAAAAGCTCATCCACGACCTGCTGCCGCAGTTTGATGTGGTGATTCAAAACTTCAAGACCGGCGGCGCTGACAAATTGGGTCTGGGCTACCCCCAACTCAAAGCCCTCAAGCCCGACCTGATTTACTGCTCGGTGGCGGGTTACAACAGTTCAGGCCCAGAAGCCAAGCGCCCGGGCTACGACCTGGTGATTCAGGGCGAAGCCGGCCTCATGGCCATCAACGGCGAAGCCCATCAGCCACCGCTCAAGTTCGGCGTGGCCGTGGTCGACATGATGACCGGCATGTACGCGGCCCAGGCCGTGCTGGCTGCGCTGTTTCGGCGCGAGCGCACGGGCAAGGGGCAGTTGGTTGAAATGTCCCTGTACGACTGCGGCCTGATGGTGACCGGCTACTACGGCCTTGACGCCATGTTGCTGGGCCACGACCCTGAACGCTATGGCAACGCCCATCCCTCCATCGTGCCCTACGGCATGTTTGAGGCGGCAGACGGCCCGCTCATCATCGCGGTGGGCAACAACCGACAGTTCGAAAAGTTTTGCCGTGAGGTCATTGAACGCCCCGACATCGTGGAAGACCCGCGCTATGCCACCAATGTGGAACGCGCCCAAAACCGGCTCACGCTGCTGCCCATGATGATCGCGCTGATCCGCAGTTTCCCGCGTGAGGTGCTGCTGCCGCGCCTGGCGGCGGCGGGCATTCCCTGCGGCAAGGTGGCCGGACTGCACGAAGCGCTGACCAGCGAGCGCACCCGCCAAGGCGGCCTGCTGCAAGAGATGCCGCACCCGGTGGCGGGCAGCACCCACGTGTTCGCGCCACCCTACCGGCTGGATGGCGAACGCCTGCCGATTCGCAACGCGCCGCCCACCTTGGGTGAAGGCACGCGCGAGTTGCTGCAAAAGTTGTTGCAAATGTCCGAGCAGGAGTTGCAATTGTTGCAGGCCAAAGGCGTGCTGACGCTGCCCCCATCGAGCCAACATTGACGCCCCTATTTTTGAAAGTAAGTAAATGAAGATGTCCCATTTCACCCGCCGGGTCTTGCTTGGCGCTCTGTTGCCGGTTATGCCGCTGTTGACGGCCAATGTTTGGGCCGACACCTGGCCGAGCAAACCCATCAAGCTCATCGTGCCTTTCCCGGCCGGCGGCCCCACCGACACTGCCTCGCGCATCCTCGGCCAAAAACTGTCTGAACGGCTCAAGCAGCCTGTGGTGGTAGAAAACCGGGCCGGCGCGTCCGGCTCCATCGCCGCCAAGCAAGTCATGGAAAGCCCTGCTGACGGCTACACCCTGATGATGCTGGCCACGCCCACGCTGCTGGCGCCGCACATGTACAAAAAAACCGGCTACGACACTGTGAAGAATTTCACCCCCGTGGCCACGATTTACGACCTGCCGATCGTGGTCGTGGTGAACCCCAGCCAGATGCCCACCGTCACCGATCTGCAAAAACTCATCACCTACGCCAAAGCCCGGCCCGGTGAACTCAACTACACCAGCTCCGGCCCCGGCAGCTTTGGCCACCTGAGCATGGAACTGCTCAAAGAGTTGGGCCAGTTCGACATGCGCCATGTGCCCTACAAGGGCGGCGTTCCAGCCATCACCGACACCATCGGCGGTCAGGTGCCCCTGATGTATTCCGATCTGGTGGCCGCCTTGCCGCACATCCAGTCGGGCAAATTGCGCGCGATTGCGGTGGGCTCGCCGCAGCGCGTGGCCATGCTGCCGCAGGTCAAAACCATTGCGGAGCAAGGCTTCAAGGGTTTTGATGCCGTGTCTTGGGGCGGTCTGCTGGCGCCTTTAGGCACGCCCAAAGAGGTGGTGTCCCGCATTGAGAAAGAGGTCAGCGAGATCCTGGCCGACAAATCGGTGCAAGACCGAATGCTGACCGCCGGCGCCATCGCCCACTACCAAAATGCCGACCTCATGGCCGCACGCATCAAGAGCGATGACGACAAATGGGGTCGCGTGATCCGCGACAAAGCCATTGGCGTTGACTGAACAGGAACAATGACATGACAACTTCCCCCACTTCTTTTTTCAAACGCCGCACCCTGCTGAGCGCGGGTTTGTTCCTCGGCGCCGCCCTGTGCAGCACAACGGGCTGGACTCAAACCTACCCCAGTAAACCCATCAAGCTGATCGTGCCCTATGCCGCAGGCGGTGCCACCGACATCACAGCACGCACCCTGGGTGAAAAGCTCACCACCCGGCTCGGCCAACCCGTGCTGGTGGACAACCGGGGCGGCGCCGGTGGCGTCACAGGCACCGACCAGGCGCTCAAGTCGCCCGCCGATGGCTACACCTTTTTGGTGTCGCTGGGCACCACCATGTTGATCAACCAGTACCTGTACGAAAAGCTGCCCTACAACCCACAAAAAGACCAGGCTCTGATCACGCAGATCGCGCTGGCGCCAGTGGTCTTGCTGGTCAACGCCCAAGTGCCCGTCAATACGGCGCCTGAGTTGATGCACTACATCGAGCACAACAAGAGCAAGCTGGCTTATGGCTCCTGGGGCATGGGCTCTTACGCGCACTTGGCCGGGGCTTGGCTGTCAGACAACCTCAAGGCCGACATGAACCACGCAGCCTACAAAGGCGAATCCCCCATGCTGCAAGACTTGGTGGGCGGTCAAATTCAGTTGACCTTTGCCAGCCTGCAGTCGGCACGCCCCTACATCGAGTCCGGTCGCCTCAAGGCGCTCGCGGTGACCGGGACGCAACGCATGATCGCCTTGCCCAAAGTGCCCACCCTGAGCGAGCAGGGCATCAAAGACGAAGTGTTCCGGGTCACCGGTTGGGTGGGCATGAGCGCGCCGGCCAAAACCCCGGCCGATGTACTGGCGCGCATGGGCACCGAAGTGCGCGCCATCTTGGCGCAGCCCGATGTGCGCGAACGCATCCAGCAGATGGGCTTCATTCCCGTGGGCAGCACGGCCGAAGAATTCAACGTGCAATTCAAAAAAGACGCCCCGGTTTGGGAGCGTCTGGTCAAACTCTCTGGCGCCAAGCTCGACTGAGCGCTTGCACAATAAAAGCCCCCAAAATTTGAACTTCGGGGCATCGCTTCGGCAATTTATTAAAAAAACCACCAATCCCATGCCCGCAACGCGCCACGTTGCAAGCCCATTCAGACGTCAGTGTGGGGCTCTTGGGGTGTTCCGCTGAATTGCAAAAGTGATATGAAATTTCACACGTGGGTGTAATTTATTTCGAAGTGCGCTGTGATCTATGCCAAAATCCCCACGTTCATTGACAAGGAGATACACCATGAACAAGAGTGAGTTGATTGAAGCGTTGGTCAAAGAAACAGATATGAGCAAGGCCGCTGCGGGCCGTGCTTTGAACGCCTTGGTGGATATCATCACCAAGACCGTTGCCAAAAAGCAAGATGTGCAATTGATTGGTTTTGGTACTTTCAAAGCCACCAAGCGTGCTGCACGCAAGGGTAAGAACCCCCGTACAGGCGAGCCTTTGAAAATTGCGGCAGCGACTGTGCCTAAGTTCTCAGCGGGTGCCTCGTTCAAAGCCGCAGTGAACAAGAAAAAGTAATTTTTCTAGACTTCGCAAACAGGCGGCAAGGTTACCCTTGGCCGCCTTTTTCTTTGGGTGAGAACGATGCCGTTTCCGACCTACCAGGCGTCCACAAACCCATGGCCCTTTGAGCCTTGCAGTTGCGTGGTCGAATTCAGTCCCCGCACCAGCCAGCTTCGGGTTTCGTTGGGGTCAATTACCGCATCTATTTCCAGGGTCTGCGCCATGTTGATGGCCTTGCCAACGGCGTAGCGTTCCGCCACCAATTGGGCAAACAAGGCGTCACGCTCAGCGCCTTCAGGTTGGGCTTGCAGTTCTTTGCTAAAGCCCAGGCGCACCGAGCCTTCTAAGCCCATGGGTCCAAATTCACCAGTGGGCCAAGAGATGGTGAACACCGGCGCATCAAAGCCACCAGCGGTCATGGCTTGGGCCCCGAGGCCATAGCCTTTGCGCAGCACGATGGCGAAGAACGGCACTTTCAATTTTGCCGCCACGACAAACATGCGGCTGGTGTGCCTGACCTGGGCTTGGGCTTCAATGTCGGGGCCGACCATGAAGCCCGGGGTGTCGGTCAGGGACACCAGAGGCAGGCCATGGGCATTGCACAGTTGCATGAAGCGGCTGGCTTTGTCGGCGGCATCGGCATCGATGGCGCCGCCCAGATGTAAGGGGTTGTTGGCCATGATGCCCACGGCGCGACCTTCGATGCGCGCCAAAGCGGTCAAAATGCCGATGCCAAAGTGGGGGCGTAATTCGAGCACGGAGTCGGCATCGCACAGCGTGTGCATCACGGCTCGCACGTCATACACGCGCAGTCGGTTTTCAGGCACGGCAAAACGCAGCTTGCGCTGGTCGTCACAAGTCCAAATCGTTTCGTGGCCTTGAAAGTACGACAGGTACTGGCGGGCGGTGTCGACCGCTTCGACTTCGTCTTTCACCAGGATGTCGATCACACCGTTGTGCGACTGCACATCGCTGGGGCCGATGTCTTCAGGGGCAAATTGGCCCAGGCCACCGCCTTCGATCATGGCCGGGCCGCCCATGCCGATGTTGCTGGCTTGGGTGGCAATGATCACGTCGCTGCAACCGAGCAAGGCGGCATTGCCGGCAAAGCAGCGCCCGTGCACGATGCCGACCACGGGCACCCGCCCTGACAAAGCCGCAAACTGGCTGAAGGTGTGGTTGTTCAAGCCCGCCACCACCGGCCGGTCCACGTCGCCCGGACGTCCGCCACCGCCTTCGGCGAACAGCACCACAGGCAGTTTGAGCTTGTGCGCCAGACCCAGCATGCGGTCTGTTTTTTGGTGGTTGCCCGCACCTTGGGTGCCTGCCAACACCATGTAGTCATAGGCCATCACGACACAACGCGAGTTTTCGGGGCCATGCGTTGGAGCATTGACCGTGCCGATGCCTGTGACCATCCCGTCGGCCGGGGTGTTGGCGATCAAGTCATCCAAACTGCGGCGGCGCGTTTGCGCAGCTATGGCCAGCGCGCCATATTCGAGGAAGCTGCCGTCGTCACACAATTGCGCAATGTTTTCACGGGCGGTGCGTCCCCCTTGGGCGTGGCGCTTGGCGACGGCGGTGGGGCGGTTTTCGTCCCACAGAAATGAATGGCGATCTTGCACCGATTTCAAGTCGTCACGGATGGTGCTCAGATCATGCAGAGTATCCGGGCCACTGTCTTGCACCCCGATTTCAACCGGCTCCAAGACCACCAGCACCTCATCGGCGGCAATGTAACTGCCGGCTGTGACCAAGATGGCTTGAACCCGACCGGATGACGCCGACAAGACCACATGCTCCATTTTCATGGCTTCAATCACCGCCACCTGTGCGCCTTGCGGAACGAGGTCGCCCACGCGCACGTCAATTTGCACCAGTTTGGCGGCCATGGGCGAGCGCACGCCGTTGTGATGGGCTTGCAGAACCGGCTCACTTGATTGAGCCGCCGCAGTTGCGGCACCGGCGGCTCGCTTGTGTTGTGGCGCCAAAACCTGCATTTGGGCAAACAACGCACTCAGGTGCTCTTCAATATAGCGGGTGTGAATGTGCTGGTTGGCAAAATCAGGCCGATCGACCAAGGCTTGCAAAAGATGCAAATTGGTGTTGACGCCGCGCACATGGCATTCGCGCAGTGCCCGTGCTGCTCGGCGTGCGGCTTGGGCAAAGCTGCCGCTCTTGTTGGTCACAATCAGTTTGGCCAGCAAAGTGTCGTAGTGCGGGGAGGGCGTGGCGCCCGTAAAGCCATGGGTGTCCAGACGCAGGCCCGGGCCTGAGGGCATATCAAAGTGGCTGAGGGTGCCGCT
>Ga0114964_10003715_pt1 | contig 10227 bp, 7 predicted proteins | sample C_131016_MF_Meta_FD_92638 | JGI IMG/M metagenome (GOLD analysis project Ga0114964, IMG submission 92638) | Freshwater microbial communities from Lake Croche, Canada to study carbon cycling - C_131016_MF_MetaG | ecosystem: Environmental > Aquatic > Freshwater > Lake | place: Lake Croche, Canada... | reverse complement strand
GGCATCGCAATATCAACCGCGCCAATCGCCATTTTTAGCTGGTCCATCGTGGTGGCACCAATAATGTTGGCACCCAAAAAAGGCCGCGTGTTGACAAAGGCCTGCGCCAATTCAGCCGGATGAAGGCCTGCTTCTTTAGCCAATGCGACATAGGCTTTGATGGCCGGTTCGGCATTCGGCGTTTGGTAGCGTTGGCCACGGTTGAACAAAGTGGTCCGTGCACCTTCAGGGCGGGCGCCGTCGAGATATTTGCCGGTCAAATAACCCTGCGCAAGCGGCGAGAACGCCAAAAGACCGATCTCTTCGCGCATCGAGACTTCGCCAAGCGCTGTTTCATAGGTCCGGTTCAGAAGGTTGTAGGCGTTTTGAATGCTCGCCATACGCGGTAACCCATGTTTTTCGGAAAGCGCCAAATAGGTCATCGTCCCCCAAGCGCTCTCGTTGGAGAGACCGACATGGCGGATTTTGCCTTCTTTGACAAAGCTTTGGAGCGTCTCGAGAATGGCGAGCATCGAATTCTCTTTGCCCTTGAATGTCTCGTAATTGAAAACCGTCGGATTTGACCCCCAAGGCATTGGGCGATCCGGCCAATGCAACTGATAGAGATCGATATAATCGGTCTGAAGGCGCCGAAGGCTTCCTTCGATCGCTTCGCGCATTTGTGCCGGCGTCTGCTCTACAGGCGAACCGTCCTTCCTCAGCCAGTTCATCGCGCCACGACCGGCGACTTTGGAGGCGAGGATCACCTTGTCGCGGTTGCCCCGGGCTTTGAACCAATTGCCGATAATGGTTTCGGTCTTGCCCTGCGTCTCGGCCTTTGGCGGAATGGCGTACATTTCGGCGGTGTCGAAGAAATTAACGCCTTGGGTGAGCGCATAATCCATCTGCTCGAAGCCCTCGGCTTCGGTATTCTGCTCGCCCCACGTCATGGTGCCGAGACAGACCAGCGATACGTCAAGACCGGTACGGCCAAGCTTGCGGTACAACATAAAATGTAACTTTCCGAAATGCGGGAATTGAACGAAGAAACGCCTGCTTAGCGATCCGCCATAACAAAGGCATGTCAGTACTTAGTGAAGTTTGGCAAGAAATTCTTCCACCTGCGGCAAAATGTCCGCTACTATTTTTTCGACCCCTTGTGGGTTGGGATGAAGGCCATCTTGTAACGACAGCGCGGCTATGCCCGCCGTTTTATCCAGAAAAAACGGATAGAGCGGCAGACCGAATTCCTGCGCAAGGTCTGTGTAAAGAGAATCGAACGCCTCGACATAGGCCGGGCCAAAATTACGTTGCGCTTTCATACCGGCCAGAAAGACCGGCAGCTTACGGTTTTTCAAGTGAGTTAGAATATCGCGTAAATTTTTACGCGGAATGGCGGGATCAAGGCCCCTTAGCATGTCATTCGCGCCTAATTCTAAAATCACACCATCGGCGTTATTCGGAATCGACCACTCGACACGCGCCAGGCCGTCCGCCGTTGTATCGCCCGAGACGCCGCCATTGATAACGGAAACGTCGTGCCCGCGGGTTCTGAGTTCACGCTCCAACACCGGCACAAAGCCCTTGTCCTGTGGCAGCAGATAGCCGGCGGTCAGACTGTCCCCAAAGGCGACAATCGTGAGTGGCTTTGCTGCTGCAGAAGAGGCAAGTCCGGGCAAAACGGTTCCGATGACAAGGGCGGCAATAGCCAAAGCGGCTCGTGATACATATGTAGGCTTCATAAAAACACGATCGGGATTTTTAGCGGGATGGTCAAGGCTATAGAACTCACGGGACTGCATGTTACGCTAGGGCGCGATGCATCGCGGGTGCATGTGCTCGACGATGTTTCCCTTTCCATCGAAGCCGGTGAGGCCGTCGGGCTGGTTGGTCCGTCGGGATCGGGTAAATCGACGCTACTCATGGTGATGGCCGGTCTGGAGCGGGCTGAAAAAGGCAGTGTCAGGGTCAATGGCAAGGACTTTTCGAAACTCGATGAAGACGCCTTAGCGCGTTTTCGGGGCGCGCATATCGGGATTGTGTTTCAATCCTTCCATCTCATTCCCACTATGACGGCCTTGGAAAATGTCGCCGTTCCGCTCGAATTGTCCGGTCATATCGATCCCTTTGGGCGCGCTGAACACGAATTGAATGCAGTGGGATTAAGCCATCGGCTGCGTCATTTTCCGGCGGAACTTTCCGGCGGTGAACAGCAAAGGGTCGCGCTGGCCCGCGCTATGGCCCCTGATCCGGCGGTTTTGTTTGCAGATGAACCGACGGGCAACCTCGACGAGACAAATGGTCATGCGATTGTCGATTTGCTGTTTGCGCTGAAACGGGAACGTAACACGACTTTGGTGCTGGTCACGCATGATCCCGGTCTTGCGGCGCGGTGCGACCGGACGGTCAGATTGCGCGCGGGGCAGATCGAAACATGACGTCGATCGCTTTTGTGCCGCTAAGGTTGGCACTTCGTAATGTAAGGCAGGGCCTGAGCGGCTTCCGGATCTTTCTGGCGTGCATCGCGCTGGGGGTGACCACCGTTGTCGGCATTGAATCGTTGTCGCGCTCCCTAACCGATGGACTTGCGGCCGAGGGCAGGAGCATGATCGGCGCGGATATTTCACTTTCCCGCATGCATCGACCAGCGGATGATGCGGAACGCGCGCTTTTCGCTGGCTTGGGGCAGTTGAGTGAAATCACAAGCCTGCGGGGTATGGCTGTGGGGGGTGAGGGCGCGGCCCTGATCGATATCAAATCGGTCGATTCCGGCTATCCTACCCTAGGTGAGGTCGTACTTGATCCGCCGCAGGCCTTGAGTGCTGCCTTATCGGTGCAGGGGGGCACCTATGGTGCTGTGGCCGATCTGGCGCTGTTTTCGCGGCTGAATTTAAAACCCGGTTATGTCGTCTCGATTGGGGATGCCAGGATCAGGCTTTCGGCAGTGCTTGTTTCTGAGCCGGACCGTATCGGTGGTGGGCTAACTTTCGGTCCTCGGATGATGCTTTCTCCGGACGCTTTGGCGGCAACCGGTTTGGTGCAACCTGGCAGTTTGGTACGCTTCACCTATCGTATCCTTATCCCTATGGGTTTCAACGATGACAAAGCCGTTCTGGCTGAGGCAACTGAATTAACGAAGAAGACACGGGACAGCGGGTTTGAAATCCGCAATCGTCTGAACGCTTCGCCGCAACTGACCAAGAATATCGAACGCTTCACGCAGTTTTTAGCGATTGTCGGTCTTACCGCCTTGATCGTTGGCGGCACAGGCGTCGCCAATGCGGTGGGCGCCTATCTTACCCGCCGGCGTACCAGTATCGCCATTTTAAAGGCATTGGGCGCGAGCGGGTCGATCGCATTTTTTATCGCCTTTTTGGAGGTGATGGGGTTGGCGCTTTTGGGTGTAGCGATCGGTTTGTTCTTGGGTGCCACGGTGCCCTTCATCGTTGCGGTCTTGGCAGGAGCCTATCTGCCGTTTCCGCTTGAGCCGCATCTTTACCCCGATGAACTCGCGAAGGGCGCGCTTTTCGGCATTTTGACCGCGCTTACCTTTTCACTCATGCCGCTTGGACGGGTGCATGATATTCCCGTATCGGCTTTGTTTCGCGACTTGATTGTTGAGGATCGCCGTTGGCCGCGCTTGCGCTATCGTGCGGGTACTGTCTTAGCCGCTCTCGGATTAATTGCCTCAGTCATCGGCTTCTCATTTGATCGCACCATCGCCGTGATGGGCGTCGCAGGGACACTTGCGGCATTTATCATCCTGCGCATTGTCGCCACCGGCATCATGGCCTTGGCCCGCGCTCTGCCGCGCTCACGGATCATCGAGTTACGTCTGGCGCTGGGCAATATGGTGCGACCCGGTGCGCTGACGCCGTCCCTTACGCTTTCGCTGGGGCTTGGCGTGACGTTACTGGTGGCGATCAGCCTCATCGATGCCAATATCAGCCAGCAATTGATGAAAAGCCTCCCCGAACGCGCGCCCAGCTTCTTCTTCGTTGATATTCCGGGTCGTGATCTGGCGCAGTTTGATCAATTTCTGAACGATCAGGCGAAGGATGCCACCATCGTCCATGTTCCGATGCTCCGAGGGCGGATCACGGAACTTAAAGGGATTAAGGCAGAAAACGTCAAAGCATCCGAGAACGCCAGCTGGGTTTTGGATGGCGATAGAGGTGTGACCTTTGCGGATCAACTGCCCGAAGGCTCTACGCTGGTTTCGGGTGAATGGTGGGTGAAAGACTACCAAGGCCCGCCTTTGGTCTCCCTCGAAGCCGACATCGCCAAAGGCCTTAATCTCTCGCTGGGCGATACCATCATTGTCAATGTGCTCGGCCGTTCGATGACGGCCAAAATAGCCAATCTTCGGCGCGTGGATTGGCAGTCTTTGGGCATTAATTTTGTGATGGTGTTCTCGCCCAACACGTTTGCCGGCGCTCCTACTTCCTATCTTGCAACCTTGGCGTGGAAGGACGGGGGCGATGCCAAACGAGAAGCGGCCTTGCTTAACCTCTCAGCCCGAACCTATCCAGCGGTTACGGCCATACGGGTGAAAGAAGCGCTCGATGCAATCAGTGAACTCGTCGACAAGCTGGTATGGGGTATCAGGGGCGCCAGCAGTATCACGATCCTAGCTTCTATTCTTGTCCTGGCGGGCGCACTGGGTGCGAGCCAACGCAACCGGATTTATGATGCGGTGATCCTTAAAACACTGGGTGCGACGAGGTTGCGCTTGGTTTTTATGTTCGCGCTTGAATATGGCTTGATCGGATGCGCGGCGGCCCTGTTTGGCCTGATCGCCGGAACAGGAGCGGCCTATGCGGTCGTCTCGTTTGCGATGAAATCGAGCTTTACATTCGCGTTTGCGCCGGCATTTGGCACGATGCTGATCGCCGTTTTGGCTACCATCGCCATCGGGCTTATCGGCACGTGGCAGGTGTTGGACGAGAAGCCATCAGCCTATCTCAAGAGCCAATAGCCGATGCCCTTGTTTTTGCCAAAATTTAACATCATATTCTCTGGTGTCTCTAACGTATGATGCGTTGGGGATGGCTTCTATTTCCAAAAGGGAAAAACAATGTCTGATTTTGATCGCAACGCGACCGCTTGGGGCCCATCGGGTGCCCGCATTGGCTCGGCGGAATACGATCTGGGCCTCAGGTCCTATATGTTGGGTATTTATAACCACATGACGCTGGCGCTCGGCATTTCTGCGCTCGTGGCGTGGGGCACCTTTATGGCGGCTGTAACGTCTGAACCAACGGCCTACCGCATTGCTTCATCGATGTATCTTACCGATTTTGGCGCAGCAATCTACACATCGCCGCTGATGTATGTCGTAATGCTTGCACCGCTCGGTTTCGTGATGTTCATGTCGTTTAGCATCAACCGCTCGTACCAAACCCTTTTGACATCGTTTTGGGCGTTCGCAGGCGTGATGGGTCTGTCCCTCTCTTCCGTGTTTTTAGTCTTTAAGATCGGCAGTGTGGTTCAAATTCTGTTCATGACGGCAGCGACTTTCGGTGCTCTGTCGCTGTATGGCTATACCACCCGCCGCAGCCTGTCGGCGATGGGCAGCTTTCTGATGATGGGTCTCTTCGGCATTATCATCGCGGGCATCGTCAATCTCTTTGTACAGAGTTCTGCCCTTCAGTTCGGCCTGAACGTTTTGGGTATCTTGATCTTTGCGGGTCTTACCGCTTGGGATACGCAGCGCCTGAAAGAGCAATATGACGAAGTGGCAGGCGATGCCGAGCTCGTTGGCAAGGCATCGGTAATGGGTGCGCTAACGCTCTATCTCGACTTTATCAATATGTTCCAATTGCTGCTTTCCTTGTTTGGTCAGCGTAATAATAACAATTGATGAGCGCCATTTTCAAAAAGACCAGCCTCGGCGAAAGCCGGGGCTTTTTTTTAAATCACCAACCGAACCGGCTTTTCCAGAACAGCTAAAACGCGCGGCAACTCGTGCCCGCGTTTCAACACTTGCCCCGCGGCGGTCGTAACCGAATAGGTGCCCTGACGACGGGCCAATTTCGGATTTTTCTCGATCCGATAGAGCGGATATTCTGTCGAGCGCCGAAAAACCGAGAAAACGGCGCGATCTTTTAGAAAATCCATCGCGTAATCACGCCACTCGCCGTCGGCCACCTTGCGACCATAGAGGCTGAGCAAAGCATTTAATTCGTAGCGATCAAAGCTGATCTGAGGTGTAAACGCAGTCGGTTGCGGGTTAGGCTGAGTGGTCGCCCGATGATCTGCACGGAGAGGCAGGATCGTTGCCGCTCCGTTTTGCTCCTGACTATCGGTCACGCAAACCTCCACTTCAGCGTCATGCTTTTGTCATCAAAACCGTATTCGCGCAGGCCTTCAAGCAAAAATAATTCGAAGATCCAACGAGCCAACAAAAATGTCATGATTTCGCCGCAACCTGGTCGCTTCATTGCCGCAGTCAGTTGCGAGATTAGCTTTCGAAGCGGGTTGCTGTGTGTTGGTGATGGATCTGCCCCCAGACCCTGGACGCCGCCAAAGGCAACCTGCTTGTCCCTGATTGTTTTCCCCGACTGGGCCCGATGCGAAAGCATCGGGTCCATTTTTTTAATCGAGGCCGACCGTTTGAAGGACACTGGCCTGGCGATCGGCAACAGCATCAATGGTGAAACCGTCAATGGCCTCATTAAACAGGCGAAAAAAGTTCAATTCCGCGTTGAGGTGCAAAAATACGCCACCCAAACCGATGGCTGCCCGGTCCATAAAGACAAATTCGCGCGGCACCGTTACCGGGCCTTTTTCTTTCAACGCTTTGTGCACGAGAAACGCTTCTTTACGGCCATATTCTCCGGGGGCTACGCCGTCGGCTACCGTGCGGGTCCTGTCGTCGAGCAGGGGGCCATAAATAAAGCGCGCCCAGAGATTGAGAATATCGATCAATTCTTTTCGCAGACCTTTGAAGCCCCAAATCTCGTAAGCGTGAACAATCCGCTCCTGATCATTTTCCAATAGACCTTTGTAGAGATCGACCACGCCACCGACAAAGGAGGCTGGAAAGATACGAATACAGCCATAATCCAGCAGGTTTATTCCCGTCGCCGACCCATTTTCCTCAAACACGGTATAATTGCCAAGATGGGGATCGCCATGGATGACGCCAAAGCGGCTGAACGGAAGCCACCAAGCCTTAAACATTGCGGTTGCCAAGCGATTACGCGTTTCGTCGTCCGATGCCTTGTAGGATAAGAGTGGTTTGCCTTCGAGCCATTCCATCGCCAAGAGTCGCCCCGTCGATAGCTCTGGCGAGATTGTCGGGACTCGTACCAGAGGTTCATCGCCCAAAATGCTCCGATAGAGGGCCGCGTGCTTTGCCTCGCGGCGATAATCGAGTTCTTCGCGGATTCGTGCAGCAATTTCTTTCGCAATTTCGCGGGTATCAACGGCGGAGTCAAATTGGCGGTGGAGCGCGAACAAAACGCCCAATTGCTGTAAATCTGCTTCGACCGCCGAGGCCATATCAGGATATTGTAATTTAACGGCGATGGCTTGACCATCCGCTTTCACCGCGCGGTGCACTTGCCCAAGTGAAGCGGCGGCGGTGGGATGAAGATCAAATTCGGCAAAGCGAGAGCGCCAGTCAACACCCAATTCGGCCATCATCCGCCGTTTGACGAAAGCGGCCCCCATCGGCGGAGCATTGCTTTGAAGGGTCGCCAATTCGGTCGCGTATTCCGGCGGAAGCGCGTCCGGGATCGTGGCCATCAATTGCGCCACCTTCATCAGCGGGCCTTTGAGCCCGCCAAGCGCTTTGGTTAAAGCAAGTGCGTTGCCCCGATCGGTCGGATCGGCGCTGAACAGGCGCGCTCCAGCCATTCGCGCTGCAACGCCGCCAAGGCCAACGCCAACGCGGGCATAGCGCGAAAGGCGGGCGGAAACGCGGTTGCGTTCGCCGTCGAGATCAGAACCGGACATGATGAGGCCTATTGTAAGGGCTAGACTATTCGAGATACGCGCTGGACCCTTTGGCGGATGCGTTTGTGCTAAAACCGCGCCTTGCGGGCAAGGGCAATTCGATACCGTTTAACCCAACACCAAAAACCTCACTCCATTCCCTCAAGCTCAACAATCATCCGCTCGATAAGGGAAAGGCCCACTTGCCAGAAGGCCGGGTCACGGGCATCCAGTCCAAAAGGCGCTAATAATTCGGAATGATGCTTGGTGCCGCCCGCTGACAGCATCGCGAAATAGCGTTCCACGAATCCTTCGGATGCGTTCTCATAAACCGCATAAAGCGAATTAACGAGGCAATCGCCGAAGGCATAGGCATAGACGTAAAACGGCGAATGGATGAAATGCGGAATATAGGTCCAAAAGGTTTCGTAGCCTTCGCCAAGCTTGATCGCGGGGCCAAGGCTCTCGCGTTGGACATCGAGCCAGATCGCGCAAATTTCGTCTGCAGTCAGCTCGCCTTTGCGACGGGCGAGATGGATTCGCCGTTCAAAACTGTAAAACGCAATCTGGCGGACGACCGTGTTGATCATGTCCTCCACTTTGGAGGCGAGCATGGCTTTGCGAGCACTCAACTCTTTCGTCTCATCCAGTAGACGGCGGAAGGTCAGCATTTCCCCGAACACCGAGGCTGTTTCTGCTAAGGTGAGCGGGGTAGGTGCCATCAATGACCCATTCGGCGCGGCCAGCACCTGATGGACGCCGTGACCCAATTCATGCGCCAATGTCATTACATCTCGGGGTTTACCGAGATAGTTGACGAGCACATAGGGATGAGAGGACGGAACCGTTGGATGGGCAAACGCGCCGGGAGCTTTACCCGGGCGAACGGGAGCATCAATCCAGCGTTTATCAAAAAATTCTTTCGCGATCGCAGCCATTTTAGGCGAAAAATCGCCATAGGCGCCAAGTACCGTGTCGCGCGCCTCGGTCCATGGGATCGTTTTCTGATCGACTTTGGGTAGAGGTGCGTTGCGGTCCCAATGGTTTAACTGCTCGACGCCAAACCATTTCGCTTTTAACGTGTAATACCGATGGGAAAGCCGCGGATAGGCATCCTGAACGGCACTGACCAGTGCTTCGACAACCTCCCGTTCGACGCGGTTTGAAAGATGCCGACTGTCTGCCACATCGGTAAAACCGCGCCACCGGTCGGAGATTTCCTTATCCTTGGCCAGCGTATTGGTGATGAGAGAAAACGTACGCAGATTCTCTTTGAAGGTTTTGGCCAGAGAGTCGGACGCTTTGCGGCGAATGTCGCCGTCTTTGTCCTGAAATTTGTCGAGTACCGCCTCAAGCGTCATCTGCTCACCTTCAAAGGTGAAGCGCAGATCCGACATCGTCTCGTCAAAGAGCCGGTTCCAAGCTCCAGATCCGGTTACCGATTTTTCCAGAAACACCTGCTCGAGCTTATCTTCAAGCTGATACGGCTTTTCTAAGCGAATATCATTCAGCCAAGGCCGGTAATGTGCCAGTGGACCCGATTGCGCGGCGGCATCGAGAACGTCGTCGGTGATGCGGTTGAGCTCGAGGGTAAAAAATAGCAGTTCCGACGAAATGGTTGTCGCTCTGTCTTGGGTATCGCCATAAAACTTCGTATGTTTCGCATCGCTTGTATCGCTGGCATAGACCAGGCCGGCATAGGACATGATGCGTCCCAACCGATCGTCAATCGCCTCAAACGCGATAACAGCTTCGGAAAGATCGCGGGAGGCCGTTTTGCTATGGGCTATCGCGTCCAAGTTCCCCTTATAGCGTTCGACAAACGCTTTCGTTTCGCGTTCAACCTGCTCGAAATCAGCCTCAAGCAACGGCGAATCAATATTCGGGTAAAGGTCAGCCAAATTCCATTCGGGGAGGGGTCCAAGCTCGGCTTTAACCGTGGAAGCGGTGGTCGAAGACGGGGAACGGAGTAGCGACGGGGTAACCTGAAATTTCATCATCTCGATTGTTCTGCTTTCAAATTCACCAAACCCACGGTGGTCAACCCACAATATCGACCGCTTCGAGAGAGGGGGCAATAATAAATAGAAAATTTTATCTTTTTTGCTGCTGCGTTAAAGCTGCTTTTACCAAACCAAACGAAACTGTCGATGATTCGGGACACTCCGTCCCCGTTTGGACGGCACTTAATGCTCAGTACAGTACTTATTGTTGATGATGATCCGATCCATCGGGTCTTGCTCGAACGGATTGTTACCCGTCTCGGCTATGGCACTAAAATCGCCGAAAGTGGCGAAAAGGCGTTGG
>Ga0114964_10003714_pt1 | contig 10232 bp, 9 predicted proteins | sample C_131016_MF_Meta_FD_92638 | JGI IMG/M metagenome (GOLD analysis project Ga0114964, IMG submission 92638) | Freshwater microbial communities from Lake Croche, Canada to study carbon cycling - C_131016_MF_MetaG | ecosystem: Environmental > Aquatic > Freshwater > Lake | place: Lake Croche, Canada... | reverse complement strand
CTTGCAAATGCATTCCGGTAACAAAAACGAAAACTTCCAATTCTGGGGCAGTTTCCAAAATAGAAATCAACGATTTTATCTTGCTAAAATCAGCACGAGTACCTGTTAAGAATAGGATTTTTTTGGTGTTATTCAAAATCATTAAAATCTAATTGTTCATCATTTTCGATAGTTCTGGTTGCGGTTTTTCCGATTAAATCGTTAAAATGTTCTGCCAGAATTTTACCCGTTCCAGGGCGTTTTACCCAAATATTTTCTTTCGATAGTTTTTCTCCTTTTTGGATGGTTGCTATGGAACAAACGGTTGCAAAGGCAAAATCGATTGTTACTTGTTCTTCTTTTGCAGGTTCTTTTATTCCGCCGCGCATTTGCCAAATTTCTTTGGATGAAGTAATCAGTTCGGCACATGCTTTTTCATCCATACTGCACACAATATCGGGTCCACTTCGTTGCATGTGGTCGGTGAAATGGCGTTCTAAAATGCTTGCACCAAGAGCCACTGCACCAAGACAAGCATTATTATTTAGAGTGTGATCGGACAGACCGAAAACCTTATCGGGGAAAGCCTCATGCAATTGCGTCATCGCACCAAATCGCACCAAGTGAATGGGCGTTGGATATAAATTAGTGGTATGCAACAAAGCAACTTGAATATTGTGTTTATCAAAAATTGCAACGGCTTTTCGAACACTTTCAATGGTATTCATACCCGTGCTTAAAATTACAGGTTTCCCAAAAGTACAAATATGTTCCAATAACGGATAATTATTGCATTCTCCCGAACCAATTTTGTAGGCTGGAATATCCATTTTCTTCAATCGTTCGGCAGCCGCACGAGAAAATGGGGTAGAAATAAAAATCATGCCTTTACTTTCTACGTAATTTTTTAGTTCCAATTCGTCTGCTTCGCTTAGAGCACAACGCTCCATAATTTCATAAATAGAAACATCGGCATTGCCAGGAATCACTTTTTTGGCGGCACCACTCATTTCATCGGCAACAATATGGGTTTGGTGTTTTACTACTTCCACACCTACACGATAGGCGGAATCCACCATTTCTTTGGCAACAATAAGCGAACCTTCGTGATTAATTCCGATTTCGGCAATAACCAAAGGTGGGTAATCAGGACCTATTTTTCTTCCGGAAATTTCTATGTAGGTATTCATAAATTTATAATTCTAATTTTAAAAAATTCTCTAAACCAATAACCGTTATATTTTCTTGTAATTGGTAAGTATCGTTAGTTGGTGCAATAATATAAGTTCTATTTGGTTTTACAACTTCTAAACTTCTATAAAATCCTTTAGTTACCTTTGGTGCATCCGATGCTTTACATTCTATAGCTATAACTTGATTTCCTTTTTTAAGGATCAAATCTATTTCATCTCCTGTGGCTGTTCGGTAGAAAAAGTAATCCCAAGAGGGCATATTTACAATAATGTTTTCAAGAACCATCCCTTCCCAAGAGGACCCAAAAACTGGATTACCTAACAAGGAATTAAAATTTGGAATTGCTAACAATTGATGTAAAATTCCAGAATCACGAACGAATACTTTTGGCGATTTTACCAATCTTTTTTTAATATTAATTTCAAAAGGCGGAATAGTTCTTACAATAAAAGTTTGCTCCAACAAATCGATGTATCTTCTAATTGTGGGATGGGTTAAACCAAGAGATTCGGCTAATTTAGAAAGATTTAACAGTTGTCCCTGATTGTGCGCACACATGGTTAACAACCGTCGGAGTTGCAATGCAGGGATTTGAAAACCAAGTTGTGGAATATCTCGTTCAATATAGGTTCGGATATAATTTTCTAACCAGATTGCACTATTTTCATCATTATCGGCTAGATAACTATTTGGAAAACCACCTCGAAGCCAAAATTTTTGCAAATTAAAACTTTCTAGATAATTCAATTCATTGATTAAAAAAGGGGAAAGATGCAACATCCCAATTCGTCCAGCCAAACTTTCGGATGTATGCTGAAGAAGATCTTGAGAGGCAGAACCTAACAAAATAAATTTTCCGTTAATTCGATTACTATCTATTGCACTTCGCAAGACCGAAAACAATTTAGGAACCAATTGAATTTCATCCAAACAAATTATTTTATCTGCATTGGAAGCAAAAAATATTTCCGGTTCTGATAATTTATTTAAATCGGATTCTTTTTGCATATCCAAATAAAGCAAACCATCAAAATGCTGATCTAAACTCTTTACCAATGTCGATTTACCGCATTGACGGGGGCCAAGAATAGCAACCGCAGGAAAAACAGTAAGGTATTTTTTTAATTGATGCAATAGCACTCGTTGGATATAATCTTGCATATTGTAAATATAACTTTCAATTTGCAGTAAAAATACTAAAAAAAGGTATTGAAAAGTGATTTTTAGTGATTTTTTTGTCTGAAAAATGAAAAATAAAAAAATTAACCTAAAAATATAAGGTATTAAATTATTGAATTACAATAAATTAAAAATTTAAATATAAAAATTGTGCAAATTGTAAATTATATTTTCAATTTGCACGATTATTAAGATTTTTAAATTTCTGATATTAAAAAAAACTATTTTAGATAGTTAAAAGTTGCTAGTTTTCCCTTTAAATTATTTTCGTTTTTCATTTTTAGAAAATTGATACAGCAGTTGAGCAAAATCAAAATCTTCTTGGGTATCAATATCGACTTTAGCAAAAAGGTGGTTTACTACATATGGAAATGCATCTTCGGTGATTATTTTTCCTTGTTTAATACTAGAAGATTTACTAATGTATAACAAGCCATTTTCAAAATAAAGTGGCTCTAAATCCTGACTTCGCTGTCCAATTTCGTAATTGAAAGGTTGGAATTTTTCTCTTACTATTTTCCCTAGTTTGTGCAGATTTGGAGATACCGTAAAAAGGCTATCACAATTCGTATTCTGGAATTTTTTAAAGCAATCTTTCAAAAGATGTTCTGGCCGCAACGGATTGGTAGGTTGCAAAAGAATTACATTTTCTATACTATCGTATAAAACACTCAAAGCATGTTGCAAACAACTAATAGTTGGCTCTAAATCTCCCGAAATAAAACTCGGTCGGTCTATCACTTGGGCGCCATATTGCAGGGCTATTTCCTTAATAGTGGCATCATCGGTACTTACATAAATTGCATCAACAATTTCGCTGTTAGCCTGTGCATATTGAATACTATGCACCAATAACGGAATCCCTCCCAAAGGAAGAATGTTTTTATTGGGCAATCTTTTAGAAGCGCCACGTGCCGGAATTACAACTATATTTTTCAATTTAAAAAATCTTGACTTCGTTAATAATATGATCCATTCCTTTTCTCCATTCTTCAAAAGAATATAAATCTTTAGGTAATTTGTAAGTATTTTCTGACAAAGTAAGGTATTCGTTTATGGCCTTTTCCCATTCGGGAATACTATTTGGATTGTCAATTAATTTTCCGAATTTTCCATAATGCAAAACTTCGGGCACACCTCCTAATGCTGAGGCTATACAATAACAACCGCAACTTAAGGCTTCAATCAAACTCAACCCAAAACCTTCTTGACACAAGGTTGGAAAAAGATAGACGTCCGAAACTTGGTAATATTGAGGCAAATCGGAATTTGGTATCCTTCCTAAAAAGGAAACTCCGGGAAGGTTCTCATTTCTTGAACTTCCAATAACCAATAATATACAATCTGGAAAAGAGTTTTTCTTCCACAATTCCAAAACAATATCTAATCCTTTTTTAGGACGGTCTTGCGAACACCATAGAAAAACTTTTTTACCCGTTAAATGTAATGATTCTTTTAGTTTCTGCTTTTTTAAAGTATCTAATGGGTGAAATTTACTAGTATCAATTCCGTTAGGCAGAATAGAAAATTTACAGGGTACGGAAGCGTAAAAATCCAAATGCGCTTGGTAACTATCTTTTGTAAGCAATACCATTTCATCAATATTTTTAAAAAATTGCTCTCCTTTTTCTCTATCTAAAAAAGGTGGAAAGCCATGGTAAAAAAATTGGATTTTGCAGTTTTCCCGAAACCCTTTTTCTTGTAAAAGAGTTACAATATCAGGAACTATCTTAAAATTATCTACTACTTGGATACTATAATTTTCTTCCTTTTTTAAAATCTTTTTCAAGGCAGACAAGGCACTTAAATGGGATTTCTTATATATTTTAGATTTAATCTTGTCTATAAAATTATTGGATGTATATTGGTAGGTAACCGTTTCAAACTTAGTATCGGGCTCTGGGCAAATTATATAATCTATGGCATGATTTCCTTCTAGATAATTTTTATATAGCGACGTCCAACTGCCAATTTTGGAACTTGGCAGTTCCAATTGGGAGATTAAAATCACGCTACACTTTTTCAAATCCTGCTTCATCTCAATTAATAGTTGGAAGGATTTTTTAATCCAAATTTTTTAAAAAATAGATTTCTAGTTTTTTTATTGCTCATAATTCTTAGAATTATTCTGCCGATTTTTCTAGAAAAAGCACCAATTTTTTTATCTAAAATTTTAGAACTATCGATACCATTGGAAGTTTCCTGACTTAAATTAGAAACCATTTCTTCCATCCAAGGCTCTGTTTTATTTCCAATATGGTAGGCTAAATTCCCTTTGGTAGCAAGGCGTAAATAACCCAAACTATCGTTAGGAATATCAATATATTTTTGCTCCACACCACCATCAATTTTTATAAATGCAGGTTCTTTTGATCCTAAATCGAAAACGTCTCTTTTTAGAGTTGCCACAAAATGACCGCAACCTACAACTGCTTCACCCGAATTATTTTTATTTTTTAAAACCAAATAATTTTCCAAATGAATAGGCTCGTACATTAATTTTTCATTGCCCAAACTCAAGTCAAATAAATGCATGGCTTCGGGATGTAGTACCTTTTGAAATTCTAATTTTCCTTTAAAAAAACCATAATACCAAGTACTAGCAGTATGATTCGTTACCGCTTTGCTACTCGGCACCGGACTTACCATTCCTGCTTCTGGAAAATTAACAAAAACGTCTTCAATTGCGGCTTGCCATCCTTGTTGGAACAAGACATCCGCATCGGTAATGGTAATTAAAGGTTCTAAATTTCCTTTGGAAGCCGCTAAAATAGCGTTTATCTTACCTAAATTTTCTTTAGAATGAAAAACCTGATCAATATAAATAGAATTTTTATATTGCAAATCGATATATTCTTTAACTAAAGGATGGCAATTATTATTGTAGATAGTAATTCGGGTTTTGGTATGCACCGTCTTCAGTAGCGACTCGATACACAATTTAAAGCCATCAAAAGAATGTTCGAAATAACCTTCAAAATTAGGTATATACACCGGAACAATCACACGATGGTAATTGTCTAGAACAAGTGATTTGTTGTCTTTTTCGGGGTTACTTCCTATTCTCATACTACTTTAAAGCCTTGGTATTATTACTTATAAAAGATATTTTACTTTTATAAGGAAGTATATATTTTATTGATTTTTATTCGATTCCATTCCAAATCCAATCTGGTTTTGGCTAGTTTATCGTTTAAAATAAATGCCTTATCCAAATCAATTGCGCCAGTTAAAGCCTTTAAAATTAATGCTTTTATTTCTAATACACTATTGGGATTTTCAATTAACAAGCCATTATCTATTCCAATAACTTCGCTTGTGGCTCCTCCTGGATTGGATTGTATAGGAAAAGTTCCCATTACAACTGCTTCCAAAAGTGTATTTGGAATGCCATCAGAAACACTATTACCGATGTAAAGCAACGATTTTCCCATTAATTCTAGCACTTCTGAGTGGGACAATGCTTCTTTGGAAAAAACCGTAAATGGTAAAGCATTGATTTTAACATAATCCAAAACAATAGGATGGCATGCAAACACCACCACTTCATAATTAGCTATAGTTTCTTTTAATTCTGTTAAGGCTTTTAAAACGTTTAGCGCTTTGCCAAATTTATTTTCATAGCCTTTAACCAAAATAATTTTTCTTTGGTTAATTGGCAATTTCATATTTTGAACTGCATCCAAGTCAAAGCCACCTCCTGTTGGAATAACCTCTAGGGAAGTACCTTTATAGCCCAATGATTTAGCTATTTTTACATCGCGAGAACAATCGGTTTGAAGGTAATTGACGCGTTTTAAAACTTTTTTAATCTTTGAGATGTGATTTTTGTAATTTTTAAAATAGAACAAATCATTTCCCCAGCAAGCATAAATCCACGGAATATTTTTGTGCTTATTTAAAATTCTAACAATAGGGTAACTGCACGATTGCATTTCAAAACTATGGATTACATCGGGTTGAATTTGGTTTATCAAAAGTTCTAATTGTTCGTCAATTGTGACTTGCAAAAAAGGTTCGATACAATTATAAAACCAATTAAAATGTTTTCTTAAAAAATGTTCCCCTTGGATATACCCAATTTTTCGTGTTTTCCAATCGGTTATTTGGGTAACACTCTCTGGTAAATTTATTTTTCCAGTGGCAGAAATATCCCACCAATACAATTCTTGGTGGTCGTTATCCACATTAGTAATCCATCTTTGGGCATGAATAGAATTCATTGAAATGAAAAGAATTCGCATTTTTATTTTAAAAATTTATAACCTTTATTGAAAATTTTAAAAATTAAAATCCCAAATAACGTTTTTATTAATCCGAATAAATCTAACGTTTTTAACTGATAAAAAAACAATTTTTTTAATAAAGAAAATTTAGAATAATGATTTGCAATTAAAGCTTCTCTAAAAAAATATTGATATATTTTTTTAGTGAAATTGACTAGTACCAATTTTGCAGGTTTATTTATTTTGTTTAAAATCTGAATATGCTTCTCTCGTGCTCTAAATTCAGACTCAATTTCAACAATATTCAATTTATCTCTTTCACTTGATAATGAATTGCTACTAACTCTATATTTTATTAAAGCTTCATTTAAATAATTTACAGATGGGTTTTTATAAATCATTCTTAAATTAAAATCCCAATCGTCTAAATTACTTATATTTTCATCAAATAAAACGGATTGTTTTTCTAAAAAACTTTTTTTCCAGGTTGGACCACAAACGTAAAAATTAATTTTTTCAACCAGATAATCTGCAATTAAATTTTCGGAATTGATATCTTTATTTTTTAATGGTAAATCCGTCTCCAAATCAACAATTAATAGTTTAGAAACGCATACATCATAAGAAACGGTATTCCAATCATTAATAAAATCTAAGGCATTTGGCAAAAAGATATCATCGCTATCCATCCATTTAATCCAATTTCCAATGCTTTTTTCATAACCATAATTTCTGCATGCATTTGGTCCTTTGGTGCGAAGATTAGGTCTTATATGAAATTTAATTCGAGTGTCTTTAATAATGTATCGTTCCATCAAATCTTGTGTGCTGTCTGAGCTACCATCGTCAACAACAATGCACTCCCAATTTGTATAATTTAAAGCAATTATACTTTCGAGGGTTTCACTTATTAGGTGCGCTCTATTGAAAGTTGGAATAATTATAGACACTAAAGGTTTCATGATAGATTTCTATTTTTAAATATTCTCCTATTAAATTTTAATACACTCCACACACCCAAATAGTTTAAATGTAAATAAGTTAGTTGTATATATTCTGAAATGGATTTATTTGGATAAAAGAAATATTCTACTTTGCGAAAAATTAATTGTAAGTTTTGTTTATCCAATCGGTTTGCATAATGGTATAATAACCTTTGGTAATACTGCTTGGAGGCATTCTGTTTTTCTGCTATTAAATCGGTTCTGCCACTGATGCTGAAATTGCTTATTCGCACTAAAACTATAGCTTCCTTTATAGAATAAATAGTTTTAAAATTGGAACATTCTAAAACAGCTAAATCATCGGAATGCCATGCTAAAGGAAAATCATGGAAGAAATTATTTTTTAATTTTTCAATTTCAAAAACATATTCGCTTAAGGAACTCCTTGTGATCCCTTTATATTTTCTGTAAAAAAAATCGTTAGAATTTTCAAATAGAGGATGGTGAAAAACATCCGATAATTTTTCTTCTTTATCGTTTATAATTTGTGAGGAAAATCTTACAACTTTAATATTATTTTCAATAATAGTATTTATATTTTCATAGAATTCAGCAACTGCAGTATTGGACAAACAATCATCGTCGCCTAAAATCATTATCCACGATGCATCTTGCACTAAATCAACACAGCGTTTCCATTGTTGAACTAAAGAAATAATTCCTAAGTTAGTATCGAATTTTTGGTAAACCAAATCTATAGAACCGTTATATTTTTCAATTAATGACAAAGGAGATTCCGGACTATTATCATCTCCTATAAATACTTTAAAATTTTTATTGGTTTGATTTTCTAATGATTGTAATGTTTTATCAAAAAAAATAAATTTATAATATGGAATTACTATTGCAAGCATTTTTTTATGAATTTAATAGGACTTAAAATAAAATTTCCTAGTCTAAAACTATTACTTTTTTGGAATGCTACTTCTAATTCTTTTTCTACTATTTCAATACCATTAAAAATGGAGCTTTTTTGTTTCACAAAATCAACATCGGAACCTATTATAATTAAATAAAGAGGGTCCAAAACATTTACATCAAGGTTTGTATAATTTCCGGAGTACATTTCACTAATTTGATTTTCATCTCCATCATCTTGAATTAAGGAAGCTCCATTAATGTATTTTTGATTTAAACATTGATAATGAATAAAATTATTGGAAATTAATTCCTGAAATTCATTTTTGTAAAGCTCTTTAACATGATATTCATTATTAAAGTTTCTTTTATCTGAATAATATAATTTATCTGGAGTAGAAATAATTAGGATACCCTCACTTTTTAATACTCTCTTTATTTCGAGTAGCATTTCTTGGTGTTTGTCATGGTGTTCTAAGGTTTCAAAACTAACAACAACATCAATAGAATTACTTTTAACTGGAATTACATCGGCACTTCCCACAACAAACTCTAAATTACTTTTATTGTATTTTAAAGTAGCATTTTTAACAGACTCTGGATCAATATCTACCCCAATTACTGAAGCAGCATCCATACTTAATAAATTAGTACCATAACCTTCACCAGAAGCAATATCTAAAACTGATTTGCCTTTTATATAATCTTTAGCTAAAGCATAACGATGTAAGTGATCTATTGTATCTCTAGAATAAATAAAGGTTTCAAGTCTTTCCCCAGTCCATTTTTTTTTCATTTATTTCCAATTTAATAATGGCCTAACTAATCCCGGGAATTTTCCAGTGTAATTCCCTCTAGCCGTATTATCTCCATTTTCATCAATAATATTAAATCCAACTACTTCCATTTCATGAAATTCAACCTGAAAAGGATTGTACCGCATTATAGCAAAACTACAATTATACTCTCCTTCTGCTAAGAAATTGCCTGGAATAACAACTCTTTTTTTATAAATTCCTTTCGGAACCGGAATTATTAAATTATTTGAATCTTTATCGTGCGAACTTAGTATATGAATATTATGGTTATTAAAAAGATTAAAACCATGCGTAAACATTTGATTATCTATTAAAACCTCATAAGTGAATTCGATACAAATTTCACTGGATATCAAATGATTAAGTGAAACCTTGTTCTCGCTATCCAGCACACTAACTTCTAAAAGTTTGAAAAAATCGGTGGAAGGCTCTTGATTTGGAGCCCATTTTTTAGTAGCAAAATTATTATTATTCTTTAAATAAAAATCTACTGCGTGTTGTACAGTACCATTGTAGGTGACACAGCCATTTTCTAAAACGATTCCCTTGTTACACAGAGTATTAACCGCACCCATATTATGACTTACAAACAACAAAGTTCGGCCTTCACTTTTGCTAATGTCTCCCATTTTTCCGAGACATTTTTTTTGAAATTCGGCATCACCAACGGCAAGCACCTCATCTACAATTAAAATTTCACTTTCAAGATGGGCAGCAACCGCAAAAGCTAATCGAACGTACATTCCAGAAGAATAGCGTTTTACAGGAGTGTCTATGTAACGTTCAACTCCAGAAAAATCAATTATTTCCTCTAATTTTCGGGTGATTTCTTTTTTGCGCATTCCAAGAATAGCACCATTTAAATAGATATTTTCTCTACCCGAAAGTTCTGGATGGAAACCGGTACCAACTTCTAGCAAACTTGCAATTCTACCTTTAACTTTTATTTCGCCTTTGGTAGGACCAGTAACCCT
>Ga0114964_10003713_pt1 | contig 10232 bp, 5 predicted proteins | sample C_131016_MF_Meta_FD_92638 | JGI IMG/M metagenome (GOLD analysis project Ga0114964, IMG submission 92638) | Freshwater microbial communities from Lake Croche, Canada to study carbon cycling - C_131016_MF_MetaG | ecosystem: Environmental > Aquatic > Freshwater > Lake | place: Lake Croche, Canada... | reverse complement strand
CTTCGCATGGTTCGACCGGCTGGGCGAGCGGGGCGCGGAGGCGCCGCGCGCGCCGCTGATCGTCAAGGCCAACCGCATCGCGCGGGTGCATCGCCGCGTGCCGCTCGACCTGTTCATCGTGCCGGTGATGGAAGGCGGCAAGGTGGCGGCGCTTTCGGTCCATGCCGGCGTGTGGACCAGCGCCGCGCTCGCCGCCGCGCCCGATCGCATCCCGCGCATGCGCAGCCAGCTCGAAGGGCTGATGGGCAAGTTCGGCTTCGCGCCCAACGGCCATGCCGGAAAGGCGCTGACCCACGCGCTCACCGCCCTGCCGCACGATCTGCTGATCAGCTTCGACGACCACGACCTCGAACGCGTGGCGACCACGATGATGAGCCTGATCGACCGGCCGCGCGCCCGCCTTGCGCTCGTCGCGGCACCGCTCGCGCGCCATCTCTTCGCCTTCGTCTGGCTGCCGCGCGATGCGCAATCGACCGGAGTGCGGCTGCAGGTGCAGGCGATGCTGGAGGCGGCGAGTGACGCGCCCGTGCTCGACTGGAGCCTTTCGGTCGAGGGCAGCACGCTCGCGCTGATGCGCTTCGTGATCGATATCCGCGATGGGGCCAGCCTGCCCGATGAGGCCGCGCTCGACGCCGCCTTGCAGACCATGGTGCGCGGCTGGGGTGCGGCGGTCGAGGCCGAACTGGCCAAAGGCGAGGACCCCTCGCGCGCCGCGGCGATTGCAGCGCGCTATGCCGATGCCTTTCCGGTCGGCTATCGCAGCGCCTATGGCCCGGTGGAAGCGGCCGGCGATATCCGCGTGCTGCGCGGCCTGTCGCAGGCTGGCGCCCCGCGCCGCGCCGCGCGGCTCCACCGTTTGCGCGGCGAGGAGGGCCTGCGGCTCAAGCTCTATCAGCGCGAGGGGGCCATTGTGCTCTCCGATGCGGTGCCGGTGCTCGAAAACTTTGGCTTCCGCGTGCTGGAGGAGGTGCCGACCGCGCTCGACAAGGGGCGACTGGGCTTCATCCATGATTTCCTTGTGGCGACGCCCACAGGGATTGAGACCGAAAGCCTGCTTGCGCGCGCCGAGGCGATCGAGGAATCGCTCGCCGCTGTGCTCAACGGCGCGGCGGAAGACGACATGTTCAACCGGCTGATCGTCTCCGCCGGGCTCACCGCGCGCGGCGCGAACTGGATGCGCGCGTGGTATCGCTATCTGCGACAGGCGGGCATGACCTTTTCCATCGCGACAGCGGTCGAGGCGCTGAAGAACGCGCCCGACGTCACGCGCGGGCTGATCGGGCTGTTTCTCGCCCGGCATGATCCGGCGTTCGAGGAAGACCGCCAGACGGCGGAAACGCGCTATGCCGAGCAGATTCGCACGGGGCTTGGCGGAGTCGCCGCGATCAACGACGACCGCCTGCTGCGCCAGTTCCGCGCACTGGCCGAGGCCATTTTGCGCACCAATGCGTTCAGCCCCGCCGCCTCCGAGGCGCTGGCGTTCAAGATCGAGTCCGCGCTGATTCCCGGCCTGCCCCGCCCGGTGCCGTGGCGCGAGATCTTCGTTTACAGCCCGCGTGTCGAGGGCATTCACTTGCGCGCCGGGCCGGTGGCGCGCGGGGGGCTGCGCTGGTCCGACCGGCGCGATGATTTCCGCACCGAAGTGCTCGGCCTGATGAAGGCACAGCGCGTGAAGAACGCGGTGATCGTCCCGACAGGGGCTAAGGGCGGGTTCTATCCCAAGCAGCTGCCAGATCCGGTCCGCGCGCGTGAGGCCTGGCTGGCCGAGGGGCGCGCGAGCTACGAAGTGTTCATCCGCACCCTGCTGTCCGTGACGGACAATATCGTCGGCGGCGATGTGGTGCATCCGGCGGGCGTCGTGATCCGCGACGGCGAGGACCCTTATTTCGTCGTGGCGGCGGACAAGGGCACTGCGACGTTCTCCGACATCGCCAATGCGATTGCCGAGGCCAAGGGCTTCTGGCTCGATGATGCTTTCGCGAGCGGCGGCTCCAAGGGCTATGACCACAAGGCCATGGGCATCACCGCGCGCGGCGCTTGGCTTTCGGTGCAGCGCCACTTCCGCGAGCTCGGCGTCGACGTGCAGACGCAGCCGATCACCGTTGCGGGCTGCGGCGATATGTCGGGCGATGTGTTCGGCAACGGCATGCTGCTTTCCAAAGCGCTCAAGGTCGTCGCGGCGTTCGATCACCGGCACATTTTTCTCGATCCCGATCCCGATCCGGCGGCGAGCTGGATCGAACGGTCGCGCATGTTCGCGCTGCCGCGTTCGAGCTGGGATGATTACGACAAGGCGCTGATTTCCAAGGGCGGCGCGGTCTTTGCCCGCACGATGAAGTTGATCCCGCTCACCGAAGAGATCCGCGCGCTGCTCGGCATCGAGGCGCAAGAGCTGGACCCCGAATCGCTGATCACCGCGATCCTCAAGGCTCCGGTCGATCTGCTGTGGTTCGGCGGCATCGGGACCTATGTGAAGGCCTCGAGCGAAAACAACGTTGCGGTTGGCGATCCGGCCAACGATGCGCTGCGCATCGACGGTGAAGATGTCAGCGCGCGCGTCATCGGCGAGGGGGCCAATCTGGGCGCCACACAGGCGGGGCGTATCGAATATGCGCTCGTCGGCAGCCACGGGCGCGGCGGGCGCATCAATACCGATTTCATCGACAATTCGGCGGGCGTCGATTGCTCTGACCACGAGGTCAATATCAAGATCGCGTTGGCCTCGGCCAAGCGCGCCGGGCGGCTGGACGAGCCGGGCCGGGTCGAGCTGCTGGTGTCGATGACCGACGACGTCGCGCATCTGGTGCTGGAGGACAACCGGCTGCAGGCGCTCGCGCTCTCGATCGCCGAGCGCGGCGGATCAGGTGCGGCTGCGGCCTATGCAAGACTGGTCGATGTGCTGGAGGAAAGCGGCGATCTCGATCGCAAGACCGAAGGACTCGCCAGCAGTGAAGACATGCTGCGCCGCGCCGCTGCGGGGCACGGCTTCACCCGGCCCGAACTGGCGGTGCTGCTTTCGAGCACCAAGCTGGTGCTGCAGCGCGCGCTTGAAGAGAGCACGGTGGTCGATGATCCCGTGCTGGAGGACCAGCTCTTCGCCGCATTCCCGCCGCAGATGCGGGAACGCTTTGCCGAGGACATCGCGCACCACCGTCTGCGCCGCGAACTGATCGCGACCAAGCTCGCCAACCGGATCGTCAACGATCTGGGGCCGGTGCATCCCTTTGAACTGGTCGAGGAGGAAGGCTGCAGCCTCGCGCAAGTGGCCGCCGCGTTTGTCGCGGCGGAGCGACTGCTCGATTTGAAGGGCATCTGGGCGCTGATCGATGGGCCGGCGGGCGATGCCATGCCCGAGCAAGTGCGGCTCGCGCTGTATGCCCGCATCGCCGAGGTGCTGCGCGGCCATATCGCGGATGTGCTGCGCGCCAGCCACGGCAGCCTGACACCGGGGGCGCTGATTGCCGAGCTCACCGAAGGCGTTGCGGCGCTGTCCGACGCGACAGGCGAATTGCTGCAGGGCGAAGCCAAAGTGCAGGCGCGGCGTTTGCTGCTGGAACTGACCGAGGCGGGTGCATCCGCCGAAGTGGCGCAGCGGATCGCGCATCTGGTCGACATGGACGGGGCCATCGGTCTTGCCCATCTTGCGCGTGCGCAAGGGATCGCTCCGGCGGCGCTGACGGCGGCGTTCTCCGCGCTCGGCTCGGCGCTCGGGCTCGACTGGGCACAACAGGCGGCAAGCCGGCTGAGCCCCTCGGACCCGTGGGAGCGGCTGTTGGTTGCGGGCCTTGCGCGCGATTTCCAGCAGATGCGGCTCGATTTCCTCGCGCGCGCGACCAGCGGGGACCCCGGCGCTTATGTCGCGCAGTGGCTCGCTGCGCAGGCTGCGCCGGTGCGCAATTTCCGCGCGCTGACCGGCCGGGCGCAAGCGACGGCAGCAGTCGCTCCCGCGATGCTGGCGCAGCTGGCGAGCCAGGCAAGGACTTTGCTGGCGCGGTAAATCCTGTTCCGGGGCGGACAATTTGATCCTCGTCAGTTGACGCGCCGCCCGTTTTCGCCAAATCGGCCTGCACAAGCAGGAGATCGGGCATGAGCGAGGCGGAACTGGCGGCAGACGTGGTGATTGTCGGCGCGGGCCACGGCGGCGCGCAGGCCGCGATTGCGCTGCGGCAGAACGGGTTTACCGGCACCGTGCTGATGATCGGGCGCGAGCCCGAGCTGCCATACGAGCGCCCGCCGCTTTCCAAGGAATATCTCGCGCGCGAAAAGACCTTCGAGCGGATCACCATCCGCCCCGCTGCGTTCTGGGCGGACAAGCAGATCACCATGCTGCTGGGCACCGAAGTGACCGCACTCGATGCGGCAGCGCACGAGGCCACGCTGCACGACGGGCGCAAGGTGCGCTACGGTCACCTCATCTGGGCGACTGGCGGCGATCCCCGGCGGCTGACGTGCGAGGGCCATGACCTCAAGGGCGTCCACGCAGTGCGCACGCGCGCCGATGTCGATCAGCTGATGGCCGAGCTCGATGCCGGGGCGCAGCGCGCGGTGGTGATCGGCGGCGGCTATATCGGGCTCGAAGCCGCGGCGGTGCTGACCAAGCTGGGCTGCCATGTCACGCTGCTCGAAGCGCTGCCGCGCGTGCTGGCGCGCGTGGCGGGCGAAGCGCTGTCCGCGTTCTTCGAGGCGGACCACCGCGCGCACGGCGTCGATCTGCGTACCGGCGTGATGGTGGATCATCTCGTAGGCGAAGGCGGGCAGGTCAGCGGTGTAAAGCTGGCGGACGGCACCGTGCTCGCAGCCGATCTCGTGATCGTTGGCATCGGCATCATCCCTTGCGTCGAGCCGCTGCACGCGGGCGGCGCGGAAGGCACGAACGGCGTCACCGTCGATGCCGAGTGCCGCACGTCGCTCCCGGATGTCTATGCGATCGGCGACTGTGCCGCGCATGCCAACGCCTTTGCCGAGGGCGCGGTGATCCGGCTGGAATCGGTGCAGAACGCCAACGATATGGCGACGACGGCAGCGAAGTCGATCTGCGGGGTGGGCGTACCCTATCATGCGGTGCCATGGTTCTGGTCGAACCAGTACGATCTCAAGCTTCAGACCGTGGGGCTATCCACCGGCCATGACGCCACGGTGCTGCGCGGCGATCCGGCGACGCGCAGCTTCTCGGTGATTTACCTCAAGGCGGGCAAGATCATTGCGCTCGATTGCGTCAACATGATCAAGGACTATGTCCAGGGCCGCAAGCTGGTCGAGGCAGGCACGGTAATCGCGCCCGAGAAGCTGGCGGATGCCTCGGTGCCGCTCAAGGAACTGGCATAGTTTCGCAAAGTCGGTCCAGCGCCCAGCTTGCCGCATCGGCCACGGCGGGATCGGGATCGGCGAGTAGGCGCTGCACCGGGGCCATGAGCGCCGCTGCGCCGCTGTTGCCGGCGGCGTAGAGGCAGTTGCGGACGAACCGGTCGCGCCCGATGCGCTTGATCGGCGATCCTGCAAAGAGCGCGCGAAAGCCCGCGTCATCAAGCGCGAGCAGTTCGGCAAGGCGCGGTGCGGCGAGTTCGGCGCGGGGCAGGAAGGCCTTGTTCGCCGCTGCCGTGCTCGCAAAGCTGTTCCACGGGCAGACCGCGAGGCAATCGTCGCAGCCGTAGATGCGATTGCCGAGCGCGGCGCGGAATTCCTGCGGGATGGGGCCCTTGTGCTCGATCGTGAGGTAGGAAATGCAGCGCCGCGCATCGAGCTGATAGGGCGCGGGGAAGGCGTCCGTAGGGCAGGCGGTCTGGCAGGCGGTGCATGTGCCGCAGCGGTCGGCGTGGGGGCCGTCAGGCTCCAGCGCCAGCGACGTATATATCGCGCCGAGAAACAGCCATGAGCCATGCGTCCGGCTGACGAGATTGGTGTGCTTGCCCTGCCAGCCGATGCCCGCCGCTTCGCCCAGCGGCTTTTCCATCACCGGCGCGGTATCGACGAACACCTTGAGTTCGATCCCCGGCGCTTCGGCGACCAGCCAGCGCGCCAGCGCCTTGAGCGCGCGCTTGATCACGTCGTGGTAGTCCGCCCCTTGCGCATAGACCGAAATGCGCGCGCGCTCGGGTTCGCTCGCCAGCGCCATCGGATCGGCTGCGGGCGCATAGCTCATGCCCAGCGCGATCACGCTGCGCGCGCCGGGCCATAGGGATTGCGGGCCCTTGCGCTGGTCTGCGCGGGTTTCCATCCATTCCATCGCGCCATGGTTGCCGTCTGCCAGCCACTGCTCGAGCCGCGCGGCGCGCAGCGGATCTTCGGCTGCGGGCGCTATGCCGCAGGCGGCAATGCCGAGCCGCGCTGCTTCGGCCTTGATGCGCTCTGCCAAAGAGGTTGCGCCAGCGTTAACCATACTTGCTGCCCGCCTCGTTCATCGCTTACGGTTAACGGCAGATCCCATGAAGATCGAACCCTTTAGCAGCTTTACCGGGATGCCCGTTCTGGACAACACCCCTCCCTCTGCCGACCTCGCCATCGAGGCGCGCGGACTGGTCAAGCGTTTCGACGGCTTCACCGCAGTCGACGGCGTGGACATTTCGGTGCCGCGCGGCGCGATCTACGGCATTCTCGGGCCCAATGGCGCGGGCAAGACCACCACGCTGCGGATGCTGCTCGGCATCATCGATCCCGATTCGGGTTATCGCCGCGTGCTGGGGCATGAGCGGCCGACCGAAGTCGCGCGGCGTATCGGCTATCTGCCGGAGGAGCGGGGGCTCTATCCGGCGATGAAGGCGACAGAGGCGATTGCCTTTCTCGCCGCGCTGCGCGGCGTCCCCCTGAAGGAGGGCCGCCGCCGGGGGCGCGAGCTGCTTGAGGAGCATGGCCTCGGCTATGCCGCCGACCGGCAGATCCGCCAACTCTCCAAAGGCATGGCGCAGCAGGTCCAACTGCTCGGCACGCTCGTCCACAATCCCGATCTGGTGGTGTTCGACGAGCCGTTCTCGGGGCTCGACGCGCTCAACCAGGGCAAGCTCGAGCGGATGATTCGCAGCCTCGCCGAACGCGGCACGACGGTGATTTTCTCGACCCACGTGATCGCGCATGCCGAGCGGCTGTGCGACCAGATCGCGATCATTGCCGGGGGCAAAGTGCCGTTTGCCGGCCCGGTCGATGCCGCGCGGGACCGGCTGCGTCCGCAAGTCCGGCTCGAAACCCGCGCCGAGGGCGGGCTGTGGCGCGCCGCGCTGCCCGCCGACGCCCGCCATGAGGGCAAGTTCTGGTATTTCACCCTGCCCGAAAGCGGGGTCGAACCTTTGCTGCGCGCGCTGATCGAAGGCGATGCCGGTATCCTGAGCCTCTCGATCGAGCGGCCCGGGCTCCACGATGCGTTCGTGGCGATTGCCGGAGAGGCCGCCGCGCGCGCGCTGGAAGAAACACCTGAAGCCCCGGTTGAACGAAAGGCTCGCCGCTGATGCTCGCTCACCACTTCGCCGCCGCCTGGGTGGTCGCGCGCCGCGATTTCTGCGCGGTGATCTTCTCCAAGACGTTCATCTTCTTTCTGATCGGCCCGCTGTTTCCGGTGTTTATCGGGGCAATGGCCGGGATGATCGGGGCGCAAGTCTCGCGCGATCTCGACAATCCGCAGATCGGCGTGGCCATGTCTGCCGGGCAGGGCGACGCCCTGATCGCGGCGCGCGATGCGCTCGCCCCGCGCATGGCGGGCGGGGTGCCGCAGTTCGTGGTGCTCGAACGCGTCTCGCCGGGGCTGACGTTTGATTCGCACGCCGCTCTGAAAAAGGGCGGCAACCGCGTCGCCGCGATTGTTTCGGGCACGCTGGCGGCCCCGGTGCTGACAGGCACGCCCGAGCGCGTCGACCAGTGGCGCGGCCAGCTCGCGCTGTTTGCGGCCGAAGCGGGTCGCAGCGACAGCCGGACCTATCCCGAGGTGACGGCGGACAAGATCGCAACCAGCGCCGCCAAGACGCACACCGATCAGGCGGTGACGGCGCAGGCCGGGCAAGTGCTGCTGTTCCTCTTGACGATGCTGCTGGCAGGCATGGTGCTCTCCAACCTCGTCGAGGAAAAGGCCAACAAGATCATCGAAGTGCTCGCCGCCTCGATCCCGATGGACGCGTTGTTCCTCGGCAAGCTCTTCGCCATGCTTGCGGTGAGCCTTGTCGGCATCGCGGTCTGGGGCTCGGCCTATGGCGTGCTCATGATCTTCGGGATGAAATCGGTGCCGCTGCTGGCAACCCCGGCGGTGGGCTGGTCGGTGTTCCTGCTGCTTGGCTTCCTCTATTTCGCGATGGCCTATCTGCTGCTCGGCTCGCTGTTCCTCTCGATCGGCGGCATGGCAACCACGGTGCGCGAAGTGCAGACGCTTTCGATGCCCGTCACGATGATGCAGCTCATGGTGTTCTTTTTCGCAAGCTATGCGCTGGCGCGGCCGGGCACCTGGATCGAGACCCTGAGTCAGGTGTTCCCGGTAAGCTCGCCTTTCGCGATGCTGGCGCATGCCGCGCAGTCGCCCGAGATCTGGCCGCACTTCGTGGCGCTGGCTTGGCAGGCGCTGTGGGTGGCGGTGATTGTGCGGGTGGGCGCGCAGCTGTTCCGCCGCACGGTGATGAAATCGGGGCCGGCGCGGGGTCGCCGGTCCTGGTTCAAACGGCCGGTCGCGGCGACGGCGCGGTAAGCAAGTCGGCTGGTCGATTGCTTATTGACAGTGATGTAGGTTGCACGGATAGTTCTCGCCGATAGACAGGGGAGCCGCATGCGCGAGCCTCCCGCATCGGAGGATTGTCATGGCCACGCAGCTCGCGCCCGAAGCAGGGTTCACCTACCGCAGCTCGCCCACTGCGATTGACGCCTACGAGGGCTGGCTCGCGGCCAACCCGCAGGCGCGTCCGGTGCACACGCATCCGTGGGACGTGAGCCGTTCTGACATCTATGTCGAGGACCGCTGGGGCCCGATCTTTGCCGAGATGCGCGCCAAGGCGCCGGTCAACAAGGTTACCGGCACACCTTACGGCGATTACTGGAACGTCGTCACGCACAAGGCGATCCAGCATGTTGAATCGCTGCCCGAGTTGTTCTCGTCTTCGTGGAAGGCTGGCGGCATCACGATCGGCGATCCCCCCCCAGGCATCGACGCCGCCAAGCTGGCCGAGCGCCAGATGCCGATGTTCATTGCGATGGACCGGCCCGAACACACCGGCCAGCGCCGCACGGTCGCCCCGGCTTTCATTCCGAGCGAAATGGTGCGGATGGAAGCGGAAATCCGCCAGCGCACATCCGAAGTGCTGGACAGCCTGCCGTGGGGCGAGCGGTTCGACTGGGTGGACAAAGTCTCGATCGAGCTCACCACCGGCATGCTCGCGATCCTCTTCGGCTTTCCCTATCAGGACCGCCGCCTGCTGACCTTCTGGTCTGATTGGGCAGGTGATGTCGAATTGACCCTTGCCGAGGACCTCAGCGACCAGCGCCACGAGATCCTGAGCGAAATGGCGCGCTATTTCCAGGGCCTGTGGATGGAGCGCATGGGCAAGGCGCCGACCCCCGACCTCATTTCGATGATGATCCATTCGCCTGCGATGGCGACTATGAGCCCGCTCGAATTCATGGGCAATCTCGTGCTGCTGATCGTCGGCGGCAACGATACCACGCGCAATACCATGTCGGGCATCATCCACGCGCTCGACCAGTTCCCCGATCAGCGCGCATTGCTCGAAGGCGATCCTTCGCTGATCCCCAATGCCGTGCAGGAATGCCTGCGCTTCGTGACGCCGCTGGCGCACATGCGCCGCACGTGCACGGCCGACAACGAGCTGTTCGGCCAGCAGATCAAGGCGGGCGACAAGGTCGTGATGTGGTATCTTTCGGCCAACCGCGACGAGATGGTGTTCGACAACCCCGACAAGCTGATCATCGATCGGCCGAATGCCCGCCGCCATCTGGCATTCGGCCACGGCATCCACCGCTGCGTCGGTGCGCGTCTGGCCGAATTGCAGCTGCGCGTGCTGCTGGAAGAGATGCATGCACGGCGCATGCGCGTGCGCGTGGCGGGCGACGTGCAGCGGGTGCGCGCCAACTTCGTCCACGGGTTCCGCAAGCTCGAAGTCGAACTCGAAAAGCGCTGAACGGGTCCGGTCCAGTCAGTTTCCGTTCAGGCTGGCTGGCCTAATCGCTCGCTCGTCCCGCACGGTGGGCTCCCCAAGCCCCCCCCGGCCCACCGTGCGGGATCAAGAGACCCCTTTGCAATTATCCCGTTG
>Ga0114964_10003711_pt1 | contig 10239 bp, 9 predicted proteins | sample C_131016_MF_Meta_FD_92638 | JGI IMG/M metagenome (GOLD analysis project Ga0114964, IMG submission 92638) | Freshwater microbial communities from Lake Croche, Canada to study carbon cycling - C_131016_MF_MetaG | ecosystem: Environmental > Aquatic > Freshwater > Lake | place: Lake Croche, Canada... | reverse complement strand
TACGCTGGTCAACCATCATGTTGCCATTGATAATTCGGTTTTTAAATCCAAAAGTGTTGGGGGCGCTTACATAACCAGTTGTGGTCAGATTGCCAGTAACTGTTTGATTGCCTGTAGTACTGACACCAGCGGCAAAGGTTACGTTCTGGCTTGTATCAATGGTTACCGCTGTTGTAGCTGACGCACCTGTCTGCAATACCAGCGCGCCCGTGGTATCTGATGTAACCACGTAACCCGTGGTGCTGGTTGTTCCTGTACTGATTGAACTCATTACAGCCCCTTAAATGATGACGTGACGTTGGCCAGAAGTGACTGTAAGCGTCACCCCCGAATTGATTGTAATTGGCCCAACAGAGAACCCGTTGTTCCCGGCGGCAATCGTATACGAACTTGCCATTGTTCCGCCGTTCAAGATGATGCCGTTTGAGGCCACCAAGGACTTGGTTTTCAGCTCACCAAGTGAAGGCGTGTACAGATAGTTTGAATCGCTGGTGTAAATGGTAGAAGCCGAGCCGCTTGTCGCAGACGCAAACAATGGGTACAGCGCGGTGGCGGTGGCGGTGTCATTGCTGAGAGTCGCCCCGCCAACTGAAGTCCACGTCGTTCCGTTGTTGCCTTCAAACTGTGTCGTCGTGCTGTTGAAACGCAACATGCCGGTTGCACCGGTTGGCCTTTGTCCCGTCGTTCCAACCGGCAAAATAACTGAGCCGGTTGCACTGATCCCAAAAGTCGTTCCGTCAAAGGTCAACGCCGAGCCGGTCACAATTGCTTTGGATCCGTTCAAATAGGGTACCGTGTTGGCCGTGCCGCCGGACAAAATCGGGTTGCTGCTGAAAGTCTTTACGCCGGCCGCTGTTTGGGCTGTCGTCAAATCCATGTAGCCCGAAGATGGCAGATACGCCGCAATCCACGCGGCGCCGTCATACACGCGCATCTGGCTGGCCGTTGTGTTCCAGTACAAGTCACCCGCGTTCATGGCGGCGCCCAACGGATCCAGTGTTGGGTCCGAAGACAGGGCGCCGTAGTATTGGCCCTTGAACGTATTTAAATAACCCAAGGCACTGGTTGCACTACCGGACGCGGCCGAGGCGCTGCTTGACGCGTTTGACGCACTGGTGGACGCGTTGCTGGCGCTGGTCGCCGCAGCAGAAGCCGAAGCCGCTGCCGATGATGTGCTGCCAAACAAAGTGGTCAGGTAAAGCAGAGTGACAGCGTCTTGGTTTGCTGTTGGATCCGCAAGGCCGGTGATCTTGTTGGCGCCCATCGCGATAGCACCGGACATCGTGCCGCCGGTCTTGGCCAACAACCCGGACACTGTAGTGTCAACCTGAGTCTTGGTGTAAGCGTCTGTAATCCCGTAGCCCGACAACGTGGTAGGGTTTGTACCAGCAGTGACTCGGCCGTATGTATCAACCGTCACTGACGTATACGTGCTTGCGGTAACCCCGCTTGCGGCCAAATCGATATTGTCTGCGTTGACAACAATTCGGCTGCTGGAAGCTGTGCCGACATCCAACGTGTTGCCGGTTTTAGTCAAACCCGCGCCGGCCGTAATCTGGCCAGCGCCTGAGAATTGAACCCAAGTTACTGAAGTGGTTCCCAGTGTCCCGCCTGCGTCAACCGTACAGACCCAACCGCTATCGGCGTTGGCAGTTCCTTTTTCAACAAAGGTAAATGCCGAGACCAGTTCGGTCCAAGTGTCCGCATCTGTAGATCTGGACCAAGTGCTGGCGGCCACAACGTAAATACCGTTGTTGGCAGTTGTTGTTTGGTCCTTGACCAGAACCCGGTCGCCTGCCGACAGCGCAATGCCGTCAATGGTCTGGGTGCCGGACAGAGTAATGTTGGCCGTGGTTGCCACAACGCAAGATGCTTTGGCATCCAACCCTTGGGCGGTGTTGTCGACATAGTTTTTTGACGCTGCGTCTTGCGCGTTTGTTGGGTCACCAAGGCCAGTAATCTTGCTGGTGCCCATGGCAATTGCACCGGACATTGTGCCGCCGGTCAACGCCAGTCTTAGCGCATCTTGCGTATCAACGTAACCTTTGTTTGCCGCATCGCCCGAATTGGTTGGCGCAGGCAAGTTTGTAATGGTCGCAGAAGATGACGCGTCCATATCAAGATTGCCGTTGATAGTGACGTTGTTGAACTGGGAAGTGCCTGACGTGGCAGTCACGTTACCGGTTACGTTGCCGGTCAAATTACCCGTCACGTTGCCGGTCACGTTACCGGAGACGTTGCCGCTCAAGTTACCAGTGAAACCGCTGGACGCGGCCAAGGTTGTAAAGTAGCCCGCGTTGGGGGTCGTGTTGCCAATGATCGTGTTGTTGATCGAGCCGCCAGTGATGGCCACGGTTGAGCCAAGGTTGACGGTCCCCGAAGCAGTCAAGTTGGTGAACGTACCAGCCGCAGCAGTAGTCCCGCCAATTGGCGTGCTGTTCAATGTGCTGGCCGTAATGATCAAGGCTTGTAATGAGGCCGTGGCTTGCAAAGCCGTGCCGGCCGAATTAACAGCCGCTACTTTGTAAGCGTTGCCAGACAAAGTTGGCAAAAGATCAAAACCAGCCGTAACCAATTCAAGCTCGGCGCGCAGCTGCGCCGACGAGCCCGGCGAATTGGGTGTTGGGTAGGTGGCGTGGGTGTAATAGCTGTTGCTCATCGAAGTCCTCGGCGTGGTGTGTAGTGAACAATAATGTTGTTCACAGTGAATGGCGCAAGAAGATCAGAAGTTGAAGAAATGCGGATAGCCATGTTTTCGGCAGTTCCGGTTACTTCAAGTTCTGAAGGCGCAACGTCAGATCCATCCCAAACAAAGTTATCCCAAATCATGTCGTCCCAATAGCTGGACCTCAAGTCATTGGAATAGCTGGCATCAAGCGCTTGGCTAAGCTGCACAGTGCGGTAACCCAAGTCGTAGCCAAATTGAATTTCAGCATACGAGTCGCCGGTCATCTCTACGCTGGCTTTACGGAAGCGTTTTAAAATGCGCGGGGAGTTGATCGAGTTGTAGACCAAGTTGATGTTGGCTGGGATTGGTTCTCCGTCAAAGCTGGTCCCAAGATCCATCTGGTATACGTAACCGTTGGACGAGCCAAAGAATTGAACCGTTCCGCCTTCAGGCGATTCGCTGTCAATGCTGCAATTGATTGTGTGCGCAAATTGAATCGGCATGCTGCCTAAGACTTGGCCATTCGTGATGGTCAGGTATAAGGCAGATCCATCCGAAAAGAAAATGCGGTATTGGCCTTTATCCCGGTTGACCGAGCTGCCAACAGACAGGTCTCGGTGGGCTTGAATGAAAGGCCGGATGTTCATGGTCAAGGATGCCGGCACGAAGTTGCCAAAGTTCAAAGACGTGTTCATGCTGATCACGCCTCGGTCATCCAGCACGTAGGCTTGGTCTAAGTTCTGTGCGGTGTAGGCGTAGGCGCCAGTCCCGCTGTTGAAAGTAGAAAGCTGGAAAGTGGCGGCGCTTGTACCGTACAAGATCGAAGTGTCTTGGCGTGTATATACGCCCAGCGCTCCACTGGCTTGGTTACCCGGCAAGATCAGCAAATTGGTGATCGGGCCATTCATGGCAATCTCGCCAGCCCCCAGCAACGGAGTCCAATTGTATGGGGTGCCCAAAGCGCTGAATTGCAAAGACGCGCCAAAACTTAAAAACAAAAACTGTTTGTGAAAGGCAATATGGTTTGGCATGTCTACGGTCATGCCGGTGTCAATCGGCACGTAAGTCGTGCCATCAAATTCAAAGGCCCGGTTTGTGCCACTGCAACCATACAGTTTGTAGTTGGCTGTGCCGCCGCCAAAGTTGGCCACCACGGTTTCATACCGGCCGCCCGGCGCCAAGGTTATCTGCGTGGCCACAGAAGTGGCATGCGCATAAGTTGTGGCGCCTATGCGGAGATTTTCGCCAACGGTAAAGATGCCGGTGGTGCTTGATAAAACAAGCAGTCCCGAAGCATTACCAGATGCCCAAGTGCCGTCTTGCAAAGACGTTCTGGCCACAACCCCTGTTGCCCCGCTGGTTTGGCCAGTGAGGGTTACGCCGTCAATAATCTCCAGCGTGCCGGTGTTGAAGTAAAGAGTCTTGCCAAGCGTAACCGCAGTCCAGCCGGAAGCACTTGACTTGTACATAACCGCAGCTGTGGCGCCAACGTTGTTACGCCAAGCGTACCCAACTCCGTTGTAATAGGCCACGCCCAAAACGGACCCGGACCCGGGCACGGCACTGATGCTGGCGCGGTAATTGTCCGCCGCCAGATTTCTGTAAGTGACATTCAGCAAACCGTCAGCTGAAACGCCTTGAATGGTGGTAATGGTCCCAACCGTTGTGCTGCCAACCTTGATGCCTTCAGTGGCTACAAACAACCCAGTCTGCCGGGTAATGACAACGTCATTGCCGGTGCGCGCAATGACCTCGCCCGTGGCCGCAGAAGCCAGTCCAACGATGGTGTCGCCAACGGCCACTGTGCCGGTCAGCGCGCAAGTGAAAAGGTTATAGATAGCATCCGATGGGCTGGCGTGCCCATCAAAACGCTCGTACCCGGCGATGCGCGTATAGCCGCCGGTGATGGAGCATTCAAAGTTTGCAGCCCGGCGTGCAACGCCAGACGGCAGGGAAAGCGTGGGGGTTACCTGATCAAGACCGCCGTTGAGACGGATCAGGTCATAGGATACGGGTGAGGTCTTGAGTGGCATCAAAACCCTTTCAAGCCAAAGGTGGCCCGCTTACGACGGTTGGCAGCTGATCGATGTCTAGCAGATTCATCAATCGCTTGTATTCGGATTCACCGCGTTGATAGACTTCAGAAGCAGATTCATAGCCCCCGTAGAACATCATGGCCCGGTAAACAATGATCAGTTGAAAACGAGACGGAAGCAAAGGCTCGTCGGTGGACGTCGCAAAATCAATTGCTTTTTTATAGTACTCACCCACGATGACGTAAGGCTGATCGGGGATCGAACCAAAACCCAAGTCTTTGTTTGGCGCAACCGTGACCACGACTGGACGGGCGTAGGTACTGCGCATGTTGCCGTACTGGTACAAGTTGCGGAATGTGGTGTAGTCCATGTAGTTCAGCAACTGCTCGTCTTTGTACGATTGGCCAACGCTCGACGCCCGGAAGCTGTCACGCTTCCAGTTGCCAAAGGTCGTGCCCACGCCGGCTTCAGTCGGCGTGTAGATCTGTTGTTGCGTAACCGTGTTGAACTCCACTGGATAACGCATCCACTGCCAGTCTTCTTTCACCGTTTGAATATCGACCCACGCGCTGTTTACCCAATTGGACATGCGCGCGGATTCGCCCGTTAAATTGTCTGTAGTGGTCAAAGGCGTTCCCGCCCCTGACACACCGCATTCAACGCGGGCTCGGTTTACAAGTTGGAGAAAGTTCACTGATGAGCTCCCAGATTACGCTGGTTCTGCCAAGACGTTTTGCAGCCAAGCGCGGCCGCGTGGGTTTTCGTCATTGATCAGATCAAACGGATATGACAGACCGTGACGTGCGATCATGTCGATTTGGTCAGGTGCCGCAGGGTTGCGCGTAATTTGGCTGTACTTGGTTTCTTTCATGCGGGCCAAGATTTCAACGTACTTGCGACGCACGGGTGTGGGCACACCGCGAATGATTGGCTGGTTTGTACCGTTGCAATTCACGATAACGTGAGGTGCTTGGTTTTCGTCAGTCGTTGAATGGACCATCACAGTGACAACCTCGTTCATAAACGATTCGTCTGCTGCCAACTGGGAAAAATCACGGGATTCTGCGACTGTCTCGATGACTGGTGTGTCATCCACAATCACGACGCCTTTATTATCTTTTGCCATCTCTACTCTCCATCAGGGTTAAAAAACTGTTTGCCAAAAAGCAGACCGCCCAAAGGCGGCCTGCAAAATCCTCAGAAGAGGATGGCAACTTACTGGGCAGTGCCGGGCATCAAAGCGACGTCATAGAACGTGTAAGTCACGCCGGTGACGCCGGTAAGAGCCGTGGTGTTAGGCACAAACGCGACCGTAGAACTAATTTTCAAAAGTCCGATCAAGGTTGTACCAGCCGTTGCTTGTGCAGGCACTGGGCAAGGATCGCCCGCAGCAACGATAGGACCTTGAGTGGTCGACGCTGTTCCACCAGCGGTGAGCCAAAGCGCAAACAAGCAGCTTTGATTTGCGGCCAACGAGGTGTGGCCAGAGCTGAAGGCGACTTCGGCTGTGGTGTAAGACTTCAGAATACCGTTGTTTACATAGGTAACGGTGTTTGCAGTCTTGAGCTTCAGGTTGGAGGTGGAGCCATAGGTAAGGCCACCCGCAGTCAGGGCCATATAGCCACTATTGGCTTGTTCAATGTTGTATGACATGGTGAAATTCCTTTACAAAAATTAAGAAACAGTTGCCGAGAACGGAGTTGCTTCCGTGCCAGTCGCAGCGGTGAAGACGCGCACAGCATAAGTGCCCGCAATCGCGTCAATGATCTCAATGTGATCGCCGACGAGGCCGCCCAATGTTGTGCCGTTAAGCGTGATGGTGTCGCTTGTAGAAGTCGTGGCATAACCCAAGACCGCTGCCGAGTTGTCACTGACCACATACGCCCGGCCCGCCATCACGTCAGTAGCATTGTTTACCTTAATGGTAGTGCTATTTGATGTAATGGTTGTGCCGATCACAAAACGATACACAGAGCCAGTGCCGGTAGCAGCAGGCAGCGTTACCGCACACCCCGCCGCAGCACTGATTACAATGGTACGGCCTGCATGCACCTCTGATGTAACTGTTAGCGTAGCACCGGTCACCGCTACCGGGCCAGTGGCAAGCACTGCTCCAATGACGTTTCCGGTTAATCGGCCATCATTTACAAGGCTATAAAAAGCTGGATTGCTCATTGTGATTTCCTTTAGTTAGACGGGGCCGAGTTGCCTCAGCCCCTAGTCATTACAGAGCGGTCACACCAGCTTCGATACGGGCCATAAAGTCGTCGTTCAAACGCACAGTGGCAAACCATGTCGAAGCGCCCACGTAGCCAAATTGGCCCAGTGGGTTAGCGTGGTTAGTCTGCGATGCTTTCAACACCACAGGCTTGATGGCAGACATACCCTTGAGAGCAACTTGGCCCCAAGCGTCTTCACCGATGATGATGAAGGGGTACACGTCCACGTTAGCAGCGCCAACAGACAACATGCCGTTCAAAGTTGCAGAACCAGCAGCAGCGAAAGATTTCAACAGGGGTGAGCTGATGAAACGGAAGTCTTCGCAAGCACCGATTTCGCGGTCATGGATTGGCTTGTATGAACCGTACTCTTCCACGCGGGTGAAGCCGGGCAAGTTACGAACGTCGCTGACAGCGTCAGTGTGGACAAACACAACATAAGCAGGCTGGACAGCGCGTGTACCGAAGTTCACGCCGGGAGCCAGACGGCTGGTCACGCGACGGCTACGGTTTGACTCAAGTGTACGAGCCGATTTACGAATGGCGTTCAAGCTGATCGCAGTGTTCACAGCAGAGCGGCTAGAGCCGTTTGCGTAGATCACAGTAGAGCCGGCCTTCAACACACCGTAACGAACCATCTCCATCACTTCAGCCAAGGTCTCGCCAGTCAGCTTGACCATTTCGCCGGGGATGTCATCTTCGTACAGTTGCTCGACTTTCGAGCTGTACTTGAACAAAACACCGTATTGTTGCAACTGGACAGTAACGTCTTGGAAGCTGATGGTGTTTGAGTTGGGTGTCACACCTTCGGCCAACACGAAGTTGGAAGCGGTGATGTCAGGAGTACCGACGTAACGTGTCGAGTTCTCAACGGTAGTACCAACGGTCGAGGCGCCAAAAGGCAGAGTACGACGGAACACCAAGGTGTCTGTCGAATTCTGTGGCATCTCACGTTGAGTACCGAAATCACCTAGAACGGTGATTGGTTGGGCGTGTTCCAACATACCTTGGGCAGCACGAATCAAATTTCGCGATGCTACGGTGCCGTAATTTTGGATAGACATGGTCTATTTTCCTTTTCATTTAAGTTGATTAGTAACCGCGTTGCGCTCTTGTTTTTTCGCGCTGCGCGGCTTCATGGTTCCAAAGCTCTTCTGGAGTCAAGTCGCCCAGAGTTCTGGGTGGCGGTGACTGGCCAGTTCGAGTAGTCGCGGCGGCTGCGAGCCGTGAATTCCGCTCTTGCCTGATGCCCACAGCTGAAACTTTCTTCGCCTCTTGGTACATGTCCAACATGCGAATAGCGTCTCGGCCTAGCGGGCTATCTGCCAATGCGCGTGTATCGGGGTTTTGCACTGCATACCATTGAGCAAATTCGGTCGTATTGATCGTTTGCCGCCAGTTGTCGTGCTTGCCTTCAATGCGCGCTTCTTCAATGAGTTTGCTCATCTCCGCACGGGTTTCCGCTACTTGTTGCTGGACATAGCCTGTCACCTGTTCGGATGTCAGTCCCTGTCCTGTACCAGCGTTGCCCATTTTGGAGCCAACATACTCTTCCATCGCAGATGCCCACTCAGGGAAATCTTGCTTGAGCTGCTCCCACTTCTCGGGGTTCTTGGCGGCTGTAGCGATAGACCCTTGCGTTGGCGCGTCTTGCGGGGCAACTAATTGTTGCGCCGCCCGTGCCTGCTGGGCTTCTCGTTGCATTGCCGCCACGCGACCCTCAGTAGTCTTTACGTGGTGCAGCAGATGAGCATTTGCTTCTGCCAATTGATCGATCTGAGCCAGTTTGGCTCGCACCGCATCTGACATGCCAGCGTATGGATCTGGTTCTTTCTCAGGCTCTGCTGCGAATTGTTCGGTTCCAAAGTCTGTGGCGTCATCCGGCACAGCTGCCAAATTCTGATCAGCGGGTGAGTTGTCACCGGCGTCCAGCTTTGCGGCTTCTTGATCCCAAAGGTTTTGCGCTTGTTCCTGTGATAGTTCGTTTTCCAAAATGCTCTCCAATAAAAAAGGCCGTCTTGCGACAGCCACTTACACAAGTCACGCGGGATTATTCATCCGGCGTAACCACCACACCCCGAGTTGCCGCATTGGGCAAGTCGAGAAATCTTTTCAATACGCGGATCTCGCCGCGCAACGACGCTGTATCAGTTTCGGAGAGCGATACAGCATCGTTCTTATTTCGGGCTTTAGCCAGCTCGGCTTCTGCCCATTTGCGTAGGCGATGCCAAGTGTCTGAGGAGTAATCGGTCATAAATTAAAAAAGCTGACACATGGCCAGCTTTGGTAAATTTTGGACGCACCTCGCCCAAAAAGATTGTATAACAAGCTGATGCGTTTATGCAACACTTTAATTTCCGGGGAATTGAAATGTAGTTGGCCGGGTGTAAAGCTGGCTGTTGGAGTTAATTAGCCCAGTAGTCGGGGGCGGCGTAACGACGTTCGTCGTGCCGGGCGGCGGCGGTGGGGTGTTTGTCCCTGTCGCTGCTGGATTGGTCGGTTTGGTGGTCGTGAAGTTGTACACGCCAGCAGCCCGAGCCGCCATGGCCGAGGGATACATTGTGCCGTCTGGACCATAAACCGGGACATCGGCCGTAGGCGTAGTTGAGTTACCGGTACTGGGCGGGGGTGTGCCCGTTATAGGCGTAGTTGGGCCGCCGGTAACAGGACCGGTGGAAGGAACAGGTCCGCTGGAGGGAGGCGTTCTATTGCCGTTAATGAGGCCGCCGGTTGGTGGCGGTGGGGGCGGCGTAATCGTCGGTGGCGGTGGAGTCACGTTGCTGCCAGTTGGGGGCTTCCCCGGGCCAGCTACGACGTTCGGGTTTTGCCCGGCCGCAATTGTGGCGTCCCTTGCTGCCCTGTCTTTATCTCGCTGGGTTTGTCTTGCTTCATAACCCGGGATTTGCCAATCAGCTTTTTGCGGAGGCATTCCGTTTTGCGCATACAAATCATTTCTGTTTTTGACAGATTGATTGGCTTCTTTTGCCATTTTCCAATTTTCGGGATCGTATGGGTTTCTGCCTTGCGTAGCATAATCTTCACTGATTTTCCGTTGCGATACTGAGCTGGTCTCGTTTGTCCGCCAAACCAAAAAATCGTAATCTTCTTGCGACAGCTTTCCTTCTTTGACCGCTTGCTGGGCCGCAGCTTTGCCGGCATCAATCTCCGACTGAGGCACTTTAGAAACCACTGGCCCGTTTATAGCAACCGAAACGTAGTTCGGGTCTGCTCGGCGAGCTTCTCTGTCTTTTTGTTCTTGGCGGGCATAGGCTCCTTGGCCAGCCACGTTGTAATCGGATACCCGCCCATACTCAGG
>Ga0114964_10003710_pt1 | contig 10239 bp, 3 predicted proteins | sample C_131016_MF_Meta_FD_92638 | JGI IMG/M metagenome (GOLD analysis project Ga0114964, IMG submission 92638) | Freshwater microbial communities from Lake Croche, Canada to study carbon cycling - C_131016_MF_MetaG | ecosystem: Environmental > Aquatic > Freshwater > Lake | place: Lake Croche, Canada... | reverse complement strand
GTGAATGTTTATATTCTTATTTCAATGAAGAAATGTCCATCTTGGATACGGCATCCAGTCTCTTCAAATCGATTATTGGTGGAGGTAATTTTCCAACAGTTTATGTTACGTCTTCAATTGATGGAAAACCCTATAAAGTACGTGATATGCCAGATAAGCAACAAGCGGCAAATATGATGGCTACACTAAGAACTCGATTGGTGAAGTTGTGTCAGGCATTGGAGAAGAAGTATCCAGATAAGCACCAAGTCAAACAAATGGTTCAGAATTTTCGAGCAGATCCTGAGCGTTTCATGGAATCTACGCCTGATTCGGAACATACTTCATCCACTGTGAATAAAGGCGAGTCCATTCATATGTGCCTGAGACAACGAGAGGGACCAGATGAAAGTTTGGTCGATGAGAATGTGATGATGTTTGTAGCACTACACGAATTTGGCCATGTTTGTACAGATTCGATTGGACATGATGCGGAATTCTGGAATAACTTTGGATGGTTGTTAAAGGAAGCAGAATCCATGGGGCTATATCGTTATACTGATTTTTCGGCGCATCCTGTGAGTTATTGTGGAGTCTATATCACGGATGCTCCTCGGTATGATCCCAAGAAGGATGGTACCAACTTCCAAATTGGAAACATGTTTAAGAAGAAAGAGTAAGGCGTGAAAACACCCCCATGCTTTTTTATGTGAAAAAGCCATAGGGATGGCGTCCGAGATAGATCAACTCTTTTCTCCACAACTGCTTTCCAGTTTCCGTGAGGATTATCCTCCGGTTCAATGTATGATATGGAAAGGAAGAGATCAATATGATACTATTACATTGGACCGTATTTATCCATTTGATACCATCGATATGATTAAGCGAATGATTTGCGCTAAATATTCAGGAGATCGTTCATTTGTCCCACGATTTACGTTTATAGGTATTCCTCAAAATGATGATTCGAGCCCTAGTATGGCATCTACCTATTTTCCGATTGATTATTTATGGTTCTCGAATGAATCACATGACCCAACGGATGCTCATATCTTGGCACATCCATTAAAGGCGATGGCCGATGGGGATGAACGATTTGTAACAAGCGATGGTAGTTTTGCTGCCCCCAATTATGAGCTTCGAGGTCGTAGTACAGTAGAGGACGTACTTTATCATCCCTATAATGGTCATCCGCCTGTGCTTCATGTTTTTCCGCTTCGAACCTTATTGAATGAATACAAAGGCATAACACCCATGCCACAAGAAGACTGGAATCTACGATTTGCGGCATACTTTCCTGATGTAAAAGTGGGAGGCCCGTATCAAGCCAAAGAGGAGGATGTTGAATTTACCAAAAAGATTCAGTATTTTCTTGAGAAGCGTGAATCAACGTTGGACCGATTGAATCAATTCTTGGAAGATAATGAACAAGTTCCGTCGATTCAAGTCACAGGTGTAAAACAGCTCCGTTTGATTTGGAAGAAAACAGTGGAAGGATTTGAGGGATGTGCATCGATGTTTTATCAGATTCCTGTAACGGAGAAACGCCCCTATATGCGTCTTCTTCCATCAGAGGGTTCTGCTATTACAAAACTTCATGTAAAAGGAATTCTTCCCATTCCTACACTGGATGATCCACGTGTATTAGATATATGGGGAAAAGAAACCACAACCACTCCAGGAATGGATATGTGTACGATTAAATATGTTCATCGGCCCTCAATTGGTATTACTCAGCCCATTTATGGAACGATTCAGGTACGAAATGATTCAACCATGAATTTAATGTTACAGCCTCCTAAAAACATTCGAAATTTGGATCCAAATTTGGATTTTCGTAACTTTCGTGACATTGTAGAGGATGTATTTGATGGATTACCTCAACCCGCAAGTGATTTTGAGCTTCGAGAAATTGCGGTTACCTTTTCTCTTACCACTAGTATGAAATCGAAACGTTTTACAAAAGCTCGTTTATTACAACGTCTGCCTTACTTCCAGTCTTTCTTTTATGAAATGGAGCCATTGCCAAATGAAAGCCCTCTTCTCTCTCTGCGATACAAGGCGGTTAGTCAATATGTGTCAGAAGATAAGGTATTTACCTTCATGACACAGTATGCAACACGGAAGGAGCTAGAAGGAGAGCAAACGGATCCAAGACAAATGATGGAAACACTCCAGGACGAGTTTGAGTTTACATTTGAAGAAGCAAAGGAACGTTTTACTGAATGGTCAAAAAATCGAGGAACGTTTACTCTTCAGCTTCCAGAAGAGGGAGAATTCATTGAAAGTTTTAATCCTGGCATTGATATTCATATTCATGCGCAACATCCTGCCTATCATATTCATATTCACCGAATTGATAGTCAAGCTACTTATTTACGCATTTATACACTTCTCTCATTACTATTTATGGAGGATGATGATTATTATCGTAACAGTCGAGAGGATCGAGTAATGGATGAGATAGAAGAGGAGTTGGAATACCAGAGTATGCAACAAGAATCACTAGGAAAGCAAGAAGCAAAATCAGAGGAAGAAGAGGATGATGATTCGATGTATGAGGATGTATTTGCTGCGAGCGCAGCATCTTCTTCGATACATCATGAGATGAAACGTGATGAATCAATAGATGAACCATTTGAGCCACCGCGCCCATCTGTAAAAGCGGCGCAAGCCGCCACAAAAGGTCCAAAAATTGCCCCCAAAGAGCAAATGTCAGAACAAGACCAAAAATTAGTCGATCCAACAAGCTGGTTTATCAGAAAATTACAATCGATTGACAAGCGTCTATTCGAATTTAAGACAGGTCCAACGGATAAGAATGGGTACAGTCGTAAATGTGCTGGAAATGAAGATCGTCAGCCAGCAGTGTTAACCAAGGAACAATATGATCGAATGCGCGAGATCTATGAAGATGATCCAATTGTATGGATTGAGTATCCCCTAACTGGTACGAGTGAACCTCAAGAGTCATTTGGAAGTGAAGAAACGATCACCGTTATGCGATTTGGATCCTCCACGGATAAGATCCGATATTATTTCTGCCCTCGCTATTTTTGTCTGGTGGATGAGATTATGATTCGAGCCATTGATTTTGAAGGGACGATCGATCGTGATGGCAAACGAAAGGCGGCGAATAGTTGTCCATTTTGTCATGGAAAGTTAATTGTAAATGATAAAAAAGCAATTATGGGACATACTGTGATGCGTCGTGAAAACAAGCCAAACTCTGATAAGTATCATAAATACATTGATTTCTTGGCGAAAACGAGCCATCCTGAAAAGTTCGCATTGCCATGTTGTTTTACAAAACAATCCACACTTCGCGTTTCAGATGAGCAATTTTCGCATGTACGTTCTCATTTACAAGATGAAGAACTCGAAAATATAGCAGAAATTCCACATGATGAAATTGAAGATTTAGTGTATCGTGGTGACCGCGCGATAGAATACGCGGTATTGCTAGAAAGTATTCATAAAAAGTACATTCTTGAATCCAATAAACAACCTGAACCTGGTATTTTTGCGACGGCTCCTCCTGCGTTTGATGCGTTCTTTAGTCAGAAATCAGGAGAACAGCTTGTAAAACGTTCACCGATGTTACTAAAAATCCGTCCCAACGCACAAGGATTTTTGCGTGTGGGTACAGAAAATACCCTGAATGAATCACTTCTTGGTGTGATTGCTCCTCTTATAAATCGAAATACAATTGCGGATGTGAAAGAGCGTATCTTGGAAGTCATGATTCCGCGTATTTTTATTAATGCTCATTTTGGAAATCTGGTGCTAGAGTTTTATGATCCAACGGATGGTCGCACCATGCCTTCTACACAAATGGAATTAATGACATGGGCACAACAAAAGTTAGGAATGACGGTTACCCCAAATAATCGTTATGGCCTGCTTCGAATCTTTAATGCATATCACCAGTTTGTTTCTTTTATTAAGGATCCCATGCGACGCAAAGATCTGCGCCATATTCAACCACTTCTTGCGGAACCAGGGTTGTTTACTCCACGCGGTATCCAGTTATTAATTATGGATGATCATGGTGTCAACCCTGTTACGATCAAGTGTCCTACCTTTGGTGTATCGATGGATCGCAATCGCAAAAATGATATTATATTTATTTCCAGAAGTGTGAAAGATTCAGTTACATCCGATACACCTTATACACGATATGAGTTATTTGTTCATACAAGTAATAAGCCCGCAAAAGGTGGCGATCTAGAAATTCATGAATCGATTGTAAAATGGACATTTGCGTCACGTCAATATTGGCCAGATATTGTACGAAAACGTGTAGATGAGTACATGACACAATGTGAAAGTCGATATCGTACACTCTATACCTCTCAACAAGGTGTTCATTCAATGGCGATGATTCCTTTATCAAAGGCAATTGAGTCTACATTATATCGTCCTGATGGAATTATTAAAGATAGTTACAATCACTTGGTAGGTGTTACATTTCGTGTACGATCTGGTGGTTCAGCGCCATTAGTCGCATTACCTGTAGTAGATGACGGAGTAGTATCGATTTCGCATACGTTTTCTATTAAAAATATCTATTTAGATTGGGATGATTTTAAGGCGGCTCCAGTAGAGGACGCCATCGGATATTATCAGCGTGAGTTAGAGCCATTATTTTCATTATATCCTGGATATCGTATAAAGCATGTAGTTCGACGTGACACCGATATTGCGGCGATTCAGTTAGAGAATGGTCTATATGTTCCTGTATCACCACCACGTGATGAAGCTGCCTTGGAGGGTCTGATGAAGTCTACTCCGATCGGTTTTGTATCGATCAAACATTTTGAGTGGGAAGTTGATCGAGAGCTGGCAGGAATGCGATCGAAACAAAATAATCAAAACTGGAAATCATTTACCGAGCCGAAAACATCGGAAGATCGATGTGGATCCGATCCAGAGATCCAGCGAACGTCATCCTATAAGGAATGGGAGGAGTCTTATCAGCAATTTCGGTTGATGGTATCAAATTGGATCACAAGTGAAAAGGCAGGACCTGCGATTCGAAAAGGGATCGAAGAGATCATTTTTAATTCGGATCTTCCTGAATTTGAGAGAAGAAAGCGACTATATATCTTTTTATCTTCAACATTACTATCATGGTTTTATCCAGATCGAGATAATTGGGACAAAGGATCGACAACATTTTTACGAAAAGATTGTCGATTGATCGAAAGCCCTGACTCTTGTACAGGTTCCTGTTATTGGAAAGAAGATGAAGGTAAATGCCTGTTACATGTAAAAGAAACAACCGAACTAAGTGACACGCCTGGTCAGCGTTCCGTGAGTACACCCGAACTATATACGAAACGTGTGATTGATGAGTTGGTACGATTTCCTGGTCGTAGAAAGCAACTGATGAAAAAAGAGATCTCTTCTGTTATTGCGGTGGTAGAGCCCATTCGCAACGGCGATCAATATATTATTCCTGAATCTTCGCCCACCTGGACGAACTTGTTACGTTTAGACTGGGCCAAAATTATTCCAGAAGAATCACGATATTATGAGGAGCAATCGCGAGAAGCAACCGAGAATGATCATCGTATTCCAGAGGGGGAGATGCCAGTGGCTCTACAAGCAATCATGGGAGCGGATACACCGTTTCGTTTGCGCATTCCACCGAATGTAAATCCAGCACAGCCTTTCTTACCATTTACTGCTATTCTTGGAATTACGATGGGTCAATTGGGATTGGAAGAGAATGCCCCTCGCTTAACAAAAAGTGCTCTAATCCAATATGTCAAATATACATCCAAACCAATTGGAATGATCAATCTAACAGGTGACATTCCAGAAGGTGAAAAGGAGGTGATGTTTGTAAGACCATTTACAGGAGTATTTCAATCGGTAACATTACTTGTATTTTTAGCAGGACAGGCGGGTATATTGGTAGAAGAAGATGGTGTATCAACCGTTCATCTTGCGAATCTCCCCGACGCCATCCAAACACGATGGAAGTCGGCAGGGTTAGTTCAAATGCGAATGAAACAAGCTGCCCCCGTCGCAGCGCCAATTGAGATTGGTAGAAATCCACAGGTTTCTATTGTGCCATTGGTTGTACAGGCAGCACAAAAAAGAGGCCCGCGTATTGCCCCTAAGGAAGCCAGCACATCCATTGCGCGTTAAAACTGGAAGGAGAATCCAGCAAGTGGTTTGGTATATTCTTCTTCCGCTTCGGGAACAGGAAGGATGACGGGATGTTTACAGCCACCCTCTACTGCGCGACGACGGCATTCCATCATATCTTCCACTTCATCGGTCAAAATATTGAGTCGCATACGACGGTAGGAAGGTTGGTCCGGATGAAGAATAACTAAATACAAATCAGCGACTTCTAGACCATAGTATTGTTCTAGAATCCATTTATAAACATTGAGCTGTAGGGTGTAATGCCAGTAATTCGTATCGGGTAAGTGATCCAATGGAGCCAGACCCGAACCGAACGGATTGTCTGATTTGATTTCTTTGGAGCGTTTCCAATCATAAATGACGAACTTGCCATCGGATTTTCGTTGATAGACCATATCAATGGAACCGCATAGTTTGATTTTGCGCTCACCTGCTACGCCTTCTAATGTATCAGTGAAGACCTCCCATTCGCTGCGATAGGGTTCCAAGTCATGACCGCAATCTTTCCAGAACTTTATGAAGTAACGCCATTCAGGTGTATCCATGACAGCAGGGTCAATTTCAGAATAGGCTCCATGCATGTATTGTTCAATCGCGAAGTGCATGGCGGTTCCTGCGGAGGATGCTTGTTTTCCATTATCATTCCACTCTTTCATGATTTCTTCATCTGTTTTTCCATAGTATTTACTGGTGGCCCAATTGGCGCCTTTGCGCATTTTGGCTATGATTTTCTTGGGATCAAAGTGACCAAAGAACTCGTGGACGAACCCTGTACAGGAAATGTTTCCCTGACAGGAACCATTTACATAATATTTGTGAGTGGGTTCATCAAAGGAGATGTGCGCATCGCGTGGATGACGATTCACCTGCGTCAAACGCTGCCAGGCGTGATGAGGCATAGTTATATCTATACGAGATAGAACCTCAATTGTATCAATTTTTATTAATCTTCTGCCCCAATGGCCAAGAGAGCCGTTGGAATCAAATGATGAGGAAGTTCAAGAATAGAAGAAATCGAAGATGCTTGGAATTCATCTACAGGAGAGCAGGGAATGGACTCTTCGGAACATGCGGCAATGACGAATCCAAGTGCCATATACGTTTGTCGAATGGCCCAAGAAATAGTAGAACGTTCAGGAGAACTCCAAAATCGAGAGAGATATCGTTGGAAAAAAGAGGGTTGGGAAAGAGAAGGGATCGAGAGCTCGGTATTAAGGTTAAAATCAGCGCGTGTACAAAATACAAAAATACAGTTACAAACCAACAAATTGGGCACTTCATATGCTAGCCGTTGTATTTCATCTTTCGTTTCTTTATCATAGATCGCATAAATGACGTAGGGTTGCTTACCAAATACAGTAGGATTATTTACTTGCTCATAAAAAAATGGATACCCATTCGTGTGGTTCATTTTTTTAACAGTATGTTTCCACTCTACATGATTTGAAAAGGTATCTGTAATATGAAAGGTATCTGCGTAATATTCTACATGAGGTCTACTACGTATGATTCCCATCCTGTCGGATGGTTAGAATTGAAATCCAGCAATTTCCATCAGCATGATTCCTACCTTATTTTTTCCAAGAATAATCTTGCGACTTACATCACGTTTTCCATAAAGTTCAGAGGCCGACCCCTCTACCGCATTACCGGCTTCATCAATATTACTGTTGGTAGATGCTTTGGTATGAAGAAGATATTTCTTTTCATCCTTTGCTGCTAGAACTGCTTTGTGAAATCGTTCATCGTACTTGAAGCGATAACGGAGTGCGTCGCGCAAGTATTTATCTCGGATAGGCAGCCATTTGTCATCTGAAATATCAGCTTTGTACTGGTTAAGTGTCTTCTTTGTAGTAAAGAACTTGCGAACTTCTTGTGCCTCTTTGATGAGTAGTTTAAAATCATCATCGGATTCAGGCAAGAACTTTTTAAGTTGCATGGCTTCACGGCGTTTCTTTTCTGCTTTCTGATGGAGATCGCCGTCCATGCTCATGAGGAGTTGACCGAGATCAGGTTCGCCTGCGCGTCGTGGAACAACAAGTGCGTGTTTCAATTTCATGCCGGCAAGATAATGTTCGATGGTTGGATACAAAATGGCACTGTTGGGGAGAGCCGCCGCAGAGGGGTCCTCCAAGTCAGGCATGGGATCGGGAATGGGGAAGGGTGCTGCAAGAGACAACCATCTGCCGACATTCGCATCGGGTTTACCTTTTGGATCAACAACTTTGAGAATATCTTTTCGAACCGCATCCAATCCAAAGGCAAAGACTTGTTGTGCTTCAAACATCTTGTCACGAGAGGGAAGACGAAATCCTGAGACCTCATCGACCTTCTTTTCCTCCTCTTCTTTGACGGGTATTGCTTCGCTATCGTCTTCTATCTCTTCAAGAGGCTGTTCCATTAATTCAATGGGAGGAGCAACCACTTCAATCGATCCTTGTCGTTTAAAGATAAACCATCGATTAAGGAATGAGAACTCCTTTACGGAATCAATCATGCGATAATTCAAACGCTGTTTGGCAGCCATTTCGTGACTGACATCAAATGTATTTGTGCTATGTGTTAGATTCAATTCAGCTAGTTCTTTATCATTTAGCAGACGAAATCCAATTTTTGACATACGCTCGACAAGATAATTGAATGAAACCAAGTATTCACGGTATTTTGAGCCGATACTGATGAACTCTACATCAATTCCTAGACCAATTGAACTCTCATCCGCAAGGAACTCGTTTTGTTCATACTCTTTGGTAATGGACCAGATCGTGACATCCCCTTCAGTTTTAATAAGAGGCTCATGGATGCTCATTCCGCGAAGCAGTTTAAATACACTATCTCCATCAAAACAACATCCAACAAAGAGGCCATTTGGTTTTACTGTTTCGGTAAGATTCGTAAGGAATCCATCTAGTGTAGCAGGTGTTTCAAAGAAGTAGTGAAGCGCAAACATACATGCAGCTACATCGGCGCCTCCCAAGAATGTACCTGCCATGACACGTTCAATGTAAGGGGGGAGAGCACTTTGAGGGTTTTCTTTTCCAAACACACTTCGTAGAATGTCACTTTCTTGTTGATTAGCACCTGCGTCTCCATTCACAATTCGACGGGCACTGTTTCCAATAACAAACGCGATATTCGGAACACGATTGTGAACTTTTTGTTTCGTATCCATATATCGGCGATAGGCACCATCTTTTGGATTGGTAATGTTCTCGCCCGCATAATCAATACCGATGACATTGCGAGCCCCATTATTAATCCATTTCCATAAATCGCCACCTTTGCCACACGCAACATCGATCAGGTTCTTTCCTGTGCGAAGTGCTGTTTTGAGCAAGAGGGTGTCTTTGATGTATTTGTTATGAAAATCTTGTAGCCCGCTAACAAGTGCTAGATTTTCCTTGGGAGCATTACGTTGATAGTATGTTTTTGTCGTCCCTGCGTCGCGTAGATTCATGATGGCACGTGCCTCTTCATCGTTTGGCTGTTCGTTTCCGTTACGAATCATAGAAAGGGTAATGGGTTCATGAATGGAATTCCATACGGAGTTTGCAACACCCTCGTCATTCATGACACCTGAATACACGATCCCTTTACCGGTTGATTTGGCGACCTCAATGGCACGCAGAAGGCGCTCCGTCTTATCATGACGAATACGAGAGGGGACCCAGCGCCATCCTGGTTCACGAGTAGGGTCATATCGCATTTCTACTACACTGTTATCGGATATGGGCTCTTTAGAGTCTTCCGTGTTACAGTAGAACTCCAATGTCTGTGCGTCTTGTGTAACTGGTACATAACTTGTATTAGCCATGGTATCGGAAAAGTCGATTGGTGTAAATAATACAGCTTGGTATCCTCCAGGACCTTCTTTACTGGTTTCCAGTTGATTAAGGATGACATCACGAGGATTAGAGCGAGATACACCTCCCACATACAAGTGCATCGTTTTGAATTGAATCACATCGTCGGTTCCATCAAGAGTGGTCGTAATTTTATCGATCGACAATTCGGCATTGCGTTCGTATTTAATCAGGAAATCGACGGTATTGTCTTTTGCAGGTTTCCATTTAAACTGATGATTGAATCGTCCTCCTG
>Ga0114964_10003708_pt1 | contig 10241 bp, 8 predicted proteins | sample C_131016_MF_Meta_FD_92638 | JGI IMG/M metagenome (GOLD analysis project Ga0114964, IMG submission 92638) | Freshwater microbial communities from Lake Croche, Canada to study carbon cycling - C_131016_MF_MetaG | ecosystem: Environmental > Aquatic > Freshwater > Lake | place: Lake Croche, Canada... | reverse complement strand
GTCTTTGACATTCTACTATTAGGGGAGATTAATAAAAAGGAAAACCTTACACACTAATTAGAATGGATATAGACGCAATCAAGTCATATGCCTTATCTAACTCCGATATAGAGCGGATTTTAGGTAAGACGAAGATACTGACATATCCCGAATTGGGTGATTTGCGAAATTGGGAGGATGCTTTTGACGAGCAAGGGAGATGTGTATTACTGTTCCTTACTGAGAACGAGCAAACCGGACACTGGGTCGGATTAATACGCAACGACAAGACGATAGAATATTTTGACCCGTATGGAGAAGCCCCCGAGGGTGATAAAAAGTGGCTAAGTAAGGAGAAACTCCGACAATTAGATGAAGACAAGCCGTATTTAACGAACTTACTGCGTGCTTCCGGTTTGAAGGTTTATTACAACCAGCATCAGTTCCAGCAAGATAGGGGGGATGTGAATACTTGCGGTCGCTGGGTTGTTTCCAGACTGCTGCTACGAAAGAAATCGCTGAAGCAGTTTTACAACTATGTTATGAAGGGCGGCGACAAGCCAGATGATTTTGTGTCCGCTTTAACTTTTAAAATATTAGGTAAGTAATAGATATAGAGATGGCGTATCGGTATTCAAGTTCCATTGACTACCAGCAAGCACAAGAGGATAGCGTAGCACCCGATATCATCTACTACAACGGTGATATCATCAACAACCAGTCGGATACGCCTCTCCAAGCGAACAAGACGCAGTATGACCCCCAGATTCGGTTTAGCGAGACCCGTGATACCGCTCTTATCAAAGATGCGTCGCTCTATAACTTCAGTATCGTCCGATTCACGATGAACGGTGCTGGTAAGGATTTACCGCTGTTTATGCCGCAAGTCCAGACGAATACTCTTGTGAATCCACTCCTTAATGTTAATATGACTGTCTATAATCACAACATCTCAATGCGACTTACGACACTGGCTACTGCCTCTACCTCTCCCAGCACCGTCCCTCCCTATGCTCCTAAGATGACTTCCTTTCAAACTGGAGGCGGGGCTTTTGCTGGTTGTATTGCCCCCGCCAATGGAACGCAATATACGATTACAGTTTTGGGGGCTACGAATTGGACTTCAATCGGCTGGACTGCTCCCGTTGCTATTGGCTCCGTGGGTGTTTATAACGGGGGTGCTATAACTGGTGCGACGGTTGGCTTTGCTCTACCAATAACCACAGCCAACTCGGCAATCACGACAATCACCCTCAACTCTTCGGATTATATGCCGTATCCCTCATCGGTGGGACTTATCACACCGGGCTTAACATATGTTATCACGAAACTTGGGAGCAGTAATATGAACTGGTCGGCGTTGGGCTTGGTAGGTGCTACACCCTCTCAAGGTTCGTTTGTGAATGCGACTGGAGTGGTAGCCAGTGGCGTTGGCTATAATTTACTACTTGCTTCAAATTTACCCGGAGCAATCCCAGCATCGCAAATGGTTAGTGGGGTTCAATACTATATATGTAGTCCCGGCACAACGCCTTGGGCTTCTTACGGGTGGGCTAACAACTTGGGTGGGACGCTTGGAGCATACAACTCTACTTTTACTGCCCCTACAATTCCAATTCAATCAATGGTTCTTGGAAACACCTATGAAATCGTTTCTCTTGGAGATACCTCAGCACTTAACTGGAGTATTTTGGGTTGGACTGGATTTTATCCGGGCTTCCCCCCAGTTGGAGCAAGAGCCACTTATACCAGCCCGACCCCAGTTGGAACTGGAACAGTGCGTCAAGTTTTCGCTGTCCCTCCCAACATCGGAAACGGCATAGCCATTAGCGTTGATGCGTATAACGCCGCCGTCATCGGCATACAAAACTTCAACAATTACGCGGTCCCTTGTATCTATCAAAGCGAAACCTTGGATACCGACATAGCCCCCATTCCGAGTCCGCAGTCAATTTCATCCGGTAAGCAAGATGTTAGCACTCGTTATTACTGGGTGTATAGTTATGGCTCGTGGCTTCGCTTAGTGAATGCGTCGTTCGCACAGTCAATGACATTCATACAAAATATGGTTAATGAACTTTGGACGCTTCCCACAAGTGCTACAATCTACGGACAGCAAGGATTAGGGTTTTCCGCAGTTCCCAGCAGTCCTTTTTACTCCCTTCCTATGACTATCGGCACAGCCGCCCCATTCATCGGCTACAATCCATCCAACAATCTTTTCAGTTTGTATGCGGATTCCTATGGCTTTGGTTGGACGGAAGGCTCGGTTTTCGCCGCACCTAACCGTCCAGCATATCAAGCAACGCAGACATCCATATCCACATCTAACAGTAATACACCATCAGTTCTTGTGGGGGTAGAGCAGTGCCGTCTTTACTTTAACCAGAATCTGAATGGTCTCTTTAACAACTTCAAAAACACCTACGGGGAGGCGACTTGGGGGAACAACGCCAACTACCAGAACTTTAACGAAATCTTCATCGGCAACTATCTCAATCAAAATGTTTCTTCCGTCTATATTCCAGTCCAGCCGTCTGGTATCCCTCCGAACCAGCGTGTCCCGACACCCGTTATACAGAAGTCATATTGGCTGATGATTCAAGACAGTGAAAGCACCTCTACGCTTTGGTGTCCAGTTTCCTCCATTGTTTTCACCTCCGGCTTCTTACCGATTGTCAATGAAAGCACGGGCCAGCCTATTATTTTCGGCACGGGCAATGTCAATAATCAAACCACCGTCCAGTCGGCTTTCCAGCCTATTATTACAGATGTGGCCCTTGCGAACCAGACTGCCTCCGACTATCGCGGGTTTATTAACTACACCCCGACGGCTGAATACCGCATCACCTCCTTCCAGCGGGGTCGTAATGAGGTTCGGCAGATTGACATTCAAGTGTGGTGGAAGAATCGTCTGGACGGTCAGTTGTATCCGCTCCAGATGTATAATCTTTCATCCGTCGGTATCAAAATTATGTTCCGCAAAAGGGGTGCGACGATTCACGGACTCGGTAAGATGGCTTGAGCACCCGGCGGGGTTTCCCGTGAATTTTTTTAGGCCCATAAGTTATAGAAATGGCGACTTCTGATATTGCTAAGATGTCGGTCTTTGACCCTCGCATCATCCAGCAAGCCCCCGCCTTTGCGGTGAATAAGGGTGCCTTGTCGCTTACGAATGTTCCCTTTACGGCGATTTCGCAGACGACGAGCCAGCACACTTACAACTGCCCGATTCCGTCGCAGAATGTTTTCGTTGATAGGGCGATTGACTGGACGACGCAGTTGTATCTTAATGTAGATGTTGTATCAACGCCGGTATCCGTTCCGGTCGGTAGTTCCTATCTTGACCTTGGTAAGGACTGTGCCTTGACGAACTTCCCCCTTCATTCTCTTATTCAGACGATGACGGCAACCATCAACGACACGACAGTAACGATGAACACCCAAGATGTTCTTAAGGAGGTTCTTCGTCTTACTTCCACTTGTGGAAACAAACTATCCCGCACTTGCCCGACGATGGACGATAACTCGGTGAATTATTCCGACCTTGCTCTTACCGCAGCCTCGCCCCTCGCCAGTTATGGTGAGCGGAAGTCGGACTGCGAAGTGCCGAATGGTGCTTTCCCCGGCATTCTGTTCTGCGCACCCGTCGCCCCCTTTACGATATTTCAGCCCGGTGCGAATGTTGCTAATGCTTACACTGACCCCGTCAATGGGCAGCAGATTTCAATTGTGAATGGTGTTCCCGTCAAGCCGGCTGCGGGTGGTGATAGTGCTCGTATCGGCCTTGTCGTGTCGTCCATTGAGAAACTCGTCCTTTCGCCCTTTATCTTTGCTAACCAGCACGAGTGGGACACGGGTCTTTTCGGCATCAACGCCATCCAGTTCGTGATGAACTTGGGTTCGCCCGCCCGTATTCTGCGTGGCCTTCAGACGCTGAATGGTGCGGCTCGCACCTTCACAACATCCTACGGCACTCAAGGCTTCCAGAACTCGCAACTCCTCGTCCAGATTCTCACGCCGTCGCTTGATGTGCCTCTTCCGCCCAAGTCGGTTGTCCCGTATATGGAGTTCCCTCGTTATATCTCGTCGCTCACGCCGTCGCCGAACCCGTGGCCCAAGAATACGAGCCAGACTTTCTCCAGTCAGACGATTGTTCTTCCCCAGATTCCCGATATGCTCCTTATTTATGCTCGGCCGGCTATATACGCCACCCCCGATGTGGCGGACTATCACTTCGTTCCCCAGAATATAAGTCTGAACTTTGATAACTTCGCGGGTCTGCTATCGGCACACCGCCAGCCGCAGTTATACCAGATGGCGGTCCATAACGGTCTTGAGATGGACTACTCCCAGTGGGTGGGTAATGGCTATGTCGGCAGTGGTGGTGTCGTTGGAGGTAGCAGTCTTCCAACGGTCGGTGGCTTCCTTGTGCTGCGACCGGGTGTTGATTTCGCACTCCAGTCGGGCCAAGCCCCGGGTCTCGCGGGCAACTTCGTTCTCCAGTATAACCTTACCCTTCTCAACCAAGGTGCCGACTACGCCGGTGCCGTCCAACTCTACACGGTCGCCGTTAATGCCGGTTTCTTTGAGTCTATGGCGGGTTCGTCGCGTGTCGTCAAATCGGTTGTTTCGGAGGCTGACATCATCTCGGCGGAACCCGCCCCGATTGGCTCGCACGATGAGGCTCGTCGCCTTGTTGGTGCTGGCTGGATGGACACGCTCGGCTCGTTTTTCCATCGGGCACTTTCGGCGTATCGCACGACGAAGCCCTATGTGTCAATGGCGAAGAGTCTGCTCCCCGAGTCGGGAATGCTGGGAACCCTTAAGAAGGGCCTTCACGCCGTAGGCTATGGTAAGAGCGGTGGTGGTGGTGGAACATCGGGTGGTGGCGGTGATACGGGCGGCGGTCGCAAGAAACTCTCGGAGCGACTTATGTAAATAACATTTATCACTAATTGGTTAATCGGTTAAATTAAATTTACCCCGATTAAGTATAGTATGCTCCAAGCACTGCCCCCGCTGATGGAAGCCCACAATCACGCGATGAAACTGTCTGACCGCCGAGCCTTAGAGATTAATTCCCAGCACCCCCAGCGTGCTGGACGGGGTAAAATGGGACGCACCCGTCGCACCCTCGGTGAAACCAAGTTTGAGAGCGACGAAGAGCACGATGACAATCTGGAAGGCAAGGGACACTCGGCTCCCGGCACACGCCTAAGCCGTCTTGTGGGAAGCGGACGGGCGAAGACGAATAAGAAGAAACTGGCGGAGAAAATCGGTGAGAAGTCGGAGGAACTTCACAAACTGGAACACGAGGCGATTGAGAATGACCACTTTAAGCAAGGCGGTGCGTTGGCCTCGCATCTGGTTCAGAAATACGGTAAGGAACACGCCGATATGTTCGGCTCGGGTTTTATGGATGGTTTGAAGAAGGTGCTTGGTTTTGTAGCACCGATTGCGAAAATAGCACTTCCAATGATTGCTCCGGGTCTCGGCTCGGTTGCGTCGGCGGGTATTTCGGCTCTCGGTTATGGTAAGCGTGCGAAGGGCTATAAACTTATGGGGACGGAGAAGAGTGGCGGGAACATTGACATTATGACGGGTAATAATGATGTAGGGCGGGTTGCGAATCCGCCGGCTTCCTTTGAGCGTAATACGGTGGGTATGGGTCAGCCCGCAAATATGATGGTGTCGCCGAATCGTCATCATCTTGGTGGTATGGGTGGTTTGGTGGGAGGTAAGAAGAAACGGGCAAAGGCATCGCCATCGGATGCCCGTCGTAAGCGGGGCCAAGAGGTATCCCGACTTATGAAGCAAGAGGGGATGACTTTGGGTCAAGCGTCAAAGCACATTAAGGAGCACGGGTATTAGACGGAATAAATATATACCCTAATATTATAGGATGTTGAATATTAGGTTTCCCTATGAGTTTGACGATGCTTACGCGAAGAAGTATGGCGGTCGCCGGGCGATGTATCCATCATTTCTGCCTCCGACGATTCAGATAACATATCCAATGTCGGATAACGAGTTCCGAGCAACACAGCAGAGGTATCACGCGGAATTAATGGCGGCCGAGCGACAGAAGGTGGTTAATACAATCATATCCAAGGATAACTTCCAGCACCGCTACCCTTGCTTTCCTACGGTCATTCCTAATCGTCTTCCTAATAAGCACATTATCAGCGGTATTCGTCCATCCCTTGATGCTGTATCGCAGCCGTCATTTGGTAATGTTGGAAACCTTGCGACCTTTGGTGGCTTGACGGGCGGTGTGCTGAAGAATCGTGAGTATGCTAAGTTCATTCTTAGCCGTCGTGCGAATGATGTGCGACGCAATGCGGACCCCGCATTCGCTCCACCGGCGGAAGTTATAACGGCACAAGAGCAACTGAAACTGGATTTCAGTTCGCTACTCGGTGAGGTTGGCGATGCGATTTCGGCGGGTGCCTATGGTGATACGGTGTATGGTGCGACCCGCAAACTGGTTGGTGCGTTCATTCGGACGATGCCGCTGATAGAAGACCCAGACGATGTTGCGGAAATCAAACGGACAGTGGATAACATTCTTAAAAGTGCCGAGGTGGCGGATGACCCCGAAGAAAATCGTAATACGCAAGGTGCGATTCGTGAGGCCCTTGATAAGCAGAAGACGGCCCGTCGTGCGAGGATTACGAGTGTGCTTGAAAAACTTGAGCGTTTCTTGGACGAATATATGAATGTATTCAGACAGCGAACTCTTACGGAGCGGGAACGCATTATGGCCTCCAAGTCCATAGCGAAGGCCGTTGGTTTGTTTTCGTTTGCGGACTTTACGAGTTCGCTTGGGATTCGGCGTGTGGAGCCAGAGCCGCCGGCTGAGGAGGCGATGCCTCCGCTTGCCCCCGCGGGTGATGGCGGTGATGATGACGGTGATGGCGGCGGTGATGGCGGCTACGATTTTGCCGCCGCGGCTCGTGAAGGCCCACTGGGAGAAAGGCCAGCGTTATCTCTCCCATCAACGCAGCCCGAGGAAGGTGAGGCCCCTCCCGCCCCCTCGGCTCGCTCCGCTCCCGCTCCCACTGCTGCGGCTGCGGCTGCGTCTGCTCCACCAGAAGACTACTGGATTGTTGAGAAGAAAGGTAAGACATTCCGTATTCCCACCAAGGAATCAGTCTTAATGCGTATGTCAAAGCCAGAGTTGCTTGAACTGGCGAGAAATGTTAAGCGAGGGAATAAAATGATATACGAATCATCTACCCCAATGACACTGAGAAACTATATTCGTCAGAGGGTTGTCGGTGATTTTTCATCCCTTGGTGTTAGTATCTTTGATGATGTAGATTAGAAAACCGATTAACCGAAAACCGATTCCGAAAAAGAGTTTCCAGTGGTCCGGCCATTAAAAATTTCACAGTCCATCCCCATCTTAGAGATGAACTTTGAAAAGATTCGGTTTCGGTTATTCGGTTTTTCATTCGTGGATAATCATCTCTGGAACATTATACACATTCTGCTGCTCTGCGACGCTGTGGCCCATCGCATCGGCATCCTTCTTCATTTCTGATTTCAATGCCCCATACTTGCCCGTAATCCAGATGTGGCGAAGCATTGACGACCCAATCTTCTTTCCAAAGATTTTGTTGAGGATACGCGTTATCGCATTGACGCTTGTAAGGGGAGTGCCGTCGTGGCCGACGAGGAACTTGGCTTCCTTGGTCTTCGCATTGAGCAAAGGATGGTGCTTGAAATACATCAGCAACGCATCGCCCAGCGGAGCCTCCGAGGTGTTAGGGATTTCAATCTTTTGCTCCCCATACTTCTTCGCTGTCTTATACTTGTTGAAGATGAACTCCTTCGGCGACTTGGTGTTATCCAGATAGTTCTTATCCTTCGGCAAAGAGTCATCCCATTTCTTAACAATATACATATCCATATAGTCTTGGTTGCGACGAGGCTGGATATTAGTATAGAGCGATAGAACCACATACTTTAAAAGTGTGTCGTATTCAGCGGGAGTGATATGCTTACGACTAACGAATTTCTGACATTCATCTTTGAGTTCGTTTTTCTTCTTATCTACATCGGCCCAGTCCAGCCAGTTATCTTTCTGTTTATCTGTCTTGCCTTCGGGCTTCGTTTCGTGAGCCTCTTTACTACCCTTCATCATTATGTCATAGTAATGCTGATACAACTTCTTGTAAGCGGTCTTATCTTTATTGGGTGTTAAGACGGATACGATGGCCGCCACATATCCCCGCTGTGTGGAGGGTGCGAACTCCGCGAGCCGCTTCTCAATGTCCTCCGTCTTCTTCAGCCAAGCCAGATTGTTAAAGGGCTTCTTATCGTTAAGCGAATACAGTGATTGGAGATACTGGTTCGCAGTGGATTCAGCAACCTCTCGCCCGTGAATCAGTTGATGTGCGAGTTGAATCATAAACTCCGTTGTTCGCATTCCGGACATTCTAATATACTATGGTGTTAGATTTTTAAGCCCGGGAATTAACTCGCTCAAGTTTGGGCTTTACTCTTGGAGATGGCGATGGACTTGAGATATTCTATATCTGTATTCGCCCAATGCCCTTCATCAAATACTCTTTCTGTTTTATAGTATTTCTTAATGAACCTTATTGCGTGTCCCATTTCTTTACTGGCTGCTTTCCAAGAAGGGAACTCCATTATGAAGCCCGTGGGACTATATACTCTTATGCGGGTCATTATATTACTTACGGGGGACTTCTTTACGCCGTGGTAATAATGTTAATCGTCATTTTTACTAATTGTAATCGCCATTTTGGTAATAATAGTCTTAATTGGCTTACTTAAGGGTAAAAATACCGGTATTTTTACAGTTAAACACCATATAAACATAGATTATTACCATTAAGTTGATTACTTAATTGTAATAATGTGAATTAACTTAATTACCATCGGTAAAAGCCGCCTTTTTAAACAAAATTGACCGGAAGCGTTGAATACAGCCACCAAGTAATTGGCGTAACATCAGCGGCGTTGGAGGAACTGACCACAAAGTAAGAACCCGTCGGCTGAATAGTTTTGGTGATAGTCAGAGTTCCGAGCAGCGGGCCTTGCGGAACAACCACGAGCGGAGACTGAGCCGACCACGAAGTCGCACCGGCACCGGGGACAATCTGAGGGGAAGCACCCGCAACAAGTGCGGATGTTCCATACGCAACCATCTGGCCGGGGCATCTGACACCGATTTTTCCGGCAGCATCAACGAGCGAAGCGGCGGACATTTCTATATTCTATGCGTTGAATTTTAAAAGAGAAGGGAAACCAATAACCGAAAACCAAATCCACCAAGAGTTTCCATAAGACGGGGAGTCAGCCCAAAAAGCAATCAAGCCGGGCATACAAAGGGGTCTGTCCTCGGATTGGTTTTCGGTTATTGGTTTTTAATCCTTGCGTAATTATCCCGGAGTTAATTTATTTACCTTCAATATAGGAAAATGCCCCGGACATTCGCAGAAGACTACGCAAACGGCATTACTCAGCAAAACCGCAATCAGCAACGCATCACCCGGCTGATGGGCTGCCCTATGAAGGCAACAGAAAATCATTTACACCCAATGGACTTTGTGGATGAAGCAGACGATAGGCATTTCGGGGAACACAAGTGGCGGGGCAATATTTCATACGATACCCTTCTTAACAAGTGTGGCGGGACGGTATGGATTGGACTGAATAAGATTAACTATCTTCGGGATAATCAAGCACGGGCAACATTCTTTTGGGAGTTGAGCGATGGCTTATACAAGGCCGACTATGATGAAGAGTTCCACGAGTTCCCGACACAGTTCCACGCAAGGAATAGACCGGATAAAGCCAACGATGCTTCTTGGGTTGTAGATGTGCCGCTGACGAAACTCGTAAGAGCCTAATGACCGCGACGCGGGATAGCGGCATCAAAATTAACCCCTCTGGCTTCGTTTTGTGCTTGGGTCTCATAACTCCGCGGTCTTGGGCGGCGTGGAAAAACACCATCAGCCCGTTCCATTTTGGTCTGACCTATTTTGAAAGGCATTCTACTCGCATTTTGCCTCTGCCAGTGGTTCGGGTCATCTGGATAGGGGCTATTAAGGCCCAAGCGGTCTCTGGTGTAGGATACGCTAAGTTCGTGGTGTGGTAGGGCAGCCTCCGGCACAGTCTTTGACAGAAACGCGATACTGTCATAATGCTCCCCGCCCTTGCCGTCTGGCTTCGCGGCCTCCGTTGGTTTTTTTTCATAATGGGCCAGTCCATAATATATCTTATCG
>Ga0114964_10003706_pt1 | contig 10242 bp, 10 predicted proteins | sample C_131016_MF_Meta_FD_92638 | JGI IMG/M metagenome (GOLD analysis project Ga0114964, IMG submission 92638) | Freshwater microbial communities from Lake Croche, Canada to study carbon cycling - C_131016_MF_MetaG | ecosystem: Environmental > Aquatic > Freshwater > Lake | place: Lake Croche, Canada... | reverse complement strand
GCACTTGTCAATATTCTTTTCCTTAGTTTCCTTTAAAGATTCTTGTTTACAGTCTAAGAATTCTTGTTTAGGAAGCAACTTTTGTAAGAATTCCTTCTCATTATTCAAATCCGGATATAAACCAGTATTTTTTTCAAATACTTCTTCTTTTGGAAATAATTCTGCCCGTATGCTTTCCCTAAATAATTTTTCTTCAAGAGCAGATAATTCTTCATTATAAATCCGTTCAGACTCAGAATCCTTAGTTTCTTTTAATTTCCAGTTTTTATTCAGATTTTCTATTTCTAATTGAATCTGCTTGACTGACATTTCTCTAGTTTCTCAAATATATTATCTGGTTGAAAGAAACTTCGGTCGCACAGGAAAGGGGCATAGATTACGAAACATAGAAGCCGCCTTCAATAAAACTTCACGCTTCTCAATATTTTCTTCACGTAAGTGCTTCAAAGCATCGTTCAAATGAAACCACTTCAAATCACCTATTTCACGACGCATAGTATCATTTGCATTGTCAAATTCCACTTTGATCTCAGAAGGAACCCAGACAATATAATACTTGTGACAATAATGGACGTGATTACTGCCAAAAAACGATTCTACAAGTGGTTCAAGGTTCTGGATTGGCACAACCTGTGATTCACGCACACCGGTCTCTTCATACATCTCGCGCATTGCGCACACATAGTCGCTCTCCTGGGCGTCTCTACGGCCCTTTGGAAATCCCCACTCTGGTGTAAGAGGTGGTTGTGGGGCTGATGCGATTATGTCATCAATCGTCCAGAACTTGCCATGGATGTCTGTCACCCCGTTGTGAATCTGCTCCCACTTGTTTTTGGCAATCTCGTATTCATTCTTATACAAGTGGGAGTGATCCAGACCCCACATTCCACTCCAAAGCTTCTCAAAAGGACCCTCGCGATACTTATTCCGCTCTTCGGCCGTAATTCCGCCGATATGCAGGCGAATATAGTCAATGTCATTTACCTTGTAACGACCACGCATCAACTCAATAAATCCTAGACTGTCACGGCGCTGAATCAGAAGAAATTCTAGGTTCTGATTTTCCATACCCGTGACAAGGCCTGGATTGTTGGAAAGAGCACTCGCTATATCAAATCCTGGAGGAGGGCGGACCATAATCACACCGTAACTTGTCACGGGAGCAATACATTGGCGAAAGACATGACCCTGCCCTCCGCAATTCGTACATGTTGTTGTATTATTATTTCGGCCTCTTTCCATCGTTTTCCTTCTTTCTCTGCGGCGCATATGTTTAGCCCTTATTCTACGACACGGTTAGAAGGATGCATATTCCTCCCGAAGTCTGGGGGCCGTTTTTCTGGCATACAATACACATCGTTGCCCTAGGATATCCCTCAGAACCGTCCTACGCCCATAAACGAGCAGCCAAAGAATTTTATGAAAGTCTGAAAACTCTCATTCCCTGCCCCATCTGCCGAGAACACTTTGTCGTCCACCTCGAAAAGTATCCCATCACTCCTCATCTAGATCGTAAGATCGACCTGTTCCGCTGGACTATCCTCTTACACAATGAAGTAAATAAGATTCTGAATAAGCCTCAAGTCACAGAAACACAAGTCATTGCCTATTATAATCGTCTAGGCCAAAGAGCCCGCTCTCCTGTATGGAACCCCAACGACTTTGTAGAAGCTGACTACAAGGCCTTTCTCAAAGGTCTTGGAATCGGCGCTGGAACAACTCTTCTTGCTGGTGCAGCCCTCTGGCTCATACAAACTGCCTAAACACCGTAGTTTTCTATCTTTCCCGTCGTATCACTATAAGATTCTCTTTGAATTCCTATACGTAATATTAATGCATACCAATTACTCTTTGGCTGTAGGCTCTTCCACACTTGATCGTTCGCATATATATGCATATTAGTGCTTATAAACATAGGCAACGCTCGCTTATAACATTCGATCAAGGTATCGTAAAAAGACTCATGGACGATATAGGCCGACGCGGTCTGCGCTTCTAAGACTTTCAATACATTTCTACGAAACGGAGCATAATTTAGTAAATTATATCCAAGCATTAAGACATCATACGAATTATTTTCTTCAAAAAACTTTGTCAGTTCAGAATACAAAATCTCCTTCGGCACAATAAACTGAAAATCATCTTCTAGAATGAGTATATTCTTATACTTATTCTTTTTGGCAAGCTCTAACACTGCCAAGTGACTCTGTAGGCATCCTACAAGACCCACGGCGTTCTGTATAGCAGGAAAACGCTGGGCTTTTATTCCCATACGCGTCAACTCTTGCTCCATTTCAAACTTGCGGTCCTTACGATAGTCGAGGTTTATATAGACAACAGCAGCAATATGTTCCATAAATTCCTTTTCTTCTTAGATGTTTAGATGGTGGAAGACCAAGGAAAAGGACAGGACCACCTGACAAAGTTCCCCCCAGAAATTTATGAGGGTCTTGCCCTACCGAAAAAAGCCCATTCCATCAAGAAAAATGTAAAAGAAGTTACTGTAAAAGCCAAGCTGACCGATGAAGAAATTAAAGGAAAAGAGGGCGAATACTTTGATGAAGACAGTGTTGATACCATATATGATGAAGATGTCGATGTCTATGTGGAAACACCCCAGGGTAAGAAATTACTCGCGAAACTCAGAAAACAGGTGATAGAACCCGATACAATCAAAACGGGCTGGGAAGGATTCTGGATTACGGCCGCCCCATCTCGTAATCGTGGTGCTGCTGCTGGACCCATTGACGTAAAAGGAAAATACTGGTCTGGTAAGAATCCTACCGAAATTAAGGGATGGTCGGCCAAATACAAACTCAATGGGAAAACTACAAGTCTTATGCGCGTGAATAATAATGTCTTCAGCTCTGTTCTCGGTTACTTCGACGCCACTCCCTTCATGAAACTTCCCTGCCGTCTCACTTCATACACCATGCGTTACTGGAAATATTATAGACACGGTCTCCCCTTCATTCACGCCATTGACAACTGCTTCAAGACTCTCGTTCCCGATAGATACGCTCTACAACGCAAAGCAGCCGAACAGAAACCCCTCTTACACATACACGGCACAGCTTTTTCATCTATTACCATAAATCGCAACTTTCGCACAGCTCTCCACCGAGATGCTGGAGACTTTCGTGAGGGCTATGGTAACCTGTCCGTCATAGAACGTGGGAGTTACCACGGAGGCTATACCCTCTTCCCTCAATTCAAAGTTGGATTCAATGTCCGAACTGGAGACTTCTTGGCAATGGACGTGCATGAATGGCACGCCAATACAAAACTCTACGAAACAGAAGAAGATAAGAAAGCTAACAAGAACCTGCCAAGAATTCACAAGGATGACCTAGAGACTGGCACTCTTGGTTCAGAACAACCCTTTAGTCGTGTAAGTTTCGTATGCTATTTACGTGAAAAACTTCGTGCTTGTAAAAATTCAGAAACAAAGAAACATTTTAGAAAGATAGGTTTCAATCCTGCCAAAATGACTTTGCGCAAAAAGAAGACTCAAGTATCAGAAGAATGAGTCTTGTAGGTTCAAATGTAAGAGATCAGACAATCGCTTCCATTTTAAGTTCAGCGAAAAGCACCGGTGCAGCTATTAAAAACACCGGCGTAGCCGTGAAAAATACAGCGACCCAAGCATATATACAAGCCTCTACAGCCGTTTCACAAGTGGCAACCCCCGAAACGGGGTCCTACTTTCTAAAAGTTCTGTTTTTCATTTTCATGTATTCATTTGTTGTTTTCCTAGTTCTCGTTGTAGTCCATTTCACTATTCGTCCTGTATTCTCATTCTATCCAGGAGGCATGGGATTTATTAACGTCCCTGGTAATTCCACCGATGTTATATATTGGAATAAGAAAACACAACCGCCTAACTCTTCCATAGTGCCAGTTCAAGGAGATCCTCTTTCTGCCTACAGTTTTGTGAATAACTTCACTTTCTCTGTTGACTTGTTTGTTGGAAATCTGACAAATACAAATTCCAATACACGCCTCATCCTATACAAGTCAAACCAACCTGGACCTACAAAACCCCCTCTAGCACCGGCCCCAGGAGATAGCCTAGATAACTTTGTATCCTACATGAGTAATAATTGTTCTATGATGATGTATTTGACAAATACGAACGACTTGACTGTAACATTCTTTTCTGGAGTGCAAGCTACGAACTACAGCTGCCCCTACATTCAAAATGTTCCTATGTTTACGCCCTTTCGTATAACAGTTGTCGTAGAAGATAAGTTGTTTAGTGTGTATCTCAATGGAAAACAAACATTTCAACGCAGCTTTCCTAATACAATTTCTATAAACTCGTCGATTTTGAACTCTGGAAGCCAACAAGTATTCTTTTCCACACCTGGATGGGCGAACAGTCCCACACAGACAGTCTTTCTACAAAACTTCCACTTGTGGAATCGTGCCATTACATATTCTGAAGTTGTGAGCGCATCTCCCGCTCTCGCCTTAGCAACTGACTTTAATCTTCCACCCACTCTTTCTTCAACAGGAAGCACATGTAATTCGTAGTAAAAGTAGTAGTAGAGAAATGGAGGTAAGCACTTTCGTGAAATCTATTTTGTTTATACTCGTTGCCTTAGTTATTATACAAGTAGTCCTTTACTTTGTCAGAATATATAAGAGTCCATTTCAAGGGAAACAGGCTGTGTATAACTTGAATATGCCGAATCAAGTGGTTCTAGGAAATACAGACTTTGCGTGGAGTGATGCTCCGTGTACCATACGATTTGGTATTATTATACATAATGCTCCGAGATCTGTGTCAAAGGTTGATTGTATTGAAGACTCAGCACCTACAAAGACTTTTGCGCCGAATTGTGCCGACTATACATATCAGACTTGTGCCTGTGTTGGGACCAATTGTAAGAACTGTTCCTTAGATTCTACCCATACAGGATATCTTACAAACTTGGTGAGTGTGGGCGACTACATGCAATTCTGGGCCTCAGGATACACAAGTCAGAATGATAAACCCTATGTTCCGGCAATACTCAAAGTGCGGACAGGAAAAGACGGTTCTCAGCATTTCATGGAAAGCATTTCACTCCCGGCAATTCCATTACAGAAATGGACTATTATTACGATTGTGAAAGAGGGTCGTAGATTTGATGTTTACTATGGAGGAAAGTTGCAGACGAGTAAACTCACAGACTACGTGCCTATCCCGCCCGACTCTGTGCTAAATTGGACCGCTGTTCCGAATGGAACGGCAGGATGGAATGGGGAAATCGGATTTTTCATGGGATTTAACAAAGCGTATTATTCTGATGACGTATTGAATGATATGGAGCAACTCGTAAATACACGTGGAATCCCTTACTACATCGACAATCCGCCGTTGTCTGTGACTCTGCCTCAGGGATGTTTGTTTGGAAATTGCGAACCTCTTCCTTCGGTAAGCCCTCCGCCCAAGTCTCCATTCACAACTTGGTCTAGCACAGTATCTTAAAGTTCGCCCTCTTAATTGTATTTGCTTTTTATAGAATGAGTGGGAGAATGAACTCAAGATTAAATGTGAATAAATTTTCTCCTATGCGTGGCGGTGCGTCTGCTGCTTCATTTGCTGGAATCTTAGTCGTAATTCTCGTCATCATCGGTCTCTATTATTTGTATAAGTGGATCAAGGGAACGAGCACAAACATTGTATCTACAACGATGCTGCCAGGAACTGCCCCCATGACCCTGACTGCAAAAGATACGATCTCAACGATGGATGCCGTTTCGATGGTTGGGCTCAAGGGTGTAAATGATGCTGGTGCTTACAGTGTAAATTTCTGGGTGTATGTCACGGACACAAAGGGATTCTTGTCTCCTGGCACATCAACCCCTCTAGCACACTTGATGGAAATCAGTAATAAGCGTTTTGATTCAGCAAAGCCTGGTAAGACTCTCATCTTTGTGGGCCTGAATCCTGTAAATGCGGCCCTCGTGGTGCGCCAGAGCACGATGGACCCGAACGAGTCAATTGATAATAGTCTGGATGCCCCGACTGGAAAGAGCTATTCTTTGAACTCCCTCATTGATGACTATAACGCTGGAACTACCTTTACCAGCAATGACCGCTGTGACATAATCAATGGAATTGAGTATCAGCGCTGGGTAATGATTAGCACGGTTGGAAATGGCAGAACTCTTGATATCTACATTGATGGAAAACTTGCCCGGTCTTGCGTATATTCTTCTGCCTTTGGTCTGGGTTCTTCAGATGGCACAGCGACAGCCTACTTTGGCCTAGACAACCAAAAGAATCTGAAGGGATTCTTTGGAAATGGAATGTTCTATAACTATGCCCTCACTCCTGACGCGGTATGGAGAGCTTACCAGGATGGACCCTCAGGCCCCTTCAGCTTTACAAAGTGGATTAGTTCTCTGTTTAGCACTGCCAGTCTGTCTTTTAATGGTGCGAATCTCAATCAACTCAATCCTTGCACGGCATGCCAGTGAAAAGTTTTGACAAAGTTTCTTCATTTTTGAACTTACTTGTAGAATGGACGTGAATAGCACAGAAGTGTTTCCTCAAATACTAATGGGTCTTGTTATCGCAATCGTCATATTTATAGTCTATTTCTTTCTTGAAAAAATGTATGCAGCTTGGCTGGGTTATTCTTCTTCTCGTGTACCTATTCTTGATACCACATGTCCTTCCGGTGGTCCTCGCTACTTCCGTCAAGATCCTAAAAATCCTGCAAACACTGCCATCCTAACTCTGTCAGACAATCAGTTGACCGGCATTGAGTTTTCTTACACATCATTTATCTTTGTATCTCCTGAAACGGATGATGGCAAAAATGGATGGAAGGCGGTCTTTTACAAGGGTTACGAGAAGTCACCTATGCCTCTGGTTGCTCCTGGTGTCTTTGTAAGTGGAAACAATAGTTCGAACAGCTCGCCTACTCTGCGCGTTGTGATGAATACCTATGACTCTTGGTTCAACGTGATCGATGTCGAGCAGATACCGTTTAACAAGTGGTTCCACTTGAGTATTGTATTACGTGCGAATAACATTGAAATCTACATCAACGGCAATATGTCGAACAAGGGCAGCTTTAATGGAACTCTGCCCTACCAGAACTACCAGACTCTCACTGTCTTCCCGAATGTGACTACGGACGTTACGCTGTTTGACAACACGAAGAATCAATATACAAGCATGGGTATTCCTCCTGGGGAGAACATGACAGTGTCAGGAGTTTTCTCAGGGTATGTCAGCAACCTCTACTACTTTTCTTATGCTCTGAGTTATTCTGAAATCCAGGCCATGATGAATATGGGTCCTAGCACGGCAACATGTGCTTCCGCCCAGAGCATGGACCCTGCATATTTGATTGATAGTTGGTGGACGCAATCAAGAGGCTAAGTGGCCTAAGACCTAATCCAAGCAAACAGAAGAATGCCAGGTGGAGGACTCGTAAGTCTCGTGGCGTATGGCGCACAAAATGTGATCTTATCGGGCAACCCCGATATGACCTATTTTTACAAGATGTTTAAGAAATATACTCACTTCTCGCTGGAAACGACGAAGAAGTTGATGGATGGGCCTACCGACTATCCCTACGACCATAGCGTTCAGCTACGGGCTCGTGTGGAACGTTCAGGAGACCTTCTCTCCGATGTGTATTTTTCATTTGACATTCCCGCCATTTATAGCAAGTATCAAGCAACCGATCCTGTAACTGGGCCTACGACTCAACAAGAATTCCAATGGGTTCGAAACTTGGGAGCAGCCGCCATTCAATCCGTCTATATCACATCAGGACCGAACAAAATCCAAGAATTTACTGGCGAGTATTTGATGACAAAGGCTCTCATTGACTATCCTAAGGACAAGTTTGAGAAATGGCAACAACTGGTTGGAGATGTGCCAGAATTATATGATCCTGCCAACGGTATCTATGGGTATCCCGATGTATCTGGCGGACAATATCCAAATGTCGTTGAAGATTACACAAAACCCAACCAAACCAATAATCCTTCCATACCTGCTACCACTATATACGTCCCAATCCCGTTCTGGTTTACTGAAGAAGGTCAAGCGTTACCTCTTGTAGGCCTACAATACTACACAATTGATGTTACAGTCAATCTTACACCATCCCAACAACTCTACACCTTACTAGACGCATCAGGATTTCGTATGGCACCTGGATATCGTGTTCTTACACCGACTCATAACATTCAAATGAATATACCCGATTTTGTAAATATTGACTCGAATAGCCAACAAATTCGCAACTTTCTTGGCGATATAAATTCTACAGTTCCGCCGCTCAATACATGGGCCTGTAATCCCAGACTCCATACAACCTATGTTTTCTTACCTGAAAAAGAAAGAAATGTGTTTGCCACAACTCCACTCATGTATTTGACAAGACAAGTGACCTTAGTAAGCTTTCAAGAAATTATAGGGAATAGTCTCTTATACTTAGATATTCACAATCCAATTACCAGAATTATTACAGTTCCTCGTAGGTCCGATGTTCTTTTGTATCGTAATATCGCAAATAATTTCACGAATTGGTGGAATTGGCCTGAGCGTCCGAAGATTCCTACTACAAATCCGAATCCCTACCCATTGGAAATAAACTACTCTTCAGGACTCGTTGTCACTGCAGGACAAGTTGATATTATCCAAGCTATGAGAATCTTGGCAGACGGTAATGAAATCCAAGAATTCAAACCAACACCCTTTTACACAAACTTGACACCGTGGAAATATCTCGATGGAGGCGCCAATCGCAGACTTCCCATCTTTTCCTTTGAACTTCATAGCCCTACCTCTCAGCCGGCAGGGTCCATCAATAGTAGCAGAATTCGCAGACTACAAGTTGATCTACAAGTGTATGCTCTTCCTCCGAATTCTACCTATATTTACAGCATAAACTACTATGTTGAAAATATAAACTTCTTTATCGTGGAATCAGGTATGGGCGATATCAAGTATGCTCTTTAGTCTTTTTCACCTTTTGCGTATAGAGCCGAATTTCAGGATATCCAGACTTCCTTCTAGGATTCATCTTAATATACTGAGGCCACCGTTTTAACATTGCTTTTACAGTCTTCTGTTCCCTCTTCAAACGATTCCCTTCTTGTAACCCCCCAGGGGTCGCATATGTCGCGGTCTGTACTGCAACAAAGTTTAGACGAACAATAATACCATCTCTTTCCCAAAACTGTATGGTGCGTTGATAATCTTCTTTCTCACCGTTGCCAATATTAATACGAATATCATCTTTAGGATTGAAACAACCCCAGAAACTTCCAATAATAAAACGTAAGTCGGTAGTTACAGTGGGCTTCATAAAGTATCCGTTTGCTGAAGGATAAACCCCCCAAAATTTGCCACCCGTTTTTCTACATTCTGAGAATCCACGATCAAACATTCCCGCCAAGTTTCCCAATTTCTTCTCGTGGCGTTTAGCTTTTACATCATATTCTATAAATCCACGAACATCATCATCAAATGATACGATTGGTTTTCCTTTCGGAAAGTAGTCAAAGATAAAATTACGCACTTCGGGCAACCCTTTTACACCGACGATAATATGACCTACCGATCCTTTCTCCAGGCCCGCTTCATATAATTCTTTCTGCTCTTCATTTGCAACAAATACATAGATCTTTGATGCTGGTATCTTATAGTCTTGAAGAACTTTCAGTGTCTTTTCTTTTAGTGTATCTACGCGATTGTAAGAAGGAATTACTACTATCCAATCATCCTTCATCTCTAGTAATACTATAGAATTTCTTACCTTCGGCACATTCAGAATGGCGGCTCTTTTGACAGCTGTTTTACCGACAAAACCAACTACAGATGAAATTAATGCAGCAGCACCCCTCCGCACACAAGTTCGTGAGAAAGTTCTGAAGCGTCACGATTTGTTTCAAGAAGAAACACCAATTTACAAAGAAGCAGGTCTCACATATTGGAATCTTCGCCCTATGACGAACTTTCTTGATACGGAACTTGCTTGGTGGAACGCGAATATTGAACTTACAACACAACAAGTAACTACCCGAAAGACTTCATATATAGAAACTCTAGCTTCTTTGAATAAGGCCCTGGAAAACGATTTGAAAAGTGCTCTTTCTGCTATGCCGAAAGAGAAGTCTGATGAAATTATTGGTAGATTACGCAAAGTCATAGGAAAAAATACAGAAGGTTTTGCTGATGCTCCTTCTCCTTCTCCTTCTCCTTCTCCTTCTCCTTCTCCTTCT
>Ga0114964_10003705_pt1 | contig 10243 bp, 5 predicted proteins | sample C_131016_MF_Meta_FD_92638 | JGI IMG/M metagenome (GOLD analysis project Ga0114964, IMG submission 92638) | Freshwater microbial communities from Lake Croche, Canada to study carbon cycling - C_131016_MF_MetaG | ecosystem: Environmental > Aquatic > Freshwater > Lake | place: Lake Croche, Canada... | reverse complement strand
CGTGTATAAAAGGGGAATTAAAACAATAAAAATGCATTTATTTTTTTCGCAATGATTGATTCCAAAAAGGATTAATACAAAAAAACCACGCTAAAAAGCGTGGTTCAATTTAAAAGACTAAAAACGAAACTATATTTTAATCACTCGGAGGGTTTTTATTTTATTTTCAGAAGTCACTTGTATCAAATAAGTACCATTGGTAAAATCAGAAAGGTCAATTTGTGCGGAGTTCGCATTTACTTCTTTATTCAATAATTCTTGCCCAAGTAAATTATAAACTTTCACAGTAGTAATATCTTGGGTATAAGATAGATTTAAAATGCCTGTTACTGGGTTAGGAAATGCTTTTAAAGTAGTGGCATCCCAACTTTCGGTAGCTAATATTCCCGCTCCTTGGTAAGCGCCTCTGTTGGGTGCGGTAATAGAATTGACATTGTTCATCCAAAAGTCCCTACCGCCATTGGTAGCAATCACTTTTCCGCTTGCCAATGCGGGTGAATTCACTTGTAATTTATAACCGTCTAATAGGGCGTTAATTCCTGAAGTTCCTTGTCCAGGGCTTACAAATAAAGGATCTGTGCTTAATTTATTCACGTCGGCAGGTTCGTTAGAAGGATGGGTACCGTAAAAAATATTGTTTTGAAAGTTTCTTGTTTGTCCTGTGGTACCTAGTGAATAGCCCCCATTTCCTAAATTATAAACTATATTATTAAAAAAATTATAGGTGTGGTTGTTTCCACTATTTTCATGTATAATACTTGGACTTGTGCCTGATTTTATATAAAAAACATTGTTGTAAATTTCATTTCCAGCTGAAGAATAATTGAAAAACACCAAATCCCCCAAATCGTTTTGACTGATGCAATACCTCAAAGTACAGCCCACATCTTCTGGATCGGGAATTCCAGTGGTATTGTTATTAGAACCACGAGTATTGCAACCCCAATAAATTCCTTGGCAATTATCATGACTGTAACTGTATTGAAAAATAACGCCTACGCTTCCAAAATCGGGATCGTACATGCTACCGTCAATAGAACCTGGATCGACCCTTTGGGTTGTCGCACGGTTGAAATACCCTTCGTTGTATTGAAAAACAGTCCCTTTTGCTCTAGCCGAAAACATGGTATTTCCGGTAGTTCCAACAGCCGTTTCATAGCAAGTGTTGTATTCTATTAAACCAGTTTCATCGGTGCAACGAATAATCATGGCGTTTTTACCTATGTGGTGAATGACGTTATTACTTACTTTAATATTGGTAAATTTTCTTGCGGTCCATAATGCCAACTCCGTTCCGCCAGGATAGTAAACGTTGTCTTCATTGTCAAAAGCCAATCCGGTATTTTCACAATAACTCACAGTACAACCGTCAATTAAAACGTCGTTAAATCTTGAATTACTTGTAGAAGCTTCATTGAGAACGGCAAAATAAATGCCACCAGTTCTTTTAGGAATCGCTCCATTTACAGCAGTAGAGCCATTGCCCAATTGCCCTTTAATGTGATGAATGTTTAAGTTTTTTAAATAAATATGATTGCAAACGCCTTTGTCCACAAGGGCTACCATTACTCCACGGCGATCACCTCCTAATGGATTTGGATTGGTTCCTGAGGTAGCATACAATCCTACAAAGAAAATACTATTCGGATTCGTTGTTACTGGTAAAACGGGATAATTGGTGATTTCCAGATTATTGATTTCAATGTAATCTTGGTTGTACAAATATACTACTCCTTGATTGGCTGTAGAAATTCCGTCACCATTCAATCTTGGTTTAGCGCCTGTACCGTATTGATCTACAATAATTGGATAGGCCGCCGTTCCTGAACCTAAAAATTTCAATTGTTGTCCGTTCCAAACGCTCCCGCATTTCAAGTAAATTTTAGAGCCTAAAGCCAAAGTTAACAAGTTTACCTTCGAAATATTTTGCCACGGAGTTACTTCAGCAGTTCCATTATTTGCATCTGAACCTGCTACAGAATCTATGTAATAAATAGCTCCATTTGATAAATTAAAACTCAAAAGAAGAAATAGGACAAACCACTTTAAAGGATTGCTGTTGAATGGGTGTTTTTTCATGACGTTAATATGAATTTGTATTTATTACTACATAAAAACCCCGAATGAATCGAGGTTTTTATGTAGAACCTATACTAGATTTTATTTTTTAATGACTTTAAAAGTTCCTTTATTTCCTGCTGAAATTATTTCTACAATATATGCAGATGGAGATAAATTATTCAAATCAACAGACGTTGTTAAAGCATTTGGTTTCAAACCAATTACTTTTTGTCCTAATAAATTGAATACATTTACTTCTGAAATTTCCTTGTCATTTGATACATTCAAGAAGTCGGCAACTGGATTAGGAAACAATTTAAGATTTTCTAAATTTTGATTTTGAATTCCTAATGTAGCCGGAACCAATTCGCCTGTTGGCAATAAAATTCTTCCCGCAAAACCTTGGAAAGAAATTGCCCCTAACTGAGCGGTTGACAATCCAGCAGAAGTTGTTCCAAAAAATACTTTTCCTGCAGTTCCTGAAGCGCCTGGCGTTCCTGTCCATCCTTTAATTACTAAAGTTTTTGTAGGATCCCAAAAAGTAGTACTACAATCAGGGAAAGTCAAGGCGTGCGAACCAGAACCTAAAGAAACAATTGAATTTCCAGTAAGCGAAAGGGCTCCAAACGTTTGGTTGAAACCACCAGAGCTCATATTACCTGCCAATTCTAAATTGGTGGCATTAGTTATTGAAGCGATATTAGAAGCAGTTAGAGAAACTCCCGAAGCGCTTGAATTGGCAATTTTCATTGAAAAACCAGGGAAAACAGTTCCGATAGTTTGAGCAGCTGTTCCGGTATAATTTACCACACTTGTAGCTGGAGTACATACGGCAGCTTCAGCGTTTAAGTTACCAGAAACTGAAATCACAGCGGCTAATAAATTTCTTGTTCCACCACCTGTAATGTCTAAATTAGTATACGTTCCTTGCACAATTGATTGTACCGCAGTTACACTATTATAATAAACTGAAAATGGCCAGTTGATATCTACTGGAAGAGCAGAAGCGGTAGAAGAAGAAGAATATTGTGTTTTGATAGCTCCAGTTCCAGTAACCGTTCCAACGCCTAATAATTTATTAGCTCCCATGTTTAGTGTTGAAGCGCTTGATATGGTTAAATTTCCTGTAGCTGTAATGGCTCCTGAAGCGTTTCCAATTCCAACAGTGTTTACAGCTAAATTTCCATACGTACCTGTTTGAATTACCTGATCGGCAGCACCATTGTAGATTACTGACGAAGTTGGTGAAATTAGGTTCAATGTTGGGAAAGTAGTTACATGACTTACTGTTAATGTGCCTAAAGCGGCTAAATCCATTTTACCATTAAAAAAGGCAGTTGCAGGGATTACCAAACTATTTGCAGTAGTTCCATTTCCTAAAACTACTTTACTACCACTACCATTTACAGTCCAATCAGAAGCAATAGTTGCTCCGGTATTGAAAATATTAAAAATTTGATTGGCAGTAGTAAAATCGGCTGGGTGTGTTCCTGTTGCAGCGTCTGTCCCAGACCACCAGTTGATTAAGTTGGTACAAGCAGAATTTGCCGCTAAATAATAAGAATATATTGTTGGAACTCCAACAGTGACCTTATAATTATCAAAAAAAGCTGAATTGTTAAGTGTTGTTCCGTGCATAAACATAAATCCAAAATTTGCTAATGAACTACTTACATGCCCTGCTGTATCTGCAACTTCGCCAATTGCGGCAACAGAAATTGCATTTGGATCTGGATAAGCAGTAGTTGCTACTGCTGAACTTTCATCTTTTTGGTACATGTTCCATTTGTTATTCACAGGATCATAAGTAACTTTTATACTCACTACATTTTTAAAACTAGCCAATGTAATACCCGTAATCATTGAAACCATATTGGTATTTACATTTAAACCATTTGAAAAACTCACCAAATCGTAGGTAGCTAAAGTATTTGTTCCTCCCATAACGACTGCATATCCTTTTGCAGTTGCAGCTGTTGGATCGGCATTATCGCATGCAATTACAGTAGCAGTACCCCATTGTCCTGCACCAAAACCAGACATGGTAGTTCCAGAACTTCTGTTGTGACGCATAGAAAATGACCAAGTAACCAATTGCGTATTGGAACGCAAAGTAGTATTAAAATTTGCTACTGTAGGCATAACTGACATCGATGAAGAACGCCCTGCAGTTCCTGTAGCAGTACCATTAATAATTTGTAATCTGTAATCAGGAGCAGTAGTAACAACGGTTGCAGAAGTTGCAATTCCAGTTAACAAAGAAGTGTAAGTTAACGATGGAGTTCCGCCTGGCGAAAGCGTAGCTCGGTTGAAATCGTCAGAAACTATGGTAGTTTGCGCGTAATTTTTGTTACTATTGATAAAAAGCATCGCACAAAGTACTATTGCAAATTTAATTCTTGATTTAAAAGTAAATTGTAATTTTTTTCTCATAATTTCATTTGTTTAAGTTGTATTTTTGGTTTAACAGTTGTAGAATTATTCTGCGTGTTCGAACACAGATACGCAAATATATAAATTAAAAAGTAATTTCAAAATAAATTATTAAAAATATTATTTTAACATTGAAATTTATAGAATTGTGTAAAAACGAATACTTCAATATTATTTTAGGAAAGCAATATTCTAATAATTAACAACAGACCGATTGTATTTTTATAATTGCAATATGGAGTAAAAGGGTGTAAGTAAATTATGATTATTTATAGGGAGTACTTATTTTATAAAAAATTTAACTCTCACTAAAACAGACAACAAGAAACAAAAAAAATATTTTATTTGAATATTTTTGTATCTTGCAACCGATTAATTTAGATCAAAACTTATTTTCAAATATTTTGCAAATTTATTTATATGAAAAAAATTATACTATTAATAGCACTTTTTTCTTCCGTTCTATTCTACGGACAAATATCAGGATTAAATCAACCCACAGTGAACAACAAAGTTTGCGACGATAATAACGACGGTTTTGCTTCTTTTTCAATGACCGCGATATCAGGTGAAATAACAGGTCAAGTTACATTACCCTATCTGGTAACGCACCATTTATCTCAAAGTGATGCAGCAACTGGGGCCAATCCATTGCCAAATACTTACATCAATTCTGTTGTAAATACTCAAATGGTTTTTGCAAGAGTGGTTAATAGTACGACCAATCAAAATCAAATAATTACCTATAATCTAATTGTCAATCCAAGACCATCGGTAATCACTTATTCAACAAATATTTGTGACAACGATGGAACGGTAAACGGGATAACCGTGATTTCACCATTATTGAGTTACAACCCCATTTTTTCTACAAACAACCAATACCCTGTTTCGTATTTCCGAACGCAAACAGAGGCACAAGCAAATACAAATCCATTAGTTCAAACCACACCTTACACTAATGTCACTCCTTATCAAGAAGTACTATTTGTAAGAGTGCAAACCAGCGCTGGTTGTTTTTCTATATCTCAATTGATTTTAAACGTTCAATCTTGTTTGGTAACTTGTACAAGTCCGACAGCGTTGACGGCTTCAAATATATCAGCGACATCTGCTGTATTGAATTGGGTTGGTTCAAGTGCATCCAATCAATACGAAGTGTTTGCTGCTGCTCCGGGAACGACTCCTCCTTCAGCAACAACTCAAGGGGTTATGGTAACCACGACGCCATTTGTGTTAAACAACTTAATTTGCGGAACTGCGTATTCAATTTATGTGAGAGCAATTTGTGGAAATAATGGAAACAGTGCTTGGACTGGACCAATGACCATTACGACATTGCCTTGCGGACCAGCAATAGGTCAACCTGTGAATTTAACTCAATGTCAAAATAACGGTCAGGCGTGTTTTAACTTAACATCGAATACTTCAATTATTTTAGCCAATTTAAATCCTGCAACCTATTCCGTTTCGTATTTTACCTCACAAGCAGATGCAAATAACAACACCAATGCCATTGCAACTCCTAGTCAGTATTGCATTACCACCGCTTCGCAAGTTATTTTTGCTAGGGTGACAAATACAACGGATAACACTTTCCAAGTAATTGGTTTTTCAATTGTTGCTACTGAATATGAAGCAACTGTTCGTGTTTTAACCGATATGACACAATGTGATGACAATAATGACACCGTAGTTACTTTTAATTTGACTTCTGTTCAAGCTCAAATCAATTCTTCTTATGCTTTAGAATATTATACTTCATTGGTAAATGCGCAATACAGAACGGTACCGGTTACCAATCCTGCGGTATTTAACGTGGGTACGCAATCGCCTTCAACAACCATTTTTGTTAGAGAAATTAATCCTACCACTTGCGATATTATTTATAAATTCAACGCTATTGCTTACGCCGTTTGTAACAATGCCTATGTTTGTAATACCGCCAATTCATTGTGCAGCGCTTTGGGAATTCCTTTTGCAAACACCAATCAAGGAATTCAAGCAGAGACTGGAAACAGTTACGGATGTCTTGGAACCCAACGCAATCCGACTTGGTTTTATTTACCGATAAGTAGAGCCGGAAACATCAATTTGATGATCCAACAAAGCACCGATATTACCTTCATGAATACTGCTGGAAGTTTGGACGTAGATTACATTTGTTACGGTCCATTTACCAGTCCAACAACTCCTTGTAACGGTCAATTAACTGCCAATAAAATTGTAAGTTGTAGTTACTCTGCTGCAGCAAATGAATATCCAGTAATTCCAAACGCCTTGCCAGGGCAGTATTATTTAATCATGACTACTAACTTTAGTAATCGTGCAGGATTCATTAAAATTACTGAAATGCCAACTACTGTAGGAGCCATCAATTGTTCTGGATTGCGACTGAACGCCTTTTTAGATTTGAATTCAAATGGAACGCAAGAAACTGGCGAGCAGAATTTCCCATTAGGACAATTTCATTACGAAGTCAACCAAAATGGAAATGCACACCACATAACAGCGCCAACAGGATTTTATAACATTTATGATATTAACCCTGCTAATTCCTACAACATCAGTTATACCATAAATGCTAATTATTCGGCCAATTATTCAGTTACTCCTGGATCCTATTCTAATGTGAATGTGGTTGTGGGATCAGGCATGCAAGTGTATAATTTCCCAGTTCGAGTGACCAATAACTATGCTGATATCGCAACTATTTTAGTACCAACGCAACAACCAAGACCTGGATTTACTTATACAAATAAAGTAATTTACACCAATTTAGGAACCCAAACAGTTGCTTCTGGAACTTTAACATTCAATAAAGATGCAAGAGTTACCATAACTACAAACTCACAAACAGGAACAGTGGCAACTCCAACCGGATTCACTTATAATTTCACCAACTTGTTGCCATTTGAAGTTAGAATGATGACGGTAACCATGCAAGTACCAACTATACCAACGGTTGCTTTAGGAAATTTATTGACCAATTCAGTTGCAATCATTCCTTTAACAGGCGATGTAGTTCCTGCAAACAATGCCGCTTCTGTTTCGCAAATAGTTGTGGGTTCGTATGATCCAAACGACAAAATGGAAGCGCATGGAGAACAAATTTTGCATTCTAGCTTTACAGCAAATGATTATTTGACGTACACCATTCGTTTTGAAAACACGGGAACTGCAAGTGCATTAAATGTTCGTGTAAACGATGTTTTAGACGCTAAATTAGACGAAACGTCAATAAAAATGGAAAGCGCAAGTCACGATTATGTGATGGACAGAATAGGAAATAACATCAACTGGAGATTTGATAATATTGAGTTGCCGGCCACTTCAATGAATCCGTCAGCATCAAAAGGCTACATTCAATTTAAAATCAAACCAAAACCAGGGTATGCTGTGGGAGATATTATTCCAAATACAGGTTCGATCTTTTTTGATTACAACCCAGCAATTATTACCAATACTTTTCACACGCAATTTGTCGCTGCATTAGCAGTAAATGAATTTGAAAATGGCAATTTTGTATTTTACCCAAATCCAGCTTCTGATTTTGTGACTGTTTCTTTAAAAGATACTGCCAATTCGATTACAACTATTTCAGTTTATGATGTATTGGGAAAAATGATTTTACAGAAAAAAGCTACCAATTCTATTACAACAGATACAGTAGATTTATCATCGGTTAATGCTGGGATTTATTTTATAGAAGTGCAAACCGAAAACAATACAAAGGTGGTTAAGAAGTTACTAGTAAAGTAATTTATAATGTATGTGAATTCAAAAACCCTCTATCGAGGGTTTTTACTTTTTAAAGCAATTGTTGGAATGCCAAATAATAATTCCTTATTTTTGAAATATTAATTACAATTTTAAATGAAAAAGGCCTACGCTTTACTATTACTTATGTTGATTTTTTCCTGCCAATATTTTGGTGGGGAAGTGCCGTCAAAAAAAGAGTTATTAGACAAGGAGTTGAACGCCATCGATTGGAATGAAGTGGACGAATTTCCTTCCTTTTCAGAATGCGATAAGATTAAAGACGAGAGAATTCAAAAACAGTGTTTTTTCGAGTTTTTAACCCAAACAATCCAACAAAAATTAAGTGCTGATACGCTGGCAACTTTATACCCAGAATTAGATACAATTGCAGTTAAAGTTACCGTGTTCCCCAATTCAACTATGAAATTCGAACCGCAATTCCCGAAAGACAGTACCGCTTACAACACCATTAAAATAGACAGTATTCTACAATCCCGATTAGTGGATTTTCCTGAAGTTCATCCAGCTACTAAAAGGGGACTTCCTGTAAAAACACAATTTATTTTGCCTGTTATTATAAAGTCAGAATAGTTATTTGTGTTTGAATACCAACACAAAATAACTACCAATTACCGCTGGCAAAACCAAATTCAGGAACCAAATTATAGTGCTAATAAATACTACAATCCATTCATTTACGCCTAATATTCCGAAGAAATACAAAGCCACACTTCCCTTAACTGCAAAATCTAAAAATTGAAATGTTGGCAAGGAAGAGGCAAGAAAATAAACGCTTGCAATGGCAGCCATTAAAGTAAAATAAGGCAAATCAACGTCAAAAGCTAAAAATAAAAAATAGTATTGATGCGATATAATGAAATACCTACAAACGGCCAAATAGCTGTTTTTTTTATAAATTTTTAGGGGAATTTCAGCTAATTTCAGCAATAAAATTTCAATGGAGTACCCTTTGATTTTTATTTTTTTTAATGCAAATATTAAAATTAGTATTCCAATGATGAAACTAATTATAATTAAATCCCACTTAAAATAACCCAAATACAACAATCCAATTATTCCAAAAAACACACTCACAACTACTTGAGCCCCATTGCAAATCAAATTTAAAAAAATAATTCTTTTAGTTTGAGATTTTTCAAAAAACAACGCTTTTCCAGCATATTCTCCGATGCCATTGGGCGTAAATAATCCTGCAGTTAAAGAGCTTAATGCTTGATTTGTAGCTTCAAATAGTGTAATTGGTTTTAGTATTGAAACCAGATTTTGCCATTTTATAATTTCAAAAAACCGATTTAAAACGCTTAGTAATAAAATAAAGGAAATCCCTAAAACCGATTTATTTTTATTGAATTTCTCTAAAAACTTTACCCAATTCAGTTGGCTATTGTGCGCCAACTGGTCGTAAATAAAATAAAATGCACACCCAACAATTAAAAGTTTGATTAAAAGAACAAGTAATTGTTTAGCTTTGTGTGAAATTGATAGCATCGGTATATTCTAAATGAAAAAAAAGTAATACATAATAATGGGCTAAATTACTAAATAAACACCCCGAAACGGATTAAAATTGACAAAAGAAAGAATCATATTAGGAATAGATCCAGGAACCACCATTATGGGATTCGGTTTGATCAAAGTAGTGGGAAAAAATATGGAGTTTTTGCAATTAAATGAGTTGCAATTGTCCAAATACGATAACCATTACCAACGATTAAAAATCATTTTTGAACGAACAATTGAGTTAATAGAAACCCATCATCCTGATGAAATTGCTATTGAAGCTCCTTTCTTTGGGAAAAACGTACAATCCATGTTAAAACTCGGTCGAGCGCAAGGAGTTGCAATGGCAGCGGGACTTTCGCGAGATATTCCTATCACAGAATACGAACCCAAGAAGATAAAAATGGCAATCACTGGAAACGGAAATGCTTCAAAAGAACAAGTGGCTAAAATGCTCCAACAACTT
>Ga0114964_10003704_pt1 | contig 10244 bp, 8 predicted proteins | sample C_131016_MF_Meta_FD_92638 | JGI IMG/M metagenome (GOLD analysis project Ga0114964, IMG submission 92638) | Freshwater microbial communities from Lake Croche, Canada to study carbon cycling - C_131016_MF_MetaG | ecosystem: Environmental > Aquatic > Freshwater > Lake | place: Lake Croche, Canada... | reverse complement strand
TGCGCGCTTGCACCCGGATATTGGCGCCGGCTTGGTCTGAGGCGGCGCGCAATTGGGTTTGAAGGGCTGGACTCATCTCATCCCTGCTTTTTTTCGTCACCACGATGGCACCCACAATGGGGGCCCAGTTGATTTCGAGCATGTTGTTGGCGGTGGTGTAGATTTGACTCGCCAGCGCGAAGTAGGGGGTTGACGGCACCACATTGATCATGCCCGTTTGTATGGAGGGCAAAATATCCGTGGGCTCCAGTGGCACGGGCGTGTAGCCCGATGACTTCATCAACTCTTGCTGGGCGTTCTCGCTGCCCCATGCAAAGAATTTCATTTTTTTGTAGTCCTCGGGTCTGAAGGCGGGATCCTTGGAGAAAAATCGCACCCAGCCGGCATCCCCCCAAGCGAGCACCACAAAGCCTTTGTCCAAAAACCGCTTTTCCACACCCGCGCGCATTTGTTCGCGCACATAATCCAACTCTTCCCAACTCTTAAAGAGCAAGGGCAGGGTCTGCAGCGCAGAGATGGAGGGTTCAATTTCGCTCAGGCCAACCACCGAGAGCAAAGCGCCTTGGAGTTGGCCAATGCGCATGCGCCTGACCATTTCCGCCTCTCCGCCTTGTGAGCCGTCGGGGTAGATGAGCAGTTTGGCGCTGGCGTCTTGACCTTTCCTCCAGACCTCTCCGATCTCTTGGAGTTGTCGGTGATAGAGCGAATTCTTGGGCACCAAGCTGCCAATTTTGAGTTGCGCGGGCGCGGCCCAGGCGCAGGTGAGTTGCATGCAGCTCGCGCAAATCAAGAGCACGATCGCCAAGGCACTGGCCCACTCAGGGTGGTGGGCCAGCCAAGAACGCATCAAAGCCCCGATCCTGGTTGGGGGCTCAAAGCGCATGGGGTGTGGACAAGACGTGTGCATGATGGTGGTGATCTTCAAAAGTAATCCTCTGCGTGTTCGAGTAGCCAGCGAGCCCGCGTGAGCATGACTTGGGTCGCCACATCGTTTTTACTGGGGTTGCAAGCCAGCGCCTCTTGGAGCAAGCTCTCAAAGAGTGCCTGGTCGGCCATGGGGAGCGCGTAGTTTTCGGCTTTGGAGACCAAGGCGCCTGGGTCCTGGCGCTTGGAGGTCTTGAGGGCAAGATCAAAATAGGCCAAGGCCTGGGTTTTGCTTCCCCCCGCTTTGGCCATCTCGAGCGCGCCCATGAGGGAGGCCAACGCGCCATTGCCAAAGTTCGGTTGCGCGTTGTAGGCCAGTTTGGCAAGCGCCACCACTTGCGGTAAATCGGCCACCACCTCGGGGCTGTCTTTGGACAAAGAGATGGCGCCGGCCCAAGATGCTGCGCTCCAATAGGCCAGGCCGGTGAGCTCAACTCTCAATCGGTAGGGAGATTTTGCTGCGAGGCTCTGTGCCAGGGACAGGTCTGGCTTTTCAAGTGCATTGAGCAATCCCGCTTGTTGGAGTTCCAAGGCTTTGAGGCCATGAACCTTGGCTCGGGTGTAGAGTTTGGCAGCGCGAGTGCGCAGTGCAAAGGCTTGTTTGGCGTTTTGTGCTTCGACTTGTTCGGCTTGGGTCGCCACAAAGGCATAGGCGTATTGGGTGAGAGTGGCCGTGGTGGACTCGGCCAAGGCGACATTGTCCGGTACGGCGCGCAGCATGGATTCACTGAGTTTGATGTAGAAGGCGCTTGCGTTTTGAGCAATCTCCAAGTCCTCCTCTTCATCGCCGCCTTGGATGGCAATCGCGTTGCCCGCGGTTTGCAGCAACTGGGTTTGAAGTGCGCAAGATGTCAGGCACAAGCAGCCGATGATCAATCGGACAAGGTAGAGAGGGCGCATCTGCATGAAGTTTGGGCAGGCTCAAGCTTTTGGGGGTCGAGCACAGGGATAGGGAGGGATGTTGGGTACAAGAAGTACACACGAGGTGAGCACATTGGTTTGCACCTTTGCGACTCAAACACGGCAAGTATATGAAAGGTATTGTGGCAATTGTGTGACACAGCCCCAAGCGGAGGTGAATCTTGGGCCAGCAACCCATCCTTTGGCGCTGCAATCGACGTGGGGACGTTTTGAGTGATGCGCTCCACCGTGCACCGGACCATCCGCATCTCCCATGCGTTGGACCCATCGATGGTTTATTGTTTGAGCACCAGCCAGCCAAAGGCGGTGAGGGAGACCAGGGAGTAGATGATGCCGGGAGCGGCGGCGGTGAGCCAAGGGATCCATTGGTTCAGATTGCCGATGTAGCCAAAGACGTTGTTCATCAGAAAAAAACTGATCCCAATCATCACCCCTGCAAACACCATGGTGGCAATGTTGCCACTCCTGAAATGCAAATAACCAAAGGGCAGTGCCAACACCACCATCACCAAACAACTGATGGGGTAGAACACCTTTTTCCAAAATTCAATCTCATAGCGTTGGGCGGTTTGGGCATTCGATTGCAAATGCCGGATGTACTGAAAGAGATCAATGGCACTCATGCGCTCGGGCTTCAAGAGGGCCACCGCGACCATTTCGGGTTTGATGGTGGTGGGCCACTGCAAGGTCTCGAGTTGCAGCCGAATGACGGGTTTCAAGTTCAAGTCGGGTGTGTTGCCCTTGAAGTCGGTGTCGTTGTTGAACTCATCTCGCTGCACACCCCGCAGTAGCCAAGCGTCAGCATCTTTCATGAATTCACCACTTTGTGCCTTGGTGAGGGACAAGAGTTTGCCCTGAACACTGAACTCATAGACCTTGATGTCACGCAAATTGCCCTCTGGGCTGATGGCGCCCACATTGACCGCTTGGTGGCTCAAAGGTTGCTTTTCATTGAGCCAAGCCCCCGTTTGGCCCACCGTGATTTGCCCCAAGTATTTGGAGCGGAGCAACTGAGCTTGGCGGTCACAAAACGGCGACAAATAGTCACCCACCACAAACGTGAGCACCACAAAGGCGAGCCCCAGCCCCGACAAGACACGCAAGGCTTTGACCGGCCCAAGACCCGAGGTGCGCAAAATGGTGAACTCCGAGCTTTGGGCGAGTCGAGCCATCACGAAGATGGTGCCGATCAGAACGGCAATGGGCATGAGTTCATAAATGTGACTGGGCACGATCAAGGCCACATAGGAAAAGGCCTGGGGCAACAAATAGATTTTGTCCAACTCCAGTTTGCCCGCTGGGTTGAGTCCCACCCCTTTGCCCACCCACTGGAGCTCGTCGATCAGATCGAAGAAGAAAAACAATCCCAAAAACCCCACAATCACGAACCCCACAGCGTTCACAATTTCTTTGTAAATGAGCCGCCTGATGGTCTTCATGAGGGGACCTTGTTGGGTTTGAAGGCGAGTCGAGTGAGGCTGTTGATCAAGTGGCCGATGCTCGCCGTGTTGAACTCCACACTCAGCCCCCGGTGTCGGGCCCAAAACACCAAGGCGCACACCAAGGTCACACTCAAATGGATGCTCAGCATCAGTGGCCAAAAAGCCATCTTGCCTTGTTCAACCCAGTTTTGTCCCAAATTCACCATGTTTTCATAGGTGATGAAAATGAAGAGCGCAAAGAGCGCTTGTCGGCCGCGAGCGCCGCGTGAGTTCACTTGCGCCAGGGCCAGGCTGATGAGCACGAGATTGAACGCAGCCAGGCCCACACCCAGCCTCCAACTCAATTCCCCCAGGTGATTCAAGGTGGGCGTTTTGATCAAGTCCCAGGTCGACGTGGTGCGGGCAATCGGTGGGTTTTTGGCAAAGGCATCGTGGTCAATGCGGGTGGCGTATTCGCTGAATTCGCTGAGCTTTAAGCTCTGATCGTTGTTGGAGATTTCGAGCCGCTGACCATTGTTGAGCATCAAAAAACGCGATTGCCCAAGATCTTGAATGCGCCCCGTGCGGGCCGTGGTGATGGTTTGACGATCGCGCTCCTTGCTGACGATGAAGACGTTTTTGCCCTCTTTGTCGCTTGCCAAGTCTTTTTCAATGAAAAACACCCGCTGTCCGTTGGACGACTCCTGGAATTGGCCTGGTGCAACGCGCTCCAAATCCCCCCTTTTTTCAAATCGATCCTTGAGGTCTTGGCTTTGTTGATAGGACCATGGCCACACCCAGATGGCCAAGACGAAGATTAAAAGTAAAATGGGCCACGCAAAACTCAAGAGTGGGCGTAAAAAGTCCAATAACTTCGCTCCCCCAGACAGCCAAATCACCATCTCGCTGTCACGGTGTATGCGCGAAAGCGTGGAGACCGTGGCGATGAAGAGGCTCATGGTGAGGATGGTCTGCAAATGCCCCAGCATCGTGTAGCCCAACACCAAACTCACCTCAGAGGGGTTAACATAGCCTCTGGAGGCCTGACCCAAGGTGCGAATGAGCATCATGGTGAGCACGATGGTGACGAGCACCACCACCGTGGCACCAAAACTTTTGGTGAGCTCTTGACGAATGGAAGAATGAAACAGCATGGCCCGATTCTAGAAGACCTTACACATGAACTTTGAACTTAAACAAATTGCCTTGACCTCTTTGCATCAGCAAAAAACCGACACTTTGCTGGTGTTGATCGACGACACCGTGCACGCGACGCACGACGGTGCCCATGATTCCCCCGGTGCCATCGAAGTGGCGATCTCTCATGCACTTCAAAAAACCCATCTCCAGCCCACGGCTGGAAAGACACTGACGCTTTGGAATGTTCCTGGCGTCAAAGCCAATCCCGTCATTTTGGCCCACTGTGGTTCGGGCAGCGCCAAGCTCATTCGCCAAGCCGTGACAGCGGCAGTCAAAGAGGCCAAAGCCGCCATCCCCGAGTGTAAACACTTGTCTCTTTATTTGCCCAGCATCGGTCAAGAACGTGTTCAAACAGCCATTCAGGCCTTGAGCGACAGTTTCTACGTCTACACCAGCACCAAGCCTTCTGCCAAGGCGGCCGCGTTGAAGACGGCCGTGATTTGTGTGGAGCCCCTCTTCAAGGGGTCGTTGGACCAAACCGCCCTTCAAGAAGCCTTTGACGAGGGACGTGCGCGGGTGGCTGGGATGAATTTCACCAAGGAGTGGAGTAACCGCCCGAGCAATCATGCGACGCCCACCCATTTGGGCCAAGCGGCCAAGACGCTGTCGAGCTACAAAAAGATCGATGTTCAAGTGCTCGGTCCGAAGGAAGTGGCCAAGCTTGGCATGGGCTCCTTCATGTCGGTGGCGCAAGGTTCCAGCGAGCCACTGCGTTTCATTGTGATGCACTACAAAGGTGCAGCTGACAAGTCACCTCCGGTGGTGCTCATTGGCAAGGGGATTACCTTTGACACCGGTGGAATTTCTCTGAAACCCGGGGCGGGCATGGACGAGATGAAGTTCGACATGTGTGGCGCGGCGACCGTGCTCGGGGTTTTCAAGTCACTCGGTGAGTTGTCTCCCAAGATCAATGTGGTGGGCTTGATTCCGGCGTGTGAGAACATGCCAGACGGCAAATCCATCAAACCCGGTGATGTGGTCACCTCCATGAGTGGACAAACCATTGAGATCTTGAACACCGATGCAGAAGGGCGCTTGATTTTGTGTGACGCCTTGACCTACGCCAAGCGCTTCAAGCCCAGCATGGTCCTTGACATGGCCACCTTGACGGGGGCTTGCATCATTGCCCTGGGGCATTTGAGAAGCGGCCTCTTCACCCCCCATGACGACTTGGCCCAGTCCCTGTTGGCCGCTGGCGAGAGAACGCTGGACCCTTGCTGGAGGTTGCCGCTTGATGAGGAGTACGCCGAGGGACTGAAATCCAACTTTGCCGACACGGCCAACATTGGCGACAGGAGTGCAGGCTCCATCACAGCCGCCAAGTTCTTGGAGCGTTTCACCCAGGGTCTGCATTGGGCGCATTTGGACATCGCCGGATCGGCTTGGAAGAGCTCAGGCCCTGGCAAAGGCGCCACCGCCAGGCCTTTGCCCATGGTGCTGTCTTACTTGATCGATCAAGCGCGACAGTCCAAAGTGTCTGCCGCTGTCCTTGCCGCCACTGCCTCCTCTGCCTCCAATGCATCAGCGTCGCACAAGAGCAGTCAAACCGCCAAGACTGCGGGTACCCAAAAGTCCGTCAAAGCGCTCTCCAAGCGTTGATTCTCTGGGCCCCCAGCAATGACCGAGATCACTTTTCATTTCAACGCGCCCGACAAGATGGACTATGCCTGTCGGTTTTTGCGCAAGGCCTACAACTTGCAGGCCAAGGTGATGGTGACGGGGTCGTTGACGCATTTGGAGAATTTGGACCGGGCGCTGTGGACCTTGAGTCCCCAGGACTTTATTCCTCATTGCATGCTAGATGCTCCGGAGCATGTCCTCAGTCGCAGCCCCATCGTGCTGGCCGACCAAGTGAGTGATTTGCACACCTTGCCGCACCATCAAATGCTGTTGAATTTAGAAGACGTGGTGCCCCAAGGGTTTGAGAAGTTCGAGCGTGTGATTGAGTTGGTGAGCTTGGAGCAGCTCGATCGCGAGTTTGCCCGTGCGCGCTGGAAAACCTACCAAGACCGTGGGTACGCCATCATCAAGCATGATTTGAAACAAAAAGCCTCGGCGGCCTCAACGACCCAAGGACTGTGAACATGGATGATTCCCGTGGGGTCCCCAACCCCCATCACCTTCATTCCCCCTATTCCACGCAATGGGAAGAGGAGGATTTGAAAGCCCAAGAGGATTTGTTGTCCTTGAAAATCTTGCAAGATCCGGGCTTCTTGGCACGTGTCCCGACACTCAATCCCCATGACACTGGGCTCGAGCTGGGTTCAGCGATGGCACAGGGACAAAGCCATGCCAGCACGGCAGACCCAGCAGTTTCACATCCACCTCCACAGCCCTTGAACACGGCGCTCACGACCGCGCAAGCAGTCGCTGTTTCCCACGTCAAGCCAACCCCGTCCATGGCACCTTCGCCCCATGGGGCGGGTGACGGGCAACTGGGGTCACCCGATCGAGCCCGCCGCAATGATTTTGAGCCAGCACACGCCCTAGCGCTCACGCCCAGGCAAATTGAAGACACCCATTTGAAGATGATCACCCAAGAGGTGACCCAGCGCGTCCTGGAGCAACTGGAGGATTTGTTGCCCGAACTCATTGCGTCCACGCTGGAAGAGGTCTTGAGCGGGGGCTCGGCTGGGTCGTCGATGGGTTCAACAATGGACTCAACAATGGACTCCAGAACGGACACAAAGGGCGAGTCCCATCGCTGACGCCGAACGCTGAACTTGAACCTTCGAGTCCCAACAGTGAGTTGTGTTGGGCGAATTGCGGGAGCACTCAGGATTTCCCCTCTGAGGGATGGCATGCCAATTCATTAGAATAGCTTTGACCTGTTGAGGTTCTCAGCGCGCAGCGCTGAGGTCTCACGGTTGATCATTCTTTTATTTTTTACCCCCCATTTGTCATGTCTATTTCCGCTTTGTTGAATGCCCGTTATGGCTGCACTGATCATCCAATGGCACATTTGAGTGTCAATGAACTCCAGGTTTTTGAAAACCAGACCTTTGAGGCCTTGCTCAGTCATCGCTCCATTCGCGCTTTCGATGCCCGTGCGGTGCCTGAACACACCGTGGAGATGATGGTCGCAGCGGCGCAATCGGCCTCGACTTCGTCAAATTTTCAGACATGGAGTGTGGTGAGTGTGACCGACCCGGAGCGCAAAGCGCGTCTGAATGCGGTCTCGGGTCAGCAAAAACAAATCGACACGTGTCCACTCTTTCTGGTCTGGATTGCCGACTTGGCGAGGTTGCGCTCCTTGGGTGAACAGCGCCAAGTCCCGCATGGCAGCTTGGACTACTTGGAGGCTTTTTTGGTGGCCAATATCGATGCGGCACTGGCTTCACAAAACGCTGCCGTGGCAGCCGAAGCAGCAGGCCTTGGTGTGGTCTACATCGGTGGCATCCGCAATAGCGCCGACGTGGTGGCCAAGGAATTGGGGCTGCCCTCATCGAGCTTTGCGTGCTTTGGCATGTGTGTGGGCTACCCCGATGCTGAAAAACCCGCCAGCATCAAACCCCGGCTACCCATGTCTGCAGTGCTGCACAAAGAGCAGTACAACCCCGAGGCATTCGATCAAGCCACGCGCGACTACAACGTGATCATGAATCGTTTTTACAACGAGCAAAAAATGAACACACCAGGCGAGTGGGATTTGCACACCTTGAGCCGTTTGTCGGGCGAGAAGGCCTTGAGAGGCCGCGAAAAGCTCAAGACCCGAGTTCAAGAGTTGGGCTTTGAGCTCAAGTAATTGCGTGCGCTGATGGGCCTGCTGGCTCATTGCAGTTGATCGATCACGGCTTGGGCCGATGCACTGGGATTCGGTGCAGACGCTCGTGCATCCCCCATCTTTGTGCAAGGGCCCTTTGGCGGAGGTGTCAATTTTGGTTTATTTTGGTTTATATTTGACACCAAGTGAATTCAATCAATTGCCCTTGGAGTATCCATGACCACACAACGCATCCCAGCCCTTGGCGCCTCATTCGTCACGAGGTCCGCCACGATTTCAACGGCTTCTCTGGCCATGACCTTGACATTGCTCTTGCAAGGCGTGGGCTTGCCTGCGGTGGCGCAAGCCCAAGAGGTGGTCAAGATCGGGCACGTGGGCCCGCTCACCGGTGCCATTGCGCATTTGGGCAAGGACAATGAGAACGGCGCACGCTTGGCCATTGAAGAGCTCAATGCCAAAGGGGTGGTGATTGGGGGTAAAAAGGTTCGTTTGGAGCTCTTGACCGAAGACGATGCATCCGAGCCCAAACAAGCCACAACGGTCGCACAAAAGTTGATGGACGCCAAGGTCAAGGGCGTGATTGGACACTTGAACTCGGGCACCACCATTCCCGCCTCCAAAATTTACAACGATGAAGGGGTGCCACAAATCTCCCCCTCGGCGACCAACCCCAAATACACCCGTCAAGGTTTCAACACCACCTTCAGGGTGGTGGCCGATGATGTGCACCTTGGCTTGATGCTCGGGCAGTATGCCGTGAAGAATTTAAAGTCCCGCTCGATTGCGGTGATCGATGACCGAACGGCCTATGGCCAAGGAGTGGCCGATGAGTTCGCCAAGGCCGTGGTGGCGGCAGGTGCTGTGGTGGTGGCCCGGGAATTCACCAGCGACAAGGCCACCGACTTCAGTCCCATATTGACGAGTATCAAAGCGAAAAAACCCGACATTGTGTTCTTTGGTGGCATGGATGCGGTGGGTGGGCCCATGCTCAAGCAAATGAAGTCCTTGGGACTGGTGGCCAAATTCATGGGCGGGGACGGCATTTGCACGAGCGAGTTGTCCAAATTGGCCGGGGATGCGCTGGCGGACTCACAGGTGTTTTGTGCTGAGGCGGGCGGCGTTGACGCCAGTCAAAAGAAAGACCTCGATGATTTTGCGACTCGCTATCAAAAGCGCTTCAACACCGATGTGAAGCTTTATGCCCCGTATGTGTTCGATTCGATCAATTTGATGGTGGCGGCCATGGTCAAGGCAGGCTCCTCGGAGCCGGCGAAGTATCTGCCATTCTTGGCCCAAACCACAGGCTACAAGGGGGTGACTGGCAGCATCAGCTTTGATGCCAAGGGGGACATCAAAAACGGTGCCTTGACGCTCTACACCTACAAGGGCGGCAAGCGCGACGTGATCGAAGTGGTGCATTGATGCGTTAACGCGGTCACGTTTTGATGCGTTGATGCACGACGCGGGTCTTCAAGCGCCTCGCGTGATGTCCCATGGTTGGCCCGTATTCTCTGTGTGCACCGCCCTTGTGCCACGTCTGACGGAACGTGGAAGTCTGAGCATGGGTGGCATGTTGTTTTGCCATCTCCGGGCACCCATCGATTTCCTTAAAAGGCCATGGCGCCAGCGGGTTCGCGAATGGTCAAGGCTTTGTTGACTGCGCGATCGTTGGCGCTGTAGAGTTGAGCCGCTGCAGCGCGCTTGAAGTCCGAGGCCTGGTAGTGTTCGTGGATGGCGGCTTTTCGGTTGAGGTCTGACTTTTGGTTTTCTTGGCCGATTTGCTTGCCTTGGGTCTCGTAAATGTTTTTGGCCTTCAAGTCGTCGTGCGTCTTGTTGGTCAAATTTGTATACGCGTGATGGGCCAAGGTTGTGCGCCTGAGGGTTTGCGTGCTTTTGTCCAAATGCTGATGGTGGATCAGTACATTGTGGGTCGATTGCGCCTTGTACAGTTGATTGCCCGCCAAAATGCGTTGGCGATTTTGGTTTTTGCTCAAACGTTCATTGTCTTTCACGTTGTCATTCGAATTTTGTGCTTCGATGCTGCGGTTGTAGTG
>Ga0114964_10003700_pt1 | contig 10248 bp, 8 predicted proteins | sample C_131016_MF_Meta_FD_92638 | JGI IMG/M metagenome (GOLD analysis project Ga0114964, IMG submission 92638) | Freshwater microbial communities from Lake Croche, Canada to study carbon cycling - C_131016_MF_MetaG | ecosystem: Environmental > Aquatic > Freshwater > Lake | place: Lake Croche, Canada... | reverse complement strand
CTTATACTATTAATAAGTTTTAAACTGATATAGATTATTGTAAAAAAAAGTGTCAGAAATGTCCGAAATGTCCGTAAGCTGGATAGGCTGGATATATGGCGATAGCCATTATTATATTACTAAATTATGGGTTTATCTTTTATATCGCACCCCACGCGACACTATTATTAAATGTGAACTTTTGCCCATTTCCTGCATCTGTTATTGTTATAGCGTAATTACTATTTTGAGTTACTGTAGAAGCTAGTGTGTTATCAGTATACGGTGGTGCTGTTGTAAATGAACCAGTAGTTTGTCCAGTCTTTACATATAAATAGGTAAGAGCACCTCTTCTATTTGTATAGACATTTCCAGGTGTAGATGTCCCATCAGGATTAAGATAGACACCGCCAGTTACATTAGTTACTGGTGCTATATAGTATCTTAATGTAGATAAAACACCAGTCTGATATTGACCTAATCCATTACCACACCAATTAAATTGAAAAGGTGCTTGTGTTGTTTGCAATAGAGCATACATTTTTATATACTATTTTGAGAAGTTATTTTAAGCAACCAAATTAATACTCCAAATATAATTTGCTGATCCGACCTTTGTAAGCGTCCCCAACGCAAAACCACTAATAGGAATTACTACATTTGTTGTATATGTAGTTTTAATACCAGTCCCAAGACCTGTAGCATTAACTATTATTGCTCCAGCCGAGGTATTGCTATTGGTGATATAAACCATATACATTCCATTAATAGGCATATTAGCAGGCACGGTTATTGCACTAATAGTTTGAGAAGATGTTGAACCAGAGAAGGTAATCAGATTTGTGTAAAGGGTGGGGTAGGGGTCAGACGCAGTTGTTACAAGTGTAAGGGTTGGTGATGAATATGTTGCCGTGCCTTGTGAGGTGAGTAGTGTGGTTTGAACTGCATTTGATGTAGTTGATAAGTTATTCGTCCCGTTGTATTGAAGACGAAGACCACTTGCCCCATTAATAACATAAGGATTAGAAGTTGGCGAACCTGTAAAACTACCTTGATTAATAGTAAAACTTCCACCAGCATTAGCAACCGCAATTTGGCTTGAAGTAATTGTATTTGTTGAAGAAGACGCAGACACAATTATATTACCCGATGTTATTGTTGAAGTAGCTGGATTATATGTTAAAGCTGTTGTTGTATCATCAAGAAATAATTGTGTATTTGCTACAGCAGTTGTTTTGCTAAATGGGATGTAATAAGTCCCACTTGTATTATCGCTCGTTGTAGTTATTCTACTAACATTACCAGTAAAAGTAGTAGCGGTTATATTCGCAAGCGGTAGTGATACAAGTTGCACATTGGCACCTAATATAGCTGGAGTAACTGCTGAGTTATTATTGATTAGTATCTGAGAAGCTGACCCATACATTATCATACCATTATTAGTCATAGTGCCACTCGCATTTAATTGATTTGATGATGGATTAAATGTTAAATGACCTAATGCATCCGTATATACAGTTTGACTAGCCGTTGTTGCATTAGCCGTAACAAATGGAATATTATACGAGACATTCGTAGTAGTGCCAGTGGTAGCTATAGAAGATGCAGTAATTAGTGTGCCAGTTATATTGCCTATAAAGTTTGGACAACTTAAAGTTTTAGTAGATGGATTATACGACAAATTACTACTGTATTTCATACTATCATTTGTATTACCGAAATGAACTCCAATATTACTATTTGTGGCATTATCTAATACAAGAGTAGGTTTAACATTACCAGCAGTTAGTAAAATGGAACTCGGGGCAGTTAGATTAATATTAGCGTTGGCAATTAAACTAATACTTCCGCTTGTTGACCCAACAGTAGAAAGTGCGATTGCGCCAGTAGTATTAACCCCAAATCCGCCGTTGCCAGTATTAAATATGGCATAACCACTACCAGTGGCGTTTAGATTAATCGCATTAGGGGCGGATAATGTAAGAATATTGGCTGAGTAGATTGTATTAGCATTCATAATATCAAAACTCGACATATCTATTGATTTGCTTGCTATATTACCATTAATAAGCACTTGACCCCAAGTAGAAGTTGTTAGACCAGGACATGCACTTACATTAGCATAAAGTGTATTTCCACTAAAATAATTCAATTGGCCGACTTGCGCTTGCCAATACCAGTTGTAGTCATTGTCTTCAACTTTACCAGCGATAAAGCTAACACTGGAATAATCTTGGTCGCTTCCTGCAAATACAATTTTATCCATCGGAGTGTTGTCTACCAAGAACTTGGCTCCATTAATTGCTATGACGGTAGGGTCTGTAGGAGTTGGTGAGGGTGTGCTATCGAATGTTTGAGAGTAGAAAAAGTTATTCTGATTTAAACTACAAGTCAGTAATATCTTCGTTGGGTCATTTCCACCGATAAAATTAGTGCTATAACGAGGCATTCCAGTTATGGGCCATTTAGTTGGTAGTGTGGTAGTTTGAGAAATTGGTATTGTTAGAACACCACCACCATTTGTTAGACCATAGCCATTCGTATTCATAACCAATAAATCGCCAGTCATTTTGCGTAAATTGCTAACTGATATTTGAACGCCATTATCAATCCAAAAACCGGTGTTGCTACTATTATACGCTTCGTTTAAATTGGCATCATACGCTCCGCTTGAATCAATTACATCCTGATTAGCAGGTGAATACATAATAGATAAACAAGTAGTCCCTCCTGAAGAAGAACCATTATTAAAACTTCCAGTTAGAAATAAATAACTATCAATTACTTGTATATTCGCTACTGCCTGACTAATACTACCTGAATTGAAACACGAAGCTAATGCTACTGTCCATAGACTATAAGTAGGGTTATAATAATTCATACCAACCGCATTAAAAGGTAGAAAGGATTGTGGATTACCTCCATCACCAATTGTCCCTGCCCAAACCATAAGAGAATAATTCGCTGTGCTATAATCTAATAACTTACCACCTCGACAATTACCATATCCACCAACACCTTGCCACATAACAGGTGATGCCCAATTCGCTGTCGTAGTAAAATCACAACCACAATTTAATTTTACATCGCCAAGCGGGCCAGGCTCTTGTCCTTGAGCATTCGTGCCGACATATGTAAAATCACCCCATAACCAAGTCCTATCATTAGTTGTATCGACTTCTACACCATACACCGCTCCATTTGTGCCTATAGGTGGATTTTGAAGGAGTGCTGTTTCGCTTTGTAAAATAATTGTAGCTCCGCTATCTACATTATACGCAAAAATATTATTCACTCGTGAAGAACTTTCGCCAACGATAAAAGTATCAAATAATCCGTAGAAATATAAATATCTAGTTGCAATCAGTTGCTCTTGGATACCGTATACAGACCCATCCAATACAAACTGCTTCTCCGTTGTATTTTGGCCTGGAAACCATTTAAAAACAGTAGTATAAGTTCCACTTAAAATTGCCATCAAATAATAGCTGGCTGTCGCTGAAGTAAGTGTCCCACACCAATTCGTTTTGATAGCTGGGTTAGCAACCATCAATGAAAAGTTAGCAGTGCTATTATCCCAATATGCTGTATATTGCCCCGTAGAAAGCGTATGCGTATAGTCTAGTGTGAATGTGAATAAACCCGATGATGGAAACGAACCCGCTGGAAAAGTTGTAGCGTAAAAGGGTGTGCCATCAGGATAACCGAATGTAAGTGTTAGTGGCTTGGTAGTCTCAATCTGCGAGATATAAACTGTTCCCGCCGTAATATGAACGCCATTTGTAAAGGTAGGAAATGATGTGCACGAAGTATTATCATAGGGTGATGGTGTGCTTGTATTTGCCAAACTATATATAGTTGTCCCCGCACCAGCTATTAGTTGCGTCATATGGGTTGGTTGTGAGCTTACCAACGATTGTGGAAACCACCCCGTGAAATTGCTCTGTGTTGGCGAGTTATTATCACCATTGTAGAAACAGAGTAATTCACCAGTGTATGTAGGTGGTCCGATACTTGGAAAGGGTGCCTGATAACTAGACATTGGTCGATAAAGTTTCACTTGCCCTCCTGCAGAAGTGCCTTGATAGATATGCGATGCTTGAGAGCTGGACGTATTTTGCATGTAAATATCACCTACCATATTGCCACCAATAACCGGTAGATACCCGCCCGGCGGAACATAAGAACCAATTGCAGATACAGTAACAACTCCTGTCCCACCAACCGGACTAACTGTAATACCGTTTCCAGCTAATACTTGAGTAACTCCACCCCCAGATCCTGATATAATAGTGCCATTATAATAAAGATTAGAATTAACTGTATAGAGTGAATAATTAGGAAGACCAGGTGGTGTTGATCCATTATTAATTGTTGCCATGTGTGAAACCTTTTCCAAGTATAATCCTACGTCTGGTGAAACTGAGATATTGCCCTTCGCAGTTATTACTACATCACCAGAACTACCGCCTGGTGCATATCCCGCTGCGATTTGGATATCCGCCGAACCTGTTTCTAATCGCTGAATACCCGCTCCTGTAGTGCTAGTAAAAGCACCCGCTCCAAGACTTTGAGTTAGGGCTCCACCGGCCGTAGTTATAGAAATTGCCCCCGCTACTGTAGACATTGTTATTCCTCCTGCTAAAGTTGTTAAAGCTAATAGACCCGCACCGGTAGAACATAAAAATCCACCCGCACCACAAGTAAGACTAATAGCGCCGATTCCTACTCCTACAACAAATGTCCCTGCAGTTGAGACAAATGAATTAACTGTTGCACCTGCAAAATAAGTAGATATAGATTTAACATACGGTGTATAGGTTGTTTTTAATGGACCGTGTAGCGGTCCAGAATATGTTGTTGGAAGACCTACATATGCTATACCATCCCAGAGACCAGTATTTGTGGCTGCCACATATGGTAGGTAATTATCCCCTTCTAAAAAAGTAGATGAGTTTCGCGCTTGAGTAATACCTCCTGACCCTATAGTTATTACTTGATAGCCAGTATTCGTAATCCCTTGACCGGTGCCTATATTAATGGTGCTATTCGTTGATCCAGTTGATTGTGCCCCTATTGAAATAGTGCCACCGTCATCTTGTTGAACATTAATAGCTGGTCCAAGTATCTGTGCTTGACCTCCACCTCGAATGTTAACATAGTCTATTGCTGGCAATGGTGGAATAAGCGAAGCTGGTTGAGTAAAAATACTAATAGAAGAATTACCATTCCCTGCTATTTCGACATCACCCGCCATTCTGATATTAGCGTTAAGTAAGCCTGGATTTTTAACTACAAAATTATATGGTGCAGTGCCACCACTACCTGTTATATTTACATTGCCACCGCTTGTTGGAGCGATAGTAGTAGAACCACCATCTAAGAAAATACCTTTTGCATTCTGGACACTTAGCCGTATTTGATTAGCTGGTGAAGCTCCATCAATATAGCTGAATATACCATTACCTGTTTCGTTAGCTCCATTCCATACTTGCAGACCATTGGTAAAGTAGCTTGTGTTTCCACCCAACCCATTATAAGGTGCATGTAGATATTGCGTATTTGCATTAAGACCATTTATATTAGCATTGATGTTAGCTATATTAGAATTAATAACATCTATTTCACTTTGTAAAAAGATTACATTTCCTTGCAAGATGCTAACATTACCTTCAAGAGCAGTAAGTCTAGCATTTACAATTACGAGATTTGGATTTACATTTCCACTGACTTCTCCTTCTAAGGTAAGAATATTAGCATATAGTGCCTGATTTTTAGTAGCGTCATTTATGATAACCTGCGTAGTTAAAGCTGGGGTGTATACATTACTACCATTAGCATATATAATAGCAGATTGGGTGTTAAAGCTTTGACCATTTAGCATAAACTCATTGCAAGCTAGAGTTGGAACATATCTAAGATTATACTGAGACATTTGATTAAGTTATATTATATATGAATAATTAAAATATTGACTAATTAATATATATAAAAATGGCAGTCCCTTTTCAAGTTACAAAAAACTGGTTAAATCTTAGCTCAAGTGATAGAAGCTCTGGAACAAGTAATAACTTTACTATTAATTTTAATAATGGTGGAATTACGAATAACACTGGTGGATTTTATGGTAGCACTAGTTATATAAATCCCATTTGGTTTAGCTTTCCAAATAATGCGCCAAATATCCAAGATAATTTTAACAATGTATTCTATATAAGTGGTAATTTGTTTGCAGGGGCTACTCCATATGCATTACTTACTTTAACACAAGGTGTTTATCAAAATATTGAACAGCTTGCTTTCGCTCTTACTACAACAATAAATACTTATATCAACGCTATACATGGAACTACATTACCCGTAGCTTATACTGGAACTATTTCAGTGCTTCGCAATGGAACTAACACATCATTAGATTTTAATAAACTGGTATTTACCTTTACACCTGGCTCTGGTGAAACATTGAATATTTATTTATTTACTGGCACACCAATCAATTACGTAGTAACTAATCCATACAATTTCGGATCAGTGGTTGGAACAAATGAAAATGTCTTTACGCTTTCAGCTGCTACTCCAGCACATACCCTACCATACCTTCCCAATCTACAAGTATATGATATTATCCAAATCAAATGCAACTTGTGCAAATCTACATATGAATTAGAGTTTAACGGTAGTGCAACGACGAATGGTGTATTATCTACTAGCTTGATTATGGTTAGTTTTCCTTCTGCAAACTTTACGGTTAATGATAGTATTTTATTTACCAACAACAATCCTTTCCTTTATCGCCAAGAGATGAATACTCCGAACTTTGGCACCATCGAAATCCAAGTATGCGATAAGAATGGAAGACTTATACCTTTCTTTGGAGAGATGGACTTTAGCTTGACTATCGAACGAGAACAGTATAATGAACCCATTAATTTAGCTCGGGTTAAAGGCGATAGCCCATATACCGCTCCCACCTTTTACCAGTAATTCTTTACGAAGTTTATGGGGTTTTTATTTGATGATTTTCCCCCACAATTAAATATATTAATTAAGAAATAAAATCTCCATAATATATATAATGCCGATAAGCGAAGAAGCCAAACAAGTATTACGGGAACGATTGAAGCTAGCCAGGGAAGCAAAAGTCAATAAGAAGAATAAGGTAGAACAAGTAGTAAAAGAAAGTGTAGAGCCAACGGCTCCGAAGGTGCCAGTTGTTGCGCCTTTGCCTCTGGAAACTGTAAAAGAACAACCTAAGCCACTCGATTTAAACTCACCGACAGACAGCGTGCAAATCTCGAAGCCTATGGTTAAAAAAGCAGTTGTAAAACAAGCACCGAGCCAACCAATTGATATACCGAAGGAACCTAAAAAGAAATATGCAAAACTTGTATTTTACCAAGAGCCTGGATCTAATAAGAAGATAAAGAAACTAACTAAAGTATTGGAAAACTCAAGCAGTGACGAAACAGACGAAGACTTTTATCAAACTCCTCCTCAAACACAACAAACCACTGAACGTCAATTGCAATACAATAGAATGTCTCAACTGTCAAAAATGATATTTGACTAGTATATATATAAATGTTTTATGGTTATTTTAATAGCATATATAATTGGATATGGAGTAATCCAAGTAGCAACACGGAAGATGATAAAGACGGTGTTGTTGACTTCCCTAAACTACCTAATGTAGTAGCGATGGTAGCAATTGAAAGAGAACCTACGTCTATAATGGATAAGTATGAAGAATACCACGAACATCTGAATGAAGTAACCAATTCCATAGATAAGCATCAAGAACGTCAAGAACAGATAAATCAAGCAATCAGCACTTCAATCGATGACCCCCCTTGGCAAGGTTATACAAGAAAGAATAAGCATAAAAAATAATCTCACCTTATTAATATATTTTCAACCAATGAATGATATTAATAAAGTTAGTAATCCCACTCTGGTAAAACAGCGTTGGAATGCATATAAGGATAGTAATGCTGGCGGATTGTTTATAGCTAATGATGGAAAGCATAAGTATTATATTACAACTCCATCCAATAAGAAGGTTAGTTTTGGTGCTATTGCATATGAAGACTATACCAAGACTAAAGATGAAAAGAAAAGAAAGGCTTATTTAGCTAGGGCTAAGGCTATTAAAGGTGATTGGGCTAAGGATAAATACAGTCCGAATAATCTGGCAATCCACCTACTTTGGTAATGAATTAGATTTTATTTTAATCATAGATACGAATACCAACTCTTTCCAGTAATAAAGATAACACATTTCCATAGCGGTCGTTCTTATCATACCAGCCATTTTCATAGCATCTAACAAGGTCACAAGGATAAATAGGTTCTAATTTACCATTTTCATCTTCTTCAAAGTAGGAAGGACAGCGTTCTCTAAATGGCACTTTAGCCCACTTGAAGCTGTATTCTCTACAGGCTTGATGACGGTCTCTATATCGTTCTCTTCTAGTTTCAAGAGGTAGGTTATCATCATCCATCTCTCGTTCAGGGTGGCTTTCTAATTTAACTACTGAAGGCAAAGAGGCTATGTCTTCTTCGCTTTCAGCATCGCTACTGTCTTCATTTACACATTTAACAGGAAATCTATCTAAATCGTTAGCTTCGCTAGAAACCTCCATTGTATATTTATTACTTAGATTTTTAATTTTAGAAATTTCTAAATTAATTAAATGTCTTTGAGATTTAAAGTGCTGTTCCTGCATTTGTATCAGTCTATATCTAGGATAATTCTTAATAGAAGGATTGTATTTACATAGATCACAGAGGAAAACAGTATTCATTCTTATATTATTTATATTCTATATTATTTATATTAAAATATTAAAACTACATATTAAATATGTAGTTTTTTTAGTGTTTTTAAAAAAAGAACTACGCGATTGGTTTCAGCCGGTATAAAATCTTTTTCATTTTATACCGGATTTTTTTTTTAGTCCAATTAGTTTTTTAAAAACCCTAAAAAAACTACATATTTTTATGTTGCTTATATATATAACCCTACGGGGGTAGGCTAATAACTAAGGGCGTAGCCCATCAACGGAATAGGCATTAACCTAAGCGGTAGCATTAGATTCTTTCTTAAGTTTTTATCATAAAAAATAGATTTGAAATAGATTTTTACTTCAAATCAATTAATGTCTTTGAGATTTAAAGTGCTTGTCTTGCACTATCTTTAATTGGCTAAGGCATAGATAGCTTACTTTAGATTGGTATTTACATAAGTCACAGAGATAAATAGAACTCATTCTTATATTATTTATATTAAAACTAAAAGTTTTAAAATTTAAGGGTTTTTAAAAAAAAGAATTACGCGATTGGTTTCAGCCGGTATAAAATATTTTTCATTTTATACCGGATTTTTTTTTTAGTCCAATTAGTTTTCCAAAAAACCCTAAAAAAGTAAAACTTTTGGTTTTATCATAAAAAATAGATTTGAAATAGATTTTTACTTCAAATCAATTAATCACTTACTCATAGCCATCATCTCCATTATTTGTTTCATCTTTAGCTCTTTATAAGCTTTCTTTTCCAGTTCCTTCTCTTGATTTCTATATTCAGCTATTAGTTCATTCAATACAAGTTGATGCCACTTCTTTTTTTCTCTTTCATATTCTGTTATTACTTTAAGTAGGTTTTCCACTAAAGTCTCTTTTTCTTCTAACATATCTTTTAGTTCTTCTGCAGTATATTCCAAGTGGGGATACTTTGCTTTTAAAAGGTCTGTATGATTATAATTTTCACTGTAATATTCTTTTTGGCTATCAGTATATTTAGAATAATCTATATCTTTAACATTCTGAAATAACTCATGTAAATATTGAAACCTATCTGTCATTTTTTGTTTCTTATCAGTTAGTTCCTTACCTACTCTTAAATAGCTATCATGATTTAATATAATAGCATCTAGAGTTTCTTTATCTAATAATCTAGGGTCAGCCATCTCTTCTTTTTCTTCTTGCTTACCACTGGCTTTCTTAACCATATCTAAGTGTTTTTTACTACCATAGTGTCTAGCTAGGTCTTTATTATCATCAAATTGAATACAACAAACAATGCATTTAACAGTCATTTCGATTATATATATAATATGATATATATTTTATTTTTAAGTATTTATGCATATCAATTTTTTTCATAAATACTAAAAAATAATCAATTTTTTTCTCATAAAAGTTCAGGATACTTTTCCTTAATCTCTTTAATCAAAACTAAATATTTATAGATAGTCTCCAACTCTTCTGGTTG
>Ga0114964_10003696_pt1 | contig 10255 bp, 9 predicted proteins | sample C_131016_MF_Meta_FD_92638 | JGI IMG/M metagenome (GOLD analysis project Ga0114964, IMG submission 92638) | Freshwater microbial communities from Lake Croche, Canada to study carbon cycling - C_131016_MF_MetaG | ecosystem: Environmental > Aquatic > Freshwater > Lake | place: Lake Croche, Canada... | reverse complement strand
TTTCCACTCCTGTTGATGATGTTGCCCTGTATCTTTAGCGACCCAACTGAAAATATTTTTGCAAAAAAATTAAATTATTTTGAAGTGACTTTGTGGGCATTAGTAAGCGTGATTGTGCTGTGGGGAATTTGGAAAATGATGGCGCCATATCAACCAACAGTAATTGATATGCCAGAGTTAAGAGGCGTTATGCAGTACAAGTGGTTTTTTTATACTGTGACAGGTTTTGGTCTCCTTTGTTTATTGATCTGGCCTATTTATCGGAACATTTCAGTTAAATTATTTTTCTGGGTTGTGTTGCCACTATTATTAATTACTGGCTCAATTGGAGTGAATATAAATATTTGGCAGCGCTCAAAACTAGACGTTTATGATAAAGCGGCAATTGTTGTAAAGCAACTTCTTGCGCCAGAACAACTCTCTAGGCTCGTAGTTGTTGGGGACAATCCCATTGAAATTTCTCGAACACTTTTTTATCTTGACAACCCTAATGTAACTGCACAATCTATGGCTGGCGGAATTGAATATATTGAGGAATTGCTACCTAAGGATAGGAAATGGGTATTAGTTATTGGGGATAGGAAAATTTCCGAATCTTTTCTCAATCAAAATCATTTCGATGGATTTAGCTTGATAGGCGGGCAAGGCAAGTTTAATGTAAGTTTTGCTCTCGCAGATTGGCCTCCAAGTGCAATATCAAATATTTCTGGGGTTTTTATTCCACCAGAGTCTTGGGGCTCTTGGTCCCTGGGTAAAAAAGTAGTCATTACATTCAGGCAGGTTTTACCGGAGAAATTTACCTTAAAATTGACTGGAAGAGCGTATGGAAGCAACGTAAACAAAGACTTTATTCTCAATTGCGGCGAGAATAGTTACAAATTTCGTATGTCCGTGGAGTTTTCAGAGATATCAATACCTGTGTCGAACAAAACTAGAGCTCGAAGCATTAGTATAGAGATTCCTGCCCCCCAGTCTCCAAAACTACTTGGGACTGGTGAGGATGACAGAAATTTAGGTTTAGGAATACGGTCTTTTGAAATTAATTGGAATTAAGAAGCTTTATGAAGGATCAGAAATCTTAATTTCCTTTTCAAGGGCGGTAAGTATGCTTTTAGGAAATTTGCAGGTACGTTTTTTACGTTGGACGCATTTTGTGAGGTGATTTGGTGAAAGCTGTAATTTTAGCCGGTGGACTTGGAACTCGTATTAGCGAAGAAAGCGTAGTTCGTCCAAAACCCATGATTGAAATTGGTGGCATGCCTATCTTGTGGCATATCCTCAAAATTTACTCATCTCATGATATTCATGATTTTATTATTTGCTGTGGATACAAGGGGTATCTCATTAAGGAATATTTTGCAAACTATTTTTTGCATATGTCTGATGTCACTATTGATATGAGCCACAATTCCGTAGAAGTACATCACAAGAAGGCAGAACCTTGGAAAATTACCTTGATTGATACTGGAGAGGTTACGCAAACTGGCGGGCGCTTAAAAAGGGTGGCTGACTATTTGGATTCAGATTTTTGTATGACTTATGGTGACGGTTTAGGGGCTATTGATATCTCAGCATCTGTCGCCTTTCATCGCAAACATGGGAAGTTAGCCACAATGACTGCAGTTCAACCCCCCGGAAGGTTTGGTGCACTGGAAATCGAGGGTACGGTTGTTAGGTCATTTTTGGAAAAACCGCAAGGAGATGGTGGCTGGATTAATGGAGGTTTTTTTGTTTTGAAGCCTGATGTGCTTGATTTAATTGAGTCTGATGCCACAATTTGGGAGAGGCGACCATTAGAGTCCTTGGCAAAAGATAGGCAGTTGCAGTCTTATTTTCATAATGGGTTTTGGCACCCAATGGATACGATGCGAGACAAATCTTATCTTGAGGAGTTATGGTCAGCTGGTAAAGCGCCCTGGAAGAGTTGGCTATGAATAGAGGAGTTCTGCCCCAGTTTTGGGCCGGCAAGAAAGTTTTTCTTACTGGGCATACTGGCTTTAAGGGTGGTTGGATATCTGTTTGGCTTTCAATGATGGGAGCGAGACTTGCCGGCTTCTCTTTGGCGCCAACTACTAAACCAAGCTTATTTGACGCGGCCAATATTGTTGATTTGTATGACAAGTCTTATATTGACAACGTTTGCAATTTGAATCAATTACGCCGCTCCATGAAGGAGGTCACTCCTGACATAGTTATTCACATGGCCGCACAACCCTTAGTACGTTATTCCTATGAAAATCCAATCGAGACTTATGCCACAAATGTAATGGGGACTTTGAATTTATTAGAGGCGGTTCGCTCTTGCCCGAGTGTTAGAGCGGTTGTAATTGTTACTACTGATAAGTGTTATGAAAATAGGGAGTGGATTTGGGGATACAGAGAAAATGAATCCTTGGGGGGTTTTGATCCATACAGCAGCAGTAAGGCTTGTGCGGAATTAATAACCGCAGCCTATCGCCAATCTTTTTTTTCAGAAACCGCTTATGCTGAACATGGTGTAGCAATTGCAACTGCGCGTGCGGGGAATGTGATTGGTGGAGGCGATTGGTCTAGAGATCGATTAGTTCCTGATGCAATTGTATCTTTTGAGAGAAATGAGATATTAAAAATTCGAAATCCTTCCTCTACCCGCCCATGGCAGCATGTTCTTGAACCGCTCTCAGGGTATTTGGTTTTAGCTCAAGCGTTATACGAGGAGGGTCCTGTATTTAACGGGGCTTGGAACTTTGGGCCTTTAGATATTGATACCCGTTCGGTGGGCGACTTGGTAGAACTTCTAATTGATAGGTGGGAAACCCCTGTAAGTTGGGAGCAAGATGGCGTACCTTCCTTGCATGAGGCTAACTTCCTGAAGCTGGACTGTTCAAAAGCTGCCCAGTTATTAGGGTGGAGCCCCCGCTGGAGCTTAGAGAGGGCTATCGAATCTACTGTAGAGTGGCAAAGGGGATTTAGACGGAATGGCAATGTTTTTGAATTATCAAAAAAACAAATTGAGAGCTACCTATCGGATTAAGCTTTTAAATTACTATATAAAATCTATGACAGAATCTAATCTCCCAATCAATCAACTTACTAAAGATAAAATCCGCAAAAAAATTCTTGAGCTGGTAAGCGAATATTCTGAGATTGAGTTTGCTAACAAGCAATTTATTCCTGGTCAAACAGTTATTCCACCTTCTGGAAAATTGATTGGAAATAAAGAGTTACAAAATATGGTGGAAGCTTCGCTAGATGGGTGGTTAACAGCTGGTCGTTTTAATGATTTATTTGAAAAAAAATTGGCGCAATTTATTGGGGTTAAGTATGCCATTACCGTTAATTCTGGTTCCTCCGCCAATTTAGTGGCATTTTCTGCATTAACTTCACCCAAGCTGGGCAAGCGTGCAATTCAAATTGGCGATGAGGTAATAGGAGTTGCAGCAGGATTTCCGACTACTGTTAATCCCATTATTCAGTTTGGTGCGGTACCTGTTTTTGTTGATATAAATCCTCTAACGCACAATATTGATGAATCCAAAATTGAGGCTGCTATTAGCCCTAAAACCAAGGCTATTATGCTGGCTCACTCACTTGGAAATCCATTTAATCTTGATGTAGTAACAGCCTTGTGTAGAAAATATGATTTATGGCTTATTGAGGATTGTTGTGATGCGCTTGGCTCTACTTATAAAGGGAAAATGGTAGGAACTTTTGGCGATATTGCAACATTAAGTTTTTACCCGGCACACCATATAACCATGGGTGAGGGTGGCGCAGTATTTACCAATAACCATGAGTTAAAGCAAATTGCAGAGAGTTTTCGTGATTGGGGCCGCGATTGTTACTGCCCCCCCGGCAAAGATAACACTTGCGGGAAGCGCTTTGGTTGGCAATTGGGTGATTTGCCATTTGGATATGACCATAAATACACTTATAGTCACTTGGGATACAACCTAAAGATAACTGATATGCAGGCTGCATGTGCTTTGGCGCAACTTGAAAAGGCCCCAGAATTTATTCAAACTCGTAAAGACAACTTTGCATACTTAAAAGAGCAGCTACGATCTTGTGAAGAATTCTTGCAATTACCGGTCGCAACCGATGGATCAGACCCATCTTGGTTTGGTTTTCCGATTACCCTTAAAAAAGATTGCCCTGTTTCCCGTGTTGATTTGATTACTTACTTAGACCAAAAAAAGATTGGCACCCGTTTATTGTTTGCAGGAAATCTTACCCGTCAGCCCTATATGTCAAATACTAACTATCGAGTTAGCGGTGATTTTACTAATACTGACAATGTTATGGAAAATACATTTTGGATTGGGGTGCAACCTGCTTTGACAAGAGAAATGCTGAAGTATGTAACTAGCCACATTGAAATTTTTTTAGGCGTTAATTTTTAGATGAGCTTTATCTTATGAATCAAATGGAAAAGGTAAGTGATCTAATCGCTGAGACTTTAGAAAAATTGGATATTCACCATTCCTTTGGGTGGCTTAGGTATCTATAAGGAAAAAATTATTGAAAGTGCGGATTATCCTAGGCTATTTGGGGGGCACTTTGGGCTAAATAAAATGCCTTACTATATTTAACAATTAAAGCTTTGAATTATCCCCGTACAAAAATTTATAAATATATATTTTATTGATGAGTAAATTTTGTATTGCATATGCGATTTTCATTTACATATTTTGAAATATTAGATTCAAAAAAATTTCTTTTATTTTTTTATCCTTGCTTATTAATTAAATACAAAATTTCCGGAGTAATTTATGCGTGAAATATCAAGAAATGCAATGAACATTAATGGCCAGCCTATGTTCAAGGTGATAGATAAAGTGAAGCTTTTGGAGACTAAGGGGCATAATATTATTCACCTTGAGATTGGTGATCCTGACTTCGCTACTCCAGACCATATTATTGAAGCTTGTAAAAATTCTTTGGATGCCGGGGAAACTCATTATGGAAGCAGCTGGGGATTAAGTGACTTCATCCATACATTGAGAATGGCCACCCTTAGATCAAGAGGGTTTATGCCGGAAGTTAATCAAGTGTTGGCTACCCCTGGAGCAAATATTTCGATTTACTATGCAATTTTTTGTTTAGTCAACCCAGGCCAAGAGGTATTAGTTCCCAATCCTGGATTCCCAACTTATTTATCCTCAATTGCAATGTGTGACGTCACTCCGGTTCCATACCCCTTGTATGAGAAAAATAATTTCAGAATGCGAGCATGCGATATTGAGCCATTGATAACTGAGAAAACTAGGCTCATTATTGTAAATAGTCCTAATAATCCAACTGGGGCCATTACAGAGTCAGAGGAGTTGAAAGCGATATACGCCCTTGCTGAAAAATATGATTTATATATTTATTCAGATGAAATTTATTCCCGTATGGTGTATGAATCCGGAGATTTTTTCTCTATCGCTAGTTTGGATAAAGCGAAAGAGCGGGTGATTCTTTCTAACGGATTTAGCAAAGCATTTGCAATGACTGGTTGGCGGCTTGGATCAGTTATTGCGCCATCTGTAGTAGCTGAGCGGATGATGATGCTTTTGCAAACAACGTCTTCATGTGTCTCTGCATTTATTCAGCGCGCTGGGATTGCAGCCATAGAGGGTGATCAAGAGCATATAATGGCGATGATGCGTGAATACAGGATGCGTCGTGATTTCCTGATTAGTGGACTAAACTCTATACCTGGAATCAAGTGCCATTTACCTGGAGGTGCATTCTATGCGTTCCCAAATATATCAAGCTTTGGATTAACATCTGAAGAATTTGCTGGGGTAATGTTAGAAAAAGCGGGTGTCGCAATGCTACCAGGCTCTAATTTTGGATCACAAGGAGAGGGATTTGTAAGGCTGGTATACGCGTCATCTGCAGAAAATATCAAACAGGCGATTAATCGAATTTCTTTAGCTTGTCGTAATTTATAAATAGGGGGTTAAATTGGTTCGTGTATCAGACTACATTGCAAGCTTCATTAGCGACCAACTGGGATTAAAGGATATTTTCATGCTTTCAGGTGCGGGTAGTATGCATTTGACGGATGGCGTAGCTTGTAATCCAAAATTGAGGGCAATTTGTGTACATCACGAACAGTCTGCTTCGATGGCGTTGGAGGCGTATGCAAGAACTAATGAAAACTTTGCTGTCGGTTATTTTTCTACTGGACCTGCTGCATTGAATGCGCTTACCGGTTTGGGTGGAGCCTGGCAAGATAGTGTGCCATGTTTGTTTATATCGGGAAATGTCAAGCGCTCCACTTGTTCTCATACTGAGGGGGTGCCTGGTTTAAGACAGTTTGGAGTTCAGGAATTAGACATTATTCCTGTTGTATCAAGTCTTTGTAAATATGTTGTTCACTTAACAAAGCCTGAGATGATCCGGTATGAGTTAGAAAAAGCTGTAAGCATCGCAAAAAGTGGCAGGCCAGGCCCTGTTTGGATCGATATACCTATGGATGTTCAGTCAGCTAATATTAATCCAGAGTCTTTGCCCTCTTATGTCTCAATAGATCAATCTCCCAAAGCAGATCAGAATGATATTCTTTATGTTGCAGATTTATTAGCATCGGCCAAGAGGCCGGTCATAATTGCAGGTCGCGGCGTGAGGCTTGCCGGCGCTCGAGAATTGTTAAAGGAGCTTGCGATTGATTTTAACATTCCAGTTGTGACGCCTTATCTTGGTATTGATAACTTGCGCCATGACTTAGACATCTATATTGGTAAGACTGGAGTAAAGGGCGATAGACCAGCAAATTTTGCCATGCAGAATTCCGACTTGGTTTTAGCTATTGGAACAAGCTTGCATATATCCGTTGTGGGATACGATTATGAGCAGTTTGCTCGAGCAGCCAAAAAAGTTGTGATCGATATAGATCTTACATCTCACTTGAAAAAAACTATTGGATTTGATAGGTTAATAGAATCAGATGCATGTTATGCACTTAATGGACTATTAAATGCTTTGCGCAAGTTAAAAGTAAAAAGTAAGCGTGACTGGCTTGTTCAATGCATTAAATGGAAAAATAAATACCCCGTTTATTTACCGGAATATGAAAAAACTGTGGGCCAGATTAATATGTATTCATTTATGGAAAGATTGTGCGCCCTTGCTGGGGAAGGGGATGTTTTTATTGGCGATGCTGGATCTGCAATTTATGCGGTTTCACAGGGCATAAAATTACTTCACGACCAACAGCGTTATATACCCTCTAGCGCCATGGCAACAATGGGGTATACAGTTCCAGCAGCAATTGGTGTATCTGCAGCTCTTGGGAATAAGCGCGTTTTGGCTATCACTGGTGATGGCTCTCTTCAGCAAAATATTCAGGAGTTACAGACCTACTTGCAATACAGACTCCCAATAAAACTGTTTGTTTGGAATAATGATGGATATTTATCAATTCGAGCATCGCAGAAAAATTATTTTGAAGAGAGGTATATTGGAGAAAGTGTACGATCCGGCGTTAGCATTCCCGATACTTTAAAAATAGCAAATGCATATGGAATTGCTTCAGCACGGGTAAATGAGCTAAATGAGTTAGATGCAGCCATTAAAAAAGCTCTAGATTATGATGGACCCTATATTCTTGAGATTATGACGCCACCTGATCAATTAATAATACCAACTGTATCTTCAAGAGTAAATGAGGATGGCACCATGGTTTCAAGGCCGCTTGAAGATATGGCCCCATTTCTAGACAGAGAAGAATATTTTCAGAATATGCTCATACCAACAATATAAACACAATGCCATATTGTAGTTATATGGACATATTCTTATTAAACAAAATTCATTTAAAAGAAAATGCTGGAAATCCTAAGTAATATTTTTTTATGCGTATAGCAATACTTGGCGCTAGCAGCCAAATCGCAAAAGACCTAATTCTTTCATTTGAAAAAAATGAAGCTCATGAATTAGTCCTTTTTTCTCGAAATCCCGAGGTTGTTAAAGAGTGGCTTAATCATTCGGTACTGAGTCACAGTTACGCAATTGACATCTACGAAAATTTTTCAAGCGACTCACATTTTGATGTGGTAATAAATTTTATTGGAGTTGGCGATCCTAAGATTGCAGCAGATATGGGCTCATCTATATTTGATATTACCCTGGATTACGATTCTCTAGTGTTAAATTATTTAAAGAGCCATCAAGAATGTCGCTATCTTTTTTTGAGTAGTGGCACAGTCTATGGCTCAGAATTTAATATTCCAGCCAAGACTGAGACTAATTTTTCTATTCCAGTGAATAATATTTTGCCTTATGATTGGTATGGAGTTTCTAAAATGCATGCAGAGGCAAGACATAGATCGATGCAGGATCTTGCGATAATAGACATTAGAGTTTTTAATTACTTTAGCCACACTCAGAATATGGCCTCTAGTTTCTTAATTGCCGATATTGTCAGGGCGATTAGTGGCAAAAAGGTTTTACAAACTTCATCATCTAATATCGTGAGAGATTTTTTAAACCCCTTTGATTTTTATCAGCTAGTTAAAAAACTATTGCAGGCCCCAAAAGTAAACTGCGCCGTCGACTGCTATACGCTTGCACCAATTCAAAAGCTTGATTTACTGACGCATTTAAAAGAAAAATTTAATCTTCAGTACCAGCTAGTGAATGAAGAGATAGGACCTAATGCTACCGGAAGAAAGTTAGCTTATTATTCTTTAAATAGGCGAGCTGGTGAATTTGGGTATCAACCAAAATATGATTCAATTGACGGGGTATGTAAAGAATTAAATTTGTATATAGCAAAAAATTGACTCATATAAAATTTATGCATGTAAATTTATTAGAGGCAATATCGATTAGGGCATCATGTTGAGGCGAAGAAATACTGTAAAATCTATGATTAGATCTGAGCGCACTTACGACATGCGCATGTTTTTAACGCTTATTAACAGTAAAGTGGTGAATTATGAATATTCAAATTTGCCGACCTGAAATGCCTAGCCATTTAAGCGATCTCTTAAGAAAAAGTTGTGGATCTTTATTATGAGTCAAAAAGATTTAACCAAAGATCATATTGTCATTATTAATGCTCAGTCCAATCGCTCGACGAATCGGCTTTCTGAAATATGGAATTCTAGGCATCTAATAGAGCTATTTATAAAAAAAGATTTCGTAACATTTTACAAACAAACTATATTGGGCCCTTTTTGGTTCATAGTTCAGCCTTTAGTTACCACTATTACTTTTACTGTCATTTTTGGCCAAATTGCAAAAATTCCAACAAATGGTGTGCCCCCCTTTATCTTCTATATGCCGGGGATAATTATTTGGGGCTATTTTTCTCTTTGCCTAGATAAGACCTCTCGAACTTTTATAGAAAACCAAGGGATTTTTAGTAAGGTATATTTTCCAAGGCTGACCGTTCCAATTTCATTCATAATAAGTAACCTAACTTCTTTCTTAATTCAGTTTGCAACATTTATTGCTTTTTTAATTTATTTTGCATTAAAAGGGGATGGTTTTCATTTTCAGTGGACATTATGTTTGTTGCCGGTAGTTGTTCTGCAGGCAGCCATACTTGGCCTAGGTATAGGGCTAATAGTTTCTGCGTTAACTATTAAATATCGAGATTTAAATTTTATTACTGGGTTTGGGGTGACTTTGATGATGTATGCATCCCCAGTGATATATCCATTTTCAGAAGTCCCTGAAAAATGGCGATTGTTAGCATCTATAAATCCGATGACCGGTGTAATTGAAGTTTTTAGAAGTGGATTCATGAATGTCGGTAATATTTATTTTGAGGGTTGGTTTTTGGGTATGGCTGTCACGGCCCTCACTCTGTATGTCGGGCTTGCTCTATTCTTTAGAGCTGAAAAGATTTTTGTGGATACCGTCTAGATGACAAAGAAAGTTATTGAGATATCTCACCTTACAAAGGAGTACGCCCTAGGTGTAATTGGACATGGAACTTTGTATCAAGATATGCAAAGTTGGTTGGCAAAACTAAGAGGGCATGAAGATCCAAATTCAATTGTTGGCTTCAAGAAGATAAGCCATGGAAAAGAATTTCTTGCATTAAACGATGTCTCTTTCGATGTTAATGAGGGTGATATTGTTGGGGTAATTGGTAAAAATGGCGCAGGTAAATCAACCCTCTTAAAGATACTCTCTCGCATTACATATCCAACCTCTGGTAGTGTAAAAATACGCGGACGGGTAGCTAGCTTATTGGAAGTTGGGACTGGATTCCATGGGGAGCTAACCGGAAGAGAAAATGTTTTTATTAATGGCGCAATTTTAGGAATGT
>Ga0114964_10003695_pt1 | contig 10264 bp, 11 predicted proteins | sample C_131016_MF_Meta_FD_92638 | JGI IMG/M metagenome (GOLD analysis project Ga0114964, IMG submission 92638) | Freshwater microbial communities from Lake Croche, Canada to study carbon cycling - C_131016_MF_MetaG | ecosystem: Environmental > Aquatic > Freshwater > Lake | place: Lake Croche, Canada... | reverse complement strand
GGCCGGGTGGTCAAGGGGGTGAACTTCGTCGCTTTGAGGGATGCGGGCGATCCTGTTGAGATTGCAGCGCGCTACAACGACCAAGGGGCCGATGAGCTCACTTTTTTGGACATCACCGCCACGTCTGACGAGCGAGACATGATCCTTCACATCATTGAAGCGGTGGCCACCAAGGTGTTCATCCCCTTGACGGTGGGGGGGGGTGTGAGAACGGTGGAAGACGTGAGGCGACTCTTGAATGCGGGCGCAGACAAGACGAGCTTCAATTCGGCCGCCATTGCCAATCCGCTCGTGATTCGCGATGCCGCCAACAAGTACGGTTCACAGTGCATTGTGCTGGCCATCGATGCCAAGAAAAGAACCCCAGAGCAAGAAAGTCGCTTGAGCGAACGCGGTGAGCCACTGGGCCCGGGCTGGGATGTGTACAGCCACGGCGGGCGGCGCGACACGGGGCTCGATGCTGTGCAGTGGGCCCAGCGCATGGCGCATCTCGGCGCGGGTGAGATTTTGCTCACCAGCATGGACAAAGACGGCACCAAGAGTGGTTTTGATTTGGCGCTCACGCGAGCCGTCAGTGCAGCAGTGAGTGTGCCCGTCATTGCCTCTGGTGGTGTGGGCTCTCTCGAGGATTTGGCCGACGGCATTGAGCTCGGTGGCGCCGATGCGGTGCTGGCAGCGAGTATCTTCCATTACGGTGAGCACACCATTCAAGAAGCCAAAGCCTGTTTGCGTGCCCGTGGCATTGCGGTGAGGCCTTGAACGCTTGATCCGGTGAGGGTTGAATTTCGCTTGTTCTTCAAAAACTCAATCGGGCAGATTGTTTTTTTCTAGACCCCAGGATCCCTGCTGCATGGAAAAATTACAATGACCTTCCCCTTTTTTGAACTGAAAGCTTGATTTGTCTACTTCTACGCCAGCATCTGAATCCTCTTCACCCGTCAAAGTCGCGAGCGAGTCTTGGCTGGAGCACGTGCGCTTTGACGACAAGGGGCTGGTGCCTGTGATTGCCCAGGAAAAGGACAGCGGGGACGTTTTGATGTTTGCTTGGATGAACCGCGAGGCGTTGGAGAAAACCGCCGCCACAAAACGCGCGGTCTACTTCAGTCGCTCACGGGGGAAATTGTGGTTCAAGGGCGAAGAGTCTGGCCATGTTCAAATCGTGCACAGCATGCGACTCGATTGTGACTCGGACGTCTTGCTGCTCACGGTCACCCAAGAGGGTCACAGCCCCTCCATTGCTTGCCATACGGGGCGACACAGTTGTTTTTCATGGAGTTTGGATGAGCAGCACCAGTGGGTCGCCACTGCGCCCGTTCTCAAAGACCCCGAGAGCATTTACCTCTCCCACACCACTTAACCCAAGAAACGCCATGAACCCAAGTGCAGATACTCTGAGCCGCCTGGCCCAGGTCATAGAGTCGAGAAAACCCGAGCACGGGGGGGACCCTGAGAAGAGCTATGTGGCTCGTCTGCTGGCCCGCGGGCCTGATGCTTTTTTAAAAAAAATCGGCGAAGAAGCCACCGAGGTTGTGATGGCGGCCAAGGATTTGCAAGCAGCGCGCGCGCTGGGCACGGCCCATGCCAGCATGCCGGGTGGGTCCAGTGCCGACAGTGCTCTGGCGCAAAGCCTGGTGGGCGAGATGGCGGACTTGTGGTTTCACGCCATGGTGGCCTTGTCCTATTTTGAGTTGAGCCCTCAATTGGTGCTCGATGAGTTGGCCCGGCGTGAAGGCTTGAGTGGCTTGGAGGAAAAAGCCCTGAGAAAAGCCCAGACCCGCGAGGTGACCGGCGAGTGAGAGCCCGTTTGCGCCAAAGTCGAGTGTTCTTTCAACCCCCATTGCACAAGGTCCTTTAAGCCATGCACCACGATGACCATTGTATTTTTTGCAAAATCGTTCAGCGTCAGATTCCCTCCAAACTGGTCTACGAGGACGACGAGATGATGGCGTTTCATGATATCCACCCCTGGGCCCCGGTGCATTTTTTAATCATCCCCAAAGAGCACATCGCCAGCATGGCGCAACTCAAGGACCAGCACAGCGCTTTATTGGGACGCATGATGGTGAAGGTTGATGAATTGGCCCGTCAAGAGGGTTGTTTGCCCTACCCGCAGGGGGGGTACCGATTGATGGTCAACACAGGAGACCACGGCGGGCAAGAAGTGCACCATTTGCACTTGCATGTGATGGGCGGGCCCAGGCCTTGGGCCAAGGGCTGAGCCTTGCTGAACTGAGTGTGGGCTCGTGTAGAGGCTGTGAACGTGGCCTCAAAGCCCGAGGTCAGTGCTCACTTTGGGGGTTTATTTCCAAGTGGTGCCATCACGCCGTCTTGGCAGTTATAGAATAGGGCTTATACACACCGCTGGTTTTTGCGGTGATTTACCGCTTAGGAGACTGGGACATGGGTTCATTTTCAATTTGGCATTGGTTGATCGTGTTGCTGATCATTGTCTTGGTGTTTGGAACCAAGAAGCTCAAGAACATTGGTTCTGATTTGGGTGGTGCGGTCAAGGGCTTTAAAGAAGGCATGAAAGACGGGCAAACACCAACCACGCCTGAAGGCGAAGCCCACCCCCATGTGGCCGCGCAAGGCGTTGCCCACCAGGCCGAGAAAACCACCATCGATGTCGAGGCCAAGCAAAAAATCTGACGTCTCCCCAAGCCGTGCCGTCATTCGCGGCACGACCACAATAGCGGTGACGATGCTGGGGGGCTTTTTCAAATTGGATGGGCATCTTGCCAAGTGTGTTGAAAGGTTATTTCGCCCCATGATGATGTGTTTTGTCTTCCACGCCCATGATTGATCTTGGCATCTCCAAATTGGCGCTCATTGGTGCAGTGGCTCTCATTGTCATTGGGCCAGAGAAATTGCCACGTGTGGCGCGCACGGTGGGCACCTTGATTGGCAAAGCGCAAAAATATGTCTCTGACGTCAAGGCCGAGGTCAATCGCGCCATGGAGAACGAGGAGCTCAAGAAAATGAAAGACAGCGTGGAGTCTGCGGCCCACCAAGTGGAGCAAAGCTTTCATGACAGCTCCCACCAATTTGAGAAAGACTGGCAAGCTGCCACCGCTGGGCTCGAGGGCACGACCACGTCGCATGACCCAGGGCAAGCCAGTTCCTCCTCGGACTTCTTGCCCCCGCTTTTCATGCCGCAATACCGCCATCCTGGCAAAAACTGGAGACTCAAGCGTTCGGCCACGCCCCAGTGGTACAAGGCCAGGCAAGGGGTGCGCACCAAAGCGCTCTCTGGCGCCGCACGGGTGGCGCGTTTTCGCCCGCGTGCTTGAAGGGCTTGGGTTCATCGTGATCATCGCCCGGTTCACACCCTGACGCCAAAGCGCCACGTCTGTCGTCTACACTTCAGTCTGCGCCATCCCTGTTACCCACCCAACGGCCTGAAACCCATGCCGCTGTTGTTCAAACCAAGACCTCTCTCGCATGTCCGATCCCAGCCCTTCGAAGTCCGACCCCAGCGCCTCGTCCACTCCCCACGATGAGCTCGCGGGCACCGAGCAGCCTTTTGTGCAGCATTTGGTCGAATTGCGCGACCGCTTGGTCAAAGCGGTGGCCGCCATTGCCGTGATGGCGGTGGTATTGAGTATTTATCCCGGCCCTTCAGAGTTGTATGACTTGCTGGCGGCACCCTTGGTTGCCAATTTGCCGGCCGGCACGACCCTCATCGCCACATCGGTCATCTCGCCATTCATGGTGCCCTTGAAAATCATGCTGATGGCCGCATTTCTATTGGCCTTGCCCATCGTGCTTTATCAGATGTGGGCCTTTGTGGCGCCTGGGCTTTACGCGCATGAAAAGCGTTTGGTCTTGCCGCTGGTGGTCTCGAGCACGCTGCTCTTCTTTTTGGGCGTCGCGTTTTGTTATTTCTTTGTCTTTGGTCGGGTCTTCAGTTTCATTCAGTCGTTTGCACCCAAAAGCATCACGGCCGCGCCTGACATTGAGGCCTATTTGAGCTTTGTGCTCACCATGTTTTTGGCGTTTGGCATGGCCTTTGAGGTGCCCATTGTGGTGGTGGTGTTGGCCCGGATGGGAATTTTTTCGATTGAAAAACTCAAAGCCTTTCGCTCCTATTTTGTGGTGCTGGCCTTCATCGTGGCGGCCATCGTGACGCCACCCGATGTGGTCTCGCAGTTGGCTTTGGCCATCCCCATGTGTTTGCTCTATGAGGTGGGCATTTGGGCGGCGCAGATTTTCATCAAAACCACCCAACCGCCGAGCCAAGAGTGATGCGCGACGGTTGAGCCCATTGAAAAGTTTTGTCAATTGTTCATTTGATTTTTTTTGCAAGGTTTTTGCTGCATGAAACGACTCTGGTTGCTGTTCTCGCAAGTGGTCACGGTGGTCTTGGCCGTGTGGTTTGTGTTGGTCACCTTGAAGCCCGAGTGGCTCAATCATCGCCCTTCGATCTCGGCGCTGGGGCTGCAACTGGCCAATGAGTCGGCGAGCAACAAGGAGAGTGGTGCGACTGCCCCGGGTAGTTTTAGTGCAGCGGCCAAGAAAGCCGCCCCCGCAGTCGTGAGCATCAACACGAGCAAAGCGCCCGACAAAAACCAATCTCCCATGGCGCCATGGTTCAAGCATTTTTTTGGGGAACCCGATGACAACAGCGCGCAAGTGGGGTTGGGCTCCGGTGTGATTGTGAGTGATCAAGGCTATATCTTGACCAATTACCATGTGATTGAGGAGGCCGATGAGATCGAGGTGAGCTTGAACGACGGCAGAAAAACCCAGGCCAAAGTGATCGGCGTGGACCCGGATTCGGATTTGGCCGTGCTTAAAATCAAACTCGATCGCTTGCCAGTCATCGTGATGGGCAACTCGGAGAACTTGCAAGTGGGCGACCAGGTGCTGGCCATTGGCAACCCCTTTGGCATGGGGCAAACCGTCACCAGTGGCATCGTCTCGGCGCTGGGGCGCAATCAGTTGGGGCTCAATACCTTTGAGAATTTCATTCAAACCGATGCCGCCATCAACCCTGGTAACTCGGGGGGGGCTTTGGTGGATGTTTTTGGCAATTTGATGGGCATCAACAGCGCGATTTTTTCTCGCTCCGGTGGCTCCATGGGCATAGGGTTTGCAATTCCCGTCTCCACCGCCCAACAAGTCTTGGAGGGCATCATCAAGGACGGCCAGGTCACCCGTGGCTGGATTGGTGTCGAGCCCAATGAGTTGACGCCTGAGCTCATGCAGACCTTTGGTTTGAAGGACACGTCCATCAAGGGGGTGGCCGTGACAGGGGTGCTGCAAAACGCACCGGCTGCCAAAGCGGGCTTGCGACCTGGGGACGTGATCGAGCAAGTGGACTCCAAGCCTGTCGCCCATGTGGCCGAGCTCTTGAGCGCTGTGGCTGGCCTCAAACCCAATGTGAGCGTGCCATTCAAAATCAAACGCAAAGACCAAGACATCAGCATCACGGTCACCCCAGCGCAACGCCCCAAAATGAAGCGCCAACCCGCTCAAGGGTCTCCAGGACCGCAAGGGCTTGAGCGGTGACCAAGCCCGCCCCAATGATGGATCGTGCGGCCTTGGTCACGTACACCAATGCGCTCTTGAGCCCAGAGCGCTTCAAAGACTACTGCCCCAACGGCTTGCAAGTCGAGGGGACTGCGCACATTGGCCGTTTGGTGAGCGGTGTGACGGCGAGCTTGGCGCTCATTGACCATGCCATTGAGACCCGAGCACACGCCTTGTTGGTTCACCATGGACTGTTTTGGCGCAACCAAAGTGGTTGCATCACGGGCTGGATGAAAGCGCGCTTGGCCGCCCTCTTGGCCCATGACATCAATGTGCTGGCCTACCACTTGCCACTGGATGCGCACCCACTCTATGGCAACAATGTGCAGTTGGCCAAGCGCTTGGGGCTGGACGTTCAGGGCAGTTTTGGCGAACAAAACTTGGGGCTTTGGGGGCAGATGAAGCCCATCGACGCCACCGAACTCCACCCTGCCTTGGCAAGCCAAAAGACGCGGCTCGATCGCGGCGCTGAGTCTCCCCCTGTGCCCAAGATCAACCCCGCGCTCAGTCTGCAAGGACTGCTCTCACGCATTGAGCACCAGTTGAATCGCCCGCCTTTGCTGATCGAGCCCCAGGGGTTTGATCTCGATGCGCCTGTGGGGGTGGTGGCTTGGTGCAGCGGTGGCGCGCAGAGTTATTTCGAGTCGGCCATGCAAGCCGGGGCGCGGGTGTTTCTCACGGGTGAAATCTCTGAGTCACAAGTGCATTTGGCGCGCGAGTGCGGTGTCGCCTTCGTGGCCTGTGGTCACCATGCCACCGAGCGCGGCGGTGCTCAGGCGTTGGGCGAGCACTTGGCCGAGCATTTCTCCTTAGAGCACGAGTTTGTCGACATCGACAATCCGGCTTGAAACGAACAGGCCCATGACGCTGCGCCCTCCTTTGGCCATCACGCAAGGCGACCCCTCGGGCATCGGTCCCGAGATCGTGCTCAAGTGTTTTTTGGCGCACCCAGAGCTTTGTCAAGAGGCGGTGATTTTTGGTCACCTGGGCGTTTTTGAGCGTGCCTTGCCTTGGGTGGATCCACAAGGGCGACTTCAATTGGAAACGCTGTCCTGGGAGGCCGATGGCTTTCAAGGTGTTACAGAGCCACAAGCGACGCGTGCACCACCAACCGAGCCAGGACGCTTGCGCGTGCAACTCGTCAATTTGGAACACTGGAGCGAGATCACCCAAGGGGTGGGCCTGGGTTTGGGCCAAAACCGAGTCCTTGATCCTCAGGTGGCCCAGGCCATGCAAAGTCGTGCCCTGCCCACGATGGGTTGCGTGGCGGCCTTGTCAGGGGAGATGGCTGCGCAAAGCATCGTCTGCGCCACCCGCGCTGCGCTGTTGTCACAGGTGAGGGCTGTCGTGACAGCGCCCATCCACAAAGAGGCGCTGGCCTTGGCCGCTTGGCCCTATCCCGGGCACACCGAGCTTTTGCAGCATGAATGCGCACGCTTTGTCGGTCGCACGGCCGCACAACTGCCGGTGCGCATGATGCTCACCCATGACGAGTTGACCGTGGTGTTGGTGAGCATTCACATTTCTTTACAAGAGGCCATCTCAACGTTGAGCACGCAAGGCGTGCTCGAGACCTTGCAAATCACCCATGAGGCTTTGAGCCAAAGTCTGGGGCGGCGCCCGAGAATCGCCTTGAGTGGACTCAACCCCCATGCGGGCGAGGGCGGGCTCATGGGGCGTGAGGAAATTGAGATGTTGACACCCGCTTTGGCCCAAGCCCAAGCCTTGGGGATGCAGGTCGAGGGACCGTTTTCGCCCGACACGGTGTTCATGCGCGCGAGATCGACCCCAGAGCATCCTGGAGAATTTGACGCCGTGGTGGCGCTCTACCACGACCAAGGCCTCATTCCCGTGAAATACCTGGGGCTTGATGAGGGGGTCAACGTCACCTTGGGGCTTCCCATGGTGAGAACCAGCCCAGACCATGGCACTGCGTTTGATCTGGCCGCCACGGGGACGGCCCGCGAGGGCAGTCTATGGGCCGCGTTGCGCGTGGCACAGCGTTTGAGTGGACTTTGAAGCGCAAGCCGAGAGCCTGGTTCACCAGCGAGAGAGGTTGGCGCCAGTTGGCCTCCGTGTGGGCAACAAGACGGGCAACAAGAAGAACAAGAACAGGGGCCTGTTGCCGTTCAAACCCCTTTGATGGTGCAACGCCAAATGGGGACAAATTCACTGGCCTTGAATCGGGTCCCCACACTCAGATACAATACAAGGTTAACCCTAGCGTTTGGGCTTCATTGAGGACTTTCATGAGTGATAACACAATTGATTCAAGTAAGCGCACATGGCTGATTGCCACCTCGTGCGTGGGTGCAGCTGGAACAGCGGCATTGGCCGTTCCGTTTGCCAGTTCTATTCAACCCTCTGAGCGTGCCAAGGCCGCTGGAGCCTCCGTGGAGGTTGACATCTCTGCCGTCAAGCCTGGCGAGAAGATCACCGTGGAGTGGCGCGGCAAGCCCGTGTGGATTATCCGCAGAACGCCCGAGCAACTCGCTGCCTTGTCCAGCGTTGAAGCCGAGCTCGCGGACCCCAAGTCCGAGCGCAAACCGTCAGAATTGACACCCGAATACGCCCGCAACCAAGCTCGCTCCATCAAGCCCGAAGTGTTCGTGGCCGTGGGCATCTGTACCCATCTGGGTTGCTCTCCCAGCGATAAATTCGCACCGGGCGCACAGCCTTCGCTGCCCAACGACTGGCCGGGTGGCTTTTTGTGCCCCTGCCACGGTTCGACCTTTGATTTGGCCGGTCGCGTCTTCAAAAACAAGCCCGCTCCCGATAATTTAGAGATTCCTCCCCATATGTACTTGTCTGACAACAAGTTGATCATTGGCGAAGATAAAAAAGCTTGAATGAAGGGTTAACGAACATGGCACACTTTAAAGAAATTTCGCCCAACGCCTCCACCGGTGAGAAGTTCATGAATTGGGTGGACAACCGTTTCCCAGCCACCCAGTTGTGGGAAGAGCATTTGTCCAAATACTACGCGCCCAAGAATTTCAATTTTTGGTACTTTTTTGGCTCGCTATCTCTCTTGGTGTTGGTGCTTCAAATCGTGACCGGGATTTTCCTCACGATGCACTACAAGCCTGAGGCGAGTGCGGCGTTTGCCTCTGTCGAGTACATCATGCGCGATGTGCCTTGGGGCTGGCTCATTCGTTACATGCACTCCACTGGCGCTTCGGCGTTTTTTGTGGTGGTGTATTTGCACATGTTCAGGGGCCTCATTTATGGCTCCTATCGCCAGCCGCGCGAGCTCGTGTGGATTTTTGGTTGCACGATCTTTTTGTGCCTCATGGCCGAGGCCTTCATGGGCTACTTGCTGCCTTGGGGACAGATGTCGTATTGGGGCGCACAAGTGATTGTGAACCTCTTCTCGGCGGTGCCCGTCATTGGACCCGATTTGGCGTTGTTGATTCGAGGCGACTATGTGGTGGGAGATGCAACACTCAACCGCTTCTTTAGCTTTCACGTGATCGCTGTGCCCTTGGTGCTCGTGGGCTTGGTGGCCGCGCACATCATCGCTTTGCACGAAGTGGGCTCCAACAACCCAGACGGTGTTGAGATCAAAGCCAAAAAAGACGCCCAAGGCATCCCTTTGGATGGCATCCCATTTCACCCCTATTACTCGGTCCACGACATCATGGGCGTCGGTGTCTTTTTGATGATCTTTGCGGCCATCATCTTCTTTGCCCCTGAGCTTGGTGGTTACTTCTTGGAAGCCAACAATTTCATCCCCGCAGACCCCTTGAAGACCCCGCTGCACATCGCACCGGTGTGGTACTTCACTCCTTACTACTCCATGCTGCGTGCGATCACGAGCGAGATGGTCAATGTTCTCATCCTCATCGTCTTGGCCACAGGCGCACTCACGATCACGAAAGCGCAACTGTCTGGCTTTTTGAAAATCGTGGTGGGCGCGCTCTCCTTGGGCTTGGCGGTCATGATGTACTCCGTCGATGCCAAATTCTGGGGCGTGGTCGTGATGGGTGCGGCGGTTGTCATTCTCTTTTTCTTGCCCTGGTTGGATCACTGCGAAGTCAAATCGATTCGCTACAAGCCCGAGTGGCACAAAGCCATGTACGCCATTTTTGTGGTGGTCTTTTTTGTGTTGGGCTACTTGGGCACGCAACCACCGTCGCACATTGGCGAGCGACTCTCCCAAGTGGGGACCTTGTTTTACTTTGGATTTTTCTTGTTGATGCCTTGGTGGAGCACCATCGGTCACACCAAACCCGTGCCCGAGCGCGTGGTGTTTCAGGCACATTGATGCCAAGCGTTGCGTTGACCCTCACCCCAAACCCTTGATCCTATAAAGAACTGCCAAAGGTTGATACCGATGAAAAAGATCCTACTCACTTGTCTACTCGCCCTCATGGGGTTGACTCAGGTGTACGCCGAGGAGGGAGGATTCCCTCTGGACAAAGCGCCCGATAAACTCAATGACGTGGTGGCCTTGCAGCATGGTGCGCAGATTTTCACCAACTACTGCTTGAACTGCCACAGTGCTGCTTACATGCGGTTCAACCGCTTGAAAGACATTGGCTTGACGGAGCAGCAAATCAAGGACAATTTGCTCTTCACCACTGAAAAAGTGGGCGACACCATGAAAGTCTCCATGGACCCCAAAGAAGCCAAGGGCTGGTTTGGTGGAGTGCCCCCTGATTTGACGGTGATTGCACGTTCGCGCGCTGGCCGTGGCGGCTCGGGCGCAGACTATTTGTACACCTACATG
>Ga0114964_10003691_pt1 | contig 10272 bp, 6 predicted proteins | sample C_131016_MF_Meta_FD_92638 | JGI IMG/M metagenome (GOLD analysis project Ga0114964, IMG submission 92638) | Freshwater microbial communities from Lake Croche, Canada to study carbon cycling - C_131016_MF_MetaG | ecosystem: Environmental > Aquatic > Freshwater > Lake | place: Lake Croche, Canada... | reverse complement strand
GTGTCGATGCCGTCTACCAGTATGTGCCGGGAGTCATCAAGATCACCTCGGGATATGCGGGTGGATCCGTGCCCAACCCCACCTATGAACAGGTCTGCACGGGACGCACCGGCCATGCCGAGGTGGTTCAGATCACCTACGATCCCTCCAAGGTCAGCTATGACCAGTTGCTGGATCTCTTCTGGAAGGCTCACGACCCCACCACACTCAACCGCCAGGGTGCGGATCACGGAACCCAGTACCGCTCCATCATCCTGACCTCCACGCCGGAAGAGGCCGCCGAGGCAGAGGCCTCCAAGAAGAAGGCTCAGGCCCAGTTCCCCGATCCGATCGTCACCGAGATCAAGCCTCTCACCACCTTCTACCCCGCGGAGGAGTACCATCAGGACTATTACAGCAACAACAAGGACAAGAATCCTTACTGCCAGATGGTCATTGCCCCGAAGCTCAAAAAGCTCGGGCTTCCGCAGTAAGCCTGCTCCCTGCAACGGTGAGTAGCGAATCGAGACGTGTCTTTGTGACCGGAAGGGGAACTCTTGCCGGAGGTCTCGACACGGTGGAGGGGCTCTGGTCGGAAGCGATGCGTGACCGCGGACCACTTGCCGGATCCTTTGATCACAATGCCCTGTGCTCACGTGCCTTTCTGGAGGGACCCGATGCCACTATCCTTGGCCGTCACCAACTCCTCGCCCTTGCCGCCGTCGAGTCCGCTTGGCGTTCGGCCGCGCTCAGTGGAACCCGCAACCGTCTGCGGGGGGAGGGGACACGGGAACGACATCCCCGCTTCGGTTGTGTCACGGGAAGTTCGGTCGGCGGTCTCGCCGCGATGGAGGAGGATCTTTCCGAGGGGAGCCGGTTATCCCCCTATGCCCTGAGTCGATGGAGGGCGAACTCCCTCGGATCAGTCACCACGCTCCGTTATGGACTTGGTGGGGCTGACTTCTCGGTGAATGCCGCCTCGGCAACCGGCGCCCAGGCTCTTTTTCTGGCGGGTTCGATGATCCGCTCCGGAATGGCCGATGCCGTGGTGGTCGTGGCGGCCGATCCCTTCCCCACGGAGAGGATTCTGGAAACCATGATGCGCAACGGCAGTGTCTCCAAGGAGGAGACCTCCCAGCCCCTCTCCGCGGAGAGAAATGGAATGAAGCCGGTCGAGGGTGCGGCCAGCCTGATTCTGGAATCCGAAGAGCACGCCGCCGCACGCGGTGCCGTGCCGGTCGCCGAGTGGATCGGCGGGGAATGCGCGAACGAATCGTATCACCTGATGGCCCCCAACGATGCCTCGCCCGTGCTTGAGGGCATCCTCGGCACCTGCCTGAGCAGGAATCTGCCCGACGACGGTGCGAGGGGAGTTGATTGGATCTCCCTGCATGCCACGGGGACGCCGAGATTTGACCGGGCCGAGATCTCCTGCCTGAAGCGCTTCTTTGGTGTTCGTCTCCCGTGGATCAGTGCCTTCAAGCGACTCACCGGCCATGCGCTCGGAGCCTCGGGGCTGATCGAGGCTGCGTTGATCTGCGAAGGATTGAAGCGTGGAGAGCTTCCCCCATGGCCGATGGAGATCGATCCCGCGCTTGGCTTGTGCGATGCCAAGCCTGCCAAGCAACCCACGCCCCGGACGGCCCTTCAGGTCGCGCAAGGGATGGGCGGAACCGTGGTGGTGAATCTGCTGAAAGCTGTGTAGCCATCCTGTCGCGGGAGAATGCCCTTCAAGTCGTTGGTTATCGCTAATGGATCCTGATTAGTATTGCAGAATTGTAACAATAATCGACTAGCGACATTGAGGTGATTGGCTCACCCATGCTTGGATGAGTTCTGATGCCGAGCAGCCCCTGATTCTTGTCATCGAGGATGAGGAAGACGTTTGCGACATGGTCTGCCATGCGTTGGAGCGGGCAGACTTCAGAACGCTTGCCGCAAACTCGGCCTATCAGGGCGCCCAGTTCGCCGAAAAGAGGAATCCGACAGCGATCCTTCTTGATTTGATGCTTGCACGGCTTGACGGCTTTGACGTGTTGAAGCGCCTGAAGGAAATCCCACGCACAAGCAGTATTCCCGTCGTGATCCTGAGTGCGAAGAACGAGCCGAGCGACCGCATCAGGGCCTTCGAACTGGGGGCCGATGATTACATCCCCAAGCCTTTTAACACCCGTGAGTTGGCCTTGAGGTTGAAGGCCGTTCTGAGGCGCCAACAGCCTGTTGTGGAGTCCCTTTCTGCGGGTGACTTGATCGTGGATCCCGTGGCGCTCAGGGTGAGAATCAAAGGGCGCCCCTTGGATCTGGCCCTCATGGAGTTCAAGCTCCTCTGCTCTCTTTTGTCGAATGCCGGAGTGATCATTCCGAGGGAGGAACTTCTCCGCACCGTCTGGGGGGAGGATGTCGGGGTCGACATCCGCTCCGTGGACACCTACATCTACCGCCTCAGGACAAAACTCGGTGACCATGGTCGCATGGTGAAAACCGTCCGGAGCGTGGGGTATGTTTTTGAAAAACCCGCGATTTCGTGAGTTGTGAGTTTCATCTCGTGATGCTTTGATCCAACCTTTCTCCGATAACCCTTATTCCCAACCCTCACTCCAACATGATCAAGATGATCCCCTCCATCGCCGCTCGCATGACGCTTCGCGCACGTCTCCTCTCGTTGTTGCTTCTCATGGTGGTGCTGGCTTTTACGCCCGCCTGTGTCACCAACCAAGGTGGCAGTACCGCCAACAGATCCGCCAGTCCCGCCTCACTCGCCGTGCTCCTAGGCATGAGCGGCGTGCGTCAGGAGCTTCAGATCACCCCGGTGCAGGCTGGCCTCCTTGATTCCTTGCAGTCCGATTACAAGTCGCAGGCGAAGACCACCATGGCCATCGGCGAAGCCGATCAAGACGCCGCCCTGCGGGCTGATTGGGATATCCGATCACTCCGCAAGCAATACAACGCCCGCTGCCTCGCCGTCCTGACCCCCGATCAGCAGCAGCGGCTGATGGAACTCCAGAGGCAGATGCTTGGCGGATCGGTCCTCTCTTCGCCCAGCGAGCAGCAACTCCTCGGCCTCTCCGCCCAGCAGCAGCAGCAGTTGACCGCGCTCAGCTCCTCCAGCCAGGCCCAGGCCACCGCCATCAATGCCCAGGCCAAGGCTGGTCAACTCTCCGACTTCCGCAAGGGAATCGAGCTGAACAGGATCCAGCAGCAGACCTCCAGTCAGATGACCGCCATCCTGACACCCGAACAGAAAAAGCAGTGGAAGATCCTCAGCGGTCAGAAGAGCGGCATGCCAGAGATCCACGATCCGAATGCCGGCTCGGCGAGTGTCTTCGAGGGTTATTGATCGTCGGGACGATTCATCCAAGAGTCATCATCCAAGAAGCAAATTATCCCTCCCTTGGTCGTCAGCCCGCGGGAGGGGCTTCGTGATAACGAGTCGTGTTATTGAGGTACATCTCCACCCCCGAAAGTGCCATTGCAGGAGTCTCTTTTTTCGCCATCTCCGCGCCGGCAGGGAGGGGGAGAATCGCGTTGTCGCGGTGTGTGAGGGTGTGTGGTGATTGGTTGACCTGAGTGCAGGTGATCTCCCCTTGATGCTGATTCTATCAGCTTTCGTGGTTTTTTTGCCCGGATGGAGAGGGGTGGGGTGAGCTGAATTTTAGGTGACGAAAACGTAACAGTAAACCTTTTGGCAAATTGCGAGCCGCGTGGAATCCTCACACCGTCAGAAAAGGAAAACGAACAAAGCTACTCCGCAGAACCCTCAAACAAAAAACAAACTCCAACTTCGGCAGTCCATTAAAACCCACATACAGACAGACTCAGCATAAACAAACACTCAGCAAACCCAACAAACCCAACAAACACATGAAACACACCAAGTCCATCCTGGTTGCCGCTCTCGCGGTGGCCGCCATCGGTTCGGCCTCCGCCGCCGTCACCAACAACGTCCCTCGCAACCAGTTTAACATTGCTGGTTCGACCGCTCTCAGGGGCGTCACCATGCCGACCATTTACAATTACGCGGTCGACCAAGGTTACTCCCTTCAGTGCGCTGACGCGACCCTCGTCGGCACCATTGGTAACAACCCGAAGGTTGCCCTCTTCTCCAAGGAGATCAGCCGCGTGACCAACAGCAAGACTGGTGACGTCAACGTGACCAAGGACTATATCAACGTCCACATGATCGGATCCGAGGGCGGCACGCTCGTCACCGGTTCCAAGAACGTGCAGGGGTTTGCCCCGCTCAATGCAGTCTCCATCACCGAGGCTGGTTGCACCAACAGTAACAGCGCCACGATCACCTTCTCCGATGTGGATCAGGCCGCTGGTAACTTCACCGGTGCCAAGGGAGCTTGGGCGAAGGTTGCAAAGCTGACCGAAGTTGGTCAGATTGCCGCCATCAACTTCTGCTTCGTGGCCTCGTCGAACTTCCCTGTCAGCAACATCACTGCCCAGCAGGCGAAGGCTCTCTACTCGTCCGGTTATCTCCCGCTCTCCTTCTTCACGGGAAATACCAATGACATCACCAACGGCGTGTTCGCCACCGGTCGTGACATCGACTCCGGCACCCGCGTCACCACCTTTGCCGAGGTCGGCCTCGGTGCTAGCGCAGCCGTCCAGCAGTACAAGTACGATGGTGACACCAATGTGTCTCTGACTACGGCCGGCACCCTCAATGGTGTCAGCTATGCAGCTGGCATGGGTGGTGAGAACAGCGGTGGTACCCTCTGCACATTGATTGCAACCAGTGGTTCCAAAGGCCTCACCGCAGCCAATGTTACGGCATGCCCCGCCAGCATCACCGGCAAGGTCTACCTGATCGGCTACACCAGCTCCGCTGATGCAGGAACCAAGACCCTTAAGGTGCTCAGCTACAATGGTTTCACCCCATATTACACCTCCGCTACCAGCAATGGTTTCCAGAACGGGACGAATGGCATCCCCACCGGCCAGTACAGCTTCTGGTCGACCGGTCGTATGCTCTACAATGTCGCAAACGCCCCCAAGGGAACGGACAAGACCCTCGTTCCGACGCTTGCCAGCGGCATCTACAGCAACCTGACCAACAAGACCACCGCGAACTTCGGCAGCGGCTACACAGCCCTCTCCGACATGAAGGTTCAGCGTGCGATCGAAGGGGCCAAGATCACCCCTAAGAACTAAGCAAGAAGATCATCCCTTCCGTGTGATCTCACACGGAGGAACAACTCCGGACAGGCCGGCGGGAAACCGCCGGCCTGATCTGTTTTTTACACTCACACTCAGAACAACGCGGAAGCAAGCGCTCTCTGGCTTTTTTCCATTCGCTGTCTTAGGATTCTATGTGGTTGGGAGCGTCAGCATCCCGAGATCCTCTTGCACAGCACACTCATTACTTCATGATTGCGTGCCGACTCTCCCCCATACTCCTTGGCTTGATCGCCCTGGTGATTGCCACCTTGGCGGTTTTTTCCGGAACCCTGTATTGGGTCACTAGAGAACCGAAGGTGGAGAGGGTATCGGCTCCGCCGACCGACCTCTCGGCTCGGACGAATCCCACCCCCCGCGTACGGGCACCGATCCCGACCACGGAAACCATCGTCGAACATTCCAAGCTTCCGGTGACGGTGCAGAGCACTCTGCCTGTTGAGACGAGTACGATCATTGAGGAGGAGGCTCCTCCGGTGGGATCGGAGCCTCCCGTGCCGTCTGTATACGGTCTGGTGAGCATGACGAATGCCACAAATGTTCCGTATTCGGAGGGGTTCCAGGGGATCGCCGAGGAGTTCACCGAGCAGGTGAAGCAGGGTGGCTGGGATAACACCTCCGCGGCCTACAAAAAAAACTGGGAGAAGGCCGCCGAGCGTGCCGACGATCTGCTGAGGGCACGCTATGGTGAGGAAGTCTATCTGAAGATGAAGCGGGAGGCGGCTCCCTGAGGCCGATCCCTTTTTTTGGCCGTTTGTGTTCTTTCGTGTGGTTTGTGGTTCTCTCTTCCTCTTCGCGATTCCTCCGCTAAAAGCGTCGAGTGTTTAAAGTATGTCGGAATTGTAACACTCTCCCCGGTGATTTGGGGTTATTCTATAGCACCTTTTTAAGCATCGTGCACAGGCTTCCCGACAAGTTTCATCCCTCTGAGCGTCCAGGAACGCCATGCAAGGGAAGCCCTCCCTCCCCGGGCGATTGGTCACCCTTTGTCAGGTCTCCTGCCAAGGGGGTGATCACGATTCTGCAGGTCATGGTTCTGCTCCTCTCGCAGACCGGGCTGTTGCAGGCCCAGAGCGCGCGTTCCATCATGTCGGGTGGATCGACGGGTGGTGCCGCTGGCGGACGTGGCGGGGCTGCCAACCTTCAGAACGCGGGGGCGGCCTCGGCCAGCCTCACCGCCACCAGGGCCCGTGACGTGATCCAGAAAAGCGAGGCGACTCTTTCTGCGATGAAGGCCCTGCAGAATAATGCCAGAAATCTGATGCAACAACCCACCGCTTACAAAACAGCCTATAATGGGCTGGATGCGGGTGGTTTGGTGAAATCCTCCGCATCGTGGAGTGGGGCGAATGACCCGACCGTCACGACGAAAGACAACGGACTCGTTCTCGTCGATATCAAGCAGAATACTCAGAATGCCTATCTTTATTGGGACAAGTTCAATATCGGCTCCAAGACCACGGTGAAGTTTGACCAGAGCAAGGGGGGTGAGGATGCCGGCAAGTGGATCGCCTTCAACAAGGTGATGGGCGCCATCGATCCCTCCCACATTTATGGAGGGATTCAGGCCCAAGGTCAGGTCTATATCCTTAACCAGAACGGGATTATCTTCCACAACGGCTCCCAGGTGAACACCCACGCCTTGGTGGCCTCGACCCTGCCGATCAATGAGAATCTGGCTGGCTCCGCCACCAAGGCGGGGCGAGGTATCGCCAACAATCCCGACTCCCAGTTCCTCTTTTCGGCCCTCAAGGTTCCCGGCAACACCAAGAAGAAAACGGATGCCTTCACGCCCCAAGTCAGTGGGCCGATCGGTCCAGTGGTGGTGGAGAGAGGGGCTGTGATCTCCTCTCCCGTCAATCAGAACAACACGGGTGGTTTTGTCGCGCTTGTCGGCGCCAATGTCCGTAATGAGGGGACCATCAGCACGCCCAACGGCCAGACCGTCCTTGCCGCCGGTCTCCAGGTCGGTCTCACGCCCCACAATGCGGCCGATCCGAGCCTGCGCGGCATGGATGTGACAGTCGGGCGGATCGCCGATCCGGAAGGAAAAGTGAAGAGCGTTGGTGGGAGCGCCGGTCAAGCCCGTAACGACGGGATTCTTTCCGCGTTGCGCGGCAATGCCACGATGGCGGGAGCCGAGATCCTGCAGAACGGCGGTATCGAGAGCAGCACCTCGACCGATCTCAACGGCCGGATCGATCTTCTGGCTTCCTACAACGCGGTGTTGAACTCCAGTTTTGGAACGATTGGCGACGCCTTGGTCCACGATTACAGCCTCCCCAATACGGGAACCGTCTCGATGGGTGCCGGAAGCGTGCTGCGGATTCTGCCGGAGTGGGAGAGTTCCAAGAGCATCATCGGCACAGCTCTGTCCCTCTCGTCCTTGGTCTCGGTGACGGGGAGAAACATCGCCCTCGGTGAAGGGTCCATTCTGCTTGCTCCGGGTGCCGTCGCCACGGCCGGTGCTCTCTCCCAAGCGGGAACGTCGCTCGCCGACGGAGTCACCCTGCAGGCCGGTCGGTGGACCGACAAGGGGGGGAACCAGTCGCTCCTGAACCGGGATGTAGGGAGGATCGATCTTGCTGCTGGCTCCGAGATCAATGTCGCCGGCTCGACCGCTGTCTGGGTCGACAGTTCCAAAAATCTCCTCAAGATCCAGTTGCGCGGGGCGGAGCTTGCCGACAGCCCCCTCCAGAAGAACGATCCGACCATTCGCGGTCAGACGATCATCGTCGATGCCACGGTGAGCGGCACCTTTGAAGGGCGCGCATGGCGCGGCACGCCGCTCGGAGATGTCTCCGGCTATGTGGGGTTGATAGAGAGGTCGGTCGGGGAACTGACCACAGCCGGCGGAAGTCTTTCCCTCCTGGCCGGTGACGCGGTCAGCATGGCGCCGGCCTCAGTGGTCGATGTCTCGGGTGGGTGGATCCAGTATTCGGGTGGAACCTATCAAACGACCAAGCTTCTCTATCAGGGCCGCCCGCTGGATATCTCGCAAGCCACCCCCGACAAGATCTATTCGGGCATCCTCACCTCGGGCGAGATGTCGGTGTTCGGGAAAAAGTTCGAGAATGTGGGCTCGGTTTCCACCATCGAGCAGTCCTCGAAGTGGGGGCAGTCGCAGGTGTTTAACAGCGTACTCGATCCCGGCTCCTCCTCCAGCCGTGATCCCTATGTGAGCGGTGCCGCGGGAGGAAGCATCAGGATCAACGCCCCCTCCGTGGCGCTCGATGGCGATGTGAGGGGCAACACCGTGCAAGGTCCAAGGCAGCTCAGGGATTATTCCTCCCTGCCGGCGATGAACCGCTCGGTGCTAAGCACTCTTTCGCAAGCCGCTTCCTTCGCGCTCGATCTCTCGAAGGATACGGGAACGGCCGGCATCGTGCTCTCCCCTTACACCCCCAAGGTCACCTTCGCTTCACAGGCATCGAAGGGAGGCGGGGTGCCGTTCATGGTTGACGCGCAGGGGGTTGCCAATGCCCTGCCCTCGGAGCGAGCGGGGCTTGTAACGCTCCCCTCCGGAATCACGTCGGCGGGGGGATTCGGAAGGTTTGCCGTCACTTCCCATGACGGTGAGATCGAGATTCCCAGGGGTGTCACCTTGGATGTGGGGCCCAACGGCTCGGTCTTGCTTCAAGGTGCGAACATCTCGCTGGGTGGAGAAATCATCGCTCCGGGAGGGAGCATTTCCCTGCAGGCCTTCCTAACGCCCCTGACGCTGGCCAACATTACATTGCCTGAAATCGTGCCCGCATCGGTCTCCGGGATCATGACGCTCAAGGAAGATGCCGGTGACTTGAAGCGTGGCGAGAAGGTTGTCGTGCTGGGGGATCCGGCCGCCGGCGACGTGACCGTCTATGCGGGCAATGGAACACACGCCACCCTCTCCGGAGCCCTCCTTGATCCCTTGCAAGCGGGCCGGGTGACGCTGGCTTCCACTGGGAGGATCGATGCCTCGGGCCGTGTGGTGAATGACACCAAGGATGTGACGATCAGCCCCATTGTGTTGAAAGGAGGATCGGTCACCATCAGCGGTTATGATGTCGCGCTTGCCAAGGGGAGCTCCATCGATGTGAGCGGTGGATTCATCGGAGCTTTCTCTCCGGGAGTCAGGGGGTGACTTATGGCAACGCCGGATCAATCATCGTCTCCGCGGGTCAGGACTCTTCATTTTCCACCATTCATCAAGGGGGGCTTGCCCTTGGCGGGATGCTCTCGGGGTATGCGGGCGTCGGCTCACAGGCCGGTTCCCTTGCCTTGAAGGCACCGGCTTTCGGGATCTCCGAGGACCCCCTTCCGGACGGTGATCCCCGGGTGATCTCCCTGACACCGGACTTTTTCAACAGGGGGGGATTTTCTTCCTTCAGTCTGACTGGCGTCGGCTTGGAGACGGGGGAATCCGATAGCTCCCTCCCCGGCGTCTCGGTGGCGGAAGGAACCCATCTCCACCCCCGGGTGACGGCTCTGATCGTCGACGCGCTCGGCAGCCTTCTGATTCTCCCCGAAGGGCCGGTGGCGGCGGCTCCCTCGCTCAAGTTGGCCGCGACGGGCTTGTCTGATGACAGCCGCAATCCCGGCGAAAAGATGCTCATTCGCGGCGCGGTGGAGATCGGCAAGGAATCGCTCATCACGCTCGATCCCCAGGTGATTGCCGCCGCCGGATTTCCTTCCTACAAAACCGCCTCCCTCGAGATGCGTGCTGCGGTGGTCTCGTTCCAAGGCAAGGCGATTGTGCCCGGAGGATCGATCACCATGGCAGGAAGCAGTCAATACCCGAGCAACGAGACGCAACCGGGTGCAGCCCAGGTGACGGTCGATCTTGGACCTGCCGCCTCACTCTCGGTGGCCGGGAAGTCCTTGTTCACACGGGATCCCCTTGGCCTGCGCGCGCGATACGGGACAGTGTTGCCGGGAGGTTCGGTCGCGCTGTCGGGCAACATTCTGGCACGCGGTCCGGTCGTCGATGCGGATGGCGCTCTTCTGGCCCCCGGTTCGCTGATCGACGCATCCGGTGCCTCCTCGATGGTCGATTTGCTTCCGTATCAGCTGGGCCTCTCACCGGAGTCGCGGTCATCGTTCACCCTCTCCTACCAACTTGATTCGGCG
>Ga0114964_10003687_pt1 | contig 10279 bp, 10 predicted proteins | sample C_131016_MF_Meta_FD_92638 | JGI IMG/M metagenome (GOLD analysis project Ga0114964, IMG submission 92638) | Freshwater microbial communities from Lake Croche, Canada to study carbon cycling - C_131016_MF_MetaG | ecosystem: Environmental > Aquatic > Freshwater > Lake | place: Lake Croche, Canada... | reverse complement strand
TCTTCTACATACGACAATGGAAAAGTAAAAGAGAGTGATCCCAAAGAGCTTCTTACAATTGGAACCGCCTACTTATCCTATCTTGCTGCGAAAGAGGATGTGAAAGAGGAACCTCAGGAACAGAATGAAGAAGAATTACCTAATGGTGCTTATACGGATTCTGTGAACAAGAAACTTGCTAGCCCTGTTCTACCACCTGTCCATAACAATGAAGAGGAGTTACTCGATTCTGAAAATTCTTCTACATACGACAATGGAAAAGTAAAAGAGAGTGATCCCAAAGAGCTTCTTACAATTGGAACCGCCTACTTATCCTATCTCGATGCGAAAGAGGTAGAAGACGCACAGATGAAGAGTGCTGAACCTGTACCCACATCGTTTGAGTCAATTGAACTTCCAGAAGATCCTTTACAACGGAATATTGCGTTTTGGAATCGTGAACCAACAAAGGAGGAACGTATCACTCTTGAACACATTTATCCCTCACGTGAAATTGCGGATCCACTTCCAAATAAGCGAAATGCGCTACAATCCTTTTTTACAAAAACAACACCTCAATCGTATCATACTCAACTACAATCGACTACAAGTCTACTAGAGTTTTTAAAATCATTCTCTTATAGTCGTACAATTAAAGGAGTAAACGGAGTAGGACGATTTAAAACACGTGAAAATGATACATTTATTACTAACCCAGACACAAACGAGCTATTGAGTATATTTGAACGGGACATTTTACGTTTTAACAATTTTACCTTTTTATCAGATACCTATACATTTACATCAGGTGATTCAACGTTACAACCAAAAGAATGGACTGATAATATTAAACCCATTATCGGCGCATTGCCACCCTATTTAGCGGAAATGGTATGTAGCTTTCATCAAGGCCTATTTGGAGATGTATTTGCACTTGGTATTGGTATAGGTAATATACTATCTAAACGAGAAAAAGAATATAATGTACTCTTATCTATTCGTTCTGATAAGATCATATTTCACAATGTGAGTATGTATAATCCCGCTCCTACGCAAAATGATCCTGAACATCCACCTAATAGACCATTTGTGGGGATTGCTACTGTCGAAATCGATCGTGCCACCTTGAACGGTTCCGTTACGTATGATACATACGATATTGCCGGCTGTGTGAAAAACTTTGAACAAGCACATTACTCGAACTTTCAGGTTGCTACTGACAACGGGACACATCTCGCCCTATTCAAACTCATGCAACGCATGATACGACGTATGAATGATCGATTTAATGCTTCGAAAAAGCACTCCAAGGTTATTACTGAAAAAGCGAATGATTATATGCATTCCATGATAAAAAATGTAAATCAGGCAAAACAATTTGATGTAAATACGATACGTGATATGATCTCTTCATTTGAACCAAATCCTTCTAAAAAAGATAAAACTGTCGATGAGATCAAGACATTGCTTGCTACAGATGGTCTCCATTTCGATAAAATATACAATATCGCACGTTCCTATTATGCGGTAAAAGAAACAGTAACAACATCAACAGGATCTTCACCTAGAATCAGACAGCAACCACACGCAGTCTTACCCTTTATTATTCCCTCCGCAAATGAACGATGGTACACGGTGTCCAAGATCATTGCTCCTGATGTGATTCGTGTGATTAATGCGAGTTCCTATTCACCTGAGATTCAAGTTGCCATTCAAGAATTAAAAGAACAGCCTAGATTACATAAAAACATCTATGAAAAGTTTATTGAACAATTACGATTGCGTCTCGCATATTATGAAAAGGAATACAACATCAAACATGGTAGCAATAATGCAGCAAATGAAGCATTGATGAATCTTCTCGGTGAAGACAAACTGAGTGAACTTCTTGAGCGAATCACAGCGTTTCGTGGAGAAGATGCGGAAGCGGTTCTGCCTTCTATTACAGGGATTTTTCGCCGACGCGAGATTAACGGAACGATTGAGGAACGAATCAAGTTTCACAAACGTGTTCATGAACAGACCCTCGTTGTCGCACGAACCAGCGTACAATGTGCGATTGCTTCTGCGTATTATGGATTATTTCAGATCCTTATTCATGCGATAGGAGAATACTTACATAATACCTTACAAATCCCCTATGCTTCCGTGCCAATTGTAGAAATGAAATGCGATATTCAAGACAATGATACCATTCGACCTGTCATTCAAAAGGCAGAACAAGCAGTAGAAAAAGCAGAGGAACATACGATCGTAACTTCATTGGATCTTGATGAAATCAAGATTGCGATAGAGAACGCAATTACTGACGCTCCATTCTTTAATGATGAAATGGATGATGATTTGGCAAAGAAGATTGCGGTAGCGGCGGTCGCTGTTTTGATGGACGAGTTTACAGGTAAATCTGAATCAAATATGACATCTGAAATTAATGAAGGGGACTATACTGCGGAACATATGAATGAAGTATTATCAGCGAAACCAACGAATGCTCGAGTCGATTTTACAAATGAGCCCAATCCATTTATGGAAACGCCACGTGCGCCTTCTACTGAATTATCTCCCATTTCACAAAAAATCGTTCCAAAAGAAAACTTAAATTTTGTTACGAAAATGAAAGCGAAACTTCAACCTCAAAATGAGTTATCTGTACCGCATGTGAATCAACCTAATAAACAAGAAAAAGTACTAACAGCAAATAATGTAAAAAAGATGAAAAATGACCTAGCGTACCGACGCATGCGCATTGATTCGTCTTATCGTGGGAAAAAAGAACGAATGGAAGATACGTTAAAACAACTAAAAAAGAAAAAAGACGGTCTTGAACTTATTGTATTACAGCCGATTGAAAGTACTAACAACATGGATGAACGTAAAGGTGAGGCCGCTCGTCAATTACAGGTATCAAAAGGAGAGGTAGATCAAGTAGAAGAGGAATTACGAGCGTTATATGAGAAATACAAAACTGATTCTAAAAAAATAGAGCAGGACCTATCCGCGCTGCCTTCTGTGTCTAAACCTGTAGTTGCTCCTGTCGCTCCACCACCTCCACCACCTCCTGAATCACTTGTACGAGAATCAAAACTTAAACGTGTAAAACAAGCTACCACAAATGTGGTAAAACAAACTACAGGTCAAACACAAAATCTAAAACGAAATTTCAACATAAGAAATAAGATTACTACTCAGCTGAAACAACCACCTAAATTGCGTTCCTTTACTCAACAATTACAAAATGAAGGCGTGAACCTCAGCAAACAAGAGTCTAAGTCTGTAAGTGCGTCTACGCCCGCGAATGCCCCTGCGTCTAAGCCCGCGAATGCCCCTGCGTCTACGCCTCTAAATAGTTTGAATGCGCTCGTCGCTGCCAAAGGCAAAATAAACAAGCGACCATCTGTACCCATCACTGACGAAAAGAGCTTACAACTCCAAGCAAAAACGATGCGAGAACTGATTAATGGCTTACTTAGAGAGTCCTCTGCTAAAGTACAAAATGCCAGATATAGTCAAAAGAGTGAGGATATTAATGATATTCGTACTAAATTAGATGAAATCCATCATGATTTAGGTAATACGATTAAATCATTGATTAAACCTGTTCATTCGTCTGTATTAAATACAAAACGTTCGAATATTGAAAAAGCTTCGCAGCAGATTGCGGATTATAATAAACAATTAAAAAATATTTACGGACAGCTGGCTGGAAAACGTAGAAAACGCAGTACAAAGAAACATTCTAAACACAGTAAACGGCACACTCAGAAAAATTGACACAGTCACCACGTGTTACTATAAGCAACACATGATTCCACTCTTTGTTTCCTATTACTCCATTCACTGTATTCTGGATCGACTTCTTCGATGCTGTGTTCGCAATCCCTATTACTTGCTACAAGGCCTTCATCATATACTTATATCCATTCTTACTGTATCTACTATTTATCAAACCATTCATACTATCTATACCCTCTCCCCTCATTCTTATTCAGTCGATGTACTTACAATTTCTACCGCTTTTCATATGTATTATCTTACCATGTATTATACCATCTTTCAATGGGTAGACTGGGTACATATCATTGAACGCCTCTTTATTTCCTTACCCATCTCCCTCTATTACCACTCTCCCTGTCTTAATGGGTATCACCTCTTTGTCCTTAGTGCTCCGTTTGGATTTGATTACATGACATTATTCTTCTATCAAAATCGGTGGTGTACGCCATTACAAGAAAAACAGACCAATCGATGGCTGAACAAATGGATTCGAATGCCTGCGTGTCAGATTCATCACACGATCACAGTTGCGTATCTTTATCGACAAACCACACGATTCGATGAGTACTGGTGGTCAGGAGTATGCGCGATGGTTATCGTCTATGGTAATTCATTCTATCTCCAACGACATCGCAATGAATGTTTGACTAAATAAGATCAATATGACCGTTACAAACGGTGCTGTTGATATTAAAAACGCAATTTACTTCCCTTCTTTACCAGCAAGTCCATCATAAATAGCACAAAAATGCCACTGGAAATGAACATGAGCAGCTCCGATGTGACCTGCTCAGGTGTGGACGAGTTCATATCATCCAGACGCGCAAACAGTTTGTCTAGTTTTTTCATGACCTGGTCCATCGACACTTCTCCATTGCTCGTCTGAGGACGATAGTACTTTCCACCCGGTGGAGGCAAATGTTCCACAAATGAGGTTTGCGCACCCGCCGTGGTCAACGGCTTCCAAAACATATTCACCGACGGATTCGGAAGAGTCGCCGATGATCCCGCTTTTGCGATGCCTGCTCCTTCAAACGTCTTCCGAAAATCCGGATACAATGTCTCATTGCTCGGATTCGGTTCGTAATCCGCAAAACTGTCATTGTCCGGATCCATCCCAAAATACTTTTTAGACGGCGTCAGTGTTTCCGAAGTCGGAGCCTTCACCGGTATGATATGTTTCGTCATCTCCGCTTTCAAATAGTCATACATCGGATCCTTATCAAAATTGGTATGATGTTGATTGGTCGCATGCTGTGAATTAAGATGAGTAAAGGCCTCCGTGGTTCCCTGTGGTGCCGTTACGGGAGCATGCTCTCTCATTCCAATTGCCGGATTCATGGCAGGGACATCAGGTGCTCGCTGAAACGATTGACGATCTGGATCCTTGTCCTCGATATCCAAATATTCCGCCGCCGGTCCCTTACACCGTCTGGCTTTTCGACGCTCCTCTTTCCGTGCCATTTTGGTGGCATAATCGGCAGCGCATCCCGGAGAGGGTGCGCCACCGATGGTTTGAAAGGCATCATCCAAAGCGCAATAGTTCATTGCCCTTACTACCAAAAGCAATGATTCTTATCTTTCGTATTTGAACCCTAAACAAATCATTTCTGTAATCAGGATGGCACAACAAGGTGGCATGATTTCACAAGGGTGGATGGTAGATTCCCTTCAGCGTATTACGAATCAATTTGACTCTCCGTCAAAAATGGTGTATGGTATATTAATTGTATTACTAATTGCCTATTCGTCGGAAGTCCCGTCTGAATATGCTAACTTTGCGGATTCCTTATTGGGTCGTGTCTTTGGCGTTGCCATTGTATACGGTGTTCTAGAAACAATGGGATGGATCTATGGTCTCCTTACCGCTCTCGCGTTTCTTCTTCTTCTTACAGGCGCCAGACGCACGGTTCAAGAGGGATTTGATGGAGGCGGTACGATTTCTGAGAAGAAAGCGATTGGAAAACGTTGGTTTGTAGAAAAAGTACTCGGCGAATACCCTTCCAAGATCGCAACGGATCAGGTGACGACACATTCCGTCACGGATTAACACTGCAGAAGTAGAGATGAAACTTGCGTGGCTCACTACGGATGAATTCGTTCAACCCATTGTTATTCTATTTGCGGTTATTGTCGTGATTCAATACAGTTCCCTGTTTGAAACAGAATATCATGCCAAACTGATTGATCTATATGTCTACCCGTGGTGGCGTATTCTGATTGTATTACTAGCTGTCTCTGCTTCCCTATGGTGCCCACAAATTGGCATTCTAGTCACTCTTGTAGTATTCTTTTATTTGAGCGACATGAATACTCTGATTACCCCTCTACCTCATTTGTAAAGAACAATCGCATTTAAAATGAGCAATGATCTAACAGAATGAGTCTTCCGGTTGCGGTAGGACCGGTCCTTACGGCCATCAGTCCATTTGAAGGATTCCTTCATGTCTTTAACACCAATCCTTATTTTATTGGAATTATGATGTTACTTTTGAATCTTGGAGGACGTTTTATTGGTCTAGAAGTCACAAAAAAACAGGAGCAATTCTTACAACATCCATGGGTGCGCCGTGTTCTCATTTTTACGGTATTGTTTATGGGTACACGAAGTATTACCGTGTCCTTTTGGGCCACTGTAGCGGTTGTATTAGTACTAGGATATCTATTCAATGAGAACTCCTCGTTGTGTCTGTTTGGCAATGGAGGTACAAAAGGGTCTACGTGTTCAACTTCTCCTGGCGCAGGAGAAGGAATGAGTCCCGAAGAAAAAGAAATCCTTCAGCGATTAAGTTCTAAAGCTCAGCGATATCAAACAGCAGATAGCGATCGTGCTTCGCTTGAGAATTCCGACGATGATGTTCTTCATACAGATATCTATGCGGCAAATCTGACTCTTCTTAGAGGGTAAATGTAATAAGATACTTATTATAAGTAATATATTACATAATTTTCATTATACATACGCTAGATGGCAATGTAATGTCCCCATTTACAAGTTAAGTGTCATCGTATTTCCTGCGGGGACCACTGGCTTTCTACGACCACGACCCGCTCTCGGACCACTGGTAGCCGTTGTACGAACACTCTCCGCATCCGAAATGTCACCCGAATGAACGCTTGAGATCTCTGCAGCGGCTTGCATGGCCGGCTGATTCATAAACGAAGCAGGCGATGGGTACATTGGTGGGGGAGCATCGATTTCCGCCGAACGAACCTCTTGAAACGTCTTCAAAATATCATCCATCCCTGATGGACCCTTCATCTCACGTCGTGGACCCGGTGGCGGCTGCATGGCCGCCATGTTTTGTGGCATCTGAGGTGACTGATAGAATGGACCTGGTTGCGGCTGCTGCATTTGCGGAGGCATTGGCTGTTGTTGCGGCATACCTTGCGGCATTCCCATGGCCGCACCCATGAAATTACCAAAACCTGGTCCTGCCTGCTGAGCCGCCGCCTGAGCAAATTGCTTTGCCAATTGCGGGTTCGCACGGAAGATATCCGCTGGATCGGTATTTGCCATCTTCGAACGGAAAAACGAATTGCTCATATGAAACATGAAACCACTTCCCACCAATGACATGAGAAGCTTCGCTTCCGGTGGCATATTACCACGGCCCTTGTACTTATCATACAACTCCTCAAATACCTCATCAAAATCCTCAATATTTTCATGAATGGACTCTGACCAGCCATCTAGCTCCCAATCAAACGGGTTGAATTTGCTATTCAAGAACTCCGCACCTGTCGCCACACCCATCAAGCATTGACGCTGAAAGCGCAACGATGCCTCCAGATTTTTGGCATCCACCAGGCGATCATACTCCACTTGGATCTCCTCCAGCGCATTGTCCATTGTGAATCGCTTCGTTAGATTGTACCCCTTGCCCTCCAGACGATTGAGTTTGTTGATTAGATCGATCTTCTTTTTGCGCTCCTCCTCCGCACTCAAACGAGTTGCCGCTGCCAGATTGATCGACGGACCTGATGCGGTCTGATCATTTCCAAATCCGTTTGGATACGAAGATTCTTTGTTCACAAATACATCTGGTAAATTGGAACCACTCTTTGTGTCCGGAAGATCAAAGGAGATCGATTCCATAGGCTCCATGGATCCAAATCCGATATCATCCACCTTTTCCAGTGTAGAAATCGGTTGACTCGAACCTGCCGGACGATGAAGGACACGACTAGAAGTAAGCAGATCGGCGCCAAAGTTATCACCGAGATCGTCGCCTCCGAGCTCAATTACGTTACCAATGTTTGAGCTGATTCTGATATCAGAGTCTCCACCCAAATTCTCCGCAAAACTTTGCATGTCGGCAATGGATACCATATGTCTTTCTTCCTCACGGCTTTTTTAAGTATGTTACTTGACGCACCAGCTGATGAGGAATCCCAGTAGTGCTCCCGCTGCGATCTGTGGAAGCGTATGACACCGTTTCTCATACCGAGAGACCATCACCAAGAGCGCATATCCAATCAGAGCCGCTCGAATCCATTCATTTTTCGTTTGGCCATAATAAAAGGAAGCAAAGAACGTAACTTGAGAGGAATGTCCTGATGGCATACCGGGTCGTCCGCCTTGTTTTCCATCATTACACCATAAATTACAGTTTTTTGCACCGGTTGGACGGGGACTTGCTTCTTTGATAATATAATGTTTAATGAATTCACCAATGCCCGTCGTGGCAAATAATCCTAGAAATACCTTTACGTGAATCATATTTTGATTTATGATAAATCCAATCACTGGCACCAGATACATAAATGCGGCAGAAATCGAAATCGCATCTTGTATGTCCATCTTGATTAAAGCAAAGAAATCATTGTCCACATCGACATGTTACACACTGTATGATACAAAAAATTAATACCATTCCCATTACTCCACAAAATACATATTCTTGACTGCCCATCTACCGATCTTGCTGATTATCACTCAATCGTATCCATCCTAGAATTCCTGGATGGTGAATTTGAATGTTTCGCTGTCCATTTTTTGTTTTTCCATTCTGTTCCACAATTGTTACAATCGACCGATTGACGACTTCTTTCATAATTGCGACATGCCCTGTGGGATGATATTGCCCTTCTGACTTCCAAATAATCATATCTCCTCGTTGAGGCCAGACATCCATTGAATTTGGAATCGCATGAAAACGTATTTTCTTTTTGGTACGAAGATCCGTAGCATGCTTTAGATTAAATAGATCATACGCATTATCTACTTCTGGAAAGGTAACATGAAACTTCTGAATATAATATCGACGGGCAAACTCGACACATTGGTATTTTAGACCATAGACCATACCATCATATGCGCCTCTTTTGTTTGCTACATGGTATGTATCATCTTTTTTACCTTTTTTTGGACGATCATATATGGTAACACCATTTATAACTCCCTTTAGCATCTTACTCTTTGATTATAAAATCTACCGCCATACATACTGCATCCGCCATATCTGATTTCTTTGTGGCCGCAGACCATTTCTCATACAATACTGGATTCACCACTGAACCAGATTCAAATAATTGCTTGACACGTGCTTCCGATTTGTTCTTGCGTTCCGCATATCCCGCATCGCCCACTTCGGCATCTTGTACTTTCTTTTTCGCATGAATGAAATGATATTTTGGGGTTTGTCCGTGTTGAAGAAACTGCTCTCTCAGTGTAGCAAATAATAGAACTTGAACGGATTTCATATGAGGATTCTTAAATGCCGGTTGATTTTCAAGTAGAACATGCGTACATCCTGAGAATTCAGGCCATGAGGCTGAAACAAACGCTCGTAATGCATCATGAATGAGTTCTAGTGAGACGTGTGACGCATTGGCTTGTTTGGGCTGCTCAAATACGAATGCGAATTTCTTAGACAACGCCTCTAGACACTTCTCTTTTGTCTTTCCATCTGCGTTACAGTGTGTTTTTACCAGTTCTTTTAAGACCGCATGGACTGGTAGTTTCTTTTTTACCAGCTCAGGAAGAATCGTGTGCGTCTTGGGGATGTGTCGTTTACAATAGACATTGTCCGCAACACGGTACGACGCACGAATTTTACACAAAGAACACATAACCGGCTCCACGGGTGCTAAGAGATTTACGTTTTCTAGCGCGTTCACATGGATTCCTTCCAAAATACAAAAAGCGAGATTTTTAATCCCAATGTCGAAGGCGAGAATCTTACTCATTCCCTCTTCATCACGAATATTGTTTATATCCCATAGATGGAAGAAGACGAGGCAATTGAACAACTCTATTGGCAGGTTATGGTATTAAATGATACCATGAATACATTAAACCAAATGGTCGCACAGCAACAAAACGACTTTGACACCTTAGAAGATGTCATTCTGACTCCTAAACGGGAGGTTGAAGTTGCCTGTACCACATTAGTAACTGCGGATCATTATAAGAGTCGATCGAATTGGTATTATTATACGGCTGGATTCGTTGCGAGTATTGGTACGACGCTTGCGCTTCTATTTTTGTTGTAATCCGAGACAATCACATGGATCGGATTGG
>Ga0114964_10003686_pt1 | contig 10281 bp, 8 predicted proteins | sample C_131016_MF_Meta_FD_92638 | JGI IMG/M metagenome (GOLD analysis project Ga0114964, IMG submission 92638) | Freshwater microbial communities from Lake Croche, Canada to study carbon cycling - C_131016_MF_MetaG | ecosystem: Environmental > Aquatic > Freshwater > Lake | place: Lake Croche, Canada... | reverse complement strand
GTTGGAAGAAGCCCCGGCTCCCGGCATGACCGAAGCCCTGCGTGCGCAGATGGGCGCCGCAGCCGTGGCGGCGGCCAAGGCGGTGAACTATGTGGGCGCAGGCACGGTGGAATTCATCGTCGAGCAAACGGCCTATGACCAACCCGAGTCCATGAAGTTCTTTTTCATGGAGATGAACACCCGCTTGCAGGTGGAGCATCCGGTGACCGAGGCCATCACCGGCCTCGATCTGGTGGAGTGGCAACTGCGCGTGGCCAGTGGCGAGCCTTTGCCTTTGCAGCAAAGCGAAATCCGCATGTCGGGCCACGCCATTGAAGCGCGCATCTGCGCTGAGAGTCCCGACAACAATTTCTTGCCCGCCACCGGCACCTTGCAGGTGTACCGCAAGCCGCAAGCGAACAGCTTTGAAAGAGGCACGGTACGCATCGACGACGGCGTGCGCGAGGGCGACACCATCAGCCCGTTTTACGACTCGATGGTGGCCAAGCTGATCGTGCACGGCGACACGCGCGAGCAAGCGCTGGCGCGGCTCGACACCGCTTTGGCGCAAACCCACATCGTCGGCCTGAACACCAATGTGCAGTTCTTGCGTCATGTGCTGCGCTCTGCATCTTTTGCCACGGCCAAGCTGGACACAGCTTTGATCCCACGTGAGTCGGCGGTGCTGTTCAAACAAGATCCTGTGGGCTTGCAGGCCGCTGCCGCAGCCGTGATTGCCGATGCCCTGCAGGCCGAAGCCGCTGTGCAAGGCGCTGACCCGTTCAGTCGCCGCGATGGTTGGCAGTCGCACGGCATCACGCAGCGCCGGTTTGAGTTGGCGTACGAAGGACAGCCGGTGCGAGCCGAGTTGCGTTACGAGCGTGCTGGCGTCCTGAGCCTGCAAGTGGGCGAAGCGGCGGCGGCGACTTTGCAGTTCACCCCGCCAGAGGCCTCGCCCAAACAGGGCGGCCTGTGGGTGCAGTTCAATGGCGCACGCATCCACAGCCAGGTGCACGCGCAAGGCGAGGTGCGCCATGTGTTCACGCCACAAGGCGCGGTGCGCATCAGTCTGCTCGACCCCCTGGCCCACGCCGGTGAGGCCACGCCAGAGGGCGGTCGCCTGACAGCGCCCATGCCCGGCAAAGTCGTGTCGTTTGCCGTCATGGTGGGCGACAAGGTCAAAGCCGGTCAAGCCCTGGCCGTGATGGAAGCCATGAAGATGGAGCACACCATCAGTGCCCCGAAAGACGGCACTGTGGCTGAGTTGCTGTTCGCGCCCGGCGACCAGGTGGCCGATGGGGCGGAACTGCTCAAGCTGCTTTGAGGCTGGTCAAGAATCGCCAGCAGGCTGGCGCCTACAAAGGCACATCGCCAGCAGGCTGGCTCCTACAAAGGCACTGCAAGCGATTCCCTTCCATGTAGGAGCTTGCCTGCAAGCGATAGCCTCTCCATGCAAGCCATCACCCCACCAAAGACCCATGCGACAGCCAAGGCAATGGCTTGCTGACAAAATAAGGCCATGAAAATCACCCTCTGTTTCGCCAGCCTGCCGCCCGAGCCTTGGGTGGAGGGCTTGCAAAAAGCTTTCCCTCAAGCTGACGTTTTTGCCTGGGCTCCTGGCGCCCCTTTGGCTGACCATGCCATCGTCTGGGCCCCGCCGCAGCAATTCATTGACGAACAAAACGGCTTGAAGACCTTGTTCAATATCGGCGCCGGTGTGGATGCCTTGCTGCAACTTCGCTTGCCGCCCAGCCTCAAGGTGGTGCGCCTGGACGACGCTGGCATGTCGGTGCAGATGGCCGAATACGTGTGCCATGCGGTGATCCGGCACTTCAGAGAATTCGATGCTTACGATGTGGACACACAATCGGGCAAATGGTCTTACAGAAAGCCGCGCATCCGCGCCGATTTTTCGGTAGGCGTGATGGGCCTGGGCGTACTGGGCGAACGGGTGGCCAAAGCCTTGCAGGTTTTCGAATTTCCTGTTCTGGGCTACAGTCGCAGTTCCAAAGATTTGCCTGGCATCCGCAGTTTCAGTGGCCCCCAAGGCGTGGCTGATTTTTTGCAGGCCACGCGCGTGTTGGTCAACCTGATGCCGCTCACGACCGAGACTGAAAACATGCTGAACCACAGCAGCTTGTCGCAATTGCAAAGAGGCGGCTACCTCATCAACGTGGCCCGTGGCAAGCATCTGGTCGAAGAAGATTTGATCACCCTGATCGACAGCGGTCATCTGGCTGGCGCCACACTCGATGTGTTCCGCACCGAGCCTTTGCCCGCCGACAATCCTCTCTGGGCGCATCCCAAAATCACTGTCACGCCGCACACCTCGGCCCGCACCCTGCGCGAAGAAAGCATCGCCCAAATCGTGGGCAAAATCAAAGCATTGCAACGCGGTGAACCGATCAACGGCGTGGTCGATCCTCAGCGCGGCTATTGAAAGTATCTATGTCATTGCCTTCACGTGTTCAACTCATCGACGTCGGCCCCCGCGACGGTTTGCAAAACGAAAAACACCCCGTGCCCGCAGAGGTCAAGATCGCGTTGGTGCACCGCCTGCAGGCCGCGGGCCTGACCGAGATTGAAGTCACCAGTTTCGTCAGTCCCAAGTGGGTGCCGCAAATGGCCGACAACGCGCAAGTCATGGCCGGCATTCAACGCCAGGCCGGTGTGCGTTACTCTGTACTCACGCCGAATCTGCAGGGCTTTGAGGCGGCGCTGCAATCCAAGCCCGATGAGATCGTGGTGTTTGGCGCGGCCAGTGAGGCCTTCAGTCAGAAGAACATCAACTGCTCGATCGCTGAGAGCATGGCGCGCTTTGCGCCGGTGGTGCAGGCTGCATTGGCCGCTGGCATTGCGGTGCGCGGCGCCATGAGCTGCACCGTGGGCTGCCCTTACGAAGGCGATGTGGCGCCCGAGCGCGTGGGCTACTTGGCCGGGCTGATGAAGCAGATCGGTGTGCAGCGCGTGGACGTGGCCGACACGATTGGTGTGGGCACGCCGCTCAAGGTGCAGCGCGCGATTGAGGCCACGTTGGCGCATTTCGATGTGGCCCACATCTGCGGCCACTTTCATGACACCTACGGTCAGGCCCTGGCCAACACGCTGGCGGCGCTGCAGATGGGGGTGTGGAACTTTCAGTCGTCCGTTGCTGGGCTGGGCGGTTGCCCTTATGCCAAGGGCGCGACCGGCAATGTGGCCACCGAAGAAGTGGTGTACCTGCTCCACGGCTTGGGCATTGACACCGGCATCGACCTGGACCGTTTGGTGGATGCGGGTGCTTTCATCAGCGACTTTTTGCAGCGCAAGTCCAACTCGCGTGTGGCCACTGCGGTGTTGAACAAGCGCGCGGGCTGAAGCATGTGCGGATCCGAACTCCATGCGCTGCCGGACGGCGTGCAACGTGTTGCGCGAGTGCTGCAAGACGCCGCGCACCCGAATGCCCCAGTCATGCTCGAAGCTGCGGCACGCACCGCGCAGGAGGCCGCTGATGGCCTGGGGGTCCAGTTGGGCCAGATTGCCAAGAGTGTGATTTTCAAGCGCAAACAGGATGGCGCGGCCGTGCTGGTGGTCACGTCGGGTGACCACCGTGTGGACGAGAAGAAGATCGCCGCGCTGGTCGGCAAAGTCGGGCGTGCCGATGCGGATTTTGTGAAAAGCCAAACGGGCTTTAGCATTGGCGGCGTTTCGCCTGTGGCGCATTTGTCTGAGCCCGTGACCTTGCTCGACCAGGACCTGTGGCGTTTTGAGGTTTTGTGGGCTGCGGCGGGCCATCCGCACGCGGTATTCCAACTCAGTCCCGCTGACTTGCAGCGCCTGACGCAGGCCCCACGAGTCGACGTGGTGCAAGCCCTCGCGAAGCCAATTGCGGAGGCCCAACCATGAGCCGCTTGCAACGCCTGGCCCAACTCGCGCAGCAGGTGCTGTCTGACCCGCAACCGCATGTACCCTCGCCCTGTGTGTCCATTTGCAGCATGAACCCGCAGAGCCAGTGGTGCGAAGGCTGCTTGCGCAGCTTGAGCGAAATTGGCGAGTGGTCGCGCGCCGACGATGCGCAAAAGCGGCAGGTGTGGCGGTTGATTGCTGAGCGCCTCAAAACCCATTAAGAGCAGGACATGAAAGACATCACCTTGTATTTCGACTTCATCTCGCCCTATGCTTGGCTGGGATTTCAGGCGCAGCCCGAGGCCTTGAAAGGCATCAGCCACCAGGTGCACTACAAGCCGGTCTTGTTCGGTGCTTTGCTCAAGCACCACGGCCAATTGGGGCCAGCGGAAATCCCTGCCAAAAGGGACTGGACTTACCGCCAAGTGCAATGGCTGGCGCAGCAGCAGGGCACAGACCTGCAAATGCCCGCGGCCCACCCCTTCAACCCCTTGGCGTTGTTGCGTTTGGCCGTGGCCAGCCAAGCCGATGGCTTGCCCAACCGCTTTGTCACCGAGAAAATTTTCCAACACGTGTGGTGTACGGGCGCAGACGCTGCCGATGGAGAGCGTTTGGTGGCGCTGAACGCGCAGCTGGCGTTGGCGCAAGACCCACAGTCGGCGCAGGTCAAGCAACAATTGCAAAGCTGGACGCAAGAGGCCATGGCACTGGGCGTGTTCGGCGTGCCCAGTTGGGTGGTGGACGGCAAGGTGTTCTGGGGCCAAGACGCCTTGCCCATGCTGCGCGCCTACCTGCTGGGCGACGACTGGTTCAACGGCCCCGGCTGGCATGGGGTCAGCGACATTGAAGTGGGCATTCGCCGTCAGGGTTGAAGGTCGGAGCCGGGCGTTTGGTCGTGGTCTTGCAGGTTCGACGGGCCATCCAGGCGGTTGGCCACCACGGCAAAAATCACCGTAATGGCCAAAAAGACCAGGACACTGCCTTGGGCCGTCATCCAAAAGCTGAAGGGCCAATCACCCCATAAAAAGCTCAGCTCGCGCGCCCAATACACCACGCCAAATGAGGCCGCAGCCCACACCACCAAGAGCGCTGCGGTCAGCCATCGCAGAGGCCGGTGTGCGTTGGAGTTTTGGCTGGACTGGGTGAGCATGGGATGAGCATAACCCTTGCCGCAGCGCTTTTGCCCCCTTGGTGTTGGGGACATGGGTGCAGGGGTTTTCCCTTGGGTGGGATTGAAATCCCATGATGCGATAAATAAACCAAGGGTTCCCACTTAAAACGTCAGCCCCTGTTGGTTTCGCGTCAGAAGAAGGTCAGAGGGAACGCCAAAAATCGTGAAAGACCTTATTTCGAGGCCTCGTTTTTTCATTAGGAGACTGCTTTATGGCAACCACCGCACCCCGTCCGATGACGCCAGAAGAGAAGAAGGTGATTTTTGCCTCCTCTCTCGGCACCGTTTTTGAATGGTATGACTTTTACCTGTACGGTTCTTTGGCCGCCATCATTGCCAAGCAATTTTTCAGCGGTTTGGACGAAGGCTCGGCCTTCATCTTTGCCTTGCTGGCTTTTGCGGCCGGTTTCATCGTGCGTCCTTTCGGCGCCATTTTCTTTGGCCGTTTGGGCGACATGATTGGCCGCAAATACACCTTCTTGGTGACCATCTTGATCATGGGCCTGTCGACCTTCATCGTCGGCATTTTGCCCAACTATGCCAGTATCGGTGCAGCCGCGCCGGTCATCTTGATCGCTTTGCGTCTGTTGCAAGGCCTGGCTCTGGGTGGCGAGTACGGTGGTGCTGCCACCTATGTGGCTGAGCATGCGCCTCACGGCAAGCGTGGCGCTTATACGGCCTGGATTCAGACCACAGCGACCTTGGGCTTGTTCCTGTCCTTGATGGTGATTTTGGGTACCCGTATGGCCATTGGCGAAGAAGCCTTCGCCGATTGGGGCTGGCGCGTGCCGTTCATCGTCTCGATCGCTTTGTTGGCCATTTCGGTCTACATCCGTTTGAGCATGAACGAGTCGCCCGCTTTCGTGAAAATGAAAGCCGAAGGCAAGACCTCTAAAGCGCCTTTGACGGAAGCTTTTGGCCAGTGGAAAAACCTGAAGATCGTGATCTTGGCCCTGGTCGGTTTGACCGCAGGTCAGGCCGTGGTCTGGTACTCCGGTCAGTTTTATGCTTTGTTCTTCTTGACGCAAGCCCTGAAGGTGGACGGCCCTACGGCCAACATCATGGTGGCGGTGTCCTTGATCATCGGCACGCCGTTCTTCATCGTGTTTGGTGCTTGGTCTGACAAGATCGGTCGCAAGCCCATCATCTTGGCAGGCTGCTTCTTGGCTGCGGTCACTTACTTCCCCGTGTTCGAAGCATTGACCAAAGCCGCCAACCCGGACCTGTATGCGGCGCAAGCCAACGCCAAAGTGGTGGTGACTGCCGATCCAGGCGAGTGTTCGTTCCAGTTCAACCCGACGGGTACCAAGAAGTTCACATCTTCTTGCGATATTGCCAAGCAACGTTTGGCTGGCGCTTCGGTGAGCTACTCTAACGAAGTGGCTCCTGCTGGAACCCCCGCCACCATCAAGGTTGGTGAGACCATGGTGAACGTCAAGTACTCGGCTGAAGACATTGCTGCTGGCAAGGCCAAGGCCGAAGAAAAACTGGCTGCCTTGAATGCGGCTGAGCCGAAAGACGCGAAAGCCATCGAAGCCGCCACCAAGTCGGTCAAAGACCTGAGCGGTGAGAAAACGGCGGGCCCTGCTTTGTTGGCTGCCAACCTGGGCGCTGCGTTGAAGGCTGCCGGCTACCCCGCCAAGGCCGACATGGCCAAGTTCGACAAGACGATGGTCATCATCATCCTGACCTACTTGGTGATTTTGGTCACCATGGTGTACGGCCCGATTGCGGCCATGTTGGTGGAAATGTTCCCCACCCGCATCCGCTACACCTCCATGTCTTTGCCGTATCACATTGGTAACGGCTGGTTCGGTGGCTTGCTGCCGACGACCGCTTTTGCCATCGTCGCGCAGACTGGCAATATGTACAACGGCCTGTGGTACCCCATCATCATTGCGGGTGCAACCGTCGTGATCGGTGGCTTGTTCATCAAAGAAACCAAAGACGTGGACATTTACGCTGGCGACTGATCGCTGTTGTAAGGAACCCGAGGTGACTCGGGTGCTAAATTCAAGGCCTTCCCTCTGTGGAGGGCCTTTTTCATTCTTGGAGATCAAACATGTGGAAGATTGCAGTCGCCTTCGCGATTTTTGCCGGCTTGGCTTTGTATGTCATCAGCAAAGGTGGCGACAGCCTGGACATGGGTGGTGAAAAGCATGGCGCCGATGCCGTGCAGTCCGAACCAGCCAAAGAGGCCGCCCCCGCTGCGCCTGCCGCACCAGTGGCACCGGCCAAATAAGCGCGCCTTCACTTGAGGCCAAAGCCGCACGCTGTGCGGCTTTTTTATGGGCCACACGAGGGTGCTGCCATTTTTAGGGCGTGTCCCGATGACCTTTCCGTTCGCTCGGTGCTGCGCAATGCCTAGAATGTTGGGGTCCACACTCTAAGCAGTACACCATGACCCAAGGTCTCATCCGCATTCGCGGTGCGCGCCAGCACAACCTGAAAAACATCGATCTGGACATTCGCACCGGGGAGTTGACCGTGGTCACCGGGCCCAGCGGTTCGGGCAAATCCAGTCTGGTGTTTGATACGCTGTACGCCGAAGGCCAGCGGCGTTATGTGGAGACCTTCAGCGCCTATGCGCGGCAGTTTCTGGACCGCATGGACAAACCGGCGGTGGACAAGGTCGAGGGCGTGCCCCCGGCCATTGCCATTGACCAGACCAATCCGGTGCGCAGCTCGCGCTCCACAGTGGGCACCATGACCGAGCTGAACGACCACCTCAAGTTGTTGTTTGCGCGCCTGGGCCAGCTGTACGACCGGCAAACCGCACAACCGGTGCAGCACGACACGCCCGAGAGCATTTACGCGCAAATGCTGGCGCGCTCCCTGGCCGCGCAAGACCCGCGTGTGGTGGTGACCTTTCCGGTGGAGTTGCCGGCCAACACCAGCGCGGAACAGGTCGCGCAATGGCTGTCGGCCAGCGGCTTCACCAAGGTGCAGGCCGAACGCGAGGTGGCCACGCCCACCGGCCCGCGCAAAATGCTGGACGTGGTGGCCGACCGCTTTCGCCTGGGCACCGCTGACAAAGCCCGTGTGGTCGAGGCCATCGAAACCGCGTTGAAGCGCGGCAGCGGCCGCCTCAACGTCTACAAGCTCGCGGCGGATGAAGGGGCTGAAGCCGAACTCTGGCGCTATTCTTCTGGTTTGCATTGCCCGGAGAGCGATCTGCGCTATCCCGAGCCGCTGCCCTCCATGTTTTCGTTCAACTCGGCGCTAGGTGCCTGCGAAACCTGCCGCGGCTTTGGCCGGGTGATTGGGGTCGACTATGGCCTGGTGATCCCCAACGACAAACTCACCTTGCGCGCAGGGGTGATCAAAACCATCCAGACCCCCGCTTGGAAAGAGACCCAAGACGACCTGATGCGCCACGCCGAGACGGCTGGCATTCCACGCGACACGCCTTGGAGCAAACTCACCCCCGAGCAGCAGCACTGGGTGATTCAGGGCTCACCCAACTGGACCGGCAAATGGAACCAGCAGTGGTACGGCATCAAGCGCTTTTTTGAATACCTGGAAACCAAGTCCTACAAGATGCACATTCGCGTGCTCTTGTCCAAGTACCGCAGCTACACGCCGTGCGGCGCCTGTGGTGGCGCGCGCCTGAAAACCGACAGCTTGATCTGGCGCATGGGCAGTCTGGAAGACGCCAACGCCGTGCTGCCTGCCGCGCAGCGTTTCATGCCGCAAGGCGTGGGCTGGACGCGAGCCCAGCTCGAAGCCTTGCCGGGGTTGAGTCTGCATGATTTGATGCTGATGCCGCTGGACCGGCTGCGCCGCTTTTTTGACGGCATGTCGCGCACCGCCTTGGCTGCGCACGGCACCGACGGCGAATCGCAAGCGCTGAAACTCTTGTTGCAAGAGATCTGCACCCGCTTGCAGTATTTGTGCGACGTCGGCATTGGCTACCTGACGCTGGACCGGCAAAGCCGCACGCTGAGCGGCGGTGAGGTGCAGCGCATCAACCTGACCACGGCGCTCGGGACCTCACTGGTCAACACCTTGTTTGTGCTGGACGAGCCCAGCATCGGTCTGCATCCGCGTGACATGAGCCGCATCACCGAAGGCATGCACCGCCTGTGCGACGCGGGCAACACCCTGGTGGTGGTGCAGCACGACCCGGCGGTGATGCTGGCGGCCGACCGCGTGATCGACATGGGCCCCGGCCCTGGCGAAAAAGGTGGGCAGATTGTGTTTGACGGCACGACCGATGACCTGCGCTTGGCCGACACCATGACCGGTTCGTATTTGGGCGGTCGCAAGCAAGTGGGCATGGGCTTTAAGCGCATGGTCACCGACAGCACGCCGCGCATGATTTTGGAAGGCGTGCGTGAGCACAACCTGCAAAACATCGCAGTCGAATTTCCGCTGCAGCGTTTGGTTTGCGTGACCGGTGTTTCGGGCTCGGGCAAGTCGAGTTTGATCCAAGACGTGCTGGCCCCGGCCTTGTTGCGCTACTTTGGCAAAGCCACAGAAACCCCGGGCCTGCACGACCGCTTGCTCGGCGCTGATCATTTGAGCGATGTGGTGTTTGTAGATCAATCGCCAATTGGTAAAACCGCGCGTTCCAACCCGGTCAGCTACGTTGGCGCTTGGGACGCGCTGCGTGAATTGTTCGCCACAGCCAGCTTGTCCAAACAGCGTGGCTACACCGCCAGCAAGTTCAGCTTCAACAGCGGCGATGGGCGCTGCCCGACCTGCGGCGGCTCGGGCTTTGAGCATGTGGAAATGCAGTTCTTGAGCGACGTGTATTTGCGCTGCCAAGACTGCGACGGCAAACGCTACCGTCCTGAAATTTTGGAAATCACCATCGAGCGCCAAGTGCTGGGGGCGCTGCATGCGCGCCACATGAACGTGGCCGATGTGCTGGACCTGACGGTGAGCGAAGCGGCGCAGTTGTTCGCCCACGACCGCGACGTGATCCGCGCGCTGCAACCCATCGTCGATGTGGGCTTGGAATACGTCAAGCTCGGCCAGCCGGTGCCCACCTTGTCAGGGGGTGAGGCGCAGCGACTCAAGCTGGCCGGGTTCTTGGCCGGCGCCGCCAAAACCGCGTCGTCCAGTCGCCAGCCGCTCAGCCGCAAGGGCGTCTTGTTTATGTTTGACGAGCCGACCACCGGCTTGCACTTTGACGACATTGCCAAGCTCATGCGCGCGCTGCGCAAATTATTGGAAGGCGGCAACTCCTTGATCGTGATCGAGCACAACCTGGACGTGATCCGCGCCAGCGATTGGCTGAT
>Ga0114964_10003685_pt1 | contig 10282 bp, 12 predicted proteins | sample C_131016_MF_Meta_FD_92638 | JGI IMG/M metagenome (GOLD analysis project Ga0114964, IMG submission 92638) | Freshwater microbial communities from Lake Croche, Canada to study carbon cycling - C_131016_MF_MetaG | ecosystem: Environmental > Aquatic > Freshwater > Lake | place: Lake Croche, Canada... | reverse complement strand
GCGGACAAACGCCGATAATGCCCAAAGGTCGCTACGCCATCATGACGCGCTATATGCCGACGGTCGGCACGCGCGGGCTCGACATGATGTACCGGACCTCGACGGTGCAGGTGAATCTCGATTTTGCGTCCGAATCGGACATGGTCAAAAAGTTGCGTACATCGCTAGCCTTGCAGCCCTTGGCCACGGCTCTGTTTGCGAATTCGCCTTTCACCGAGGGCGAACCGAATGGCTTTCAATCCAAACGCTCGCATATCTGGCTCGATACCGACAATCAACGCAGCGGCATGATCCCTTTTGCCTTTGAAGGTGGCATGGGCTTTGATCGTTACGTCGAATGGGCGCTCGATGTGCCGATGTATTTCATCAAGCGCGGCGAAGACTATATCGACGTTGCGGGTTCCTCCTTCCGAGATTTACTCGCGGGCAAGCACCCTGCCCTGCCGGGCGAAAAGCCTGTTCTGTCCGATTGGGTCAATCATCTCTCGACGCTCTTTCCGGAAGTACGCCTTAAAAAATACCTTGAAATGCGCGGAGCTGATGCGGGCCCTGTCCCGATGCTGAATGCCCTCCCCGCCTTTTGGGTGGGTCTGCTTTATGACGAAAGCGCGCTCGATTCGGCTTGGGATGTCGTCAAAAGCTGGACGGAAGAAGAACGCCACGTCCTACGCCGTGATGTGCCGCGCGATGGTTTAAACACAAGCATTCGCCGCCATTCTGTGCGCGATATTTCTCGTGAGATTCTAAAGATATCGCGCTACGGACTGGAGCGCCGTGCCAAAATGTCGGAAGCGAAACAGGACGAAAGCCTGTTCCTTGAACCGTTGGACCGTATCATTGAGACGGGTAAGACCCAGTCCGATATGCTTCTCGATCTTTACCGCGGGGAGTGGAAGAATAGCGTCATGCCCATATTTAAAACACGCGCATATCGCTAAAGATTTGTTCACTATACCCTGCAATTGAAGGGGGGAAGGGTGAGTTTTATACAATCCGTTGTCGATTGCTTAACTGCCAGTGCCGTAACTCAACCTCTAAAGCTAGAATGGGTTGGGCGGCATGGAAAAGAAATTGAAATCGAATGAACAGTTTGAAAACGCTAACGCAGCGCTTCAGCACGCGGTGCTGTCCCTCGTGTTGCTAGGCGTAATCATGGGCTCCTTAATTCAGATAACCCACATGCTGATCGACAACCGTGAGACGGTCTCGGTTGCCGCTTTATCGCTCCCGCATTAATCGGACGAACCGTCTTTACCCAACGCGGACTGCATGGCCTTTAGATAGTCGGACTGCGCCGTTTGTCCCGCTTTAATCCACGTCTGAAACATTTCGACGCCTTGCGCCGTTGGGTTCATTTCCGGCGCTTTCGGCTTTTCGGGTGTCAGCCCCATCATCGCCGCCATCATGCCTCCAATGGCCGTTCCCATGTCGTGCGCCGGCCCGTTCTCACTCGGACTTTCCCCAACTTTCAATTTGTCCATAGCATCGGCCATGGCTGCAGCCAGAGCGGGCATCATGTCTTCCAGTACGGTTTTGTTGACGCCCGACATCATCTCGGCCTGTCGAATTATCGCATCTTTTGTATCACTTGTTTCAAACAATTTCTGGAATGGATTTCCGGCACTTTGCCCAAAGGCAGACATCGACGGAAATTCAAACGCTGGCGAGGATGGAAAAGCACCCATAAAGGCGGCAGGCACCAAAGCCTCTATCCCCTTGCGGAGCATCATATCGTCTAAGCCAAAGCGTTTGCCTACGGTCCGCATCGCCTCGCTGCCTTCAACAATTTTGAGCCATTCTTGATAGGTCATCATAGCAACGATACTCCCTTTTTACTGCGCCTCAAGGTTCCAACGCCGCTCGATCATCGCCACGACCCGAAAAGCCGCATAAACGCCGCCGATGCCAAATAACAGCGCCCCAATCCCTTGGCCAATCAGCGCTCCTTTAACCCCTCCCATCTGCACCCCGACCAGCGCAAAAGGAATGGTACCAAGCGTCGATTTACCCCAATTAAAAGCGGTTGCTAAAGCGGGCGCGCCCAAATTATTGAACGACGCATTCGCTACAAACAAAGCGCCATGGAAGATCCACGTTCCCGCAATCACCAGACAGAAGAAAGAAACCAGATCGGCGGTACCCTCTTTGGCATGGAAGACGAAGGAAATGCCGTTGCGCGCCAACGCCAAAATAACCCAGGCCAAAACCACGGCTGCTGCAGTGACGATCAAACTATCCACCAGAGTTCGACGGACGCGAGCAATGTTTCGAGCACCCAAATTTTGGCTGATGATAGGTCCAACTGCGGCAGAAAGCGCAAAGACAAAGCCAAAAGCAACCGGCACCAAACGCGTGATAATAGCGTTTGCCGCAATTGCCTCATCACCGAACGGTGACAACACAGCATTCATAAAGGCACCCGCGACGGGAGCTGCCAAATTCGTCAACACAGCCGGCAATGCAATAGCCAAGAGTGGCAAAAAATCTTCGACCACGGCCATAGCCGTCGGTTGCTTCACTAGATTATGCACCCTGACAGCGCCGTAATATCCCATCACGCAAAAGACAAGCCGCGATATGATGGTGGCAATCGCCGCGCCGTCAGTCCCAAGTCCTAGACCAAAGATCAAAATGGGATCGATAAAAACCGAGGCGATGCCGCCCGAAAGCGTTACAAACATCGATCGTTTGGCATCGCCCACCGAACGCAAAATACCGGACAGTGACATCCCCCAGCCTAGCAGCACATTGGATGGCATCGCGATCATCAAAAACCGGTAAGCCACATCATGGGTATCCCCCGTCGCCCCCATAACCGTCAGTAAGGGATGCAAAACCGCCATGATAAAAGCTGCTACGAACGCTGAAGCAATGACCGATGTCACAGTGGCCGATCCTGCCAACCGCCTCGCCCGTTCGCGATCACCAGCACCGAGCGAACGTGATACCAGAGCCGCCAAACCGATCATCAAACCGACATTGGCGGAAGTCGAGAAAAACATGACCGCAGTCGCATAACCGACGCCTGCCGTAAAATTGATGTTTCCCAGCCAGGAAATATAGAGCAATGACAAAAGATCGACTGCAAATATTGCGATCAAACCGATAGCGCCCGATGCCGACATCACGACCACATGGCGCATGATCGATCCTACGGTAAATTTGCCGACCTCGCCCTTCGGGTGCACGGGTCGAGAGGCGGCTTCGTTCATCGGCAAGTCTTTCTTATGATTCTCTTGCACTCACTTTAGCGCCATCGCCCAGATAGACGAAAGGAAAAGCGTACTAAAATTCAATTCCGTGCCTAGAAAGTGCGGCAGTTAATCCTGCCTTACCCGTAAACACATGTGCCGCAAGCCCCGCCTTTCGAGCCCCTTCAATATTTTCGACCCGATCATCGGTAAAAAACGCTTTTGCTGGCGAAACGCCGATCGCTTCACAACACGCAACAAAACAGGCGGGGTCTGGCTTTGCCAAGTTAAACGATGCCGACACGAACAGTCTGTCGCCAAACAGGGGAACGATCTGAGGAAAAAGGTCGCCTATCGTTTCTGTGACCAAAGGGTCATTATTGGTCAACAAAGCCACCGGAGTCCGGCGTTTAAGCGTTTCGACCAACTCAAGCATGTCAATAAATGGCGGCATTGCGGCTTTACGGGCCGCAACCCATTCAGCCCGGCTGATCGGATAACCCATCAATCGCCCGAATTCGGCGAGATAGTCGTCGGCTGAGAATTCACCCCGATCAGAACGATCAAGAAAATCATTATCCCATATCGATTTACGGATCGAATCGGGGGTTTGACCCGAGAAAGCCGCTAAATGAGCGATCCTTGTTTCGAGCCGATACTCGCAGAGCACGTCATCCATATCGAAAATAACGCATTCTATGTTCATTTTAGTGGTAATTCCCAAAATCAAAACGTGACATCGCTTGACCTCTTCTCGCCCCACAGACACAAACAGGCAAGATTGAAATACGGGAATTGTATCAGGCCCATGACCGCTTTACCGCCGCTCACCATTCTGCTTTGCGCCCCGCGCGGTTTTTGCGCCGGTGTGGTGCGAGCGATTGATGTGGTGGAAACCGCCCTTAGAACGTATGGCGCACCGGTCTATGTCCGTCACGAAATCGTGCATAACCGGTTTGTCGTTGATGATCTAAAACGCAAGGGTGCGGTGTTCGTCGAGGAATTGGACCAAATCCCGGATACGGATGCCCCCGTTATCTTCTCGGCCCATGGCGTTCCAAAATCTGTCCCGGAGGCTGCCGCCAATCGAAACTTCCTGGCGATTGATGCGACCTGCCCGCTTGTCACCAAAGTGCATCGCGAAGCCGAAATCCATCATAAGCGCGGTCGTACGATTTTACTCGTCGGCCATTCGGGGCATCCGGAAGTTGTAGGCACAATGGGCCAGTTACCAGAAGGCGCCGTTCGACTCATCGAAACGCTGGCCGATGTCGCGTCCATTATCGGCTTGGATAGCGAAAACCTCGCTTATGTGACCCAAACCACGCTATCAGTCGATGATACGCGAGAGATCGTCGATGCGCTTAAAGCCCGCTTTCCCGCCATCGTAGGACCGCACAAAGAAGATATATGCTATGCGACAACCAATCGTCAGGAAGCCGTTAAAAAAGTCGCCAGCCGTTGTGACGCCGTTTTCGTCGTTGGCTCGTCAAATTCTTCCAATTCGCAACGGTTGCGAGAAGTAGCAGAGCGCGAGGGTACGCCGGTTGCCCGCCTCATTAACCGGTCGGCCGATATCGACTGGTCAGAACTTGGCTCGCTCCGCACCATTGGAATTACGGCAGGAGCATCAGCCCCCGATATTTTGGTAGAAGAGATTATCGAGGCGTTCTCTTCGCGCTACACAACAACCGTTGAAACCGTCACCACCGCCGATGAAAGCGTTTTCTTCCCGTTGCCGCGCGAATTGCGGGATAAGAGTTTGGAGCAGTAAAGTGGCTGTCTATACTGAAGTGCCGAATGACGAACTGGCCCATTTTGTCGCTGGCTACGACATTGGTGGTGTGCTTGCGCTCAAAGGCATTGCCGAAGGCGTCGAAAATTCCAATTTCCTGCTGCATACGGACGCAGGTTATTTCATCCTCACCCTCTACGAAAAGCGCGTTAAGGCCGAAGATCTGCCTTTCTTTATCGATCTTATGGAACATTTGGCCGAGCGCGGCATCACCTGCCCGCAACCGGTCCGCAACCAAAAGGGCGAGGCGCTTGGAACGTTGGCGGGCCGCCCTGCCGCTATCGTGACTTTTCTCGAAGGCGTCGGCGTCAACAACGCGACCGTGCCCCATTGCGCAGCCGTTGGCGGCGCGTTGGCCAAACTCCATCTCGCTGGAGCCGATTTTAAGGGTAGTCGTGTCAACGCGCTAACCGTCCATGGCTGGCGTCCGCTTTATGACGCTGCGCGCGATCGCGCCGACACGGTCACACCCGGGCTCGAAACAGCCACCCGTTCAGCACTTGAAGAGCTTGAACAAAATTGGCCTGAAGGTTTACCCAGTGGCGTCATTCATGCCGATTTATTCCCCGATAACGTGTTCTTCCTCAAAGATACGCTTTCAGGATTGATCGACTTCTATTTTGCCTGCACCGATTATCTCGCTTACGATTTAGCCATCGGTTTAAACGCTTGGTGTTTTGAGAAAGATGGCTCGTTCAACCTAACAAAAGGTCGCGCGATGATCGCCGGCTATCAGGCTGTTCGCCCTTTAAGCGCGCAGGAGATCGAAGCCCTTCCGGTTTTATGCCGTGGGGCCGCGTTGCGTTTCATGCTGACGCGCTTGGTGGATTGGCTGAATGTTCCCCCCGGCGCACTTGTTAAGCCAAAAGACCCGTTGGAGTATTATAAAAAACTCCGTTTTTTCCAGTCGTCCCAAAAAGCGAGCGATTATGGCGCTTGAAGCCGCGAGCTTAGCAACGTCCAACCGCGTAACTTTATTCACGGATGGCGCTTGCTCCGGCAATCCGGGTCCCGGCGGATGGGGCGTTTTGCTGGTTTATGGCGAAGCCCGCAAAACGCTCTGTGGCGGGGAAGAACTAACAACCAATAACCGCATGGAACTCATGGCAGCGATCATGGGCCTTGAATCGTTGAAACGCCCGTGCACCGTCGATCTGTGGACCGACAGCCAATATGTCAAACAAGGCATCTCGCAATGGCTTCACGGGTGGAAACGGAACGGTTGGAAAACTGCCGACAAAAAGCCCGTCAAAAATGTCGATCTCTGGCAACGTCTGGATGAAGCTGTACAACGCCATGATGTCACCTTCCACTGGGTCAAAGGCCACGCGGGCCACACCGAAAACGAAGAGGTGGATGGTTTGGCACGGCAGGGCATGGAGCCATTCAAGAAAAGCTCATTCAGCTCCCCTTCGCAAGATTAGACATATAGAAGTGAGTGTTAAACGACACGATCACCGCTCTGCGATATTCAAACTTACCCGCGCGCTCTGGTTGACATAATCGTTATCAGCCAACTCCCAACCATTCAAAAGCATCCGCGTCATATATTGCTTGTTGTACAAGAACGACATGATCATTTGGAACAAGCCGAAAGTAAAAATCGAAATGATCAGATGCAGTACACCGATCCAGATTTCACCGCGAATGATCGGCACAAACCAGCCAAAAATAAAATAGGTCCAACTCCATCCGAAATATCCGTAGCGGACCAATCCGGAGGCCCGATGCTTGATTAAGACGCTCCGTTGCAAGCCGAACACAAAAATTCCCAAAATAACGGGCAATAGAAAAAACACGGCTACCATGCCGTGCCAAACTGAAAAATCGTCCATTGATTGTGCTCCGCTTGCCTCAGAAGGCGACAAATTACCATATTCGCTTCAGAACGGCATAGGTTATAAAAACTGACCATTTTGTCATCTTCCAGCCATGGTCCCGCGCGACATTCGTGCTTATATGAGGGCAAAACTGGAGGCAAAAATCATGAATATCGAAGAAAGACAGCTTTTAACGGCACTTTTTGAGCGCGTCCGCACCGCTGCCGCCGCCCCGCGTGATTCGGAGGCCGAGGTGCTGATTGCTTCAGCTGTTCGCGAGCAGCCTTATTCGCCCTATTTGCTGGCACAGGCTGTCTTGCTGCAAGAGCAGGCGTTGAAGGCAGCCGATACCCGCCTTCACGAACTTGAAAACCATATCGCAGCGCTTGAACAGGCCAAAGCCGCGGAACCGCCGCCAAGCTTTCTGGGCGGATTGGGGGCTTCCATTTTTGGCGGCAAAACCGGCAGCGGTGTTCCTTCTGTCGGCACGCCGTCACCCGCACAGCCGCAACCGCCAGCAAGCGTTTGGGGTCAACCTCGACAAGTGCAGCAACCTAATTATGCACCGCAACCTACTTATCCCCCACAAACCGGCTACGCGCCTCAAGTGCCTGCCGGTGGCGGCTTCCTGCAAAACGCAATGACCACCGCAGCAGGCGTTGCTGGCGGCGCATTGCTCTTCCAAGGCGTGTCGTCATTGTTTCACTCCGGCGGCGGATATGGTGGGGGATTTGGTGGCTATGGCATGGGTGGCGGCAATAGCGGACAACCCATCGTCAACGAAACGGTGTACGAGACCGTCAATAATAATTATGCGGCACCCGAGCTAGCGCCTTCCCACACCTCATCCTGGGGTTCGAGCGATAATTCGCCATCCGATAACGGCTATCAAGAGGCATCCTATGACGATAGCTCGTTTGACAGTGGATCCGACGATGGCGGATTTGCTTGATCAAACGACACAGCAAGCGCCCTTTCACTTGTAATAAATCCATGGCACAAGAGCGGGCCTTAAGGACCCGCTCTTGTCATGTCTCTCTCCACCCTTCCAGCGCATATCTCCCTTCGCCCAGCTCAAAATGCCGATGGAGTCGGAATGTCGGCGCTGATTTCGCTTATTTTTGCGGATTACGAAAACTGTCCCTTTGTGCCCGACGAGTTCCCCGAACTTGCAGCCCCCGCAACACATTACACCACAAACAAAGGTGGGAAGCTCTGGGTCGTTGATGATGCAAGCCGGTCCGGCCCTTCGGCTGTTGTCGGATCCATTGCCATTACGCCGACCCACGTAAATGGCGTATCTGAACTCTTCAAGGTCTATCTTGCCCACGAATTGCGCGGCACTGGGGTTGCAAAACTTCTTATCAATCAGGCACTAGACTGGGCGCGCTCCAATGGTTTTTCGGCGACCGAATTGTGGACTGATACACGCTTTTTGTCCGGTCACCGTTTTTACGAAAAAAATGGCTTTGTGCGGTTGCCCGGCATTCGCGCGCTGCACGATGCGGCCAGCACGTTTGAATTCGGCTATCGGTTATCCTTATCCGGCGCCCGGCACCCATGAAAACGCCGCTTCGCCACGATCTTTCAGCCGGTCCTGTTTTGCTTGCCTGTTTTGGCGTGTTTGTTCTGACCGTCATGGATAGCGTCGCGAAGCAGATGAGCCTCCACCATCCGACGCTCGATGTCGTGTCCATCCGCTATGTCTCCGGACTATTTTGGTCTGGATTGGCAGCGCTTTTTATCCGCCCGCCCCTACCCGATGCCGCTATGATCCGGGCGCATTCCATTCGTGCATTGTTTTTCGGCTCCACAAGCTTCTTGTTTTTTTACGCGCTTAAAGTGCTGCCAATCGTAGAAACCTTGGTGTTTACATATGTTTCGCCAATTTTTATGGCACTACTGGGTCGTATTCTGCTTAAAGAAAAAGTCCCTCCCGCTACGGCTCTTGCTATCTTGATCAGCTTTTCTGGCGTTTTGGTGATTGCAGGCGGCAAAACGGACGGATCACTCGGCCTATCAGGCGATCTCATCGGTATTTTGGCGGCACTGGGTTCATCGCTCACCTACGCACTCTCGATGGTATTGTTGCGGGCGCGCACCGGGACGGACTCGATCGCCACCATCGTTGTCCTGCAAACCGTATTAACCTCGATCCTCGTCCTACCTCTCGCTTTTTATTTTGGTGATCCCATCGGCACCATCCTGTCAGATTGGCCACTATGCCTGCTCTTCGGCCTTTTGGGCACGATCGGGCAATTCGCGATGGCAACCGCGTTGCGCTCTGCACCCGCAGCACGCATCGGCGTAGTCGATTACACGAGCCTCGTTTGGGCGAGCCTTATCGGCATCGTCATTTTTGCCGAGTGGCCCGAATTATCCGTTTACGCCGGTGCCGCCTTGATTATTCTGGCATCGTTTTTATTGCTGAAGCAGAAAAAGCTAGCGCCGCTTCCAGACGCATAATTTTTTTTAATTCCGCTCCTTGACACCACGTTACCCCACTCCTATTTCCAACATGCGTGTTAGCACTCGTATCAAGTGAGTGCTAACATCCTCTCATTCAGGCAATCGCCGTTAGAGAAATCGATCAAATTTAAGGAAGCGAAACATGAAATTTCGTCCGTTGCATGACCGCGTGGTCGTCCGCCGCCTCGAGTCCGAGGAAAAGACCAAGGGTGGCATCATCATCCCTGAGACTGCCAAAGAAAAACCACAAGAAGGCGAAGTGATCGCCGTGGGTTCAGGCGCTCGCGATGAACACGGTAAGCTCGTTCCCCTCGACGTGAAGAAGGGTGACAAGATCCTGTTCGGCAAATGGTCTGGTACGGAAGTCAAGATTGACGGCCAAGATCTGCTGATCATGAAAGAATCCGACATCATGGGCGTGATCGGCAAATAAGCCGTTTCGCTCTATTTCACTTAAAGTATCTCACTCTTAAAGGAGCAGATCACTATGGCTGCCAAACACGTATATTTCGGCTCTGATGCCCGCGACCGCATGCTGCGCGGCGTCGACATCCTCGCAAACGCCGTTAAGGTCACGTTGGGTCCAAAGGGCCGCAACGTCGTCATCGACAAGTCGTTCGGTTCACCTCGTATCACCAAGGACGGCGTTACCGTCGCCAAGGACATCGAGCTTGAAGACAAGTACGAAAACATGGGCGCACAGATGCTGCGCGAAGTCGCCTCCAAGACCAACGACGTCGCAGGCGACGGCACGACCACCGCAACGGTTCTGGCTCAGGCCATTGTCCGCGAAGGCGTGAAGTATGTTACCGCTGGCATGAACCCGATGGATTTGAAGCGCGGCGTCGACATGGCTGTCGAAGTAGCGATCAAGGACATCAAGGCCCGTGCCAAGAAGGTGAAGTCCTCAGATGAAGTCGCCCAAGTCGGCACGATCTCTGCCAATGGCGATGCGCTCATCGGTAAGATGATTGCCAACGCAATGCAGAAGGTCGGTAACGAAGGCG
>Ga0114964_10003683_pt1 | contig 10286 bp, 8 predicted proteins | sample C_131016_MF_Meta_FD_92638 | JGI IMG/M metagenome (GOLD analysis project Ga0114964, IMG submission 92638) | Freshwater microbial communities from Lake Croche, Canada to study carbon cycling - C_131016_MF_MetaG | ecosystem: Environmental > Aquatic > Freshwater > Lake | place: Lake Croche, Canada... | reverse complement strand
CTAACTGCCGAAATCTTTGATGAAGCAGGTATCCCAGTTTTATTAGTTGGCGATAGCGCCGGCAATAATTTCCTAGGTTTTGAAAATACTATTCCGGTCACTGTCGATGAATTGCTACCGCTTACTCGAGCCGTGGTTTCCGCGTCGAAGCGAGCGATGGTAGTTGCCGACTTGCCATTTGGTTCTTACGAAAGTTCGCCCGAATTGGCCTTAGCAACTGCAACTCGCTTCTTTAAGGAAGCTGGCGCCATGGCCGTCAAACTTGAAGGCGCACATTTAGAAACCGTTAAGAAATTAGTCAGTGCCGGAATTCCAGTCATGGGCCACTTGGGCCTTACGCCACAGTCACTTCATCAACTTGGCGGTTATCGAGTTCAAGGGCGCAATGATGGCGAGACAATTTTGGCTGCTGCCCTAGAGCTCGAAGCTGCGGGTGCTTTTGCCATTGTGCTTGAACTCGTGCCGGCCGAATTAGCAGCTCGCATTACGGCGGCTTTGAAAATTCCAACGGTCGGCATCGGGGCCGGCGTTAGTTGTGATGCCCAAGTTTTGGTCTGGACCGATTTAATGGGCATGGGCAAAAGTGCGCCAAAATTAGCTAAGGCTTATCGAAATTTGCGATCTGAGATGTTGGCTGCGACAACTGAATGGGCCAACGATGTAATCGGCGGAACTTTCCCGGGCCCAGAGCAAACCTTTAACTAAAACCTTCAATTTCTAAAGCATCTGGTTAAACTCGCCAAATGCCTAAATTTGCGATGGACCTTTCACCGCTCAAGAAATACCGTGATTTTCGCTATCTCTGGGCGTCTGGCTTCGTTTCTTATTTCGGATCAATGGTCACTTACGTGGCCGCCCCGTTTCAAATCAAGGAACTAACTAACTCGTTCCTTGCAGTCGGTGTGCTGGGTGCAATTGAATTAATTCCGTTGATTTTCTTCGGTTTATACGGTGGTGTTTTAGCCGACTACGTCGATCGCAAAAAGATGATCTGGGCAACTGAATTTGGCGCCCTGTTATGTACCTCGATTTTGTTAATCAATTCGCTATCGGGCTCCCCTCGAATTTGGGTGATCTATTTAGTAACTGGCTTGTTCGCAGCCGTTGACGGATTACAACGACCAAGTGCCGGTGCCATCTTGCCGAGGTTAGTTAGCCATGCCGATCTACCGGCAGCCAGTGCCTTGATGACCCTTCGCTGGCAACTTGGCGTAATTGTCGGACCCACAATTGGCGGAATTTTAATTTCAACTTTTTCAGTTTCAGTTGGCTACACCTTTGATATCGCAACTTACGTAATTTCCCTACTCTTGATCGCCAAAGTCGGAAAAGTGCCGAGCAGTAACGACGCCCAAAAGCCATCTCTGGCTTCACTTTGGGCAGGTGTGCAATATGCATTTAGTCGGCAAGATTTATTAGGAACTTACTTCATCGATTTAGCTGCCATGTTTTTTGCCATGCCAAATGCGCTATTTCCATTCTGGGCAGATCAACTTGGATCGCCATGGGCACTCGGAATGTTGTATGCCGCCGGAACTGTTGGCGCAGTTTCGGTCACTCTTACAAGTAAATGGACAACGACTTATCGCTATCACGGGCGGGCAGTTATCTGGGGCGCCATCGGCTGGGGTGCTGCAATCGCTTTAGCCGGAATCTCAAATTCGTTGGTTCTGGTTTTAGTTTGCTTGGCCTTGGCAGGTGCCGCCGATATGGTCAGTGCACTCTTCCGTGGAAATATTTGGAACCAAACTGTCCCTGATGAACTTCGAGGTCGCCTTGCTGGAATCGAATTACTTTCATATTCAGTCGGGCCATTAGCAGGACAAATGCGGGCCGCAGGTATTGCAAGTGCTACTAGCTTGACCTTTTCGGTAACTTCAGGCGGCCTAATTTGCATGGCAATCGTCGGAATTTTGGGCATTTTCTTCGTCAAATTCCGAAAATATGACGTTCAAACCAACGAATTTGCCGTTCAAGAAAGGTTAAAACGGGAAAAAGCGACATCTGATGCTGAAAATCATGAAAAAACTGATTAGTAATTAATTATTTGTAAATTTAAATAATTGAAAAAAGATTTTGCAGAATTAGTAATTGAAAAATAATTCGCAAAAAACGCGATAACGCATAAAAAAATCAAAAAAGTTATTTGCGACACGCGCAATTTTTTTGTCGCAAAATGTTGGCATTTTTTTCAAATACCTGTCACGCTTATCCACGAACAGGTTTGGGTGACGGATCCGAACCATTCCGATAGGAGTAACACGTGGCCGCAGCAAAGAAAACTGCTCCAAAGAAGCGCAAGAAGGCAGCTGCTAAACCAGCAGCAGCACCAAAGAAGCGCAAGAAGGCAGCTGCTAAGCCAGCTGCTGCAAAGAAAGCCGCTCCAAAGCGCCGCAAGAAGGCAGCTGCTAAGCCAGCTGCTGCAAAGAAGGCTGCTCCAAAGCGTCGCAAGAAGGCAGCTGCTAAGCCAGCTGCTGCAAAGAAAGCCGCTCCAAAGCGTCGCAAGAAGGCAGCTGCTAAGCCAGCTGCAAAGAAGGCTGCTCCAAAGCGTCGCAAGAAGGCTGCTGCAAAGCCAGCTGCTAAGAAAGCCGCTCCAAAGCGCAAGAAGGCAGCTGCTAAGCCAGCTGCAAAGAAGGCTGCTCCAAAGCGCAAGAAGGCTGCTAAGAAGAAGTAGTCATCAACAATTGAAAATCCCCGCCACTTTATGTGGCGGGGATTTTTTTGTTTAAATATTTTTATAAGTAATTAATTAATTTCATCTCTCAAACCATTTCCAACTTTTTCAAATATTTCTGCCAAAACAATTTGATCCGCTTTACTCAATTTATCAACGAAGCGATTTCTAACACTGGCCACATGATCAGGCGCCGCGGCAACAATTGCTTTCCAGCCTTTGGTAGTCATCACTGCGAAATAACCACGTTTGTCATCTGGGCAAGCTTCCCGGCGAACCCAGCCGGCATCTTCCATGACCTTAATTCGGTGTGAAAGCCGTGAGCGTGAAATCATGGCAATTTCAGCTAATTCGGCCATTCGCATTCGGCGATCTGGGGCATCACTTAACTGCGCTAATACTTCGTAGTCTGCCATTGATAAATCGTGTTGATCTAAATCGGTATCGAGTGCTTCAAGTAAACGCCGGCTAGCCACGATGTATCTACGCCAAGCCGCCATCTCGGTAGCGGTCAACCAATTGGGTTCGCCTTTTTTTGTAGTCGCGCCACCCGACTTTTGACCTTGAGTAGATTTTTCTGGTGCCATAGGGTTAAGTGTAGATTAATGTTGAAGCTTCAACTACTTATAGGAGCACTTAAAAGTCATGGCAACCCACAACTCTGGAATCGCCTTTGAGCATTTTGATCGCCAAGTTCGCCCACAAGACGACCTATATCGCCATGTGAATGGCGCATGGTTGCGTGACTTCGAACTTCCAGCTGACAAAGCGGTCCATGGTGTTTTCCACGAGTTGCGAGATCTTTCCGAAAAGCAGGTTTTAGCAATTATCGAAGCTGACAACGGCAAAATCGGAAACCTATATAAATCATTTATGGCAGCCGATGCGATTGAAGCACTCGGAATTTCACCAATCGCCGGTTACTTGGCGCAAGTCGATAGCATAAGCAACCTCGCAGAGTTCACTGAAGTGATGGCCAAACTTGAAGCAGCCGGCCTCGGCGGAGTTTTTGGTTCTGGCGTTGTAGCAGATGCGAAAGATTCGACAACGAATATCATGCATATGGTGCAAGGCGCCATCTCGTTGCCGGATGAAGAGTATTACCGTGAAGCCGAACATGCCGAGATCCGAAAAGCGTTCGCCGAACATGTGACCGCAATGTTTAAGTTAATTGGCATCGATGCCGACGGCCAACGAATTCTCGATCTAGAAACTAAAATTGCTGCCCACCACTGGGACTCGGTTAAAGACCGTGATGCAACGATGACTTACAACAAGTTTTCGCGAGCCGAACTCGAAACCCTTATGCCAGGCTTTGATTGGGCCTTGTATTTAAAGGCTGGCGAAGTTCCAGAAAAAGCTTTTGAATCGGTCATTGTTATGGAGCCAAGTTTCTTCACTGGCTTAGCTGGGTTGCTTCAATCTGAGCCACTTGAAGATTGGAAACTCTGGCTAAAGTGGGAAGTCGTTTCTGGCGCTGCACCATATTTAACCAAAGCAATTGTTAATCAAAACTTTAAGTTTTACGGAACCACTTTGTCGGGTACGCCCGAATTACGCGAACGCTGGAAACGCGGGGTCGCAGTAACTGAAGGCGCTCTTGGAGAAGAAATCGGCAAGGAATATGTGGCTCGCCATTTTCCGCCAGCAGCTAAAGCAGCCATGGCTGAAATTATTGATTATTTAACGCAGGCTTATCGAATCAGCATCACGAACCTGGATTGGATGTCGGCGGAAACTAAAGTAAAGGCAATTGAGAAACTGGATAAGTTCACTGCCAAAGTCGGCTACCCCGATAAATGGCGCGACTACAGCGCACTCGAAATCAGCCCCGATGATCTAATGGGAAATATCTTGCGCGTCGCAAAATTTGAACGCGACTTCGAACTCGCCAAAATTGGAGTTCCGGTAGATCGCACTGAATGGCACATGCCGCCGCAAACTGTGAATGCCTACTACAGCCCGCGCAGTAATGAGGTCGTATTCCCGGCCGGATTTTTACAATGGCCATACTTCGATCTCAATGCTGATGCTGCCGTTAACTATGCCGGCATCGGAGCAACGATTGGCCACGAACTTGGTCACGGCTTTGATGATCAAGGTTCTAAATACGACGGCGACGGAAATTTAAATGATTGGTGGCTAGATTCGGATCGCGCCGAATTCGAAAAGCGGACGAAGCAACTAATTGATCAATTTGATGCGCTGCATCCGTCAGATACCCCCGAAATGACCGTAAATGGCGCTCTAACGGTCGGAGAAAATATTGGTGACTTAGGCGGTCTTGCAATCGCTTATCAGGCTTACAAGTTGTCGCTAAAGGGCACAGATGCGCCAATCATTGATGACTTAACTGGTGATCAACGCTTCTTCATCGCTCATGCAATGGGGTGGCGAGAAAAAATGCGCCCTGAAACCCGTCGAGTCCGCATCACTGTTGACCCGCATTCGCCCGAGGAATTCAGATGCAACCAAATCATTAGCAACCTCGATGTCTTTTATGAGGCCTTTGAAGTCAAAAAAGGCGATGCTATGTGGCTCGATCGCGAGTCCCGAGTGAGCATCTGGTAAATCTCGCTGTTACCCTTTCGCCATAGCAAATTACCGAGCAAGGAGACCCCATGAATAAGAAGTCATTAGCAGCCCTTTCTGTAGCTGCAGTTGTTGTTGCATCAATGTCATTGACCGCTTGCGGCAACAAGACTCCTAAAGCGCTTCCAGCGTCATCTCAACCAGCCGAAGCTGCTGCAGTTGTAACTGCATCAATTGATTTTGGATCACCACTTGATCTGGGAAATGGCGTCACGCTGACTGTTGCTTCACCCGCCTCATTTACGCCAACAATTTTCGCCTCAAATTATGCAAAAGGCCAAGTAGCAAATGTATTTAGCATGGAAGTAAAAAATGGCGGAACTACTCCACTCGATCTTTCAACTTTGAGTTTAGTTGTTGAATCAGGTACAGCGTTTTGCGCAGAAGTTCTCGACGGCGACAGCGGCATCAATGGTGCCCCACTTGATCCAGTCGCTGCTGGAGCATCAGTTTCATTCAAGTATGGAGTTGGCTGTGCTGCAAAGAAAGGCGCACCACTGAATTTGAAGATTACCTACGGCAAGAATCTGATTGCCGTTAAAGGCGCTCTCGCTTAATAAGTAAAGTCTTAAAAGAAAAGCCCCGAACTATTTGGTTCGGGGCTTTTCTAATTAAAGAATTAATCAAACGCTTTCTGGCTCTGGGAAGTGGCAAGCTAACTTGTGACCAGTATTAATTGTTAGTAATTCTGGAACTTGGGTGCGGCACTTATCCTGTGCTTTCCAGCAACGAGTGTTAAATACGCAACCAGCTGGTGGATTTACCGGGCTTGGTAGATCACCTTGCAAGATGATCCGCTCGCGGGCTCGACCGATCTTTGGATCTGGAACTGGAACTGCTGAAAGAAGTGCTTTCGTATATGGGTGACGTGGATTTAAGAAGAGATCCTTCTTGTCGGCATCTTCCATAACTTTGCCTAGGTACATGACTACAACACGATCTGAAATATGTTGAACCACAGATAAATCGTGAGCTACAAAGAGGTAAGACAAGTTGAACTCTTCTTGCAGATCTTCCAGCAAATTAACTACCTGGGCTTGAATCGACACATCGAGGGCTGATACTGGTTCGTCAGCCACGATTAGTTTTGGCTTCAAGGCAATTGCACGAGCAACACCAATACGTTGACGTTGGCCACCCGAGAACTCATGCGGATATCGGTTGATGTGCTCGGGGTTGAGGCCGACGCGCTTCATTAAACGTTGAATTTCTTCAACTTTTCCGCCTTCAGGGGTGATGCCTTGAATATCGAAAGTATTTCCGATCAACGTACCAACTGTTTGACGGGGATTAAGGGATGCAAACGGATCTTGGAAGATCATCTGCATTTGCGCGCGACGCGGCTTCATCTGTCGTGGCGTTAACTTTGTAATGTCTTCACCATTAAATTCAATAGTGCCATCAGTTGGTTCGTAAAGTTTCAGAACTGTGCGGCCTACTGTGGTCTTACCGCAACCTGATTCGCCAACCAAGCCGATGGTCTGGCCCGGAAAAACTTCTAGGTCAACGCCATCGACAGCTTTAACAACACCTTTTTTCTTACTGAATGCCCCACCAGTGCTAACTGGAAAATGCTTCTTCAGGCCAGTAACTTTTAAAATTGGCTCAGTCATTTTTATTTTCCTCCCCGAGCTGCAACAAGTTGCTTTTCAGTTAAGTGGCAGCGAGAGAAGTGCGCACTATCTTTTTCATCCAAAGTTGGACTTACTGTTGCGCATAAGTTGCCAGTAACTTGATCGGCAAAAGTACAACGGCTGCGGAACGAACATCCTTGAGGCAAGTTAATTAGCGATGGTGGTTGGCCTGGAATCGCGATTAGGCGCTTGCCATCAAGCTGATCAACACGAGGAATCGAATTAAGCAGACCGATTGTGTATGGATGGTCTGGGCGATAATAAATATTGTCCGCACCGCCTTGTTCAACAATCTTGCCTGCGTACATAACATTTACTCGATCTGCTACCTCGGCAACAACGCCTAGATCATGAGTAATCAAAATAACCGCCATATTAAATTCTTTCTGCATATCTTTTAGCAGTTTAAGAATTTGCGATTGCACCGTCACATCGAGAGCCGTAGTTGGCTCGTCAGCAATCAGCAAGGAAGGGTTATTAATAAGCGCCATGGCAATCATTACGCGCTGACGCATACCGCCAGAGAATTGATGTGGGAATTCCTTAACGCGCTTTGAAGCATCTGGAATTCCAACAAACTCCAGCATTTCAGTTGCGCGCTTGAAGCCAGCCTTCTTGTCGCCATCGTTATACAGGCGCCAAGCTTCGGAAAGTTGATCGCCAATCGAGTAATACGGGTGCAGCGCAGACATCGGATCTTGGAAGATCATCGACATTGCCTTGCCGCGTAAACGACGAACTTGTTCTTCTGGTGCGCTGATTACATCAACTGGGCCAGTTTCGAGATTCAGAACAGCTGAACCGCTGATATTGGTTGCTTTGCGATTATGCAGACCCATTACGGCAAGTGAAGTTACTGACTTGCCTGAACCTGATTCGCCGACAACTGCCAAAGTTTCACCGCGGTCAACGCTAAATGAAATGTCATTAGATGCCTGCACCAAACCATCTTCGGTTGGGAAGCTAACGGTGAGGTTCTTAACCTCGAGAAAGGCGCTCATGCGACACGCACCCTAGGGTCGATGTATGCATACAAGATATCCACCACCAAGTTCATTACAACCACGAAGATCGCAGCCAACATTGTGGTCGCCACAATAACTGGCAGATCGTAATCAATTAAAACTGCACGTAGAGATAGTCGTCCTAAACCAGGCAAGTTGAAAATTCCTTCTGAAATAATTGCACCACCAAGTAGACCGGCAAAATCTAGACCCGCAATTGTCACGATCGGCGCCAAGGCTGCCCGCAAAGTGTGCTTGCGTAGAATTACTTTTTCACTCAAACCTTTTGCTCGGGCAGTACGAATGTAATCTTCACTAGATGTTTCGATTACATTGGAACGGGTAAATCGTGTGTAAGTCGCAGCATAAGCAAGTGCCAAGGTGATCCAAGGGAAAATAAAGGTGTTAAACCAGCCAATTGGGTCGGTAAATGGGTTGTGCCATTTACCTAAATCAATTGGGTTTACAAAGCCGAATTTCAAAGCGACGAATAACAGAATCAAAATACCTGAGATAAAAGTAGGTAACGAAGTTCCGACTAAAACGAAAACATTACTTACTCGATCTGGCCATCGATTTTTAAATCGAGCCGCCACAATTCCGAGCGATACGCCAACTAGGAGCCATAAAATAAAGGCACCTAGCGCCAATGATAATGTGACCGGAAACGCTTCCTTTAATAAATCAGTTACACATTCGTGGCGATTAAAAGAGTATCCGAAAGCAGGCGCCGAACACTTAATCTCAGCTTGGCCTTCGCCATAGGTGCGGCCTACGAATAAACCTTTGACCCAACGTCCGTATTGAACTTGCACCGGCACATCTAGCCCTAAGCGGTGGCGGTTAGCTTCGACGACTGTTGGCGTGCATGCCTTTCCGCAAGTCAGTCGGGCTGGGTCCATCGGCAAAACATCGAAAATTAAAAATACCGACATGCTGATTAAAGTAAGAACCACGATAGTGGCGCTTACGCGTCTCAATAAATACTTCAGCATCTTGGTAACTCCTAATTTTCTTAAACTATAAATTTATTTCAGCTAATTCTGTGCTTACCTAGCAGTGCGTGGTTGAGGGTGACCCTGTTACGGGCCACCCTCAACTTCACACTTTTCTAAAAAGCTTTAGCTTTTTAGTTTGGATTTACTTTACGTAGAGCTGTCCGAAACCGAAGGTTCCTTGTGGCTCCCAGTAGTAAACGCCGCCAACTTGTGAGCCCCACTGATGTTGGGTCTTACCGAAGATTGGGCGAATGATCCAGTACTGATCCATCACGTACTGAGATAGTTCTTGCCACATCTTGGCTTGCTTCGCACGGTTGGTTTCAACCTTTGCAGCATCTGACTTTGTCTTAAAGGCAGCGTATGCAGGGTCGTTCCAGTTCTGTGACAAGTTAAATCCGCCCTCTTTAGTAAAGAGTTCAGGGATAACTGTTGAAGCGTTTGCCCAGTCAGCACCCCAGCCACCGTAAGAGATGTCGTTTTGCTTTGTGGTGTCTTGAACTGTTGGGTAGTACTGACCGCTAGGAATGAAGTTGAACTTCACAACAATTCCAGCAAGTTCTAGGGCCTGTTGAATTAGAACAGAACCCTTTTGCTGTGTAGCGCTCTTTGGAAGATCGTAAACAATTCCCTTTGCAGGGTTTGTTGCACGATCGTAAGCTGCAGGGCAAGAAGTCTTAGCAGCTGCTAATAGTTCCTTTGCCTTTGCTGCGTTACCAGTGATCTTCCAAGCTGGATCGTGGATATTTCCAGTTGTCTTCTTGTAGTCAAGACCAAGAACTGGCTTTACAGGGTTATCGCCTGGCTCACCGTAGTAAACAAGTCCACCTGAAAGGTCGATCAGCGCTTGGGTATTGATTGCGAAGAACACAGCCTTACGTATGTTTAAGCAGTCCATGTGGCCAGCAGAAACGTTCATTGCACCGTAACGAACATAAGGATCGAATACGTTGAAACGTTGGTTGGCTTTCTTTGGATCATCAAAGAATGCGCGGTTGTTTGCTGGCTGCATTCCATCAAGGTTTACTGTGTTTGGAATTGAGTCATCAAGCAGAATCTGGTCGCGTACATCTTCAGCAAGACCGAAGCGAACGACTAGGTTATCTGGATAAGGAGTACGAACTGTGTCTGAAGATTGCTTCCAGGCAGTGTTGCGTACAAGAACCATTTCATCACCGATCTTGTATGACTCGATCTTGTATGGTCCTGAAGCGAATGGACGTAGGTCGTACTTGTCGCCAGTGTCCTTTGACTTCTTAACTGGTGCACCTGCTGGGTAAGTAAGTGCGTAGTTGAAGTCAGCGAATGAGCGGTTTAGCTTGAAGGTAATTGTGTTGCCCTTACAAGAAACTGCCTTATCGAATAGTGCTTGACCGGTCTTCTT
>Ga0114964_10003681_pt1 | contig 10287 bp, 13 predicted proteins | sample C_131016_MF_Meta_FD_92638 | JGI IMG/M metagenome (GOLD analysis project Ga0114964, IMG submission 92638) | Freshwater microbial communities from Lake Croche, Canada to study carbon cycling - C_131016_MF_MetaG | ecosystem: Environmental > Aquatic > Freshwater > Lake | place: Lake Croche, Canada... | reverse complement strand
CCTCTTCGATCTAGAATACAATCGAGGGGTTCGTGATGGAATCATGCGTGTGTCTCTGATTGTATTGTAGATTATTTTTAGCCCTAAACTGTAGGGATAAGGATGGACTACTTATCGTTTATGTTGATAATATGCGGAATCGCATTTGTAGTTCTATATATACGCGGCAACTACTATTTACGTGAAGGGTTTGATTTAAATGATCCAAAGGATCCATACTATACAAGTTTGAAACAGTATGATGAAATGGATATCAGTCCCAAGGGTCAAGAAGCTATAAAAGCGAAACGGATGGCCCATCTTCATGCCATGTCGCAATATAACACAACAGGGGTCCGGAGTGATCTTGTAGGAGTTGCTCCTTATGCAACAGATCCCATCAACTCGGTAGATGATTATGAGTATTCTATGATTTTTCAGAATGAAGGCTCCCGTGTTGCAGGAAAACAGGCCATCAGTGATGCAATGTCCCGGTATCCTCTTGAATGGTCGTCGCTCCCCCCTTCTTCTGAACTCTTTCAGGAGAAGCTAGAAGGATTTGTTGCAGCAGTGGCGGCCGATTCTGCACCCGTGAATACAAATCAATTTAACTCTATTTCAGGGCAGCAAGAACAACCTGCTGACAAAGATGCACTAGAGGATGCTGAGAAGAAGCTCCTTGCTACCTATAAACCTGAGCATACGAAGGACTTGTTGAATTATAATTTAAAGGATACAAAAAAGATGCTGAAGAAACTTTATGCAAAACAGGGTCTCATTCCTATTGTTGAGAAATCCAAACAAGGAACCAATGTTTTTGAAATAGTGGAAACAAAAGAGATTAATCCTACCATTGTCTGGGAGGATGACCCGATTTCAGCCGTGGACCGCCAAATTATTCGAGGAGAGAACCGCATTGAGGTTCCTTTGTATGCGAAAGATACGGCGGCAGGTCTAGACCCTTTCTTTGAGCCTAGGCAGCCTGTCACGATGGGCAAACATGATTATACCAAGTGGACACCGGGCCTTGAACGGTCTTTTGCACCCACCTATACGGGAAATGGATGGGCAACAGGCCCGTCTAATTATGACTTTACAGCCACAAACGACTATGAGTTTATGAATAAGCCTTCTACAGGAGGCAATTATGTCTCCACAGGACCGAATACCCCTCTAAGCGGTGCCGCCCAAGATCCCACTTGTCCTGCAGGGCGATACAGTTCTTCTACGGGTGGAATCTGTACCGGTTAAGACTAGAGTCTTAACGCTAGTGCTACAGGATAATGAGCTCCTTCTGTAGGAATGTTTACACGGCTTGTCTTTTTGATTGGTATTGTATCTCAGGCCATGTCCTTGTCCCTTCGTTCTCAAAATCCTATGACAACGGTTATTCCGAAGCCACATATAACCATTTTACCGACAGATATCCACTATGAATCGATTCCTAATAATGCAATGTTATATCATCCTGAACCTCATTATTTACGACAGCTAAAGTAGGTATGTCAAATCGAAATTATGATGCATCAACAATGATTAAAATTTTTAATGCACAAAACGCTGCTAACTTTAATAATCGGCAGCAGCAGATTGTAAATACAATTCGCACCGTTCCTGCTAAAGTTCAGATTCAACCAGCGAATCCACAAACAGCAAATACACAGGCCGATGTAATACCAATCATTCAAGCAGGACAACAGGCCTATTATTTTAAAGGGCTTCCTATTACTACGGTTCTGAGTCCTCAGAACTACATTCCTGGATTTCGTGATGCATCAGGAAATCGTTAAGAACCACCTAAACATTCATAGCACTTGTACCTATAAGTATACGTTCTAATAATGCTCATTCTTGATAGCCGAGAACGGCAACTCATTCCTTTGATGCCTCCTTCCATTCAGATTCAGCTTTTACAAGTGGGAGATGCCTGGTTCCAGGATGCATCAGGTGTAACGGCATTAATCATCGAACGAAAAACGATTAAGGACCTGGAGGCCTCTGTCCTGGATGGTCGTTATAGAGAACAGAAGGGACGACTTTTGGCGGCTTGTGCAGAAAAGGGTGCTCAGCCTCTGTATCTTCTAGAAGGACCCTATTCGTCTACCACAGGCCGAATCGCGGCTCCTGCCCTTATGAAGCTAGTGGCGAGGCTTCAGTTCAAATACGGAATTGCTTTAATGCATACACAGACGTTGGCAGAATCAGTTCTACTTCTTACTTCTTTGCATGAATATTGGCTGGAAGACCCAACCAATTTTCGACGGGATATGACGCCTCTGAAGCCTACGGAAGGCATTCATGTGGCCAAGAAGGCAAATGCATCGGAACCCAAGCAGTTCTTGATTGCCTGTTTGATGCAGTGTCCAGGAGTCTCGAGTCGGATTGCGGAATGCATTGCTGACACCTATCCGTCCTTTCCTTTGCTTTTAGCAGCTTCTGAAAAAGGGATTGGATCCTTGGAACTCCCGACTGGACGAAAAGTGGGTCCCATTCTTGGCAAGAGGCTCACGGGATTCTTCTCTTAGCTATCTCCACAAGTCTGCTAAGACACCGGATATTGCGTTTGTATTTGTAGGAGGAGGAGCCCTTTTTGGTTCCGGCTTCTCCATCTCTTTTAAGAATATGGAAGGGGGCTGATAACTACTGGCATCGGGGGCCTTTCCTGCTGCATGATCAAGAGCGTAGGGGCTAATAACCACATTTCCTCCAATGCTAACGGATTTCTTTGCCTTTGGTTCCTTCTTGGGTTTCTTCTCAAAAGACTTTTGCACCTTCGAATGCTGCTTGTCTTTGAGTGTATTACTGCTAACTAACATGGCCTGCATAATGGGACTCTGTTCTAAAATATAGTCCCGTTCATGATGTTCCCAGCTAATAGCCAAGAGGTTCGGATAGGAATAGCGAACCTGAAATCCGTTTTGGCGTAAAATATAGACCAAGTACACCACGCAATCTTCTAGGTCAATGCGGGGAAGTCCCAGAATAAAGGGGGGGATTGTATACAACAGATTGGCGGGAGAATTAGGCAGCTGACTCTGATTGCGGATGCGGCTATAAATGGATTCTAGAATCTGATTATAGGCTTTGAGTCGGGCGGCATCCTTTGTTGTGCGGCGTTTATAGAGATCGCTGACTTGCAGTTGCGGAACCTGTTCCATCTCTACCGTTAAGAATCAAATTACGCCTACCAAAGGTGGGCGCAATTTGATTCTTAACGGTAGAGATACCGTTGCGTGTTCTAAGTTCTTAGGAATTTCTACAGAGGAGAAGGGATGTATCGGCGCATCTATTTGTGCGGCGGCGGAATGAAATGTGTAAGTAATATTGGTGTTCTTCAAGTTCTTGAAGAAATGGGGTATCTCCCTTTTATCAAAGAGTGGATGGGAATAAGTAGCGGAGGACTACAGGCCATGATGGTGGTTGCAGGATACACAGTGGCCCAAGGAATTGAGATACTTAAAATGGATTGGCAACAGATTACAGAACCGGATTTAGCATCCGGATGGCTTTTTAATATGGGATATGATACTGGGAATCGGCTCCTGCGATTTATCTTTGCCCTTTTAAAAGAAAAGGGTCATAAAGAGCTTATTACATTTCAAGAACTCTTTAAGACAACAGGAAAATCATTTCGAACCTTTGCTACCAATATGAATTCAGCAACACTTGTGGAGTTTTCAAAGGAAAAAACACCTGAGTATCCCGTAGCCTATGCTATACGTGGCTCTATGTCGCTTCCCTTCTATTTTCAGCCATTTACATGTCCTATTACCCAAATTGTATATAGTGATGGTGGAGTTATTACAAACTTTCCATTACAATATATTCCAGAAGAAGAACGTTTAGAGACACTGGGTGTAAATATTCACTATGCACCGGATCCAAATCCAAGTATGGATTTACCTGAGTATATTATGAGGCCCCTTTTAATTCTTTTGTCTGCAAGAACACAAGATGATAGTAATCGATATCCTCAACAAACGATTATTATAAAAGGGATTACTTCAAATCCGACCCATTTTGGAATGGAATTAGAAGAAAAAATGAATTTAGTGGCGAAAGGGAGGGCTGCTGCAAAGGACTTCTTTCAAAAATATAGGAAGCCTGTGCGGCGCTATTCGGTATCATAGATTCTTGTGTCCGATTAAAATTGATATACTATCTTTTGTTTATTAGAAAGTAATAATGGATACTCTTTCACAATTACTAACTGATAATTGTAAAAGAGTAAAAGAAGAAAAAAAATGGACATCTGTATCTCGAATTGTAGGGGAGGCTGCAGAAGATTGTATTATTACAATGCCCTGTCCTATTTGCAATGAAATATCATTGCGGAAATATAAACCAAATGAAAAATCAAAAGATATACAATGCGAAACATGTAGTTGCAAATTTCAAATTAAGGCAACAAAACACAAGAACAAACCACAATCATCTCTAAGACTTTTAGGGGCAGAGTATAAGACAACATGTTCTTCTATAAAAGAAAATAATGTTCATTATATTATAGTCCTTTATTCCGTAGCAGGAACTGCATATACAGTAGAGGATATACTCTTCATTGATTGTGTAAATATAAATGAAAATTGTATTATTCCACGAAAGCCGCTATCCCATTTAGCCCGTCGTGCTGGATGGCAGGGATGTATGTTGGTATTTAATGTATTTAAATCAATAAAATTACTTAGCAGGTATCCTTTGGTCTAACTAGCATACCGTCCCGTCCAGTCCCGCGCCTTCGAATCATAGAGCACCCTGTTCGTCTTATATTCGTGCGCCACCTCGGGCCACAGAGGGTCATCTGGGTTCGGATCCGTTAGAAGAGACAGAATGGACAGGAGAACCTTCGAAATGGTCAGAGCAGGAGACCACTGGTTCTTAAGGATGTCGAGGCAGATAACACCTGCCGAATTCACATTTGGATGATAGATCTTCGTCGTAAAGGACACCTTGGGGGGCTTAAAGGGATAGTCGGCAGGGAAATGAATATCGACGCCAAAGACGCCCCCTGCATAAGGAGAGTCGGACGGTCCCATAATCATGCCGGTCCAGTGGAAGAGGTCGTCTTTTGCAGGACCACAACTGCAGCCACTGGGAGGATCCTTTGTGACATCCTTGAGTTCCTTTTCGATTCTGCGAAGTGCCATCTTGATTTATAATGGATAGGTGTGAAGTGCTTAGGTTTTGTTTTGCAAACTAAGCACTTCAAATTTAATTTAATATTAGGCGGCCCCATAAATTTATATTAGGCGACACTATAAAATGTCCAGTAGCGAGTATCATAGATGATGGGGCAACCCATAGAATCATCATTAAATAGGACCTGACTCTTATCATTTACTCCATAGAATGTTCTAAAAACAGTAGTTTCCATCTCTTTACATCCTCCATTGCTGTAAATCGTATACTGCACACCTTTTACAAGTTCTGATACGGCCTTCATTATGTATTTAAATATAATTAGTAGCATTTAGACCCATGCGGAATTAAAATTAGCGGTTTAGACCTGTGGGCATTTAATCTCTATCCAAATGATAAATTAGAAACCCTTTTTGTGAATCAATAAAAATTTTACTCAAATTGTACATTTTTTTTGTATTCCAACTAAATCCATAGTTAATATATACTAATTTATTCAATATATCAATATTGTTTGTAAATACGTATTCAATAGTCCAATTTACATTTGTAATAGGTGTAGTATTTATAATTTCAAAGCCGTGATATAATATCAAATAATATTGATAAATAATATAATCAAAATGCTCCCAAACAATATTGTCGTAATTAATCATACTTAAAAACTGAGTTATATCGGCTCTTCTATATACTGGTAAATCGCTGTACCAAAAATATAATGTAAAATTTTTTGTTATATTTTTAAGGAAATCATGTTCTTCCGGAAATAAATTTGCTGACACTTCTGTAATTTTTGACACCCAAACTCCCTCTGTATCCCCAGCATAAATTTTTTTATTATTAAATATTTGTTGGATTTTATTATTAATATTTTCATTTGTAAAATTATCACATAAAATATCTATTTCGGAATCGCAACAAATTATATAATCATATTTAGAATCGGCTAATTGTTTTAGTCCAAAAAATTTTTTAAATGTAACTATTGATTTTGTGTTGAAAGGATCACATATTATTGGCTTAATTTCATTTTTCATATTAAAATTATCGTAATCTATCATATTAGAAAATATTAAAAAAATATCAACTTCAATATCATTATTTCTACATTTATTAATTAGATTATACATATAATCATATTTTGGAGGGTGAATAGGAATTAGAAAAGCAATATTATCGATCTTCATATTATAGTTTTTGAAATTAATTTTATTAGAGAAAATTACGTAGAACTAAATGAGTCCGATGTTCCTTTATTTTGAAGAACCCGCTCATTTAAATTCCGCACGGGTCTAAGCTATTTACTGGCTCATAAGAAATGATTGAATAGCACTAAAGCTACGCTCTCCGTTATAATTGGAGACTGAGCCATCTGCAGATCTATAGAGAACAGTGGGGAATCCCTTCACATTGAGGTTCTTGACCTCATCTCCATCTGCATCTGAATCTAGCATTCGGACTATTACCGAAGACCCATCGGCCTTTGTTATGGGAGAGGCACTCACTAATCGCTCAAAATCGGGCATGGCCCTCTTGCAGTGTCCGCACCAATCGGCCTTGACAATAATCAGCTGATTGGAGTTAATGCTAATCTGATTCTGGAATCCTAGGATGGTTGTTCCATAGAGCTTGAAAACAACTAATATAAGGGCCAAGATGCCTAGAAGGATATAGAGATGCATGCTACTAGTAACTGATAAAATCAAACTCTGTATTTATTCAGTTGCCTATTTAATAATTGCAGCAGGATACATACGCTATGCATCTTTCTTAGAACAGATAGAACGCCTTCTCATTATTTCTATTATCTTTCTGGGAGGAGATACACTCATTCTGATTGCATCATTAGCTTAGAGACTCTTTGAGTAGTCTAATGAGATGCAAACATCGATTCCATGTATGGGACCGGAGGGAATTGAATTCTACAAGCCTACAAGTGGATTTAACTTGTCATTTAATGTGCATGATAGAATTCGCTGGGCCCATATTGTTCAGTCATTATTAAAGAAAGGATTTGTTGCAGAAAAGGCTGAAGTTCAGGCTTTTCTACAAGTCTATCAAATAAAGGACCCTCATCTAAAATACTAGTCTGAGGGAAGCATCATGAGACCTAGCATAGTGGCAAAGAATCCGAAGGCATGGATAAAGAATCCAGCGACGGTCGGAACACCTGCTGTTGTAATAATTGGAACAAGTTTACCAAGAATACTATGCATAATTCGAAAGGTTTCGGGATTAGCAAATATGAAAAAGACTAAAGTGCTATAAAAACTATATTTGACTTTAAGCAGAAAGCGATTCATGCTGAATGAATTGTCGGAATTGGGCTCTGAACCTGTCATCTCTATTCTTTCGAAATCTAATAACTCCTCAGAATCTTTATGGAGCCTCTTCATTTGCAGGGGCGCTGTTTGCAGGTGTTGAAGATTTAGAACTGTATTCACTGATTTTACTATTAATTGCACTTATGTTTAATATATTCCCTGTCATCTCTGTTATACTATATACCAATGGCAACTCTTCTTGCATAGTAATACCAAATTTATTACATAGATTCATTAACTCAGTTTCTTTATCTTTATCTTTATTTTTTAAGGCACTTATAGATACTAATGTGTCTGTTTCTATTTTAGTTAACTGTATAGGGCCTGACATAAGCTTTGCCATATCTACAGTTGTCATAAATAATTGCAACTCATCCAGTTGCTTTATTTTAGTTGCTTTATCTAAATAGAGCGTTTCAGGTGTTTCTTGAAATGATATATATATACTTGTAGCTCGATCTTTAAAAAACTCTTTCACAGCAGTTTTGAGTTGATCTAATTTTGATTGTGTTTCAGAGGGTAATTGAGATTTTAATGTATTATCAATATATAGATTCATTATATCTTCATTAAAATTAATACTGCCTCCATCTATTAATTGTAAAATTCCTCTTATAACAAAACGATCCGTTCCTATACGTCGATGCATTTTAATTAATTCTCGATTCAGACTATCAAAATTACTATCTGTTAATTCATTTGTCAATTCTTTTGATTCCCCTGCTCCTGTCCCCATAAACTTTCTATATGTTTTTATTAATTTTATAATAGAGGATGCATCTGATAGATTACTAATTTTAATAATACCATTATTTTTAGGGAATGGATCCAATGCAGGATTTTGATATTTTTTAAATACATAACGTTCAGATTCAAGCATAATATAATTAAGTTGAATCATTGTATCCAATGGATATTCAATTTTGGTTTCTCTTTTAAAATAATTCAAAAATTTTGTTAATGCCAACGATGTCCTTAAATAAAAATGTTTATTAAATTTATTAATAGCAGTATACGAGAGTTTGATATTATCAATAACACCAGGTATAACATCATTTATTTTAATTAAATATTCATCTATAGATTCTTCTGTTGCAGAATCTTTTAGTAGTTTCTTTGGAACTGCAGGGAGTTGCAGTTTTTCATTAACAGAAAAAAAAGTTAATAAATTGATGATATGTTTCTTTAATTTTAATCCTTTTAGTTTTGTTTCTTGCGTATTGCTAGTTGCGACAGGGCCCTCTGTTAAAAATTTCTTAAATGCATTACTTTTTGGAATTTTCTCTTTAATTTTACCTCGAACTGTTTGTAGTTCAATTGCATTCATAATAGCCTCGTCTAATGGCAGTTTTTGAATCGTCTCTCGTATATCGGACCAGTTATCTGGAACTTCTATGAGATTATTACTTGCGCTAATTTTTGCAACAGTATCCAAGAATAGAGACATAAGTTCATCGCGTTTAATAAACTGTTTGGGAGCTTTTGGTTTTGTGTCCTCTACATCCCGTCCTAAATTATCAATAATTGTTTGTAATTCAAATATCATTTTTCGCTTTTTTTTTGCGATAACTGATTCATTTTTAGCAAGTCGCCCATCATCACTGAGTGAATTTTTTCGCGCCTCTAACATTTGTTTAATTAGGTCGCGATCTCTTTTATTCTCTATTTTGGTATGTTCAATACCATTAATAATATCAGGATTTCCTTGTGCAAAATAGTTAGGCAATAATGGGATAATTTGTAGCAATTGCTCTGTTAAATATTTTGTCCCAAATTCATTTGCTAATTCTTCATAGGAATTATAATACTGTGATCCAATTTTTACAGGTGTAAATTTCCGTTGGGGATTGTTGGGATCATAGGGGGGCGGCAGAGGACCTTCTGATTCTGCCATCTCTATACAAGCAAGAGATAACAACCTAAACACAGAACACGTGTATAGAACAGTATGGCATCTTCCAATGTAGTTGTCAAGACATTTTGTCCGTGGAATCCAAAGAATCGGGAACTCACTCCTTCGGATGCGATCCCGATTCTTAAGCGGTATGGCTGGAAGGGACGTATCAATAATTTCAAGCTCTTTGCCCAGGCTTGTGTGCACAAGTCCTATGTGAATCGACCTGAGCTGTGGGAAGAGTCATCTTCGGCTGCCAACGAGATTACGGTTCTGGCGGAGAGGCCTGAGGACTGTCTGCCTTTAAGGGAAGACGATAATGAAGAACTGGAGTTCTTGGGAGACCGGGTGCTCGGCCTGTGCGTTGCCACCTATCTGTCAACGCGCTACCCTGGCGAAGGAGAGGGGTTCTTGACCCGGATCCTGAGTCGGATTGTCAATAACAAGCAACTCGGGAAACTGGCTAAGAAGATTGGCCTGAGTCCGTGGATCATTCTGAGTCGCCATATGGAGGAGATGTGCGACGGTAGAAATAATCTGCGGATTCAAGGCTCTCTCTTTGAGGCCTGGATTGGAGCTCTGTATCATCAGGAACAGGAACTGGGACGAGGATTTCAGGTTTGCAATGATTTCCTTATACAAATCATTGAAAAACATATTGATTTTGTGCAGATCATAACAGAGGACACGAATTACAAGGACCAGCTTCTACGTCATTTTCAGGCCAAGTTTCATGTTCCGCCGCGCTACAAGGAGGTCTCTGTCCAGGGCCCACCGCACGACCGAGAGTTTACAATGGGCGTATTAGATCCGCATGACAATGTCTTGGCTACTGCCACGGCTCGAAATAAGAAGGTGGCAGAGCAGGAGGCATCAAGGTTGACTCTGGAGATGTTAATGGCAGATGCTTAGTTCTGGTTCTTCTTTTGGTTCTTCTTTTGGTTCTTCTTG
>Ga0114964_10003680_pt1 | contig 10288 bp, 13 predicted proteins | sample C_131016_MF_Meta_FD_92638 | JGI IMG/M metagenome (GOLD analysis project Ga0114964, IMG submission 92638) | Freshwater microbial communities from Lake Croche, Canada to study carbon cycling - C_131016_MF_MetaG | ecosystem: Environmental > Aquatic > Freshwater > Lake | place: Lake Croche, Canada... | reverse complement strand
TTTATATCTTCAGATCATGAAATGTGTAAACTTATTGGATATACCGGAAATGGGCAAAATTGGATGGTTACTAACAATATAATATTTAAAACTTCTACATTCCATCGGTTTATAAATGATGGAATGTTATTGACCATATTCGATTATTTAAACAACGGAGAGGGAGTTGGTCATATGCTTGAAAGATATACGACTCTATACGCCTTAACAAAAAATTTAAAATATGAAGTCATCTCACCAGTATGTTTTAATCATATAGCTATGGATAGTCACGGAACACAAGGTAGAAAACATGTTTATGATAACTTTTTAAATGAAATATGAGTAATTATTTATTATCGTTTTCTACCCCGACCCATAGAAATGCTCAACATATGTTGAATAACAGTTCACAGGATAAAGGATTCGATGGGGTTATATCGTACACCGAGAACAATTTACCTAAAAGTTTTTTAGATGATAATAATTTAATAATGAATAATTCCCGTGGGTATGGTTATTGGTTATGGAAACCTTTTATAATATTGGAAACCTTAAAACAGGCGGAAATTGGTGATATTATTTTTTATATGGATTCTTCTAATATAATATTAGAAGAATTGACCGAGTTCTTATCTAATGTCGAGGATATATCATTATTTGAAAATAAAGATAGTAATCCGAATGATGAAGTTTGGGTTAATAAGGACTGGACAAAACGAGATTGTTTTGTAATTATGGGGTGTGACGAAGACAAATATTGGAATGGTAAACAAGCAAATGCTTCTTATCAATGTTATAGAAAAACTTCAAAATCTTTAAAGTTTTTAGATGAGATGTATTCTTTTTGTAGAAATGAAAATATTATGACCGATATACCAAATATCCACGGAAGTAATTTAGACGGATTTAAAGACCATAGACACGACCAATCAGTACTATCTTTAATGGCTATTAAAAATGATATACTATTAAATCCAGACCCATCAAGAGTACAAAATACTCTTGATGGGAACTATCATAAACAATTGTTCTATCACTGTAGAGGGAAATATTAAATGAATATTATGAAATATAACTTAACAGATACATCGTTTATAATTCACTTTAGACAAGATTCTAAAGATCGAGTATTCAATCTAACCAAGATCGTGGAATATTTAAATACTTTCATGGATTATAAAGAATTGATAATCATAAATGATGATACGAAAATTGATTCTGAAATGTTAAAATTTAAAAATTTTCCAAATATTAATTTATTGTTTTTTGAAAATAGAGACGAGTTTAAAAAAGCAGAATGTTTTAATCAGGGAGCATTAAAAGCTACTGGAAAGATTCTGTGTTTTTACGATGCTGATGTTTTGATAGAAGGAAAATATTTAGAACAATCACAAAACGAAATTTTGAATGGTCGATATGACCACATATATCCATTTACTGGATATTTTATAAATATTAAGAAATTAATGTTTGATAAAATCTTCCCAGATTACAATTTCAATATTTTAAAGGAAAGTTTGGGTGGATACGATTTAACATGGAATAATGATTTAATGGAACCTGCTTCTGATAGATCACCGGGAGGATGTAATTTGATATCTAAAGAATCTTTTTTAAAAATTGGAGGATATGACAGTAGATTTATTGGTTGGGGATTCGAAGACACTGATTTTCAATTTCGCTCCAAACGAGTGAATAAAGTGAAATATTTAAATGATAGAGATTCGATATGTTGGCATTTACAACATGACAATCCAATTAGATTGGAAAATCCGTATTATGACAACAATATACAAATATTCAATAGAAATAACAGATAATTAAATTATGAGATTCGAAAACTTTAAACAAAAAACGAAAGTATTCATAAAGACTGGTTATGAAAACATTTGATATATTTGATTACAGTTTTAGTCATGTTGATTATACTTCACCCTTCCAAATATCCAAATATATTAAATGGGATGTTAATCCTGATAAGATCGATGAGTTAGCAATTTTTACTGATTTGAGATTAAAAGAAGTGGAGGATTTTAAAGTAAAAATTAAAATAGCTCTTATATTAGAACCTCGTTCATATAAACCTGAAATATATGAATATATATCTTCTCACTATGATAAATTTGATCATATATTAACATATGATAAAGATTTGTTAAAAATTAATAGTAAGTTCTTATTTTACCCTTTGGGTGGGTGTTGGATAAAACCTGAAGACCAACACATTTATAACAAAACTAAAACAATATCCATTATATGTTCTTGGAAAAGAGAAACCATTGGGCACAAATTAAGACATGATATAATATCAAATTTTAAAAATAATGAAATTGAAGTATTTGGAAATGGCTATATCCCAATAGATAACAAAATCACTGCACTTAAAGATTTTAGATATAGTATAGTGGTGGAGAATGGTAAAATTGATACTTATTTCACTGAAAAAATTATAGATTGTTTTAGAACTGGCGTAATTCCTATATATTGGGGGACAGATAAAATAACTAATTTTTTTAACTCTGATGGTATTATACAATTTGATAATATAGAAGATTTGAACTCAATTATTGATAGGTTGGGTGAACAAGATTATGAGGCGAGAAAAGAAGCAATCGTTGACAATTTCAATTTAGCCGATAATTATATGTTGTGTGAAGATTGGATTTATACTAATCTATCTATCTTAAAATAAACGTAAAACAACATGCCAAAATATATAGTATCTGGAAAACATACCACCACAGGAACAATAGGAAACGATTCTCCTACCTTAGATAATTATTTTGAATTGGGGTGGGAATTAGGGATAGTACAATTTTTAATTAAAAGTAGATTATTGGATGGTACTATATCTAATACTGATATTATAGTTACAAGGAAAGACCGAGAGTTCATATATACTAATTACTTCGATAAAGTTATCGATTGGGAAACATTTATAACCGAAAAAACAGATGAGGATACTGTCGAGTATATTAATTCTTGGTTATTAGATGTATTGAGAGAAAATCTAAAAGAAAAACACTACGAATCTGATATATGTAATTTTGATAACATCCAGAATATAGAAAAACGATATAATATAACAGATAACTTTATCATATTTTGTGTTAGAATGAGAGACCATTGTGATTTTAGAAACTCGAATATCGATACAATTAGACAAGTGATATCACATTTGGAGCATATTTTAAATATCAAAGCATTTATAGTTGGAAATGGCGCAGAAATATTGGAAACAGATAAAACTAAACATATAAATCTACGACAATTTTCATCATTGTTATCAAGTAGAAAATGTAAAATATGTATTTCCCCCATGTCTGGATTAGTACATATTACTAATTTTAGTGGTCATGATGAATTAGTAAATATTATATTTGACCATAACAATGAACACGACAATTCACATTCATTATTGATGGGGGACAACATTAATTATAAAAAAGTAAAAAATATTTTTATAACCGAACAAGAAACCTTCGACAATATATTAGAACACATTTTAAAACATTTTAAAAAATTATGATAGGAGAAAATATAGAGAAACGGATAATTGAAAGTGTACACCAAGTACTATCAGACCACTCTGATATCGAGTTGCCAACAGATATTATAGAAACCGATAATATCGGAGAAGTTATAGAAAAATTGGCAATTCTCCATTGTAGGATGTGGCATTTAGAAGATTTGATAGCAGATGTTGAATCATTAGAAGAGATCGGAGCACTGAAAAAGAAGATAGATATTTGCTTCAAAGTAAAAAGACCGAAATATGTAGAGGCTATAAATAGGATGATTAATAATGCCATTTTATCTGGTAAGAGTTTAGTAGAAGATTCGGTGAAGTTTTATAAAGAAGTGGAAAGAATAAAATAATATGTTAATAGACTTTAATATACTAAGCAAATATAATATCATTCCCACCGGAGTAATTCATGTGGGAATGCACAAGGCGGAAGAATATCCTATCTATAAACAGGCGGGAGTATCTTCCATTCTATTCATAGAAGCTAACAGAGATTTAGCACATGCTTGGCAAAATGATGATGAAAATTGTTATGTCGTTCATGCTGCGGTTTCTGATAAAGTGGAAGATGTGGAATTTCATATTACAAATAATGGAGAGAGTTCTTCTATTTTAGAACTTGGAGATCACGCCCAAATATATCCACATATCGTAAATATAGAGACTGTTAAAATGAAGACTACCACTTTAGATTCAATAACTAAACATATTGCAATGGATGAAGGTACTTGGGATATTCTCAATCTGGATATTCAGGGTGCGGAATTAAAGGCTCTGAAAGGATTTGAAGATTGGAGATGGATTAAAGCAATATTCTCAGAAATTAATTATCGAGAAATGTATAAAGGATGTGCGCTGGAACCAGAAATCACCGAGTTTTTAAAATCCAAAGGATTTGAAAAGGTAGAAGAAGTAGATACTGGATGTGGATGGGGAGATGCGTTGTATGTCAAACAATAATTGTTATGCTAAAGTAATCGGAGGATTGGGTAATCAACTATTTATAGTTGCTGCTGCCTATGCTTATTCTGAGAGATATAATAAAGTATTGAAAATAGATTCTTCTGGTTGGCACGGTTTACAGGGGAAACATTCAAATACTTACAAAGATACCATCTTCAGTAATTTCAATTATGGTGAAGATAATCTTGAATTCGTCACAGCTTTAAATGAAAAGAGATTTAACTATGACGAATTACCCTATTGTAAAACATCAGTATCTTTGAATGGTTATTTTCAATCCTTAAAATATTTCTCGGATAAAAAAGAATATTTCCTGAATCAATTAAATCTACCCGAAGTAGACACATCTTTCATAAAGGGTAAAAATGTAGCGTTTCATATTAGACGGGGAGATTATATGAGTTTTCCAGATATTCACTATATTTGTAGGACCGATTATTTCAAAAAACAATTCCAAGAGTTTAAAGATTATCAAATAAATGTGTTTACGGATAGTCCAGAAGTAGTTCTACAGGAGTTTGAAGGAGAAGATTTCAATTTAATTCAAACATCATCGGAATTAAATGATTTGACACTGATGAGCAAGCATGATAATATCGTCTGTAGTAATTCCACCTTCTCTTGGTGGGCAGCTATGATTGGTAAGATGGATAAGATTATTGTCCCAGACAAATGGATATATAATGTTGACTGTGAAGATATATACATCCCTGAAATGATTAGAGTTAAAGTATCATAATATGACGACTGGTGAAAATATCACCCACAATCCCTCTTGATTAAGAGTAGATACTATGCTAAGATCCATATCTCCCACCTACTATAATGTTCAACACCATAAATTATCTCATTCATAAAAAAGATAAAAAGGAACTGGATGCCGAATTGATAGGCAATTTTAATCCTTTCATCACCACCAAGGTACTATCCTTTTATAGGGGAATGAATTGTGATTACATCAATGATACTCTGAATATTTACTCTAATGTATTTCCTCGCGTAGAAGAAAAATTCAAGTTTTTCGAGAATATAATTCCAAAATTGAAATATCAAAAATACGAATATATCAAGAAACCGAAACAGGAAGAAAAAATAGTTAAAACAATTCCCGAGTTTTATTCCTCTCGGGAACTTGACTTATTCGATAACCTTAGTAAGTATGATTATGCAACAACAACCGTTATCAATTGATGCCCTGCCCGTACACCATTCACTTATCGACCTTTCCGATAAAAATCTACCTGTAGATTTTGGTATGGAAGAATATGTGTTATCCCGTCTGATGGACGATGTAATGCTTCTAGAGTTCTGTGACCTACAAGGTTCTGATGATGGTGTAGAATATATCATGCGTGGTGGCATCGCCATTCCAATCAATAATGTTATGAATGCTTGGCGTAAGGGTCGAGTTATTCTCAAGGGTCCGAATGTCCGTTATACCGAAGTGGGAGAGATTGTAATGTTCCCCGCAAATATGGGTGTTCAGATCGGTAATCTGGAAGTGGAAGGTTACGGCTCTGTTAAAAAAGGATTGTTCCTGAATGAACAGAGAATGTTTGGAGTGTGTAAAGAAAAGGTATGATAATATATGAGATCTTTTCTCGAATATTATAATGATATGTATTTAAATGTTCCCGATGAACATAATACTTTTGGGGAATGGAGTGCTTGTATATGGTATGATATGTTGTCGGAAGGATTGATTACTTCATATCCGAGAAGTACAGTAATACGATTTTTAAAATCTTTGTCAACCTCAAATATACAGGTAAATTTACCAGATGAACCGGAAAAATTAGATATAACAGTTTATATTAGATTGAAAGATGTAGATATAGAAATCTTTAAAAAGGATTTAACTAATAAATTGGCTTCATATGGTTACTTCCTAAGTAAGTCTATATTTTCAGACAAGCTTAAAAGATATAAATTGATAATAGAGCCTAAGTATCCAGAGTTATTATCACCAGAAGAGATTTTAAATGTTCCATTTTACCATATAACACATAAAGATAATTTAAAAAAGATTGGAAAAATAGGATTATCTCCTAGAGATAGTACTACAGCATTTACGCATCCGGGGGGAAGAATATATCTCATTCAAACTAATAAAATATCAACCTTATATGAGTTAAGAAAAGAGTTAGCTAAACATAAAAGTTATGTAACTAAAAAACCTATGGCTGAATATGATAAAGATTGGACTATCGAAAATATGATACCTTTAAAAGTTTCTATTCCCGTGGGTATAAAATTATATAAAGATCCCATGTTTCCAGTTGGACCAGACCACAATGCGGTATTCACCACTTCTAATATCGGCCCAGAATATATCACATTTCCTAAATAATATGTGTGACAGATAAGCAACGATATGAAAGAATAGCTATGGATGCTAAGGGAAACCTTAGAGATGCTTGGGGTAGATTCGCCAATAAGTGGCAAGATGTCGAAGCTTACAGAACAGATATTAAAATATCCGACAGACAAATCCAAAGAGGAGAACTAAAAAATCTCCTCTTTTCTAATGTCTGTGAGATAATATTTGTAAGAAGAAGACCGGAACGTGCTCCAACCAGACCAGAAGTTCGTAGAATGTTATGCACTATTTCTCCAAATATTTTAAAGCCGATTTCCCCTGATAGAAAAATTGCTTTAAATTTTCACGATCCTAGAACTTCACGAAGACTGGATGAAGTAAAACACAATATTGTAGTAGTTTGGGATATTATACTACAAGATTATAGGAATGTAAGTATGGATACTTGTTATCTGAGACAAACCATTCCAGATGATGAAACCTTCTGGAAATATTACAATCAAGTAATATTCAATCTTGATCAAAAACAAAAATTAAGTTTCATTGATAGTGTCTTTGACATTACGGTATAATTTTGTAATTAGTGTATGATACGAATTGAGGAATCTTTGAAAGATTTAATACTGAAAAATATCGACTTTCGGATAGATGGCAAGTCAATTAAAAAAGGTAAGGTTAAAATATTCAATACCAAGCAATTTTTCATAAAGTTTAAATTGGAGAATAATGGTGATGTGAAGGAATATGAATTACCATATCCATTTAAAGTCTCCAAAATATCGAATGGATACCTGTTCGATTATTCATTATCTGCATTTGTACCTAGGACCGAAGAGATGTACTGGAAAATGCTTTCTATGAATAAATCTGAAGCGTCTCGTCTCCACAATAATTACCTTTACGTGTTGACATTGAGTTCTTGAGGTGATACACTGCTGGAAATGACCAATCTTCTCCTCAGTTTCCCCGAAGGATATTATCCAAATGAAGCTCAACAAATTATCCTTCCGAAAATAGAAAAAGCATTTAAGAATGGTAAAAAGTTTGTAATTTTAAATGCTCCTACTGGGGTTGGAAAAAGTATGGTGGGTAAAACACTGGCTAATTCAGTAAATGGTCCATCTGAAAACTTCAAGTCTCGTGTAGATGACTATTCTATTTTTGGTGACGATGGATCAGAATTAATGGGAGATGAAATGTTTGGAGTTTATGCCCTCACAATTACCAAAGCGCTTCAAGATCAATACAAAAACACTTTCGATGACACTGGAATATTGAAAGGTCAAAGTAATTATAAATGTGGTCTGGATGATAGTATGACAGTTGATATTGCGCCCTGTATATATCTGAGAGGGTTGAAAGCTGATTGTTGGAAAACTAATAAGTGTCCTTACTATAATCAGAGAAACAACATGTTGAAAAGTACCTTTTCATCGTTAAACTACAGTATGTTTTTCTCACTTCCTCAACATTTGAGAAAAAGAAAGATTATTGTGTGTGATGAAGGATCTGAATTAGAGGAGCAAATAGTGAATCTTTTCACATGTGAAATCGACTTACCATTTCTAGTTAAGACCAATACTGAAGTATCCGCATTCCCTCTGGAGAAAACCGATAAGAAAGTTTTAGCTTGGATAGTTTCTTTGATGAAGAGTGTAGTTGATAATATAGAAAACTATAAAGAAATCTTAAAGACTGAAAAGAAAGGGTTGGATTTATCTAAAAGACGTTCTGAATATACTCGTCTGATGAATCTCCAGAAGGCACTAGAGACTTTAATTGGTACATATTATGATGCCCAATATTTGATTGAGAAAATTGATAAGACTATAAAGTTTATCCCATTGAAAGTAGATAAACTAGCCAAAATTATCTTCGATTGTGCAGAGAAAGTAGTGATTATGTCTGCTACTATTATTGATCCTGTAAACTTTTGTAAAACTCTAGGTATAACTGATTATGAATATATTGAAGTTGGTTCTGGATTTGATGCAGAGAAAGCTCCAATCTATGTTATGGCAAAACAAAGATTGAACTTCAGTAATTTAAAGGAAATGCTTCCAAAGTTAGCGACTCAAGTACGGGGTATTCTGGAAGAACATAAGAATGAAAAGGGAATAATCCACACTCATACTCAATACATCGCGGACTATATCAGAGAGAATGTAAAGTCTGATAGATTGCTCTGTAGAGCACCGGGAGTGCGTAATGAAGACTTGTTGGAGGAACATGAACGAAGTGCTCTACCAACGGTTCTGGTGAGTCCCAGCATGACCTACGGGGTTGATTTAAAGGGAGACTTGGCCACATTTCAAATTGTGTTGAAAGCCCCTTGGCTACCTACCAAAGAAACCCGAATTGAACAGATGATGAAGCTTGACAAATCATGGTATACGAATAAAATGTTATGTACGTTAGTCCAAGCTTGTGGTCGGGGTATTCGTTCTCTGGAGGATGAATGTATCACTTATATTCTAGATGGTTCCATTTTCGATACAGTAGCAAAAAACAAAAACAAATTACCAAAATTCTTCATTGACAGATTCAAATGAACCTTGATAATAAAAATACTGGGTGGGTGAGATATTACTTTGATACTGATTTAAATGAGTTTCGAAAAACGACAATATATAAAAAGATTACAAAAATGACAAAATTACAACAACAATTAAACGACATAATGTGGATGGATTATAAAAATATTGAAATTCCCCCATTCGCAATTACACCTGAATATCCTTCAGATTTTCAACAATATTTTGGAGCAGTTCCCAGTTATACTCTGAAGTTTAATACTATATTATATAGAAAATACTGTACCAAATTGGTGGATTATTTAAGGCAAAATGGATTCGTGCCAGTGTGGTCAGCACTAAGAGCATTCAAATTAGTACATTTCGACAGAAATATAGTACTATCGGTTGATATTGCTGAGGATGATTATGTCAAGGAAGATGATGACGATGATGCACCAGTTTATAGAGGTGGTAGTGAAAATGAAGTATATCTACATTTTTGGCCAGATAATTCAAATAAAGAATTTATCAGAGATATCGTAAAGATAATGGTTAAGAAATTCCTAAAAGATGAAATCATAGAGGCAAACAAGTTCTTCATGGTTGCTCAGAACCAGAAGGGATTGTATTCACAGAAGACTTCTTTTAAATCTATTCCAATTGTAGATGATAGATTTGATTTATTTTATGGTGAAGATTTTCCACATAAAAAATTAAAATCCTTCATTACTGATAAAACGGAAAATCTTATGTTAATTCATGGAGTTCCCGGTAGCGGAAAATCAAATTATTTAAAAAATATTATAACCAATTCTCCCAGAAAAGTTATCTATATTCCACCGTCAATGTTGAGTGTTATTGCTTCTCCAGGATTTGTATCATATATGATGGAAAATCAAGGATCTATAATTTTAATTGAAGATGCAGAAGAGATTTTATCAGTAGATAGAAACTCTGCAACCAATAATTTATTAGGGG